>ERZ791858.437-NODE-437-length-38142-cov-11.154357_pt1 | contig 38142 bp, 29 predicted proteins | sample MGYA00510284_ERZ791858 | MGnify/ENA primary metagenome ERZ791858 (study PRJEB30046, sample SAMN00792077) | human gut metagenome | study: EMG produced TPA metagenomics assembly of the A metagenome-wide association study of gut microbiota in type 2... | reverse complement strand
ACACCTACCTGACGAGAAAGGAGGATGTGCTCCTTTGTCTGAGCCATAACACCATCAGTAGCAGCAACAACGAGGATAGCACCATCCATCTGAGCTGCACCAGTGATCATGTTCTTTACGTAGTCAGCATGTCCAGGACAGTCAACGTGTGCGTAATGTCTCTTTTCTGTCTCATACTCAACGTGAGCTGTAGAAATTGTGATTCCACGCTCTCTCTCCTCTGGAGCCTTATCAATGTTAGCGAAATCTGTAGCTGTGTTACCAGCGACACGAGCTGCTAATACTGCTGTAATAGCTGCTGTTAAAGTTGTTTTACCATGATCTACGTGACCGATGGTACCAATATTACAATGTGGTTTTGTTCTTTCAAATTTAGCCTTTGCCATTTTGAAACGTCCTCCTTAAACTTTTATGCCCCATGGGCTATTTTTATAATCTACCGACTGCTTTGATTATACGAAATAATCAAAGTTTTTTCAAGTAAATTTTATGGCAAATCCCCCTTTTTCAAGGGGAAATGCCTTTATTTTTGATTTTTATACCATATATAGTATATATTTCATCATTTGTACTATAAATTGTTTGCTAATTTGCAATTATTTTGCGTGGTTAGCAAGAACCTTGTCCTGTACATTCTTTGGAACCGGCTCATATCTGTCGAAGAACATTGAGTAGTTTCCACGTCCCTGTGTCTTAGAACGAAGGTCTGTAGAGTAACCGAACATCTCTGCAAGTGGTACATATGCATGTACAATCTTTCCACCGCCGAGATCATCCATACCCTCGATACGTCCACGACGAGAGTTAACGTCACCGATAACATCTCCCATGTACTCCTCAGGCATTGTAACCTCTACCTTCATGATAGGCTCAAGTAATACAGGTGATGCCTTTGCCATAGCCTCTTTGAAACACATAGATCCGGCAATGTGGAATGCCATCTCTGATGAATCGACCTCATGGTAAGATCCATCGTATACTGTTGCATGGATACCAACTACTGGGAATCCACCAAGAGAGCCGGCCTTTGTAGCCTCCTCGATACCTTCGCCGATTGATGGGATGTACTCCTTTGGAATAGCACCACCGACAACCTCTGAATCGAACTTGAAAAGTTCTTCTCCATTGGCATCCATTGGCTCGAAGCGAACCTTACAGTGTCCGTACTGTCCACGTCCACCTGACTGCTTAGCATATTTGTATTCCTGATCAACAGCCTTTGTAAATGTCTCCTTGTAAGCAACCTGAGGTGCACCAACGTTTGCCTCAACCTTGAACTCACGGAGAAGACGGTCAACGATGATCTCAAGGTGAAGCTCACCCATACCAGCGATGATTGTCTGACCTGTTTCCTGATCAGTATGAGCACGGAATGTAGGATCCTCCTCTGCAAGCTTTGCAAGAGCCTCACCTAACTTACCCTGTCCTGCTTTTGTCTTTGGCTCGATAGCGAGCTCGATAACTGGCTCTGGGAACTCCATAGACTCAAGGATAACCGGATGCTGCTCATCACAGATTGTATCACCTGTTGTTGTGAATTTAAATCCAACAGCAGCAGCGATATCACCTGAGTAAACCTCATCCAATTCCTGTCTCTTATTAGCATGCATCTGAAGAATACGTCCGATACGCTCTTTCTTATCCTTTGTTGCATTTAATACATAAGAACCTGCCTTACATTTTCCTGAGTAAACACGGAAGAATGCAAGCTTTCCTACGAATGGATCTGCCATGATCTTGAATGCAAGTGCTGAGAATGGCTCATCATCTGATGAATGCCTCTCAATCTCATTTCCCTCAAGATCTGTTCCCTTGATTGAAGGGATATCTGTAGGAGCTGGCATGTACTCAACAATAGCGTCAAGTAACTTCTGTACACCCTTGTTACGGTATGCAGAACCACAACATACAGGTACTGCTGTACACTCACATGTTGCTTTACGAAGAACCTTCTTCATATCCTCTACAGATGGCTCCTCACCCTCAAGATACTGCATCATGAGATCGTCATCTAACTCACAGATTTTCTCAATGAGCTCTGTACGGTACTCTGCAGCCTGATCAGCCATATCTCCAAGATCATCAGTAACTGTGATATCGTCACCCTTCTCATCATTGTAGATATATGCCTTCATCTCGAAAAGGTCGATAATTCCTTTGAAATCGTCCTCTTTACCGATTGGTAACTGAAGTACGATAGCATTTTTTCCTAATCTTGTACGGATCTGATCAACAGCTCCGTAGAAGTTTGCACCTAAGATATCCATCTTATTGATGAATGCCATACGAGGTACATTGTATGTGTCAGCCTGACGCCAAACGTTCTCTGACTGAGGCTCAACACCACCCTTTGCACAGAACACACCAACTGCGCCATCAAGTACACGGAGTGAACGCTCAACTTCTACTGTGAAGTCAACGTGGCCCGGTGTATCGATGATGTTGATACGATGCTCAAGTGCTCCTGGCTTTGGTTTAGTGAACTCTTCAAGTGTCCAGTGACATGTTGTAGCGGCAGAAGTAATTGTAATACCTCTTTCCTGCTCCTGCTCCATCCAGTCCATGGTAGCAGTACCTTCATGAGTATCACCGATTTTATAGTTAATACCAGTATAATAAAGAATACGCTCTGTCAGTGTTGTTTTACCAGCATCGATATGAGCCATGATTCCAATATTTCTGGTTCTCTCAAGTGGATATTCTCTTCCAGCCAAGGTTTTTTCCTCCTATATTTAGTGTCCTATGCACAACCGGACTCTGTTACAAATCCGGTCCGCTGCATGAATCAAAAGCAAAGCTGTAAGCTTCTTACAGAAACTAGAATCTGTAATGTGCGAATGCCTTGTTTGCCTCTGCCATCTTGTGCATATCTTCTTTTCTCTTAACAGATGCGCCTGTGTTGTTAGCTGCATCCATGATCTCGTTAGCTAATCTCTCAGCCTGAGTTTTCTCTCCTCTGGCACGTGAGAATGCTGTTAACCAACGAAGGCCTAAAGCCTGACGACGATCAGGGCGAACCTCGATTGGTACCTGATATGTGGCACCACCGATACGTCTTGCTTTTACTTCGAGAGCTGGCATTACATTGTTCATAGCCTCTTCGAATACTTCAAGAGCTGGTCTTCCTGTCTTCTCTTCTACTGTAGCAAATGCTCCGTATACAATCTTCTGAGCTACGCCTTTCTTACCGTCTAACATAATGCTGTTAACAAGCTTTGTAACTACTTTGCTGTTGTACATTGGATCTGCTAATACGTCTCTTTTCTGAGTATGTCCTTTACGTGGCACGTTACTTCCCTCCTTAATCATGATATTTGTGGATTAATTCATCGGTACTCACATGTGTCTCTCTAATGTGTTCGTGCGGAATTGTATTCATAAAGTGAAATCCTGCATCTGCAGGTCTAATCCCAACACTAACCTACTTTAGTTCTGTTTGTGATACACAATGTTGCTAAATTATTTAGCAGCTTTTGGTCTCTTTGCGCCGTACTTAGAGCGGGCCTGTTTTCTGTTTGCAACACCTGCAGTATCTAATGTACCACGGATGATATGGTAACGTGTACCTGGTAAATCCTTAACACGGCCACCACGAATCAGAACAACGCTATGCTCCTGTAAGTTGTGTCCCTCACCTGGAATGTATGAAGTTACTTCGATTCCGTTTGAAAGACGAACTCTGGCGATCTTTCTAAGAGCTGAGTTAGGCTTCTTAGGAGTAGCTGTCTTAACAGCTGTACATACACCACGCTTCTGTGGAGAAGAAGTGTTGATTGGCTTCTTCTGGAGAGAGTTAAAGCTTCTCTGAAGAGCTGGTGCTGTAGACTTCTTTACAGATGTCTGACGTCCTTTTCTTACTAACTGGTTAAATGTTGGCATTATTTTCACCTCCTGTTTTATTTTAAGCAGTGCAATCTTATGCACGCTAAAATATTATACAAATCCTTGTCTGTTTTGTCAAGACCAATTTTGTTTTCAATATAATACTTTACGTTTTCAATATAATACAAGAAAGAAGTCCGGTTTCCCGGACTTCTTTATTTTGGTTTGTAAAAGCTTCTATAGCTTAAGTACAAACATCAGTAATTATTCTTCATCAACTGATTCAGCATCTGTATCAATGACTCCGACCGCCTCTTCCTCTGCGAAATCCGCGAAATCATCATCATCAAAATCAAGTGTATCGTCATCGTTTACATCGCTGTCAAGCTTGATGTTACGATAAATCTTCATACCTGTTCCTGCCGGGATGAGCTTACCGATAATTACGTTCTCCTTCATACCGATAAGTGGATCAACCTTGCCCTTGATTGCTGCCTCAGTAAGAACCTTTGTGGTCTCCTGGAATGAAGCTGCTGACAGGAATGAGTTGGTTGCAAGAGATGCCTTTGTGATTCCAAGTAATACCTGTGAGCCAACTGCAAGCTCCTTGCCCTCTTCCTCAAGCTTCTCGTTGAGCTCTAAGAAGTCAAGGGCATCAACCATGCTGCCCGGAAGTAAATCTGAATCTCCCGGCTCCTCTACGCGGATCTTCTGTAAGCACTGACGAACTATAACCTCGACATGCTTATCGTTAATCTCAACACCCTGTAAACGGTAAACACGCTGTACCTCGCGGAGCATGTAATCCTGAACCGCACGAACGCCCTTAATCTTGAGGATATCGTGTGGATTTACAGAACCCTCTGTAAGCTCGTCGCCGGCCTCAAGCTCCTGTCCGTCTACAACCTTGATACGTGAGCCGTAAGGAATGAGGTAAGCCTTTGTCTCGCCTGTCTCGTTGTTTGTAACGATAACCTCACGCTTCTTCTTTGTATCCTTGATTGTGGCAATTCCGCCGAACTCTGTGATAATAGCGAGTCCCTTAGGCTTACGTGCCTCGAAAATCTCCTCTACTCGAGGAAGACCCTGTGTGATATCTCCACCGGCAACACCACCTGTATGGAAGGTTCTCATGGTAAGCTGTGTACCAGGCTCACCGATTGACTGTGCCGCTATGATACCGATTGCTTCACCAACCTGTACTGCCTGACCTGTTGCAAGGTTTGAACCGTAACACTTAGCACATACTCCCATGTGTGAACGGCAGGTAAGCACTGTACGGATCTTAACCTGTGTGATTGGATTACCGTTCTCATCAACGCCCTCTGCCATAACCTTTGCTGCACGCTTTGGTGTAATCATATGGTTGGCCTTAACGATTACATTGCCATCCTTATCACAGATTGTGTTGCAAGAGAAACGACCTGTAATTCTCTCCTGAAGGCTCTCGATTTCCTCTCGACCCTCCATGAATGCCTTTACAACCATTCCCGGAATCTCACGTCCTGTGCCTGCACAGCAGTCTGACTCACGAACGATCATATGCTGCGAAACATCTACAAGACGTCTTGTAAGGTATCCTGAATCGGCTGTACGAAGCGCTGTATCTGAAAGTCCCTTACGAGCTCCATGTGCTGACATGAAGTACTCGAGTACGTCAAGACCCTCACGGAAGCATGACTTGATAGGAAGCTCGATTGTACGACCTGTTGTATCAGCCATGAGTCCTCGCATACCTGCAAGCTGTTTGATCTGCTTATCAGATCCACGGGCTCCGGAATCTGCCATCATGAAGATGTTGTTGTACTTATCAAGACCTGTAAGAAGTGCCTTTGTAAGGGCATCATCTGTATCCTTCCATGTCTCGATAACCTCTTTGTAACGCTCCTCATCAGTGATAAGTCCACGCTTGTACTGTCTTGTAATCTTATCTACAGTGTCCTGTGCATCAGCGATCATCTGTGGCTTCTGTGGTGGCACTGTCATATCTGAAATTGAAACTGTCATGGCAGCCTGGGTTGAATACTTGTATCCCATAGCCTTGACATTGTCAAGAACCTCTGCTGTTGTTGTAGCTCCGTGTGTGTTGATAACCTTCTCAAGGATCTGCTTGATCTGTTTCTTACCAACGTGGAACTCAACCTCAAACTTGAGTGCATTCTCAGCCTTTGATCTGTCTATAAAACCAAGATCCTGTGGAATGTTCTCATTGAATATCAAAAGTCCTACTGTTGTCTCTGTAAAACCTGAAACCTCTGTGCCGTCAGCAAGCTTTACTGTACGGTGTACAAAGATATTCTGGTGAAGAGTAATCTCCTTGTTCTCGTAAGCGAGCATTGCAAGATTAACACTTCCATAGTAACGGCCGAGAAGATCTATCGGTCTGCAAAGCACACGACGGTTTCCGTCTGTAACATCCTCAAACCAGATGAGGTCATATAAGCCAAGCTCAGCCTTTCCTGTATTTTCATCAGGAGTTGTGAGCTTTCTAAGCTCCTCAATATCATTGTATACAGTGTCTGATGACACCTGTGCAACCATCTTTGGATCATCCTTGTAATCAGCGAGCTTTCTCATTGTGAGGTAGTAAACTCCAAGGATCATATCCTGTGAAGGAACGGCTACAAGTCCACCATCGGAAGGCTTAAGCAGGTTGTTAGGTGACAGAAGCATGAATCTGCACTCAGCCTGTGCCTCAGCAGTCAGTGGAAGATGTACAGCCATCTGATCTCCATCGAAGTCGGCGTTGAACGCTGTACATACGAGTGGATGAAGCTTAATTGCCTTACCCTCTACAAGGATTGGCTCGAAGGCCTGGATTCCAAGTCTGTGGAGTGTAGGAGCTCGGTTAAGCATAACCGGATGCTCTTTTATGACGTCCTCAAGGACATCCCATACCTCCGGCTGAAGTCTCTCAACCATCTTCTTTGCACTCTTTATATTGTGTGCGGTTCCGTTAGCGGCAAGCTCCTTCATAACGAATGGCTTGAAAAGCTCGATAGCCATCTCCTTTGGAAGACCACACTGATAAATCTTAAGCTTTGGCTCTACACAGATAACTGAACGTCCTGAGTAGTCAACTCGCTTTCCGAGAAGGTTCTGACGGAAACGACCTCCCTTTCCCTTGAGCATGTCTGAAAGAGACTTAAGAGCTCTGTTTCCAGGACCGGTAACAGGACGTCCACGACGGCCGTTGTCGATAAGTGCATCGACAGCCTCCTGAAGCATACGTTTCTCGTTACGAACGATGATATCCGGTGCTCCAAGATCAAGAAGTCTTCTAAGACGGTTGTTACGGTTGATGATTCGTCTGTAAAGGTCGTTAAGATCACTTGTTGCGAAACGTCCTCCATCGAGCTGAACCATTGGACGAAGATCCGGTGGGATAACAGGAATAACTGTCATAATCATCCACTCAGGCTTGTTTCCTGACTCACGGAAAGCCTCTACAACCTCAAGTCTCTTGATGATACGAGCACGCTTCTGGCCTGTAGCATTCTCAAGCTCTGCCTTAAGCTCTGCCGAATCCTTCTCAAGATCGATTGCTGCTAAAAGCTCATGGATAGACTCAGCACCCATTCCTACACGGAATGCTGAGCGGCCATAAGTATCGCATGCCTCCTGGTACTCTGACTCGTTGAGAATCTGCTTGTATGCAAGCTTTGTCTCGCCCGGGTCAAGCACAATATATGAAGCAAAGTACAGTACTCTTTCAAGTACACGTGGAGATAAGTCAAGGATGAGTCCCATACGTGATGGGATACCCTTGAAATACCAGATATGAGATACAGGAGCAGCAAGCTCGATGTGTCCCATACGCTCTCTACGAACGCTTGACTTTGTGATTTCTACGCCACATCGGTCGCAGACAACACCCTTATAACGTATCTTCTTGTATTTACCACAATGACACTCCCAGTCCTTCGTTGGTCCGAAAATCTTCTCGCAGAAAAGACCGTCTTTTTCAGGCTTTAATGTTCTATAGTTAATAGTCTCAGGCTTTTTAACCTCGCCATGTGACCACTCTCTGATCTTTTCAGGAGATGCTAATCCAATCTGAATCGCATCAAACTGCATTGCCTGATTATTTTCTATATTATTTGTTTCTGGCATTTTGGCACTCCCTTCTAATTATTCTTCGTCATCAAGAACTTCATCAGCAAAAATATCGTCATCCGCTGTCTCAGGAGACTCTTCCTCTTCTATGTCAACAAGCTCTTCGTTGTCATCAAATTCTTTCTTTGAGAAACCATGCTCTGCGAATGACTCACTGTCCTCGAATGCATAGTCCTTATCGTTTCCGATAATTGAGTTGATATCTGTATTACCGTACTCACTTGTCTCGATAAGCTCAACCTCTTCTCTGTTCTCATCAAGTACCTTGACATCCAGACCAAGTGCCTGAAGCTCTTTGAGAAGTACCTTGAATGACTCTGGAATACCAGGCTCAGGGATATTCTCACCCTTGATGATAGCCTCGTAGGTCTTGACACGGCCAACAACATCATCGGACTTCATTGTAAGGATCTCCTGGAGTGTATATGCAGCACCATATGCCTCAAGAGCCCAAACCTCCATCTCTCCGAAACGCTGTCCACCGAACTGTGCCTTACCACCGAGTGGCTGCTGTGTTACTAATGAGTAAGGACCTGTTGAACGTGCATGGATCTTATCGTCAACAAGGTGATGCAGCTTAAGGTAATGCATGTGTCCGATAGTTGTCTTTCCATCGAAGCACTCACCTGTTCTACCATCACGAAGCTGTACCTTTCCATCCTTTGAAATCGGAACGCCCTTCCATAAGCTTCTGTGAGCTCTGTTTGTTGAAAGGTATTCCATAACGTCCTCACGGAGTGTATCAACATATTTATCATAGAAGATTTCAGCATCTGCGCTCCAGTATGGATGCTCCGCCTGTAAATCCTTTTCAAGCTCTTCCTTATCGAACGGAAGATTTACGTAATCATTTGCAAGCTCAAGTGTATCCTCGATATCTACCTCGTTAGCTCCGTCAAATACAGGAGTTGAGATATTGAAGCCAAGTGCCTTTGCAGCGAGACTCAGGTGAATCTCAAGGACCTGACCGATGTTCATTCGTGAAGGAACACCGAGTGGGTTAAGTACGATATCCAGTGGACGTCCGTTTGGAAGGAATGGCATATCCTCAACAGGAAGCACACGGGAAACGACACCCTTGTTACCGTGACGTCCGGCCATCTTATCACCGACAGAAATCTTTCTCTTCTGTGCAATGTAGATACGTACTGACTGATTTACTCCCGGAGAAAGCTCATCGCCGTTCTCTCTTGTAAATACCTTGGCATCAACAATGATACCGTAAGCACCATGAGGTACCTTAAGTGATGTATCACGAACCTCTCTTGCCTTCTCACCGAAGATGGCACGAAGAAGTCTCTCCTCTGCTGTAAGCTCTGTCTCACCCTTTGGTGTAACCTTTCCTACAAGGATATCACCGGCACGAACCTCTGCACCTACACGGATGATACCTCTCTCATCAAGGTCCTTGAGTGCGTCGTCGCCGACACCAGGGACATCACGTGTAATCTCCTCAGGTCCGAGCTTTGTATCACGTGACTCTACCTCATATTCCTCGATATGAACTGATGTATACACATCATACTCTACGAGACGCTCTGAAAGAAGAACGGCATCCTCGTAGTTGTATCCTTCCCATGTCATGAATCCGATAAGCGGGTTCTTTCCAAGAGCAAGCTCTCCCTGACTTGTTGAAGGACCGTCTGCGATAACATCGCCTGCCTTAACCTTGTCACCCTTAAATACGATAGGTCTCTGGTTGTAGCAGTTTGACTGGTTAGAACGAGAGAACTTTGTAAGGATATACTCTCTCTTGTTTCCGTCAGTCTCTTTTATGATAATGCGGTTTGACTCTGAAGATAATACCTCTCCGTCTGCCTTTGCAACTACGCAGACACCTGAGTCAACTGCGGCCTTTGTCTCAATACCTGTACCAACTACAGGAGCCTCTGTGGTCAGAAGCGGAACGGCCTGACGCTGCATGTTTGATCCCATGAGGGCACGTGTAGGGTCATCGTTCTGCAAGAACGGAATCAGCGCTGTAGCTACTGAGAATACCATCTTTGGAGATACATCCATATAATCAAATGCTGACTTATCGTACTCCTGAGTTTCCTCTCTGTAACGACCTGAAACTGAGTTACGTATGAAATGTCCTTCGGCATCAAGCTTCTCATTAGCCTGTGCTACGTGGTAGTTGTCCTCCTCATCGGCTGTCATGTATACAACCTCTTCTGTGACTACCGGGTTCTTAGGATCAGTCTTGTCAATCTTACGGTATGGAGCCTCTACGAAGCCATACTCATTGATTCTCGCATAGCATGCAAGTGAGTTGATAAGACCGATGTTTGGTCCCTCAGGAGTCTCTACAGGACACATACGGCCGTAGTGAGTGTAATGTACATCTCGAACCTCGAATCCGGCACGGTCTCTTGAAAGACCACCAGGTCCAAGTGCTGATAAACGTCTCTTGTGAGTAAGCTCTCCAAGAGGGTTGTTCTGATCCATGAACTGTGAAAGCTGTGAAGAACCGAAGAATTCTTTAACAGCGGCAGTTACAGGCTTTATATTGATAAGTGACTGAGGTGAAATTCCCTCTAAGTCCTGTGTAGTCATTCTTTCACGAACAACACGCTCCAGTCTTGAGAGACCGATACGGTACTGGTTCTGTAACAGCTCTCCAACCGCACGGATACGTCTGTTTCCAAGATGATCGATATCGTCATCTGTTCCTGCGCCCCACTCTAAGTGCATATTGTAGTTGATAGTTGCGAAGATATCCTCTTTAGTAATATGCTTTGGAATAAGGTCAGATATATCTCTCTTTATAGCCTCGATTCTGTCCTCAAGAGAATCATACTCCTCGAGAATCTGAGCGAGTACCGGATAGTAAACAAGCTCGGTAACACCGATAGACTTAGGATCCTCAAGCTCAGGAATCCAGCTTCTGATGTCAACCATCATAGAAGAAAGAATCTTGACATTTCTTGTCTCTGTCTGAATCCATAAAGCAGGAACGGCAGCGTTCTGGATCTGTGTAGCAAGCGCACGGTCAACAACAGTACCTGCCTCAGCGATAACCTCACCTGTAGAAGGATCAACTACGTCCTCAGCTAAAACCTGTCCACTGATACGGTTCTTTAAAGCAAGCTTCTTATTAAACTTATAACGTCCTACCTTGGCAAGGTCATATCTTCTAGGATCGAAGAACATTGCTGTGATAAGGCTCTCTGCACTCTCAACTGAAAGTGGCTCGCCCGGACGAATCTTCTTATATAACTCTAATAAACCAGCCTCATAGCTTCCCTGTGGCTCACGCTCTGTGATTGCAGGGTCCTTGCTGAATGATGCCTGGATCTTTGGCTCATCTCCGAACATATCGAGAATAGCCTGATTTGTACCTACTCCAAGTGCACGTAAAAGTACTGTGATAGGTACCTTACGTGTTCTGTCTACTCTTACATAAAAAACGTCGTTAGAGTCTGTCTCATACTCAAGCCATGCACCACGGTTTGGAATAACAGTACAAGAATACAGGGTCTTTCCGAGCTTATCATGAGCAATTCCGTAATAAATACCAGGAGAACGAACTAACTGACTGACAATAACTCGCTCTGCACCGTTGATTACGAATGTACCGGTCTCTGTCATTAAAGGCAGATCACCCATGAAAATTTCATGCTCATTAATCTCATCTGTCTCTTTGTTGTGAAGTCTGACTTTAACCTTTAAAGGAGCTGCGTATGTTGCATCTCTTTCCTTGCACTCAGGAATTGTATACTTTACATCATCTTCGCATAATGTAAAATCTACAAAATCAAGACTAAGCTTTCCGCTGTAATCTGTGATTGGAGAGATATCCGCAAAAGCTTCCTTGAGACCTTCGTCTAAGAACCACTGATAAGAATCCTTCTGGACCTCAATCAGATTTGGCATCTGCAGAACCTCTTTTTGTCTTGAGTAACTCATACGCATGCTTTTTCCGGATGTGACCGGACGTATTCTGTTTTTCTCCATTGACGTTTCACCTCTCGTTTTTATTTTAATCTAGCAAGTATCTAGATAATGATTCAAAAACCACCCCAGTTACTATATCTTGTGGTTTTTCTCTTGTGCACATATTTGCGAATGCATTTTAGTGTAATTTACCTATTGACAAATTTGCATCATTTAAAAAAATGCATAAAAATGCCACTGCACCACAATAGTGCAACGTATACTATACAACAAATCACCGACAATTGCAAGTACTTTTTTATTTTTTTCACTGTCGCGCAATAATTTTCATCGCCGTCGGATAGGCTACGGGCAGATGTCCCAAAAATGCTCAGGCATTTTCGGGACGCGCTCCGACTGTCGCGCAATAAAAACATAAAAAAGAGCCAAGGTGCAAATAGAATTTGCCCTTGGCTCTTTTTTATGTTTTTACTCCGCTCGTAGCCTATCCGACTATTTAAGTGTAACCTTAGCACCCTCTGCCTCAAGTTTAGCCTTAGCATCCTCTGCTGAAGCCTTGTCAAGCTGCTCTTTGATAACCTTTGGTGCGCCATCAACAGCGTCCTTAGCCTCTTTAAGTCCAAGACCTGTGATCTCACGAACAACCTTGATAACCTTAACCTTGTTTGGTCCAACCTCTGTAAGCTCTACGTCGAACTCAGTCTTCTCCTCAGCTGCTGCTCCGTCAGCTCCTGCTGCTGCAACTACAACACCTGCTGCTGCAGAAACACCGAACTCTTCTTCACAAGCTTTTACTAAATCATTTAACTCTAATACGCTTAACTCTTTGATAGCATCAATAAACTCTGCTGTTGTTAACTTTGCCATTATAATTTCCTCCATTTAAAAATTTAATTATGATAATAATGTTCAAATATAATATTTGAATTATTCTGCTGCTGGAGCTTCCTCTGCAGCATCCTCTGCTGGTGCTGCCTCTACGGCTGCATCTGCAGCGCCACCCTGCTCTGCGATCTGATTGAGTACACGAGCAAGATTTGTGATAGGTGACTGAATGCTTCCAAGTAATTTTCCAAGAAGCTCATCTCTGCTAGGTACAGCGGCGATTGCCTTCATACCCTCAGCATCATAAAATGTTCCCTCAACTACACCTGCTTTAATCTCTAAAGCCGGAGCTGTTTTAGCGAACTTAGCTAAGATTCTAGCTGGTGCTGTTGCATCCTCTGCTGATACAGCGAATGCGCTTGGTCCTTCAAGGACATCCTTTAATCCCTCGAACTCTGTTCCCTGGATTGCACGGTTTACTAAAGTATTCTTGTATACCTTGTAAGTTACACCGGCTTCTCTTAACTGTTTACGTAACTGAGTATCCTCTGCTACTGTGAGTCCTAAGTAATCAACAACTACTACTGACTGTGCACCATTGATAACACCGGAAATCTCATCTACGATTGGCTGTTTAAGTTCTACCTTTGCCACGATTCATTTACCTCCTTTTAGATTTTCGCATAAAAGACATGAGGTATTTGATTTATTAATCAAAGAAACCCTCCTGCCTGTCGACAGAAGGGTACAAGTCAAAATTCAAGATAAATCTCGAAAATTCCCTCGGTAGGTTCTACGTTTACGCCTTGCGGCACCTACTGTCTTCGGCAATATGCATTGCAATTATATCAAACTATATTACGGATGTCAATTACTTTCCGCAAAACTTTTGCTTGGCGTTTGATAGGTCTTGTAAATTGTTTTACTGTAACTGTTTAACTATCTTACTGTGTAATCTTAACCACGTTTAACTTAACGCCAGGTCCCATTGTAGATGTAAGAGTTGCGCTCTTAATGTACTGACCCTTTAAGCTAGCAGGTTTTGCTTTATTAATTGCACCCATAAGAGACTGGAAGTTGTCGTTTAACTGCTCGTCTGTGAAAGATGCTTTTCCAACTGGCACATGGATAATGTTTGTCTTGTCCAATCTGTACTCAATCTTACCGGCTTTGATATCGTTAACAGCTTTTGTTACATCCATAGTAACTGTTCCTGCCTTTGGGTTTGGCATTAAGCCCTTTGGTCCAAGGACACGTCCTAAACGACCAACAACACCCATCATATCAGGTGTAGCAACTACAACGTCGAAGTCTAACCATCCCTCGTTCTGGATCTTTGGAATTAACTCCTCGCCTCCAACGAAGTCAGCTCCTGCTGCCTGTGCCTCGTCAACCTTAGTTCCCTTAGCGAAAACTAAAACCTTAACTGTTTTTCCTGTTCCGTGTGGTAATACAACCGCACCACGGATCTGCTGCTCTGCGTGACGTCCGTCGCAGCCTGTTCTAAGATGAAGCTCGATTGTCTCGTCAAATTTAGCTGTAGCATTTTTCTTTACGATAGAGATAGCGTCAGCAACATCGTACTGCTCTTTCTTATCAAATGCCTTAACAGCGTCTTGATACTTCTTTCCTCTTTTCATGAAAAAATAACCTCCTGGTGGTAATATCGGGAGAGGACCCTCCCACATTTACGTTTCTTTGTTATCTTAAAATAATACTATTTAACCGATGTTTTTATCAATCCTCATTAATGATTAACTTTCCTGTCGGTTCGTCAGTTTTAGGGGTATGTTGGCTTCGCTAAGTGTTAGTCAACCACCTCAACACCCATTGATCTTGCTGTACCAGCAATCATGCTCATTGCAGACTCAAGTGAAGCTGCGTTTAAGTCAGGCATCTTAAGCTCAGCGATTTCCTGAACCTGTGCCTTTGTGATCTTAGCAACCTTCTTCTTGTTTGGCTCACCTGAACCAGACTGAATCTTGCAAGCTTTCTTGATTAATACCGGAGCAGGTGGAGTCTTAGTAATGAAACTGAAACTTCTGTCTGCATATACAGTAATAACTACAGGGATAATTAAGTCGCCCTGATCGGCTGTCTTTGCATTAAACTGCTTTGTGAACTCTACGATGTTTACACCGTGCTGTCCAAGTGCAGGTCCAACTGGAGGAGCTGGAGTTGCCTTTCCAGCAGGGATCTGCAATTTAATGTATCCTTCTACTTTCTTTGCCATTTGGAATTGCCTCCTTAATTTGTTTTCTTAACATCTGCGAAACTTACTTCTACCGGTGTCTCGCGACCGAACAGCTCTACATTAATTGTAACTGTCTGCTTGTGATAATTCATAGCTGTGATAACACCGACTGTATCCTTCCAGACACCGCCGATAACGACTATCATGTCACCCTCAGCAAAATCAACTACCACGTTTTCCGTCTTAATACCCAAAGGTCTCATCTCGGCTTCTGTGAGAGGAACCGGTTTGCTTCCCGGACCTACAAATCCAGTTACGCCTCTGGTATTTCGTACAACGTACCATGTATCATCATTCATAATCATATGAATAAGAACATAGCCTGGAAACATCTTCTTGGAAACCTGTTTACGAACACCGTTCTTCACCTCTGTGACGTCCTCCAACGGAACACGTACTTCAAGGATCTGGTCCTCAAGATGTCTGTTTTCGATTGTTTTGTCAATATTAGCTTTGACTTTGTTTTCATAACCTGAATAGGTATGAACTACATACCAGTTCGCTTCTGTCATAATCACTTTGCCTCCGTTTTAAAAATGTAAACCAATAAGGAAATCTACGCCCTGCTGGATACCCCAGTCAAGAAGCGCAATAATAAGACCGGTAACTACTGAAACCGCCAGTACTGCAATGGTCTGTCTGATGACCGATTGCTTCTCAGGCCAGATAATCTTCTGAAATTCAGCTTTCAGACCTGAGAACCAGCTTGTTTTTGGAGCCTTTTCGACTTTTTCATTCTGTCCCATAATGTACTCCTTCACTCAGTTCCTAGACTATTTTGTTTCCTTGTGCATTGTATGAGTTCTGCAGAATCTACAATACTTCTTGGTTTCCATTCTGTCCGGATGAGTTTTTTTGTCCTTTGTCATGTTGTAATTACGACGCTGACATTCTGTGCACGCTAATGTAATCTTTGTACGCACGACTTCCACCTCCGTTTAAATTCTTTGTTGTTTGTACCCTTAAAAAAAGGCATAAAAAAAAGACCTATTTCCAAGCCTGTATACTATATCACAGTTGAGCCGTAACCGTCAATAGCTATTTTAAAATTTATTGTAAATTCTTTTGAACAGTGCCGCTGTTTACACCTTTTTTGTGTCCGGCAGCAATTAATTTTTATAAATCTTACAGATACATAACTAAATATAGTACATTTATCTGAATTTTTCAAGTATTTTGTTGTTGTAAATCCTCAATTATGACGATATAATATATGTGTATAAGTAGGATTTGATAATTAAAAATTTTACATAGCTTATTATAGCTGCAGTTAAGCATTAGTAATCGCAGCTATACAATATAATATTTAAAGGATTACCATTTAACGGATTAAACGATTTTCACGGATGAAAGGAGGGGTCTTTATGGCAAAGATAGACAGTGCCTACGCTTACTATGCCAGCACTTATGCCAATAAAGAGGTATCGCGCTATGATTCGCACAAGAAAAGCGACCTGCGCAAGATATACAACAGAATAATAAAGACAAATAAAGAGTCCCCTCTGTACAAGATTTCCAATATGTCCGAGGCCAAGAAATATGCTATCGATATAAAGGAAAGCTCTAAGGCCATCTTAAATGCCGTGGATTCGCTTTCTGATAAATACGCAGGCTCCTCTGACTCCTTCCAGAAGAAGGTTGCGGAGTCATCTAATGAGGATGCTGTAGGCGTGCGCTACGTGGGTGACGGCTCAGAGAATAAAGGAGCAGACGGCTTTGATATAGATGTCAGACAGCTCGCCGCACCACAGATCAATACCGGCAGCTACTTAGACAGCAAGGCCCTGTCCTTTATACCGGGCAGCTATTCCTTTGACATAAATACCAATGCATCATCCTATGAGTTCCAGTTCGGAGTGAGCACCGGTGAAACAAACGGCGAGGTGCAGGACAAGCTCAAGAGGCTCATAAACGCATCTGGTCTTGGCATTGAGGCTGACATAGTCCATGATGACTCAGGCAAGGCAGCGCTTCAGCTTACATCAATGCAGACAGGTCTCAGTGAGACTGAGGATTCTCTCTTTAGTGTGGCTCCGTCAGCTAACGCAGAGTCCATAAGCATGATGAAGCAGCTGGGTATTGATAAGGTATCATCCCCTGCCCACAACTCTGACTTTTCGCTGAATGGCACCGCGCACTCATCCTTGTCCAACACCTTTACCATCAATAATACCTTTGAGCTCACGCTCAAAAAGCCGACCACAGATACAGGTGCCGCAGCCATCGGTTTTAAGGCCAATTCCGATGCAGTTGCCGACAATGTGCAGACTCTGGTTGACGCATACAATAAGATGATAGACGTGGCAGATGATTATTCAGTGAACGACTCTGCAGATGCCACAAGGCTGCTTCGTGATATAAGCTCCATCACAAAGGGCTCACAGTCAAAGCTTTCCTACATCGGTCTCATGACAGACGATGACGGCAAGCTCACTATTGACCGCGATATCCTCGCCGGTGCGCTTAGTCCGGACAGAGCTGATGACACCTTCAACACTCTTACAGCACTAAAGGATGCAATAGGTGACAAAGCAAAATCTGTGACAGTCAACCCTATGAACTATGTGCAGAAGGTTGTTGTGGCATATAAGAATCCCGGACACAATTTCAACACACCATATATTTCGTCAATTTATTCAGGCATGATGCTTGACAGCTACGCATAAACGGCTGTTGTACCAAATCAGTACAACAGCCGTTATTTTATATTTTTTATAATAGTGGCTGCAAATCTCCCACCATTTTTTCCTCAAGCGTCCTGAGCCTCTCTGCAATTGCCACACTCTTTGAATCAGCATCGCGATATTCATTGAGACTGCCGCTGATTGTCTCTATGCCCATATTACAGCCCTCCGTCAGAAGCTTTGCTGCCTGGGACTGATCATCATTCACTGCCATCTTCATCGCTGTCTGCAGCTTCGCAGCCATCTTTGCAAACACACCCGGTTCCTTAATATCTGCACCTGCTTTGTCAAGCATATCCCTGCAATCCACTGACAGCCTGGTGTGCTCATCATAGTACTTGTCTATCAGCTCACGAAGCTGCTTGTCATCTGTGTGTTCTCTTATATCGTCCATGCTCTCAAGTGCCATCTTACAGCCCGCTATGCAATCCTGAAGCAAGAGCACCGAATCATGATTCTCTATATTTTTGCTCATAAAAACCTCCATACTTCTTTTCTATCAGTATGGAGGTTTTCATGAAGAAATATTCACTTAATGCTTTTTAAATTTTTCTGATACAAGAAATCCAATACCGGCAAGCACAAATACCACCGCCAGCACGACCATCGGAACACTATCTATATGTCCAATATCAGTGGAATACCCCAAAGTTGCCAAACTAAGGTAAGTCAGATGTAGATTAATCTGATCCACCGCAAATAATAACGCTGCTGTCAGCCAACAGATTGATGCTGCAATTTTTTCACTCTTCATAGTCGTTCTCCTTTACTATTGCTATCTCAGATATCCTCTTTAGTTTTTACTATATTCACTACACAATCGGAAACTCCAGTTTAACCCAAAACTTCCCATGTTCCCTTTTAAAGCTCATGCTTCCATTCATGCGCTGCATCATCGCTTCCACGCTCTTAAGCCCTATCCCGGCACTTTTAAGAAGCGTTTTATTGTCACATACACCATTGCCAATTTCAACGCTAAATGTTTTTTTCGTAAAAGCTGTTTTCATAACAACAGGCTTTTTATTGTCCGCATATTTATATATATTATCCGTCAGATTGGAAAATATTCTGGTCAAAAATGCCATATTAACAGCAACCTTTACCTGCTTAAAGCTTATTCCTTCTGCATCAACCTCATAATTGCTTTTCATAAGCTGAGCACACACATCTGAGAGGTAATCTCCAAATATATACTCAACATCCATTGATGCATCCAATTCAATAGGTCTTTGTGAACCGGCAATTGAAAAATCCAGCAGATTGTCTACCTGAGTCCTGATATCCAATACCTTTTCACTTATAAAATTAAGATTTTTCATATTCTCGGCATATGCTTCGTTCTCCAGTTTCATTACATCAACATATGTCATAACACCAGTCAACGGCGTACGCAGGTCATGAGCCATATTACGCATCAGTTCATCCTTTTCCTGTCGCGCTTTTTTCTCCTGTTCCTGTGATGCTTCAAGCTCTGTTTGATAGCCCGCTATAATTTTTCTGATGCGTAGATACACAAATACAATTCCCATCATAAGAGAAAATCCCACATCAAAAATCATTAAAGCTATATAATATTTTATCGTAAATCCTGTATATATAAATACTTTCGCTTCTATATCGGCGAACTGGACAGGCAGCTCATAGCTTCCTGTAAATCGGTAATCATACATATTTTTAGCTGGAGAGATAAGCTTATCTACATTTGATTTATTATATATTACCTTTCCCTCTTCCTGAACACTATAAAACGAAACATCATGCTCCGCCATCCATTCATCATATTGTTCGACATCTGTAGTACTTATATCATTATCCGTCACATACTGTTGAAACTCATCTATATATGGCTTTTCATTATAATATATTAAAAGAGATGTACCCTCAATATAATTGTTCAGCAAATCAATTCCCAGATAGTATAATAGTCCAAAAACGACACATGTCCCTATAATCGCAATTGCAAATGTCAAAAACAGCTTTTTCTTTACCCTCTTTAAATCATCTCTCAAAACGGTATCCTCTTCCCCATTCTGTGTGTATGCATGCATCGCCACATACTTTTATAAGCTTATTCCTAAGATTTTTAATGTGTACCATAACAGTATTCTTTGCATTATATGTAAAAGCCTCATCCCATACCATCTCGTATATCATCTCAATCGTATATATCCTGTCCGGATTTTTCATCAGCAATTTTAGTATCTCATATTCTTTTCCTGTTAATTTTATCTCATTATCATTAAACTCAACCTTGTTTCGATTCGTAAACAGTTTAAGTCCATCTGTCTCTATAGATTCATCCTTGTTTGTGCGATTTGCATTTCCACTGTCATATACCCGATATCGTCTGATAAGAGCTTTAACCTTTGAAATAAGCTCCATGTTCGAAAATGGCTTAGTCATGTAATCGTCACCGCCCACTTCTAGCCCTTCCAGCTTATCCAGCTCTTCCGATTTTGCTGATAAAAACAATATCGGAACACTGTGTCTTTCACGCATTCTCCTGCAAGTTTCAATGCCATCTAACTGCGGCATCATTATATCCATTATTACAAGGCTGAACGATTCATCTATTTTTTCCAAAGCCTCCATACCGTTTTGTGCAATTACCACACTATAATGCTGCAATTCGAGAAGCTTTTTTATGCCACTGTATACTGTTTTATCATCCTCAACAACAAGAATTTTGTCCATTATATGCTCCTATCATATTATACATGTTTATTACATCAAAAAGATTATACCACATAACCGCTCCTAATTATTCCTTAATGTGCGCAAACCCTTATTAGCATAAATACAGCTTCCAATCATAGTTATTAAAATAACGCTAATTTCCAAAAGCCCGATTCTATACACAAATTGCCAGATATTCATTTCAAAGTTCCATATATCAAGTGAAAAGCTTTTTTGAAAATTTGAAATCTCACAAAATTCAACAAAGTATTTAAAGATATTGACAGAAAATCTATTAAGCAGTCCCAATGTTAATATTCCTGCACCCACAAGTGCCGGAACAGTTATCATCAAAATCTCATATAACAGAATTTGAATTGTCCTAAATTTTCTCTGTCCAAGTGTATTGTATATTGCAATCATTTTTGAGTGTCCTTTAAGCCATAAAACGGTCAGTAACGACATAACCACAACACATACAATATACATAACGCTCAATGTCACACTTGTCATACTTTTTAACATTGATATTACATCTGTCATTTGCAGTTCCTCATTCAGAACCTGATTTACAACTGCAGAATTTGGTACATTTTCAACTATTTTACTCATATCATCATATAAAAGTGATGTACTTTTATAGTCTGTGCTGAAAAAGTTTATCCCATAACAACTTGCTTCACTATTTAATTCTACATATGAATCGTAATCAGTAAACACTATACTGTTAGGTACTTCTTTATAATAGCCATCACTCACCTCAATCTTTGGCGTATCTATTACTGTATAAATCCCAATCACCATAATATTAATAGTATTATTTTCAGACTGTATAGATACATCACTACCAATTGATAAATTATTTTCAGACGCAATCTTATCTGATATCATTACCCCTTTATCACCTGACATCGGATATTTTCCTTTTGAAATCTTAAAGATACCGCTACTGAAATATTCATTGTAAGAAGTATTTATGTTTCCACTGACATATATTTTATTTTTCTCAAAATCACTTTGTTTTTCTGTATATGGTACATTTTCAAAATCTACCGCTTCACATATAATATCACTTGTAAATGCATTATTATATCCTACAACATTTTTATTATTATCTGCATATTCTAAAATATCTTTCCAATCATCTAAAGTAGAAAAATCGTCTAATTCAACAAGAACACAACATCCTGCCATATCTGCAAAAGATTTGTAAAAGCTCTCTATTGCCGAATCTAAAAATGTTGCAATTCCGCAAAACAGTGTCAGTACAAATATGCAAATAGCAATTAGTATGTTCCGCCCCGGTCTCCCTAATAATTCTTTGCATGCCTGCCACCATTTATTCCTCATCGTCATCTCCCATTTCATAGCAAATATCACATTTTTTCTTTACATAATCCGAGTGGGTTACTACTATAACACATCTGTCCTGTTCATGAGCTATCTGCTGCAACAATTCGACAATTTTTCTTCGATTTTCTTTATCCAGATTTCCTGTAGGCTCATCTGCCAGAATATATTTTGCATCTGTTATCAACGCCCTCGCTATTGCAACTCTTTGCTGCTGTCCACCTGACAATTCCGTAACCTTTCGGGTTATCTGACTATCATCAAGTCCAACCATTACAAGGCTGTCTCTACACATTTTTATCAATTCTTTTTTGGGTACATCAGGTAAGCTTATCTGGGCTGCAACCATTACATTTTCAAGGGAAGTCATATAATCAAATAACTGATAATCCTGAAAAACCAATGATATACTATTTTGGCGCAGCTTTCTTCCACCAATATTTTGTATATTTTCTCCATCCAGCAAAATCTCCCCCTCATCCGGTTTTTCTAAACCGGCAAGTAACGATAAGCACGTTGTCTTTCCTGAACCTGACGGGCCAAATATTCCATACATTTCTCCTATTTCAAATCTGTATGTAACTTTATCTAGCACATGCACAATCTCCTTCTTAGATTTATATGCATACGATACATTAATCATTTCCAACATATTTACCACTATCCCTTCGAATTTAACAGTTTCTTTGCATTTTCTTCAACAGTTGTTACAACAGGCAGTACCATAAATGCAATCCAATTAACCAACGAAATTATTAATAGAATTATAATGTTTTTCAGAGTAAAAAAAGCACTCATTTCTATACGTACCTCAAAGCCTTGAAATATTCCTGGTGTATCATATCCACCTATAGCTCTGTCTGTACTATTAATTATGACATTCTTACCTATACCACTTATAATGCTACATATGAAATTGCCAAGCACACAGTATAATAGCACACCCAAAAGCAAACCACTAATTGCATATATCATTCCTATAAATGCAAATCTACCTATACACCATTTTCTTGACCTTCCGAGTACCATAAAAAGTCCTGTATCTTTTTGGTATTGGATAGTATAAAACGAGAAAACGATTAACAAAATAATTTCACCCATTATAATTATCATCCAGCAAATTATTTTTGATGTTTTTCCCATCAATCCTACGACTTTACATTCTGAATCGAGATAATTAGAAGTATTATCATATATTTCCACATTATCTCCATACATTTTCTTTAACTGGGTTTTTACCGCATCTATATGCTCTATCTTATCAATATACACTTCACTTCCCGTTGACGCGGTGTACTCTAACCCTAGTAACTCTACAATATAATCATAATCTACATATATAGAATTATATGGACTATGTATGTATACCGAGGTTCCCTCTTCATTTGAGTCATATATTTCGAAATCACTGTCCACTTTATAAATTCCGCATATTTGTAAAGATGTTGCTTCCGATTGATCTCCTATAGTATATTTAACTTCATCCCCTACCTTAAGATTATTTTTTTTCGCATATCGCTGTTCTACAATAATTCCTTTATTTTTGTAAGTAGGAAATTCTCCTTCAATAAGAGATACATTCTTTTCCCATGAAAACAGGCTATATTTTTGCACATCCATATTTGCAACAATTACCATTTTATCAGCCCGATTGCTCACATCTTTATTCTCCGGATCTATTCCTTTATGTTCCTTTACATTCTCTGTATCCACCGGGTCTGCAATCAGCTCTCTCCACGCCCCAAGTCCTGTAACATATTTTACTTTTCTGATTTCATCGTAATCACTCTTTGTAAAACCTCCATTATCATCCTCAATTACTAAGGCGGCTCCATTATATAAATATGCATCTCTCTCAGATTTTTCCGAGGCATTGCTTAATAGCAGACCAATAATTTCACCCAGGATTATTGTCGCGATAATCAGTATGATAATCAAAGATTTTATTTTATTTCTTTTTATATATATAATAGCTGTTTCTATCATATCCCATCTCCTCACTACTACCAAACATTAAAAAAGCCATAGACATCTATGGCTTTACAATACTATATACATATAAAGAATAACCTGAAAAATCATTTAAGAATTATAAATAATTCTAAAGAAATCTAAAGAAGCTTATGCTCTCAATTATCTTACTATTGCCGTTTCAGATATCCTTTTAAGTTTTTGAATTTCAATATCGGTATCCGAGAAAAGATATTTACCATTCATATACACTAGATTTGCAACTGCTTTATCATCCTGATACAAGGTAATATAACCATCATCGTTCCATTTCCAGATTCCCGTTTCAACCTTATCAGTATTCTCTATCTCCATTTCATATTCACCCTGTTTTTCATCGTTATCATGTATAATGGCTAATTTACTGGTACTCTTAACATTTTGATACTCTGAAAAATCAAAAGTTCCATAATAGAGTTCCACTGTCAGATGATTTTTTTGTTGTAATATGTTATATGTAATTAATACACTGATTACACAGACACAAGCGACAATCGCTGCGCAGATAATAATCTGTTTTCTATTTTTTTTCACTACATACTTCCCCCTTCTTTATTGTTTAATCAATGCCGGCTTTATTCTTTAAATTTAAAACTTTTATTATATACAATATCAATATCATCCACGCTATACAAGTCAAACTATATTCTACAATCACTGCAATTTGTAAATATGGACCTTCAGAGTATTTAAAATAATAGTCATAAACTATTGATGGTATTTTAATATTTATTAGCAGTAATATTATATTAATACATTCTTTAGCTACACTTTTTTTGTTCATATCTCATTTCTCCCTCCATCTCTATACACAATATTTTATTACTTATATCGATTTAGTCAATCGTAATTTAGTTAATCGTAAATAACTAAATCGTAAATAACTAAATATTCATCTTTCATTTCGCGTACACAAAAAAGACGGCCGTCCCGGTCCCCACCGGTTCAGCCGTCTTTATAATAAATTTCAATGTTATACTTTTATATTTTACTCTTATTTATACTCTTTTACTAACTTTTATACTTGTTTGGATTTAGCATCTACTGCTGCGCAAGCACTGCCTGTACCTCTGCCTCTGTAGCGCATGCCATTACCTTGTCTGCCAATGCCTTGCATTCTGCCATGCTGCAGTCTGCGATGGTCTTTCTGGTCTTGAGCACACTTGTGGCACTCACTGAGAACTCATCAAGTCCGAATGCGAGTAACAGCGGAATGAGCTTTGGATCAGCTGCTGCCTCTCCACACATGCCTACCATGATTCCCTCTTTCTTACCGCACTCGATGATACGCTTGATTGCGCGAAGCACTGCCGGATTGAAAGCTGAATAAAGGTATGCTACCTTTGAGTTTCCACGGTCTACTGCCATTGTGTAGCCTGTCAGGTCGTTTGTTCCGATACTGAAGAAGGCTGCCTCTTTTGCAAGCACATCCGCCATCATGCAGGCTGCCGGTGTCTCCATCATGATACCGATTTCGAGGTTCTTGTTGTATGCAATGCCCTCTGCATCAAGCTCTTTCATGATGTCAGCTACCATTGCCTTTACACTGCGAAGCTCATCTACGCCTGTCACAAGCGGAACCATTATCTTTATCCTGCCGAATGCACTGGCTCTCACAAGTGCACGAAGCTGTGTATTGTAGATATCTGTTCTCTGGAGGCAGAATCTGATAGCTCTGTAACCTAAGAATGGGTTGTCCTCTTTCTCAAGGCCCAGATATGGGATTTCCTTGTCGCCTCCGATATCAAGTGTACGGATGATGACAGGCTTGCCCTTCATTGTCTCTGCTACTGATTTGTATGCCTCAAACTGCTCTTCCTCTGTAGGAATTGTATCTCTGTCCATGAAAAGGAACTCTGTACGGAAAAGTCCTATTCCCTCTCCGTCACACTCTACAGCTTTCTTTGCGTCCTCAGGCTTTCCGATATTGCATACAAGCTCTACCTTTGTGCCGTCTGCTGATACTGTTGGCACACCAGCAAATTTCTTTAAGAGCTCTTTCTCTTTTTTGTATTCCTCAAGCAGCTCAGCGAATTTCTGCTCTGTCTCAGCGTCAGGGTTTACGATTGCCTCTCCGCTTGTTCCGTTGAGTACCACTCTGTCACCATTTTTGACAGATGTGCAGATTCCATCAATACTGAGAACTGCCGGGATTTCCATAGCTCTTGCAAGTATTGCTGAGTGGGAGGTTCTGCCGCCCACCTCTGTGAGTATTCCTGCGATATTCTCTGCCACGATACCTGCTGTCATGGATGGTGTCAGGTCATGTGCCACAAGCACTGTGCCTGCCGGAGCTGCTGAGATATCGTAGTCCTCGATTCCAAGCAGAATCTTAAGGATTCTGGCTTTGATATCCCTGAAATCTGTTGCTCTCTGCTGCAAAAGCTCATCAGGTATCTGTGCAAATATCTCTGCTGTCTGCTCAAGCACCTGGTCGAGTGCCTTCTCTGCCGTGATTTTTTCACTGACTATGAGCGCTGTAATCTGCTCCTCTATGGTCGGATCCTGAAGCATCTGGATATGTCCGCGAAGGATATCCGCATCCTTTGCTCCGACTGTCTTTTCCATTCTGTCTGCCATGGCGTTTGTATCATTTACAAATTTCTCAATGGCTCCCTGGAGACGTGCGATTTCAGCGTCTATATCTGTAATTTTCTTATTCTCAATCACTATCTCATGCTCTTCGATAATGACCACATTTCCGATTCCGATTCCTTCTGAGCCGGCGATTCCTTTGTACATATCACACCTCCGATTGACTTTGCTGGTTGATTAATCTCCGAAGTTGTTTGCCTCGAGCTCTTCCATCTTTGCAAGTGCTGCTTCCTCGTCAGCTCCCTCACACTCGAATGTAATCTCTGCATCCTTCTTGATGCATGCTGCGATGATGTTTACAAGGCTCTTTGCGTTGATTCTCTTGTCGCCGAATACGATTGTTACCTCTGAATCAAACTTGCCTGCCTCTCTTGCGATAACTCCTGCAGGTCTCATGTGAAGTCCCTCTGCTGCTTTTACTACCATTGTCTTGCTTACCATAGTTTTGTCCTCCTGAATTTAAAATTATTGGTTGGTTTGTTTATTTCGCTCACACATATGATTAACTGTATCGCCCTCTGCTATTCATCAGCCTGTCATATGTCCGTTGCTTTCTATGGTTTTATTGTACTGTGCGATATGAGTTTTTTCAATATTCCCCAAAATGCAAAATTGCACCATCTCTGGTGCAATTTTGTATTAATGTGATATTCAGTTCCACCCCAGCTCTTTCCGGATAGCTGCACAAAGCTCATGAGATGAAGCAGCCTCCCTGAGCCTGTCCGTCGCTCCATTTTCATTCAGAAGCTTTGTGAAGTCATGGAAAAATGCCTTTGTCGTGTTGACACTGTCAAAGTTTATCGCAAGCAGAAATATCATGTCTGCCATTCTCTCGCCCCACTCTATCGGCTTGTCGAGACGTATAACAAGTATCTGGCAGCGGTTTACATGCTCAGGCTTTCCGTGCGGTATGGCTATATTGCAGCCCACAGCGGTTGCCTCCACCTTCTCACGCTCCAGTACATCCCTCGCAAACTCGCTCTGCACTATTCCTTTGTTTATGAGAAGCTGGCACGCGCGCTTTAAAACATCCTTGCGGTTTTTCGCCTTTTTCTCGAATATGATAAATTCCTCCGACAGCATCTGTGAAAACTCGCTGACCTCCGCGCTCTGCCCGGTCATGAGCTCAAAGCACTTGTTTCTGATATTTTTCTCATCCTGCGCACTGATTAGTGGAGAAACATACAGAAATCTCATATCCTTGTGGATATCTGCCTGTGTGTCTATGGTCGAGAGTATGAGATCGCAGTCATACTCGTCAATATGCTCTATGCGGTCTGACGACAAAATGCTTACTATCCTTACATCCGGCACCCTGTTTTCTATTTTGCCCGCTATTATGCTGCCGGTCGCATAGCCTGCTGCACCGATTAACACTGCGCGCACTGTCATAGGATTTCTGTGCAGGGCTCCGCCCACCTGCAAGGCAATAAATGCTATCTCATCCTCGCTCGGCATGGCACCTGTGTACTTTTCGTAGTATCTCGATACTGTAAAGCATACCGTAAAGAGACTGGCATACGATTGTGTGATATCCGAAAGAAACGGATTGTCTATCTCTATGCCAAAATGAGTCCTCGCAATGGAGCCCGGTAAAAAGCTACGCATGCTCTCACGTAGAAGCTCATTTTCAATCAGATTGGCAGCGAGAAGATTTGACAGATACACTATCATCTCATCCTCTATGCTAAGTGCCTCCTCACAGGACATGACAACACGGTTTTGTCCCTCGGCACAGGAAAAAAGCATTGCCAGATACATGATTTCAGGCTGTGAGAGGCTGATGCCGTGATGTCTGTCCAGAAAGCCTGCTGCCTCCTTTGCCATGTTCTCATGCTCTGTCATTATGAATCCATTTTTCTGTACCTGCTGCTCTGTTTCGGTGCCCGCATCCCCATCATTTGCATCATCACGCATTCGGTTTGACAAATCTAACTCATCCGGCTTCAACTCTTTCTCCACATCCACCCTGAAAAGTGCAATGGCTATGTACTCTGCCAGCATCTGAAATGTGTAATCCGTAAAGATGATATCAAAGCGTCTCTCCACATGATGTATCACGTCAATTGCCATCGACAGATTTACGCTTCTGAAATTATTGGCTATCACCTCGGCCGCGCGTCTTGAAAGCCTGTGGTCATCGGTCTTGATAACCTGCTTATCACTGATTGGATATCTGCAGAAATGCCTCATGGCTTTTCTGATATCAAGCTCACTGCCTGTCGCATATATTCCGTAGCCCGCCGTTCTGTGCACCTTAATGCCATAAAGCAGAAGCTCTGCGTCAAGCTCATTTATATCATCCATGATGACATTTTTGCTGACATTTAACTCCTCTGAAAAAAGCGCATACGTGTATGTATCCCAGCCGCTTAGCAGAATATACGATATGTAGTTCTGTCGCTTTTTCTGCGATACTGCTGCCGATCTCCTTCCTGCCACATCAAGAATCTTTCCTATCTGCGCATCGCTAAAGCACGGCTTCATGCCTTTGCCCGGCTTTCTGTCGAGCGTCATAGAGTTTTGCTCACAAAAATCAGCCACCTCCTTCAGATATGTCTTCACACTTCGCTCTGACATACCTGTGGACGCAGCAAGAGCCTTTGATGTGACAAGCTCATTGTTGTGCTCTGCCAGCTTTTCAATTATCAATAGTCCCTTTTCTGAAAGCATAAATCAAAGTTCTCCTGATTATACGTAATTTAACAATTCGACCGGTTCATCTATCAGATTTGTTGCACCATGCTCCTTCAAAAACTCTACATCACGAAATCCCCATGTGACAGATACGCACTCTAGACCTGAGTTTTTCGCTGTGGCGATATCCACATCGGAGTCCCCCACATAGATTGCCTCATCCTGTGTCACTCCAAGCTCCTTTAGTGCCTTCTGCACCATATCAGGCGCCGGCTTTTTGCGGATGCCTTCCTCCTCCATCTCGCCGATAGCTGCTGTCATGTAATCCTTAAAATACAGCTTGTCCAGCGATTTTACTGCAAAATCTATCTTGTTTGATACGATAGCCATTTTTATGCCGCGCACCTTAAGCTCCTCAAGCAGATCCATGATACCATCATATGGCGATGTATTGTCGTTACAATGCGCATCATAGTATTCCTTGAATAATGCAAAGGTCTCCTCAAACTTTGGATTGTCTGCTCCCTGTGGCACTGCACGCTCCATCAGAAGTCTGACTCCGTTTCCCACAAATCTGCGCACCTCATCGAGTGTGCGCTCCGGCATGCCATTTTGTTTCAATGCATAGTTTGTTGCATTTTTTAAATCCTCGAGAGTATAGAGAAGTGTTCCATCAAGGTCGAAAACGACCGCTTTTTTACGGTTTTCCTCCTCACCCTTTGCTATATGTGTCTTTTCAAATTCTGTCTTGCTTATCATATATGCCTCATTCCTGTCATCATTTGGCAGAACCATAATATCTCCAGGTCTGCCTGATATATAACTGTTGTCATCCTTATTCTTAAATAGCTTTACCTTGTGCTTTAGCACAAATGCTCTTGAAAAATCCTCCTCAACAGGTATGCACACTCTGGCATGTGCCATTCCATCCACTATAGTCTCCGTATCCTTATTCTTGAACCTCGGGACATAATCTGTCTGTTTCACAGTAAACCGCCAGTCCTTGTATATCCTGAAGCTTTTGTTCAGCCTGTCCAGATTTAAAATCCGTACACTGCCGTCTTCTCCTATTATGACTACCGTATCCTCACCAACCGGTGTGGAGATATCCCCCTTAGCTGTCCGCACTCCCATGCAGCAGCCCACAGGCAGTATATCCTTTGCAATGATACATCCCATCGGTATCGGGCGTTTTTTATAATCCACTTTTTTGAAGCCACTCGTATCAAAATCTTCTCCGTAAATTATCTTTGTATCGTTTAAATAATCAAAAATCCTCTCTTCCAATAATGATTTGATTGCAGAATCCGAAGGACGTTTGTGTGTACCATCGCTGCTGTACTGAAATCTTGGTGTCACGTCTTTTTCTCTGCAGTAGACATTATAGCTGTCTATCAGCAGATCCATCGGAATAAATCCACCGGCCTTGTAATAATGTCCGCCGCCGGAGCCTATGTCCCTGCACACTTCCTGCGCCATTTCGCTTGCGCTCACCTCTTTTATGCAGCTTCTAAACGAAAGCTTCACTCCATTCTTAATCACTGAAAATACCATACATATGTCAATAGCATCCACCTCCAGCACAAAATCGCTTATGATACCGAGCACATTCGGATCACATGCCCCTGCCTTTACGACCGCCAGACGATATTCCTCTATATAATCGCGCCCCAGCAATGCTGTTCCGGCTATATCCAGCTCCTCAAGTGACATGTTGGCATTTCGGAATTTGGCCACTATAGTGCTGTCAAAATCCGCCTCATCACGCAGATCCCTATCAAGCGAATGTGTTATCTCGGTAAATTCTCCGGTATCGGTGTAAAGTCCATAATACAGCGCTGTTGCCAGCTTTCTCTTTATCTCTACACCCTCCTCACGCAGCATATCCCACACGATTGTCGCACATGAGCCCATATAGCTCATGACGCGGTTCATAGCAGGAAGCTCTCCCGATACTCTGTGGTGATCTATGACAGCCACATTTTCTGCCTTGAAAAATGTGACGTTCCCACCACCGTACTGACAATCGACAGTCACAAGCATCTGTGGATTGTCTAAAAAATCCACATGCTCTATCGGTATGCCAAGACTGTCTACCATAAGCACCAGATTGCTCTTGTGTATGATATTCCTGCCTCCGTATACAAGTCTGGGACTTTTTCCATTCATCCTCAGGTATTCATAGACTCCAAAGCCGCTTGCCAGTGCATCTGCGTCCGGATTATCATGACATTGCACAATTATGTTATCAAATTGTAATAAATCACTTAGCTTCATTATTAGCTCCCTGAATAATTATACTAATTCATTTTCTCATATGTGTATTTATGGCTGCTTCAAATCATCACATTATTTCAGGTACGGAAACAGCAGTGAACTTCTGTCCTTCTCGTCAAACATCGAATTGTACTGCAGGATATTGTATGCCTTTATCCATTTTGCCTCGTCTCCTGTTGCCTCATCCACATGCATAAAGCACTCATTCTTTTTTGAATAATAGCCCCTTGAATTTATCGCCGGAATCTTCTCCATCAGCTCTGCGAGGAACCGGTTGTATGCCGGCAGATCTATGTTGGCTCTCTCAAGCGTCAGTGTGGACAGGTAGTTGAGGCTCGTCACATCAACTTTCTGTGCATCCGTCTCGTAATTGGTCCATATGAAAAACGGCACCTTGTACAGATTCTCAAGCTCCTGCTCCGTAAGTCCGGAATTGCCCTTGCCATTTAAAAGCTTGATAAAATCATTGCATAATCCCGGCTGGTGGTCTCCAAAAAACACAATCTCTACCGGATCATCCACACCCTTAAAGTATGTGATGAGATTTTCGAGTGCCTTGTCACTTTCATTCAAAAGTGACAGATACTGGTTCGCATCGGTGTATGACCCTCCAACCTTGTAAACCTCCTGGTTGAAGTTGCCATATCTCTCACCGTAGCCACCATGATTTTGCATCGTGACTCCCATGATGTAAAGCTTCTCGTCATCGCTCTTTTTCTCGTAGCGGTCAATGATCTTATCATAGAGCTCCTGGTCAGTGATATATTCCCTAAGTATCTTTGTCTGGTCGAAATCATCTATAAAGTAAGTCTCATCATAGCCCAGATGCGGATAAACCTTGTTCCTGCTCCAGCCTGTCGCATAGTACGGATGCATCGCAACCGTCGTATAGCCGATATTCTTCAGGTTTGAGACTATGGATGTCGGGTCATCATTTATATACTGCTGATAAACCACCGAGCCGTCCGGCAGAAATGCCATCGAGTTTCCTGTCTCAAATTCCCACTCAGAGTTTGGCGTCTTCGCACCGTACACGGACGAAAGAGCATAGCCTTTAAGCGTATTTTCACTCAGAGAATCCATAAACGGCGTGACCTGCGTGTTGGTCTTAAAATCTCCCACCACCGACAAATCAGCAAACGACTCATTCATGATAACAATGATTGTCGGATTTTTCGCATCAGACTGCGAATATGAGCTGTCCGTTTCCTTGAAATTGCCCGCTATCTTGTCAACTGCTGCCTTGCTGTAGCCATCAGGTGCCTTCACAAAGCTGTCCCTTATGCCGAGCACAAAGTTCAGCAGATAGCCGTTTCTGTACGTGCCCTTTTTCTCCCAGGTCTCGGTGTTCAGTGACATGGAATTCATAATGACATACAGCACACATATTATTGTGAGAAGAATCGAAATAATCCTCATATGGATAGCTGACTCGAACTGCACTTCTATGCGCCTTACCAGCATGATATACAAAACAGCCGCCAGAATCACATACAAAAACTTGTAGTCTATGACAAATTTGTATTTTGTCACGACAGAAAGTCCTGTTCCCGCTGACTTCAAATCCGCATACGTAAACTCATTACCACGAAATTCATAGACAAAGTAATCTATAAATCCAAACGCGAGTATGGCAATTGATGCTATGGTACATGTCAGCCTCGTGTTGTTTGTGATAAAAAGTATCACCAGATATATAGCGAGCGCCAGAACCACATTCACCACGCACACCATATCGGTGGTTTTCACAAAGTCCTCATCTGTCAGCAGCACATACTGCACCGAAAAAACAGATAGTATCGCTCCGATGGCAAGCAGTATCGCAGCCCAAAGCCACGACAGCTTCACCGGAAGCTCAAGCTTCACATTTACAAGTCCAAAATATACTGCCGCAAACAAAAGAATCACCCACCAGCTTGCCGATGTAAAGTAACCTACCAACGCGGCCGCCACTGCTGCAATTCCAAAATGTATGTTGTTTTGTTTTGTTATCTCAAATTTGATGCTCATTTCTGCCTCTTCATATTGCCTCTTAATATTGCTTCTTAATGCTTCCTCTTAATGCTTCCTCTTAATGTGCCTCTTAATGCTGCCTCTTAATGCAGCCTCTTAATGTTGCGATTTGATTTTAAAAATATTTCCTAATTAGCAAAGAAGTCCTCAATTTGACTGTATATAATGTGCATCAGATTTGTTCTTGCCTCAACGCTTGCCCACGCAATATGCGGTGTGATAATCAGCTTGTTTGAATCCTTTATCGCACGGAGCGGATTGTCCTCACTCATAGGCTCCTGCGCTAGCACATCAAGACCTGCCGCCGCCAGCCCTCCATCCATAAGCGCCTGTGCCAGATCCGCTTCATTCACTATAGGACCTCTGCCAAGATTTAAAAATATCGCAGATTTTTTCATCTTTTCAAACGCAGCCTTGTCCATCAGACCAAGTGTGTCATCCGTAAGCGGTGCATGCACCGACACGATATCAGACGTGGCAAGCAGAGTATCAAAAGCCACCCTCTCATAGCCCGGCTGTGAATTTCTTCCTGAGGTAGAATAATAAACCACATGGCAGCCAAAAGCCTTTGCGATATCAGCCACGCGTCTTCCGATATTTCCAAGCCCCACGATGCCCCAGGTCATACCGCTAATCTGGTGAAACACATTGGAAAAATGCGTAAACGACGTATCACCCACATATTTCTCGCTCTTCACATAATCATCATAATATCTCAGCTTCTCAAGCAGGTAAAATAGCAGTGCAAACGTATGCTGCGCCACGGTCTCTGTAGAATACCCTGCGACATTTCTCCATTCAATACCTCTTTTTGCCAGATATTCTTTATCCAGATTGTTTGTGCCTGTTGCAGTCACACATACAAGCTTTAAATTTTTTGCCTGTCCTATAGATTTTTCATTTACCTCGACCTTATTTAAAACAATCACATCAGCATCCCTTGTGCGCTCCGCTGCTTCCTCTGTTGTCGAAAAATCATATTTGACAACCTCTCCGAGCTTGTCATATTCGGAAAGGTCGATGTCGTCACCAATTGTTTTGGAATCTAAAAATACTATTTTCATGGTTTGTTTCCTCTGTGCTATATATTTATTCGCTTTTAATTTTTGTGGGGTGGGGACTTCGCACTTGCAGGCTGTGAGGTTGCGCCGGCATATGGTATATTCCTCAGAAATATATGAAGTCAGCCACAAAAAATGCATCCGGATAGTCTGTTTTATCAGTCTGCTTTTTATCGTCACCGAAGGTTAATGGAACTTTGTGGCAGTTCATATATTTCTTCGGAACACACCATATGCCAGCGATAATGCAGGTTTGCGTGTGCGAAGTCGTCTCAATAATTATCTATATTTATCAATGTATTTCATACATATAAATATACATATAAATGTACACATAAATATACACATAAATATACACATAAATATAGATATAAATATACACATAAATATACACATAAATATACACATAAATATAGATATAAATATAAATATATTTATACCACATTTCCGGAAATAAAACCACTGTATCAGTGTTTGATTAAACAAAGCTTAAGAAAGCCCACCATATTAATGATAAATTTCATCAATATGGTGAGCTTTAACTATTCTGTATCTCTCTTATGTTGGCATTTTATCTCACAGAGAATTTGTAATCGGTCTCTGTGTGGTATGTATCGCCTGCCTTTGTAACAGGTGTACTGAAGTTGGTCTCATTTATTGAGTTTGGATAAAACTGTGTCTCGAGGCAGAATGCATCGCGGTTATTGTATTTGACTCCGCCCTTGCCTTCCTGTCCCACGATAAAGTTGGCAGTATAAAGCTGGATTCCGACACAGTCGGTGTATACATCCATCTGTATGCCACTCTCAGGAGAGTATGCTGTTGCGACCTTTTCTACTCCCGGAGCAGTCTTGTCTATTGCAAAATTGTGATCATATCCGCTTCCATAGTGAAGCTGTGTATCATTTGCCTCAATATCTCTTCCGATTGGCTTAGCCTCTGTAAAATCAAATGGTGTACCCTCAACCGGTGCAATCTCACCTGTAGGAATAGCCTTGGAATCCTTTACAGGTGTGTAATGCTCAGCATTTATCTGCAATGTGTGAGTGTATACACTTCCTGATGCATGACCGTTCAGATTGAAATAGCTGTGGTTTGTCATATTGAAGGTAGTTGTCTTATCTGCCTTTGCATTGTATATAATAGCGAGAGCATTTTCCCCTGTCACCTTAAATGTCACATCAACGACTGCATTTCCCGGGAAGCCCTGCTCCAAATCTGCATCCTCTATCTCAAAGGTAATCTCATCTGCCTTCTGCTCCTTAACAGTCCAGAAGCGCTTAGAAAAACCATTTGAGCCACTGTGAAGACTGTTCTCATTGTCATTAGCCTCAAGCTTATATTCCACTCCATCAATATTAACCTTTGCATCAGAAATTCTGTTTGCATATCTACCGACAGTAGCACCAAAATAGCAATCCTCCTTCTCGTATGACTTCACATCATCATAGCCGAGAATAACATCTCTCTCATTGCCATCCCTGTCCTTTACAAAAATAGATACAACTGCAGCGCCATAGTCTGTCAAAAGTACTCTCAATTCACCGCCATTGCTGATTTCGTAAAGCGATGCCTCCACTCCTTTTGATGTTGTACCGAAAGCTTTTTTACTCATGCCCCATATCCTCCTTTGGTTACATTATGTTTGTTGCATTTTTGTAACTTTATGTTTGTTACATTTTGTTTTAGTACATTATGCTTTTTACATTACGTTCTGTTACTCTTTGCTTGGTAGCATTTCGATTGCATAATCGCGTTTTTCTTATTCTACGCATTCCTTTATATTTTACTTCTTTTGATCGCATAAGTAAACTTTTTCGTGCAAATATCCGATAAAATATTTATAACAATTATTTAAGTGCGATTATACGTTCAAAATAAAACCTAAAATCGTAGTTATAACGCAATTATTTTAAACTTTAAAATTTAAAAATATAAAGAGGATTAACATGAGTACACGAGTAAGTTCAGCAACAAATCTTTCAGCAACATATTTTATGAGAAATTTTTATTCAAACAACCGCGATGCCATGAAATCATCCAAACGCAAAGAATATAGTATTACAGAGCTCGCTTACGATGATTCAACCGCACTGCACCGCGCCGCTAAAAAATTAAAGAACTACAAGTATTCGGACGATGAAAATACCGATAACATCCGCGGAACAGTCATGGCTCTTGTTGACACATACAACAATTCCATTGATTCCGCCTCAAACAGCAGTTCAACCTCCATGAAGCGTTATGCCAAGCAGCTCAAAAAGCTGGTAGGCAAATACACCGACGAGCTTGAGGACATTGGCATCACAATAAACAAGGACGGTACTCTGAAAGCTAATGAGGAGCTCGTCAAAAAGGCCGACACAGACACTCTTAATTCTCTGTTCGGAAATGACAATGACTTCACAAGCAGTCTGTATCGTGTCTCACGCCAGATGAGCAGCTCGTCATATGATGATTACTACACATCTCTGCGGGCAGGAAGCAATATAAATCTGACGGTGTAAATCTAATGATGTTTTTTTATAATGTAACTTTAGCATTTCAACTGTAGAATTTCGACTTTGTAAAAGAATAATTGATAATAAATGCATGGCTGCCTTTTTCTTAAATTAGAGCAAAAAAAAGACAGCCATCGTTCTGCTGTCTTTTAGGAGAAGGTATTTTACTATGGGGATAGTAAAAAATATATAATGTATTGGGGGGTTTTTACGGTTATTATAGTATCACCTTGGCCTCTGAAAGTGTTAACAAACATGCACAAATTTTCAATTATTTTTTGTGCAGTTTTACTAATTAAAATACGTTGTCCGGAGTTTAATTCACCATATATCAATAGAAAAAGAAAACCACCACTCTTACGAGTGATGGTTTTCTTTTTCTAATGAGACATCGGGGATTCGGTCTACGCTTCGCTTCGGTCCGCGCTGAACAGACGTCCCCCGGACGTCTAGCGCCCCGACCAACTACGTTGTCCGGAGTTCGAACCCTCCGATGTCTTGCATTAAAAAACGCCTCTCTAAGAGAGACGTTTTTCAATGAGACATCGGGGATTCGAACCCCGGACAACTTGATTAAAAGTCAAGTGCTCTACCACCTGAGCTAATATCCCATAATAAATTAAAATGCCCAGTTCCGGAATCGAACCAGAGACACACGGATTTTCAGTCCGTTGCTCTACCAACTGAGCTAACTGGGCACAATGCTTACGCATCGAGTTGCGGGAATAGGATTTGAACCTATGACCTCCGGGTTATGAGCCCGGCGAGCTTCCAGACTGCTCCATCCCGCGATAGTATTTAATTACTCTATAAAGAGTAATGGGCAGAGATGGATTCGAACCATCGAAGCAAGTTGCAGCAGATTTACAGTCTGTCCCCTTTGGCCACTCGGGAATCTGCCCATAATACAATTCAATATTAAATTGTATAAAGCCGATGATCGGACTCGAACCGATAACCTGCTGATTACAAATCAGCTGCTCTGCCAATTGAGCCACATCGGCATAACTAATAAAAGAATTAGTTAAATGGGACCTACAGGGCTCGAACCTGTGACCCTCTGCTTGTAAGGCAGATGCTCTCCCAGCTGAGCTAAGATCCCACGCGTTACTTGTAGTGAGTGTTAAATGAAATTCATCTGATTCGTGACATGCTCGCATGGCTAAGACTCAGATGAATTTCATTTATCCGAGCGTTAGCGCGGGATGACGATTTCTAATCGTCATACACTCACGAATAAAGACTCACTATAAACGACCCAGACGGGACTCGAACCCGTGACCTCCGCCGTGACAGGGCGGCGCTCTAACCAACTGAGCCACTAGGCCATATAAAGGTTTGTACCTTCAAAACTTCATACAAATCCGATTTGTTTTTCTCAGTTATTAACCAGATTAAGCCCTCGACCTATTAGTAACAGTCAG
>ERZ791858.428-NODE-428-length-38836-cov-120.488899_pt1 | contig 38836 bp, 27 predicted proteins | sample MGYA00510284_ERZ791858 | MGnify/ENA primary metagenome ERZ791858 (study PRJEB30046, sample SAMN00792077) | human gut metagenome | study: EMG produced TPA metagenomics assembly of the A metagenome-wide association study of gut microbiota in type 2... | reverse complement strand
GTCACGTCGGCGGGCAGCGCGTCGGGACCGTCCTGCGGTTGCGATGTGGCCGGCGCGGCAGCCGCAACGGCATCGGCAGTATCGCCGGTATTGCCCGAATCGCCAATATTTCCGCCATGTTCCGCACTGTCGTGCGCTTCCGCGTCAACAGTGGTGCTCATGTCGTCATCCGACGGGAAGAAGCCGCGCAACGATTCGTCAAGGCCGAAGTAGCGTACTTCCACGCCGTCTTCCGTATGCGCCACGTCAGCAAGACGGGCGATGCGCGGGTCCTCACGGTTGAGCACGACGGTACCGGTGGTGGCTTCCGCAGCTTTGGACAGCAGTCGCGCGGTGTTGTCGATCTCGCCGAAACGGTCAAGCTGGTCGCGCATCACGTTGAGCAGCAGGCAGTAGTCGGGCGGCACCTGCTTGACGAAATGCACGGCGTACGCCTCGTCGAGTTCCAGCACCGCGATGTCGGCGTCGAGTTTGCCGGAAAGCGAGATTTCCGCAAGCAGCGACGAAACCACGCCACGGGTGAAGTTCGAGCCGGTCGGGTTGGTGAACACCTTCAATCCGAGCGATTGCAGCATGCTGGCCACCATGCGTGTGGTGGTGGTTTTGCCGTTCGTGCCGGAGACGAGCACCACGCCGAGCGGCAGTTGCGCCAATGTGCGCGACAGGAATTGCGGGTCGATGCGTTCCACGATTTTGCCGGGGAACGCGCTGCCACCGCCGTGCGCCAAACGGGAGGCCGCGCGCACGGCCTTGCCGATCAACGGGGTTGCGAAGGAATTCCAAGCCATATCACACCGCCTCCTGCTGGGACTGGTAATCCTGGGGCATGTCCTTGAACTTCGAATACGCGCCAAGGAACGCAAGATTGAACGTGTCGGTCGGACCGTTACGATGCTTCGCCATGATGATGTCGGCCTCGCCCGGGCGGTCCTCCTTGTCGTAGGCGTCCGGACGGTGCACGAGGAACACCACGTCGGCGTCCTGTTCGATAGAGCCGGATTCACGCAGGTCGGACAGCTGCGGCTTCTTGTCCTGACGCATTTCGGGGCCACGGTTCAGCTGGCTCAACGCCACCACCGGCACTTCCAGCTCCTTGGCGAGCAGCTTCAGCGCACGGGAGAAGTCGGACACTTCCTGCTGGCGGCTTTCCACGGCCTTGCCGGAGGTCATGAGCTGCAGGTAGTCGATGACGACGAGTTTCAAATCGTTCGTCTGCTTCAGTCGGCGGCATTTCGCGCGGATTTCCATCAGGCTCATGTTCGGGCTGTCGTCGATGAACAGGGGCGCGTTTTGCAGCTTGCCTTGCAACTCGTTCAGGATGGCCCAACGTTCCGGCGTGATGTCGTCCGCGCGGCGCATGGCGGCGAGCGGAATGTTGGATTCAGCGGAGATGATACGTTGCGCCAACTCGTTTTTGCTCATTTCCAAGCTGAAGATGATGGTCGTCAATCCGTGATGCAGTGCCGCGGAACGGGCGAAATCCACACCGAGTGTGGACTTGCCCATGGCCGGTCGGCCTGCCACGACGATCATCTGGCCGGGCTGCAGGCCCTGCGTCACGTCGTCGATGTCGCGGAAGCCCGTCGGCACGCCTCGGGACACTTCGCCGCTTTGCAGACGGTCGAGCTGGTCAAGCGTATCGGCGATGACGGTGCCGATCGGCGCGTAGTCCTGCCGCACTTTGCCGGTGGACATCTCATATACTTCGGCCTGCGCCAGGTTGACGACGTCTTCGGCCTGCGAGCCTTCTGCGGTGTAGCCGAGCTGTGCGATTTTGGTGCCGGCCGCGATCACATTACGCAGGATGGCGCGCTGATGCACGATGTCGGCGTAATACGTGGCGTTTGCGGCGGTCGGAACCGATGCGACCAGGCTGTGCAGATAGTCGGAGCCACCCACTTTTTCCAGATTGCCTTCGGCGAGCAGCTCGTTGGCCACCAGCACGGCGTCGACCGGCTGGGAGGCCGAGAACAGTTTGATGACCGCTTCGTACACGGTTTGGTTGCGTGGCTGGTAGAAGTCGGACACGTCGATCATCTGCGATACTTCGCCGATGGCGTCCTTGCTCATCAGCATGCCGCCCAACACCGCCATTTCGGCGGCGTCGTCATGCGGCGGCACGCGGTCGAACAGGGCGTCGCGCACGGCTTGGCCGGATCGGCCGTTCATGCCGTTCGCACCGTTTCCAGCGTTCGAAAATCCGCGGTTCTGCGCCGAACCGTTGTTCCAAGAGTCGTTCTCCGCCATGTCCCTCCAACCGCAGCAGTCAATCGAATGTGTTCAATACCGAGGAAAACCATAATACGTGCGTGCCGTCACGACCGGTGTTGCATTGAGATTATGGATGAATCTCCGCATCCACCGAACGACACGCGCGAATGGCTTTGGTGTGGATAAGAAAGTCGAAAAAAGCCGAGTTATCCACATATTGGGGATAACCATGTGGAAAACGTTTCGACTTATCCACAGAGTGGGGATAACTGAGTGGACAACTTGGGGACATCCTAAAGCATGCACCCCGATTCCCTTATTTCGATTTGCCGAAGTGAACGGAAGGTGATATGCACCCCGCTTTTCCGTAAACGACGAGAAATACGGGGGCATATCGGCTTGGCGCATGCGAGAAACCGGCGCTCACATGTGGTATCGGGTGGCGTTGTACATGGTGCGCACCAACGTTTCACGCCATTTGCTCCACCCGTACTGTTTGGAGATGGTCTCGCCGGACGTGGCCCCCAACGAGGAGCCGTCGGCGCGGGTCAGGTCGAACAGCATGTCGAGCAGCACGGGATTATGGTCGAGCCGGCCGGCCAGATCATCGCCGACGTTGGGATCATTGGGATTGCGGCCTGTGGCGAACTCCGACAATGTCAGATGCTCGCGTACCAGCAGCGTGACCCAGCGGACGATGTCGCGGTCGAATCCCATGCGTTCCACGACCACGGTCGCATGCCGAGCGCCTTCCGCCGCATGGTTGGCCACCCCCGGTCGTTTGCCGATGTCATGCAGGATGCCGGCGAGCAGCAGCGCCTCGTAATGCCGGTCGTCGTACCGCCCACCGCTGGGTGTTTCACGGCCGAGCCGCGTGACGACCTCCACCATGTGCCGGTCGATCGTATAGCGGTGCGCGGCGGACGCGCTTGGCCGGTTGCGCACGCCCAACCATTCGGGGATGAGCTTGCCGGGCACGTCGATGAAATCGATGTCTTCCCACACGTTGAGCAGCGCGGGGCCGGAAGCCAGCAATCGTATGAACAGTTCACGCGATTCGTCCGTCCAGTTGCGGTCGCCGATAGGGCACTTTTTGAGGTTTCGCAACGTTCCCGGAGCGATCGGCAGGCCGAATTCCGCGGCTGCGACGGCCACGCGCAGCACGAGGTTCGGGTCGGCGGCCGGTTCCGCGCCCGGAGCAAGCACTATTTCCTCTTCATGCTTGGCCACGCCGGGGGTGATCACATCGAAGGTCGGTGCCTGACGTTTGCCGCCACCGCGCGGCTGGAACACTTGGAAGAAGGCGAATCGCGGCTTGTCGTGAGTCAGCGAATGCTCGGCGCGCGACGCGGTGGAATCAAGGGAGAACGCGATCTGCCGACCAACGCGTGCCAGCAACGTTTGCAGATCGTCGATCGACTTCGCCTCACGTTCGCCATCGGGCAGCGTCGGATCGGCCAGACCGAGCATCGCCGCGACTTTGGCTTGGTAGGGCGATAGCAGCATGTTCGTATCTTTGCCGGCGACCAGATGGATGCAGTCGCGCACGTCCAGCAACCGTTCGACGGCGTCGTCATACGTGCCGTGCGGACGGTCGGCAAGCCAGGATGCGGCGAGCGCGGACACCAATACGGAGTCGCGCAAACCACCGCGTGCCTCCTTGATGTCCGGCTGGTTGATGTAGGCCATGCGGCCGAATTCGTCGAGGCGCGATTTGGCGGAGCCGAGCAGTTCCGGCAGACGTTTGCGTGCGGCCTTGCGCCATCGTTCCAATATGGATACGGCTGTGCTTTCGATAAGTCCAGTGTCCCCCGCGATCGGCACCACGTCCAACCATCCCATAGCTGCGGGCAGGTCGCGGTCGGTGACGGCCTCGCATTGCGCGACGGTACGTACCGACTGGTCGAGGTCGAGGCCGGAATCCCAGATCGGATACCACAGTTTGTTGGCGAGCTCGTTGAGCTGCTGGTCGGTCAGCGCGTGCGGCTCGTAGATGACCACCAGATCAAGGTCGGAGCTGGGGCCCACCTGTCCACGTGCCAGCGAACCGACCGCGCCGAGACCGATGCCGGTTGCCGGAACATCGAAGGAAACCGCCTCGCAGGCTTCGTTCCACAACTGTGTGAGATTGCCCATGGCCAATTCCGTGCGGGCTTTGCGTTTCGCCGCGCCATTGCGGTAGACGCCGTCGGCGTCGGGCTGGCTCATGGCCATGAACCGTTGTTTAAGACCATCGACTGCTGAAGTCATAACGCACGTTCCTTATGAAACCTATGACGACTTATGACAATCCCCGCACGGCGCGAGGCACGTACGGGGATGTGTCGTAATTGATAACCCGAACTTCAAGCCCGGGGGTCTTTATTTCATCTTGTCCGAATCGGCCCGATCACAAGGCCGGACGGATCAGATGGCGGCGGAACCGGTTTCGCCGGTGCGCACGCGGGTCACCGAGTCAAGCGGAGCCACCCAGACCTTACCGTCGCCGATGGTGCCGGAGCCGGCGGACTTGACGATCACGCCAACCAGGGTTTCGGCATCGGCGTCGTCGGACAGCACCTCGATGCGGATCTTCGGAATGAGATCCACGGTGTATTCGGCGCCACGGTAGACCTCGGTGTGGCCGCGCTGACGGCCATAACCGTTTGCCTCGGACACGGTCAGGCCGTGCACGCCCGCGGCTGCGAGGGCTTCCTTGACATCGTCGAGTTTATGGGGCTGGATGATAGCGGTAATGAGCTTCATCTCACTTCACCTCCTTGAGGACGGAGCTGGCGGTACCAGCAAAATCGTAAGCACGTTCGCCCTGGTCGGCAAGATCGATGCCGCCGACTTCCTGGGCTTCGGTGACGCGCCAGCCGATCGTCTTCTCCAGAGCGAAGGCGATGATGCCGGTGATGACGGCGGACCAGACGATGGCCACGAGAGCGACGATGAGCTGGACGACCAGCTGCCTCCAGTCGCCGCCTGCGAACAGGCCGGTGCCTTCGCCGAAGAAGCCGATGAGCACGGTGCCGGTGAAGCCGCCAACGCCGTGGACGCCAACGACGTCGAGGGAATCGTCATAGCCGAGCTTGAACTTCAGACCGCAGGCCAGGCAGGTGAGCACACCGGCGATGGCGCCGAGCACGATGGCCCACAGCGGGGAGACCACATCGGCGGCCGGGGTGATGGCGACGAGGCCCGCGACGATGCCGGAAGCGGCACCCATTGCGGTGTAGTGGCCGGTGCGGATCTTCTCGGTGAAGCCCCAGGAGAGCATTGCCGCAGCGGTTGCAGCGGACGTGGAAACCCACGCGTAGCCGGCGGTGCCGTTGGCTGCGAAGGCGGAACCGGCGTTGAAGCCGAACCAGCCGAACCACAGCAGGAAGGCGCCGAGCATGACGAACGGAACATTGTGCGGGCGGAACGGCTGCGTGCCGAAGCCCTTACGCTTGCCGATGATCAGCACGATGACCAGAGCGGCGACTGCGGCGTTGATGTGGACGACCGTACCACCTGCGAAATCGTGGGCGGCTGCGCCGATCGCCTGGGAAATGGCGCCGTCAGCGGACAGCAGACCACCGTTCCACACCATGTGAGCGAGCGGAGCGTAATCGAACGTGATCCACAGCGCCACGAAAATCATCCACGTGGAGTACTTCACACGTTCGGCGATGGCGCCGCAGATCAACGCGACGGTGATCATGGCGAACGCGGACTGGAAGGCCACGTCCACGCTGACCGGGTAGTTGTTGCCGTTCAGTGCGGCCGATGTGAAGACACCCTTATCGGAAACCATGGTGTCCTTCAGCAGGAAGCCGGTTGCCGGGTCGCCGAAGATGCCGCCGACCGAGGTGCCGGCGTAGGCGATCGACCAACCCCACAGCACCCACATGATCATCGTGACGGACAGTGCGGCCGCCTCCATGATCATCATATTCAGCACGGCCTTGGCGCGGACCATGCCACCATAGAAGAACGCCACACCAGGCGTCATGAGGAACACAAGGGACGCGGAAGTCAATATCCACGCGGCATTTCCAGAATCAAGCTGGCCCATGTCACCCTCCTCTTTCTTTCTCTATATTTGGTTCAACATTTCCGTCCCCATCGTGTGGGGCTGACAGAACGATATGGAACGCCGGCCGCGTTTTGAAAACGTTACGACGTGTTACGCCAACGTAACGCCATCCGCGCGGAACGTCAACCTACGCCGAAAAATGGCGGAATTCCAACGAAACTGGCGGTACGGAAATATGGAAGGCATAATCGCCCGGCAATCGCAATATGAAATTGCGACGGTGGACGGAAGCGGCGGGCAACGCTGCGGACGGAGTAAGTTGGGTAGCTGAAACTTACGGAACACGCGTGGCACGCGACGAGAGAACGCCGCGTACGGCGAGCGCGTGGCATGTACACCGAACGCGCGGTGCGGCGAACGTATGGCGCGCGTAACGAGAGAGCGGCGAGGACCATGGCAACGTTCATCATTTCACTGTGCGCCATTTTGATGCTGACCACGGTTTCCGGGCTGATCTGCCGCAAAGCGCAGCTGCCGGAAGTGATCGGGCAGATCCTCGTCGGCATTCTCGTGGGCCCTTCGCTGCTGAACGTGATGCACATGAGCGATTCGCTGTCATTGTTCAGCGATCTCGGCATCATCATCCTGATGTTTTTGGGCGGTGTCGGCTGCGACCTGCAGTTGCTGAAGAAGTATTCGAAGGCGGCGGTCATCATCGCGTGCATGGGCGTGGTGTTCCCCGTGGCGGTGATGGGTGGAGTGAGCCTGCTGTTTGGCTTCAAGCCGATTCCGGCTGCGTTCATCGGCGTGGTGTTCTCCGCCACGTCCGTGTCGATTTCCGTGGCCGTGCTCAAGGAAGCCGGACTGCTTGATTCGAAGGAAGGCGTGTCGATTCTCGGCGCGGCCGTGGCTGACGATGTGATCGGCGTGATCCTGCTGTCCGTGATGTGCACGCTCGTCAACACCGGCAGCGTGGACGTGGCAGGGCTGGGTTTGATTCTGCTCAAGCAGGTGCTGTTCTTTGTGGCGGCCGCCGTGGTGGTGGTTTGGGTGGCGCCGGCGCTGATGACGCTGGCTGGCGTGCTGAAGGCGCCGTCCGGCATCGCGGTGATGGCCGTGATCATCTGCCTGGCGATGGCGTGGGCGTCGAATCTGGCCGGGTTGAGCTACGCAGTGGGCGCGTTTTTCGCCGGTATCGCGGTAAGCAACAGCGATTACGCGGAGGACGCGGACCGGTATATCGAGCCGGTTGGAGACACGTTGTTCGTGCCGGTGTTCTTCGTGGGCATCGGCCTGCAGACCACAGGCGTGGATGATACGAAGATGATTGTGTTCATTGCGATCATGACGGTTCTCGGCGTGATCACGAAGGTCGTCGGCTGCGGTTTGGGTGGCCGCATGGCCGGTTTTGGCGGCGCTTCGGCGCTGATGATCGGCGCGGGCATGGTACCGCGTGGCGAGATGGCGTTGATTACCGCGCAAATCGGCTTCAACGAGCATGTGCTCGGCAGCGAATACTATTCGACGATCATCTTCATCATTTCGCTGGTGACGCTGGTCGCGCCGCTGCTGCTGAAGCTGACGATCCGGAAGGTGCCGGGAGTGGGGGCTGGCGCTGCCGGTACGGCTGGCGCTGAGCAGTAATCGCAATACGAAAACCTCCCGCCACGTACGGAACGTGACGGGAGGTTTTCGCTACGGAAATCGCAAATCCGGAAAATATGGGAACGTCAGGCGAGGATGCCGTCGACGAAACCTTCCGGATCGAACGGGGCGAGATCGTCCGGGCCTTCGCCCAGGCCGACGAGTTTGACGGGCACGCCGAGCTCCTTCTGCACGGAGATGACGATGCCGCCCTTGGCGGAGCCGTCGAGCTTGGACAGGACCACGCCGGTGATGCCGATCGCTTCGGCGAACACCTTGGCCTGCGTCATGCCGTTCTGGCCGGTGGTGGCGTCGAGCACGAGCAGCACTTCGTCCACAGGCAGGTTCTTTTCGGTGACGCGGCGGATCTTGCCGAGCTCGTCCATGAGGTTGGACTTGTTCTGCAGACGGCCGGCGGTGTCGATGATGAGCACGTCGGCGTTCGCCTCCTTGGCCTTGGCACTCGCTTCGAACGCGACGGACGCCGGGTCGGCGCCGTCCTTGTCGGAACGCACGACCGGCACGCCCACCTTGGCGCCCCAAGTCTCCAGCTGGTCGGCCGCGGCGGCGCGGAACGTATCGGCAGCGCCCAGCATGACCTGCTTGCCTTCGGAGACGAGCAGTCGTGACAGCTTGCCCGCGGTGGTGGTTTTGCCAGTGCCGTTCACACCGACCATGATGATGACGCTCGGTTTGTTCGCGCCTTCCTTATCGGCATTGAGACGGCGATCCGTGTCAGTGCCTACGAGCTTCAGCAGCTTGTCTTTCAGCGCGGCACGCACTTCGGCCGGGTCGGACTGGCCCGCGATTCGGGCGTCGTTGCGTAGTTCCCCGACAAGCTGTTCGCTGGCTTCCGCGCCAACATCGGCAAGCAGAAGGGTGTCTTCGACGTCCTCCCAGTCAGCTTCGGAAAGCTGGTCCTTCGCAAGAATGTTGAACAGGGCCTTGCCGAACGGATTGCCCGACTTGGACAGGCGCGCTTTGAGGCGCTGCATGCGGGTACCGGCGGCTTCAGGGGTTTCGACGGCTGGGGTCGCGGATTCAGTTACGGCTGACCCGACCGGAGTTGGTTCAGTTGCCACTGGCGATTCAGGTGTGGCAGACGAAGTCGCGGATTCCACGGATTCCGTCGCTGCGGATTCCGCGGCTTCCTTGGTTTTCTCAGCGTTTTCGGCACTTGCGGCGGCAGATTGCGCGGTGGACTTCTCCGTAGCCAAACGAGCATCGGCCTTCGCCTTCGCCGCTTCCGTGGACTTGCTCACCGCGGACTTGCGGCTCTTGCCGAACCACCATCCGCCAATCGCAAGCAATGCCGCAATAACAACAACGGCGACAATCGCAATAATCACATTGGTATCCATGACTCCAGCCTAAAAAGCGCAACGGACACGCCACTCATCTCTGCCAGGGCAGGCAATGGGGCTATCCACGGGACGTGAAAAACTGGGCAATATGGCCAATACATCCAGAATGACGTCGTACCAGCGGCGCGAACAGCTTATCGAAATCGGTCGATCGCTGTTCGCGGCCAAGGGATTCGAAGCAGTGAGCGTGGAAGAGATCGCCTCGACCGCAAAAGTGTCGAAACCCATCGTCTACGAACATTTCGGAGGAAAGGAAGGCCTGTACGCCGTGGTGGTGGACCGCGAAATGCGCGCGCTCACCGACGTTCTCATCAACGCGCTGTCCGACCCGAAAGCGCATCCGCGCCAAATTGTGGAACGCACCGCATTGGCGCTACTCACCTACGTGGAGGAAAACGCCGAAGGATTCCGCGTGCTCACCCGCGATTCACCGAAAACCGACCCATCCAACTCGTTCAATTCACTGCTCGGAGACGTCGCAGTACGCGTGGAGGACATTCTCACCGAAGCGTTCAAACGCCAGCATCTGCCGGCCAAAAGCGTGCCGTATTATGCGCAGATGCTCATCGGCATGACCGTGTACACCTGCCAGTATTGGGCCGACCAGCGCAAGCTCAGCAAAGAGCAACTCGCCGCGCATATCGTGAATCTGGCCTGGTACGGTCTGAGCCGTATGGAAGCCAAACCGGAACTGCGCTACGAAAGCGAGAAGACCCTACGCGCCGCCGAAAAACAGGCCGCGAAGGAAGCGAAGGAAAACGCGAAGCGGGAAAGGAAAGCCGCGAAATCGCAAGACGCCTCGAGCCAATCGGACAGTCCAAACAACCCCGACGACCCAGGCAACAACGGCGAAACGGACGAACCCGCGCAATCGCAAGAACAACAGGAACAGCAGCCAAACGTTGACGAAAACTGACACAACGTCACCTGAAATGACCCTCAGGGAAAATTCAGGTGCAGATTGCGTATTTCAGGGTGCCATTTGTGCGCGAAACCATTCCCCGGAAGCGCACATGGTGCTACGTTAGTTTCCGTTACGCTTTGACCGGCGCGGACGGACCAACCTCGGACCTCCGCACGGCCGACATGGCACAGCGCCGAGCCCAAACGACCGGCACGAGCCCGATACGAGGAAGATTATGCAGGAGAAGAAGACGCTCACCTTCGTGGTGCCCGCGTACAACATGACGGAATACCTGGAAAGGTGCGTCTCGTCGCTGATCGCAGCGAAGCGCAACGACGACATCGAAGTGCTGATCGTCGACGACGGTTCGTCCGACGGCACGCTGGAAATGGCGCGGAAATTCGAAGCTCGCAATCCGGGAATCGTGCGCGCGATACATCAAGAGAACAAAGGCCACGGCGGCGCCGTCAACACCGGTATCGCGACGGCGAGCGGCATGTACGTGAAGGTCGTGGACGCGGACGATTGGGTCGGTCCCGAATCGCTGGAACAGGTTCTGGCCGTGCTGCGCGACGAGGTCGGCAAGGACGACCCGCTCGACATGCTCGTCACCAACTACGTGTACGACAAGGTGGGCAAGCGCAACAAGCACGTGGTGAACTTCCGTCACGCTATGGAGCCCGGCAAACGGCTCACCTGGGACGATCTAGGGCATTTCGGACTGACCGAATACATCCTCATGCACGCGCTTGTCTACCGGACGGCCGTGGTGCGCGAATCGAAGATGCAGCTGCCGGAGCACACGTTCTACGTGGACTTCATCTACGCGTATCAGCCGTTCCCGTGGGTCAAGTCGCTGCAATATCTGGACACGCCGTTCTACCACTATTTCATCGGCCGCGACGGGCAGAGCGTGCAGACGGACGTGATGATCCGCCGCGTGGACCAGCTGCGTCTCGTCAACCAGCGCATGGTGCACGCCACCCCCGAACGAGGTACGGTGCCAGACGGCCTATACCGCTACATGATTCATTTTCTGGCGATTCAGAGTTCCGTCGCGAGCGTTTTCATGATTTTGTCGCGCGATCCGGAGAATTACGAGAAGAAGAAGGCCATGTGGGCGGATATCGAGGCGTATTCGCCGACGATTTACAAGGACGTGCGTAAGAAGGCGATGTCGCGCGCGCTGAACCTACATGGTTCGCTCGGCCGGTTTGTGATTCGAAAGGGATATTTCGTGGCGGAACATGTGGTCGGGTTCAACTGATTTCGCGCGGGTTTCGCGGGTTTCGCAGGTTTCGCGCGATAGAGGGTTTACGCGATATTGCGTGAGTATTGCGATTATTGCGATCGGCTAGGCGCTCCTGTGTCCGTTTCTGGTGATTCGGACACAGGAGCGCTTCATTTTGATGCCTGTGTGTCCGATTCGGGAGAAACGGACACGGAAAGCACCAGCGGGCTTAGTTCCAGCGATCCGACATGGCGAAACTGTTGTGCATGAGATTGCTGGACGTGTACAGCACGTCGCCGAGCAGCTTCGTATTGCGCGATCGCAGGTATTCCGCCATTTCGTCGTTAGCCGCCGCAAGACGGGCCGGAACAGATGTAGGACTAGCAAGCCCATCGGAACCGGAATCAACCGCAGCACCAGACATAGAACCAGAACCGCCAACCGCAGAACCGGCACCAGAACCAGCGCCACCAGCCCCAGTCGCCGACCCACCAATCGCAAGCGCATCATCCGTACGTTCCACCAGACGGTGGCCGAAGGAACGGACATCTTCCGAGAAGCCCTCGACCGCGTTGCTGGTCTCGTAGAAGTGCGCGTCGGCGAGCGTTGCAATCAGGCGGTTCGTCCAATACAGGCAGTCCGTGGAGACTTCCGGCGTGGTGTCGCGCAGGTAGTCGGGGGTGTCGTCGACGTTCGCATAGAACGGGGCGGACGTGGTGAACGCGCCGGAACCGTACGAAATCCACATGATCGAACGGCTTTCGACGGGCGCGTACGGGCGAATCTGCATGGCCACCATGTGTCCGGTGCGGTTGATGCCGATCGGACGGTAGCGATGGCGGCTTTCCTCAGTTCCCTGCGTGCCGTACGGGTCATACGGGGTGCCTTCGAAGTGCGAACCGAGCAGGAAGTCGACATCCTCGACGGTCACGGCATTCTCCGGTTCGAGACACCATGGAATATCGTCCGATTCAGGGGTAAGGTTTTCCGCGTCGGCCGGATCGAGATAGCGGTACATGTACCAGGCGCGTGGCGTGTTGTAGATGTGGTCCTTCGCGGTGGCGGTGCCGAATACGATACGCGGGTTGCAGTGGCCGCCGTTCATGCCGCCCTGCGTACCCGCCGCGCGCCCAAGATGGTGCGTTTCGATGAATTCCTGCAGATCGGCGCTACACATGAATTCACGTGCGTCGCTGAAGGCGTCATCAAAATCGAAATAGTCGATGCCAAGCTGGTTGGGGATGATCGCGCATTTGTCGTCCGGCACGCGGCGGGCGATCCAGTGGTGGCCGCCGATGGTTTCGACGTACCAGATTTCGTCCACGTCGGAAATGATGATGCCGTTCGATTCGTACGTTCCGTACGTTTCGAGCAGTTCGGCCAGACGTTTCACGCCTTCGCGCGCGGTGTTGACGTACGGCAGCACGAGGGTGATGATGTCTTCTTCGCCGATGCCGCCTGGGGTTTCCGGCTTACCATTGGCTTCGTCGGCCGGCTGCAGTGCGACCAGCGGGTCGGCGCCGAGCACGCGCTCGTTGACGGCGATGGTTTCGGTGGCGCTCATGGCCACGTTGCGTTCGTTGACGCCAGCTTCCGCAAGGATTCCACGATTTGGAAGCACGTTCGGTACGATGCTGTACCGGCATGGATTGTCGGGAAGGTCGATTTCAACGTGGCTCAGCACACTGCGGTAGTGCCGCGGCTGCTCCTGCGGTGCGACGACTACGAATTTCTTGGGATCGTAACGTCCCGAACCAGAGTCGTCATCTCGGGCGATGATGGTCGAACCGTCGTAACTTGCTTTTTTGCCTACAAGAATTGTGGTACATGACATGGTTTCGATTGTAGGCACACCAACACTCCGAAGGCCATTTCGACGCCCGTCCGACGCCCGTGGTGGCGATTGGTCCGAATATGCTGTATACTGTGTTGCTGTTGCCCCTCTAGCTCAACGGTTAGAGCAGCGTCCTTTTAAGTCGTGGGTTGTGGGTTCGAATCCCACGGGGGGCACAGGTTCGAAGTCCTGGAAGCCGATGGTTCTCAGGACTTTTTCATTTGTTTCGGGATGAGGTCTCAGCACTTCAATACGGAACGCACCATATCGCGCACCCCCTTTCGCTCACGAATCGCAATTTCGGTCGATTATTTCGCGACGTGCGCCGAAAAGTATGGAAAATAAGGCGATTTATACCCCCTACCGCACTATGCGGCACCACCTTTCGCTCACAATCGTAAGGAAACGAGCAAAATCGCAATATGTGTTCCGAAATGAACAGCGAACAGCCCGCGGGCGATTCGCGGACGGACCATACGCATGCAACCGGCGTGGCGCAATCGAGGATAATGATAGACTCGAATATATCGAACATTTGTTCGTATAGATTCGGTATTACGGGAAATTCCCCACTATATACAGTGGGCAAACGTACGAAACGCCACTACAGGTAGTGTATACTGATGAACGGCCTGCTCAGCCAGGCAAAATCAAAAAACGTGGCCGACAAGATCTTCCGCACCAAAGGAAGCCGATTGCATAGGGAGGAAAAGTAATGACCGTGACCGTCTTCACCAATCCGAACAATCCTCAATGCGAGGCCACCGAACAAGAGCTTTCCAAACTGGGAGTGCGGTACGTGGCGGTCGATTTGACGCAGAATCCGTCCACATTCGAACAGATCAAGGACGCCGGCTTCAAGCAAATTCCGGTCGTCATCTCACCGAATTCCTCATGGAGCGGACATCGCCCCGACCTCATCCGCCAGCTGGCGCAAAGCATCGCGGCGTAGGCGCGGCAACAGCAGTCAAGCATCCAGACAGCCGGAAGGCACGAATCCCAAACGGCAATAATCCGGAAGAATCAAATCCCCCGCGGCAAAACCCGCAACAAAACCCCACTGCAATCGTCCGAAATCGTTCAAAATCAGCCACCCAAAGCAAAGCGGCCAGCCGGAACATCGCCCGACCAGCCGCTTAGCAAAACCCGCAAAACGCAAAAACCAGCCTACATACGACCGGCAGTGGACGGGTCGATCTTCATGGTCTGGAATCGGTGGGCCATGAAATCGTCATTGAAATACGTGGCGAAGAACTGCGAAACGGGCGAATTCTGCGCAACCCCAGCCATGCGGGAATACCAAGCGTCAAGCGCCATCAGCGTCATCACGCCATCGACGAAAATGAGTATGAAACAGACCAGCGTCAACGAATAGCGAATCTTCCACGGAATACGCTGGATCAATCGCAATAATCGCGGCAGAATCAACTTGACCCAAACCAAGCCAAGGACGCCCCAGAAGAACATGTATTTGCCGGATGTACGCCCGTCAATCGAAAGCCATTGCCCCGTGTAATCCCATGCGCGAATACCGAACGCGGCCTGCATGAACCAGCTGGTGAAATATTCGAACGCGCCACCGATCACCGCGCTTGAGCAGAAAATCAGCAACCAATTCGACTGCCACAAATGGTTGAGCAACACGGTGACGATCACCACGCCGAAACCATAGATGGGCGAGAACGGCCCCCATAGGAAGCCCGCACGGTCCTGGTATTCGCCGAACAGGATGAAATGGTAGATGGTTTCGATCACCAAACCGAACACACAACCAATGGTGAACAGCCAGAACAGATTGAAGAAATCCAGCGAAATATAGCCTTTGCCGGTCAGGTCGCGGCCGGCCATGCCTTGGGAGGCGGCGTTCTCATACGCGCTGCGGGCGTCCATGCGCCGCAACGCGAACTGCAGCCGGCGCTCCTCCCGCAGCGATGGGTCGGCGGTGATGTGCAGGGCGATCAGCACGACAAGCTGGACAGCCGGGCTGACAAGGTTCAGGCCAAGCCCCTTCAACGCCAGCGACAGCAGGCCTTCGGCGAGCGTAAGCGGAATCAGCAGGTACGTCCATTGCGCGATGTGCCGGCGTTTGTTCCTGAAAAGCAGCACGCCGAACACCGCCAGGCACGCGGTGGTGACCATCAGCACGACCGCGTGAATCGCCGACAGAATCGTGGTGAGGCTCAGCGCGTCGAACGTCATATCGCCGGAAAGCACGGCCTGCACGACGTACAGGCACGACAGCACGATGATCGGCAGCGTCACCACGCCTTCGATAAGCATGACGATGCCGTAAATGCGAACGATTAACGGCAGACGACGGTCAGCGGGATTGCCGACTTCGCCAGTGCCCTGCTTTCCGCCTTCTTCGATAGCCGCGATTTCGGTTTCGGCGGCAATCGCCTTGATTTCTCCATCCGTCTTGCCCGCGGCGGAATCCTCGGATCGTGATTCAGATTGTGCGGTTTCGCTCATATGCCGCTCCTTCCTTCAGCCCACGCTACCAAACGTAGGCAATATCCGCCGCAAGAAAAGCGGTTCAGGTGCGATTATTGGCGGACGCGAGCAAAAGAGGGGGACGTCAGCTGGCTGCAATCGCCATTCGCACACCACCTTTCGCTCACGTCCGCAAGAAATGGCGACGCATAGCGCATCGTGAGCGAATGGGGGTATAAATACGGACGGAAAATAGCGATTTATTACCACCTTTCGCTCACGGACATACAGAAATGGCGATTTGTCACGGACGTGAGCGGAAGGGGCTACGTCAGCCGGCGATGGTTTTGCCGAGGCTTTGCCGCAGTACTCGACCCGATTTCCGTCATCCATGAAACGCGATGGCGATTGTCCCGGAGCGCGTTATACGATACGTACCGCGTAGCGCTACGAAATACGTATTGCTATGAGAGGAATGATTCACCAACTCGGAGAAACAATGCACAACGTACTGCAGATCCTGCGCCGTGACTTCAAACGATTGGTCACCGTACCCGCCGCGTGGGTGATTATGATCGGCCTGATTCTCATTCCCCCGCTATACGCATGGTTCAACATCTACGGGTTCTGGAATCCCTATGGCAACACGGACAGCATCAAAGTGGCCGTGGCCAACATGGACGAAGGCACAGACAACGCGCTGCTTGGCAAAGTCAATCTCGGCGATCAAATCGAAGGCACGCTGAAGAGCAACGACCAGCTCGGCTGGGAGTTCATGGGCAAAGCCAACGCGATGGAAGCGGTGGAGTCGGGCGACTGCTACGCCGCAATCGTCATCCCTTCCGACTTCAGCGAAGATCTGGCCAACGTCGTCACCAACAGCAAGCATCGCCCCACGCTCGAATATTACGTGAACGAGAAGGCGAGTCCGATTTCGCCGAAAATCACCGACCAAGGCGCGACCGTGGTCGACCGCACCGTCAACAACACCTTCGTCTCCACCGTCAGCGACGTGCTCGTCAAAGCCGTCAACTCAGCCAACGGCACCATCAGCGGCAACACCAACACCATCGCCAACGAAACCATCGGCGAGCTCGACAACACCAAGCGGAACGTAGGCACGATCCGCTCCGCAATCGCGGATCTCGACACCCAGTTAGCCAATGTGCCACAGCAGACAAAAGCAGCACGCAATGCCCTGAACGACGTGCAGCTGGCCGCGGCGAGCGCAGGCAGAGGACTAGCAGGCGCATCCACCGCCATCGGCACAGCGCAAACCCAGCTCAACACGCTTTCGTCCAACGCCAACAGCGCGCTGGAAACCGGATCCGGACTTGTTTCCCAAGCGACGGCGCAATCCACAGCCAGCATCAACCAGATCTCGTCGGCGATATCCGCGGCAAGTGGATCGGCACAGCAGGCGGTGACCGGCATGCAAAACATCACCGACAGCAATGCGAAACTGCTCGAGAAGCTCAAATCCGCCAGCGACAACGCGCAATACCAGCAAATCATCAGCAAACTGGAGAATACCAACAACACGGCAGCCGGAACACTCGCCGACCTCAAAACCCTGAGCGAGAACACACAGGCCACAGCCGGCAGCGTATCCAAACTGTCCACCGATTTCAACATAGGCACGCAGAACTCGCTCAAAAGCGCAGGCACGGCGCGCAACGCCATCAATTCAGGCGCACTGCCGCGACTGAATTCCGCGCTGGGCTCGCTGGCTGGGACGGCCGGAACACTTGCCGGCACCGTGACCAGCCAGGACAGCGTGGTCAGGCAAACCAACATCGTGCTCGACCAACTCGACCAAGTGGCGTCAGACGCCCGCATCGGCCTTGAGCAAACCGACCAGCAGCTGGCGAAGATGGAGACGAAGCTCACCACCGTCAGCACCGACCTGAAGGCGCTGGGCACTGCGGATCTGCTCGCATCGTTGACCGGCAGCGGTTCGCTTGACGCGGATAAGATCGCCTCGTTCATGGAGTCCCCGACCGTAATCGACACGAAGAACGTGTATCCCGTCAACTCCTACGGCTCCGGCATGGCTCCGCTGATGACCAATCTGGCACTGTGGGTGGGCGCGTTCGCCTTTGTGGTGATCTACAAAGTGGAGGTGGACGACGAGGGGCTTGAGGGTCTCGATCCGACCGCAACCGAAAAGTATCTGGCCCGATACCTGTTGCTCGGCACGATGGGCGTCATTCAAGGCGCGATCTGCACCGTTGGCGATCTGATACTCGGCGTGCAGACGGCTTGCGCGCCACTGTTCATACTGACCGGCATGATCACATCGCTGGTATATCTGAGCATCACGTACGCGCTGTCCACCACGTTCATGCACATCGGCAAGGGCCTGTGCGTGGCGTTGGTGATCGTGCAGATTCCAGGCGCTTCCGGCCTGTATCCGATCGAGATGATGCCGAAGTTCTTCCGCATGGTCTATCCGTTCGTGCCATTCAGCTATTCGATAGACGCATTCCGCGAGACCATCGCCGGCTTCTACGACGGCCATTGGACCAAGGCGATCGGCACGCTGCTGCTGTTTGCCGGCATGGCGTTCGTCATCGGCCTGGTGGTCCGTCCTCTGTTGGTCAACCTCAACCGACTCTTCGCCCGCGAAATCAAGGAAAGCGACATGATTATCGGCGAGGAAGTGGAGCTTCCGGAACGCGGATACAACATGTCCCAAGCCATTCAGGTGCTGGCCGACAAAGGCGGCTACCGCGAGGTGATCGAGGAACGCGCAAGTCGGTTCGCGGAACTGTACCCGAAACTCAAGCGCGGAGCTCTGGTGATCGGATTCGTAGTTCCGGTAACTCTGGCGGCGGTGTTCTCGTTCACCAACGGAGAGAAAGTGGTGGTACTGGCCACGTGGGTCGTCTGGATTCTGCTCATCATGGGCTTCCTCATGGTCATCGAATACATGCGCGATAATCTGAACCGTCAAGTGGAGCTCGGCCATTTGAGCGATGAATCGATCCAATCCATGCTGGTGGAGCGCCAAGCGGCACGCATCCGTCGCAAAAAGCGGGCGCAACAGGAACGGCGGAACAGACTGCTGCGCAAAACGCGAAAACGCACCAGCGGCAAACGCACGACATCCGATAATCGCAATACCAGCGTCATCAAAGAAACGACGGAAAACGTGACGGGCGTCAACCACAATGAAGATGACGGAATCGCCATACTGGTGCAGAAAATGCAGAAAATGCAGACGACCGGTCCAAGCGCCGCCGCGAACGATGCCGCCACGGACACCACCGAGACTACCGAGACCGCCGAGACCGCCGAAAACACCGAGGAAAGGAGCAACGCATGAAAACCATCTGGAAACTGTTCGTCGGCGACATCCGGCGAATCACCAGCAACGTCGTCTCCATCATCATCGTCATCGGACTCGTTGTGATCCCCGGCATCTTCACATGGTTCAACGTGGCCGCCAGCTGGGACCCGTTCGCCAATACCGGCAATCTGAAATTCGCCGTAGCCAATGAGGACGACGGATACCGGTCCGACCTCATTCCAGTGAAGATCAACATCGGCGACCAAGTGGTTAACACGCTGCGTTCCAACGATCAGCTCGACTGGACCTTCACCACCAAAAAAGAAGCCATCAACGGCACCAAATCCGGCAAATATTACGCAGCTGTGGTGATTCCAAAGAACTTCAGCACCCGTATGATGACGTTCTTCGCATCCGATGGCAACCACGCCGAAATCGCCTACTACAACAATGAAAAGAAGAACGCCTTGGCTCCGAAGATCACAGGCCAAGGCGCCGATACGGTCAGCGCGCAGGTCAACGAGACGTTCTCCGAAACACTGACCAGCACCGCGCTGAGTGTGGCATCGCAGCTCGCCAACCAACTCGACAAGCCAGCCGCGCAGGAACAACTCACGCAGTTCAACGGCAATATCAGCGACTTCGCGGAAACGCTCACCGACGCTTCCGGAACGCTCCGCACGTTCAGCACGCTGACCCAAAGCGCACGGCATCTGCTTGAGTCCTCCGACGGTCTGATCGCCAATGTCAGCGGCAATGCGAAAAGCGTAGGAACAACACTCAAGCAAGCCGGCAGCGGCGTGGAGGATCTGACGGGCGCGTTGAAGACCGGCACCACCGCGCTGGGCACGGCTCTGACTGATTCCGCCAACAGCTTCACAGCCATGGAAGCAGATGTGGACAGCCTATTCGGCAATGCGGGCACGCAGGCCGGCAACACCGCCAACGCATTACGCAACCAGGCCACGAACATCAGCAAGCAGGCGCAAAGCTACCAGCAGATCTATGATTCGCTCGACGCGCTCAGCGCAAACGAAAAGCTGCCGGAAGCGGTGAGGAACGCCATCGACCATCTCAAAACCAACGTCGGCACCACCATCACACAGCTCAACGACCTAGCATCGGCGCTGAATGGCAGCGCCGACAACATCGACGCCAAAGTAAGCGATACCACGGCCGAACGTGCGGAGATCAAGAAACTGGCGCAGCAGGCGGCAACGTCCGTCAGTGGCATCAAAACCGACTATGAGAGCCAACTGAAACCGCAACTTGACGATATCGCCACGTCCATTACCAGCACCACCACCGCGCTCAATGCCACAGCGGCCGATCTGAAAGGCGCGCTGGGCAATCTGAACGGCACCACCAAGACCGCGGATAAGAATCTGACCGCCATCAGCAGCGTGTTGGATTCCACCGCCGATAGTCTGGCCGGCGCGGGCAAAAAACTGGGCGCATTCACAGGAACATTGACCGATGCGCTGAACAGCGGCGATATGAGCGCCGTCAAAGATGTGCTCAGCGATAATACCGACTCGTTGGCCGCCGCGCTTGCAGCCCCTGTAAAAGTGAAACGCAACGCGGTGTTCCCAGTCAAGAATTTCGGTTCGCAGATGGCACCGTTCTACACGATCCTGCCACTGTGGGTCGGTTCGCTGCTCATGGCAGTGACGCTCAAGACCACCGTCTCGCGTAAGGTGCGCAAGGAACTCGGCGACCCGAAACCGCATCAGCTGTTTCTCGGACATTACGGTGTGTTCGGCGTGATCGGACTATTGCAGAGCACGTTCTCCTTGGGAGGCAGTCTGCTGTTCCTCCATGTCCAGGCGGTGCATCCGCTGCTGTTCATGCTGTCCGGCTGGGTGAGCAGCCTAGTGTTCTCGTTCTTCACCTACACGCTCGTGGCCAGCTTCGGCAACGTCGGCAAAGCCATCGGCGTGCTGTTTCTCGTCATGCAGATCTCCGGAGCGAACGGCGCATATCCGCTGGCCGTGCTGCCGAAAATCATCAGCGGCATCAGCCCGTTCCTGCCTGCGACGCATTCAATCACAGCAATGCGCGCGGCGATCGGCGGAATCTACAGTAACGATTACTGGTTTGCGATTGGCGCGCTACTGCTGTTCATTCCGCCGCTGCTGCTGATAGGCCTGTTACTGCGCATTCCACTGGTCAAGTTCAACCATTGGTACGTAAGCAAGCTGGAAAGCACGAAAGTGATCGCGGCATGATGGGCGGAACCACGCAAGAGGGCACGCGAAAGACGGTGCAAAAAACCACGCAGGAAGACGTCGGCACAGTACGTGGCCGACGTGAGCGATTACGGGAGCAAACCGACCGCAAAATCATGAAAGCCACATTGGGGATAGTGATTTCCGATGGTATCGGAGCGGTGACCATCGAAGAGGTCGCACGACGTTCAGGGGTAGCAAAGACCACAATCTACCGACGCTACCGAAACGCCGACGATTTATTGCAACGCATCCAACCGGAAGTTGCCGGACTACCGAATTTCAACGATTTGAAGCCGTCGCGGAGCGGACTGGCCACCATGCTGCGACGCATCCAGGACTGCTTCGACAGCGAACTCGGATTGAAAGCCGTGGGCGTGGTGCTGTCTTCCGACAACGCCACGCTGAAGGCGATCGCAGCACAAGTTCTAGCGCCGGCCGAAGAACGGTTCGTGGGGTTCATGGAACGTGGCATCGCCGACGGAGTGTTTCAAAACCGTTTGGACTACACGTTCCTGTTCAGCACGGTGCTGGGTTCCATGCTGGCTTGCAAAGCGTTGGCGGGACAGGAAGCCGGAGGGGAACGGCAATCCGGCAAGGAACGCAAGTCTGATTCCTGGGCCGAGAACATGGCCACGTTGCTCTGGCCGAACGTATGCGCCGAATCCGCACGGTAACCACAGGAAAACCGTCCGCACCGACGCAAGACGGGCATGCCGTGTCGGTTTCAGAAGGAATGGGCTATTGGATTGACGCTTCCTGACGCGCCACTTCCAACGCCTTGTTGAAGGCTTCGGAGGTCCAGCTGGCACCGGCGAGCTTGTCGACTTTAAGGTCCTTCAACGGCTTGCCGACCACCGCGTCCGGCACGGCTTTGGCAAAGTCGTTCTGATGCTTTTTGGAGATGGACGTGAACGGATGGCCGACGATCTTCACGGCCGTCACGTTCTGGTCCTTAACGGTCAGATGCACGTCGATGGTGTCCTCGCCGACCGGCCCGTACTGGCCGTTGATCGAATAGTCGCCATCCGCGTAGTTGCCGGTGTCCTGCTTGTCGGATGTTGCGGAATTCGCGTCGGCACGGTTTTTGGTGGCGTCGCCGTCGTCTGCCGTGTCGCCGGACGCCTTGCCGTCAGTTTTCGACTTCTCTTCCTGCGATTGCACGCTTTCGCCGGAATTGCCGGCGTATTCGTCGTCCATCGGCGTGGCTTTCGGCTCGCCGCATGCCGATAGCAGCGCGATGCTCGCCGCGGACAGTGCGATGACTTTGACTGCGTTCGATTGTGCGGTGCTCATGCCTGCTCCCCTTTCGTGACGTCGGGCTCTACGTCCGTATCGTCGGCAACGCCAGCCGCAACGGCAACGTTGGCCGCGTCCGTATCGCCGGTTTTCGCGGCTTTCGTGGGGTCGGCGAACGAAATCGCAATACCCCCGTTCTGCGCGCCTTCCGCGGCGGAACCGGTGAATGCGGGCTTGCCGCCGGCCGCTTCGTACGCGCGTTTCGCCTCCTCGTCGTTCCACTGCTCGCCGACGAGCACACCGTGGTTGAGCATGATTTCGCGTTGTGCGCAGGAAGCGACGAGCGCATCGTGCGTCACGACGATGATCGTAGTGCCCTGCTCGTGCAGCTGACGGAACAGGTCGAGCACGATCTTCTCATTCCTCTCATCGAGATTGCCGGTCGGCTCGTCGGCGAGAATCAGCTTCGGGCAGTTGATGAGCGCTCGGGCGATGCACACGCGCTGCTGCTCACCGCCGGACAGCTGGCCGGGCAGGTGATGCGCACGCTCCTTCAATCCCACTCGTTCCAGCGCTTCCATCGCCTGCTTCTCATCGACTACAGAATGGTAGTATTGCGCCACCATCACGTTCTCCACCGCCGTCAGATGCGGCACGAGGTAAAACTTCTGGAACACGAGTCCTATCATGTTCTTACGCACATCGGCAAGCTGGCGGGCGTTCAAATCCTCCAATCGCCGGCCTTCAAGCATGACGGAACCCTTCGACGGCGTATCCATGCAGCCGATCATGTTCATCAGCGTGGTTTTGCCGGAACCGGACGAGCCGACAATCGCCAGCCATTGCCCTTGCGGAACGGTCAGACTCAGGTCGTCTACAGCGTGCAAATCACCATAAATCTTGGAAATATGGTCAAGTTCAAGCAACATGTGGTCGTTTTCCATGATTATTCCTCCCTCAAAACGATGGCGGGGTCGATACGGGTGGCACGGCGGACCGGCGGAATGGAGGCGATGACGGCGATCGCCACGCTCAGCAGCAGCGAGCCGGCGCCGAGCAGCCAGTCGAAGCCGATCGCGCGACCGAAGACGGTGGCGCACAGCACACGCGCCAGCACATAGCCGATAGCAGTGCCGAGCAGACCGCCGATCAAGCCGTAGATGCCGGATTCCACGTAGAATTCGACGCCGATGGCGCGTGAATCGGCGCCGAGGGCCTTGCGCAGGCCGATTTCGTTGCGACGCTGGCTCACGATGGAGCTGATGGTGGTGCCCACGCCGACAAGCGTCAGCACGAGCACGACGAGCGAGACAATCCAGAACAGGGTCTGCAGCATGGCGATGATGCGGGTGTCGGACGAGGTGATTCTGGTGACGGTCTGCGCTTTGACGGCAGTGTTTGTATTTTTGTTGATTCTGTTGACGATGGCGTTCAGCTCATCCCCCATGGCGTTCACGGAGTATTCGACCACGTCGGCGCCGCGCTTGGAACCGGCGAGTTTGGCCACGTCCGCGGTGGTGGCGTAGATGATGGAATCCTCGTTGCCGCCGGTGTCGACGATGCCGGAGATGCGGAATTCGGTGCCGTTGTTATCCATGATGTCGGACGAGACGCGGCCGTTTTCCGTGGCTTGCGTGGTCTGTTCGCCTTGCGTAGTTTGCGTACTCTGCGTGCCCTGCGCGGACGATTCTGCCGTTTCAGTTGATTCGTCCGAATCGGATTTTGCGGACGCGGAAGAAGACGCTGAAGAAGACGCGTCGGCGGCGCGGTAACCGATGGTGACACGGCTGCCGACTTTCACGCCGAGCGCGTCGGCGACGTCGCGGCCGACCATCACGTTGTCTGCGCCGGGCCAGTCGCCCGTTACGTTCCAATGGCGATTGAGCGCGCGGACGGCTTTCACGTCCACGCCGGCGATGGTGTACGGCGCGGAATTGATGCGCACGCTCTCATACCGGTATGCGGCTGATTTCACGCTGTGTCCGGCGCCGATGAGCGCCGTCACGTTGCGTACGGTTGCAGTATCGATGCCTTGCGATTTGCCCGTTGCGGACGCGGGCGTGACAATCAGGTTCGCGCCGTACGCGCGCATTTCCTCGTTCATCTGCTGCGGCACCGCGACGCACACGGATGCAAGGCAGAACAGCGTGGCCGCGCCGACGAGCGACGCGATCACGGCCATCATCGCACGGGAGCGACGGCGGAACACCGCGCCCCACAGCATGGTGAAGAACATCTTGCGATTCGTCATCGCACACCCCCTACGAAAGCCAAGCACAACTCACCTACCATGCAGCACCTCCGCCGGACGCAAGCCCAGAATCGCCCGAATCGACGAAAGCGAGGCCACGAGCACAGTGACCGCCAGCAACACGAAAACCAACACGAACACCATCGGACGCATGGTGATGCCCGAGCCGAACACCACGTGCCCCACGATCTGTGCAACGCCCGAGCCAAGCAGCGCGCCGGCAATCGCACCAACCAGCGAAATCACCGCCGTTTCGGCGAGCATAAGGCGCGAAACCGCGCCGTCCGTGGCGCCGATCGCCTTCAACAGCGCCAATTCCGAACCGCGTTCGCCAATCGACGCGGCCATCAGGTTTGCCACGGCGATCGCGGCGGCAACCAGCGACAGCACGGTCATCAGCACCATCACCGCCTGCGTCTTGTTCAGCACATCGCCCTGCAGCGCGGCCACCTGGCGCACCTGCTTGGCCACCGCGCCCGGCAGCACCTCTTCGATCTGGTACGCGATCGACGACGGATACGCGGTGCAATACCACGTCTCCCACTCGTCCTGCGTGAGCGCGTTCGGATTCTTCGACGCCTTGCGCGCGAGGTCGTTGTCGGGCGTGGTGAGCGCCTTGACTTCAATCTTGTCGATGGAATTCGGCAGATTCGCAAGCGTTTGCACGGCGATGGACGGCATATAAATGGCGCTGTTGTCGGAATCGCCCGAATCGAAGATGCCGACGATTTTCACTTTCACGCGATTGCGTTCGGTGGAGGATTTGCCGGTTTTCCCGGTACCTCCGTTCGTATTGTCGTCCGCACCGACGGCAATCGTCTTGTCGAGCGTAACGCTGTCACCGACGTTCACGCCCAGTTTCGCGGCGAGCGCGCTGCCGACCATCGCCTGCTCGCTGTCGTCTTTCGGCCAGGTTCCGTTGATTTTCCACCATGAGCGCATGCCGTTCATGCCGGCCACGGTGGACTCGCCGGAGTCCATGTGCAGGGTTTTCGCGAACCACGTGCCCACGATCGGCACGTTGGTCGCCTTGCATTTCGCCGCGGAAGCAGCCGCACCTGACGCACCAGCCGTTCCAGCAGAGCCAGCCGAACCAGCCGAACCAGCCCCCGAACCGACACACCCCGCATCCGCGTGGATGTTCAATTCCGGCGCGAAATTGGTGATGTTGAACGCCCAGAAGATGGTCTTGATCTTCTGCGCGTCCGACTCCTTCAGAAACGCGGTCGGGTCGGCGCTGTCCGCCGCAGCCGAGCCGTCGGAAGTGGAACCCCCGTCCGAACCGGACGAACTACCCGAAGCCGAGCCAGCAGAATCGCCGGTATTGTACAAATCGCTCACCACAGCGTCGGACTTCGGCTGCACGACGATATTCGAACCGTACGTGCTCAGCTCCGCGTTGAGCTTGTCGCCCACGTCGAACACCACGCCGAGCATGGCCACGCTGACGGTGGCGGACAGGCACACGGTGACGGCGATGAGCAGACGGCGTTTGAACTGCCGGCTGAACGAGCGAGAGATCATTTTCAGGAAGAACATGGCACCCCCTTACCTTTCTCGGCGCTCACTGGAAATGGCTCGACAGCGCGTCGAGCGTGGACGTTTGGATGACGATTTTGCCCGGCTTGACCTGGTAGTCGAACGGTATCGGGTTGCAGCCGCCTTTGAAGCCGATGGTGGCGAGGTTGATGGCCACATCGCACTTCTTGCAGATGATTTTGCCGTCCTTCTCGTAGTAGCCGGCGTCGCCGCAGTTGTCGCACGCGTCGAGGCCGACGCCGTACGCGCCGCCGTTCTTCTTGATGATGATGAATCGCATGGAGGTGCCGTCCTTCGCGCGGTATTCGAAGCGGTGCAGGTGGCCGTCGGAAATCTGGCTGAATTTGATGGTGACCACGCCGTCGGCGAGCGAGTAGTCTTCCGGCGGCGACAGCGTGACGACTTTCTGCGTTTGCGCGACGCCGTACGTCAGGGCCACGGTGACGCAGATCATGGCGACCAGGCTGAACGCGCCGGCCGCTTTCGCGCGGCGGCGGAACGCGATATGCGTGCGTGCGATCGCCTCGTTGGCGCCGGTCGGCTTGACTTTGAAGCCCATGACGATGCTGGCGATTGCCGGAATGGCGAAGACGAGCGCCATTGCGATGGTCAGGCTGCGCTGATGGTTGATGCCCCACACGAGCGCGAGGAAGGCGGCGGTCGGGAAGCTGACGATGCGTTTGGATTGGAGGATCTGCGCAAGGTCGGTGAAATGCTGTGCGGACAACAGCGCGACCAACAGCAGCACCGCCGTCGTGAACGACCAGCGGACGGCGGTGGAACGCATCGTGCGGAAGATAAGCGCGGCGATGATTGCGACGGCCGCGCCCAAAGCGAAGCCGAGCGCGCGCAACAGCATGTCGGAAGTGAAGATGGGATCGCCCGGCTCGACGAAGATCGTCAGTCGCAGAATCACGTCGGGCAGCGCACGAAAGGTGGTGGCCGCGATCGCAAGCGCCGCAACGAGATTCGCGATGTCGAGCAGCGCGCGGTGGTTGTGCCAGTCGGCGGTGATGCGGCGGGCGAACAGGACGATGACGAACACGGCCACGTCGAGGATCACGCAGCACCACAGGGTCGGATAGTTGACGAACGTGCGTTGCGTGATGACGGCGGTGGCGCGCAGCGCGGCGAATACGACTGCGCCGGCGAATCCAACAACGAAACCGGCCAGCCGCCAGTACGCGCTCAGAGGCTTGTCACGCCCCTCACCGACGGTGAGCATGACGCTCAACGCCATGACGAGCAGCGCCGGCGCCAACACCCCCTGCAACACCGTCACAAACTGCAGCAGCATCCCAAAATCCTTTCATCCAAAAACCCAACTCAAAGAGCCCAACGATTCCCATTCCGCCCCATCCCAAAGAGTCCCACCCCTCTCATCCCTCCCCTAAAATGCGAGGATTTCCCGGACCCCCTCCACAATCGCAGAGGTGAATCCATCCCCCTAAACGCGAGAGAGCGGTTTCGGTATGCATTGCCCGACCGTAAGCTTGGCCGAACGGCCTTGAGTGTGTCGGGTAATGCATACCGAAACCGCGAACGGGCTACGCTAGGAGATCACCACTCCTGCGGCGTATAGTTCCAGTCCGGGAAGGTGACCTCGATCGGTTCCGTCCAGAAGCGTCCCTTCACACCCGTCTCCGGATCGACGTGCAGCATCCAGCCCTTCTTCTCCGGGGATTCGATCTTCAGCACGAGTTTGTACGCGCCGGCCTTGTCGAGCTTGACGTTGGCGCCGTAGTGCGGGCCGTCGGAGGCGTTCATCTGCATGAAGGTTCCGGAGGCGACGGACGCGTTGGAGGTCTTGTCGATGATGTCGTAGTTGACGGTCAGGTCCGGCACGAAATCGCCCTTGCCGTAGCCGAGTTCGGTGCCCTTCTGGTTGGCATGGATGTCGGCTTCGAGGTGGAAGCTCGCATCGGCGGCCTTGAGGCCCATGCCGGACGGTTCCATGTCGATCGGCTGGAAGTAGACGGCGTTGACGGTCAGCGGGCCGCATTCCTGGTCGGAGTGCTTCTCATCGACCTGGATCTCTTCGAAACCGGCGGAATCGCTGGAATCGTCCTTGCTGGAGTCGTCGGCCTTCGAAGCCGACGCGGAGGCGCTGGACTTGTCCGAAGCGGCGGAATCGTTGGAATTGCCGCATGCGGACAGGGAGAAGGCCATGGAGCCGGCCAGCAGGATGCCGAGCAGAGCGGCGATCTTCTTGTTCTTCATTTCTCTTTCCTTTGTTGTTGGATGTGGAAAAAATATCGGTAAATCTCGGAAAATTTGCGTATTACTTGCGATTGTCAGGCGTGCGCAACTTGCGTTTGCGTGCGAAGCCGACGGCGAACAGCGCGAGTACGGCAATCGCCGCGATCGCTTGTGCCGCAAGGCATTCGACGTACGGATACAGGCCGATCCAGTCGTTTGTGGGCACGCTGGACAGGTAGTGGCCGTCGATCAGGTCGCCTTCGATGAGCGCGTGGATGCCACCACCGGCGAAGATGACGACCAGTACGGCCATCAGAATCGACGTGACGAGGAAGAACGGGCCAATCGGAATCTTCACGGATGTGAAGCGCAGTACGAAGAAGATGACGAGCAGCACTACGGCCGCGGCGATGCCGCCGATCCACATGCCTTGCGCGTCGCGACTCATCGAGTAGATCGATTCGTAGAAGATGACGGTTTCGGCGCCTTCACGGAACACGGCGAGGAAGCTCAGCATGGCGAGCGAGACAACCATGCCCAGGCTCACGCCTTCGCCAGCCGCCACCTTGCCTTGCGCGTCTGCCACGGCGGTTTCGGTTTTGGTGCGGATGTAGCGGTTCCATGCTTCCACGGAACTTTTGTTGAGCATCCAGTTACTGGTCCACAACAGCATCAGCATGGCGATCAGCGCGCACACGCCTTCGCTGATTTCCTGGACCGGGCCGGAGCCGCCGAACAGGAACGTGAAGAGCACTGCGATCAAGCCAGAGCAGGCAAGACCCGCGAGCACGCCGAGGTAAATCCACTTGGTGAAGCGCTGGTTGCCGGATTTGACGAGGTAGGCCACCACGGCAGCCACGACCAGCAGCGCTTCGAGACCCTCGCGGATCAGGATGAGGAACGCCTGTCCGGCGGAGCTGGTGATGGCTTTAGTGAAGGCGTTGACGTTGCCGGCCGCACCGCCGTCGAGGGTGGCGGCATCTTCGACAAGCCAGCTTTTCAGGTCGTCGACGAGCTTCTTGATCTCCTTGTCGGAACCGCCGTCGCGCATGGTCTTGCGGGTCATTTTGAACTGGTATTCCACCTGCGAGACGCGGTTGCCGGAGATGGCGTTCATGACGTTCTTTTCGAAGCCGAGCTTTTCGTAGTACTGGTAGTACGCGTTGTTGACGAGGCTGGAGCCTTCTGCACCCTTGCCGGAGACGGCGGCCTTGTACGCCTTGTCGAGGATGACGTTCATTTCGCTGGCGACTTCGCTCCACGTGCAATCGCCTTTGCCTTTGGAGGAATTCTTTTTGGCCGCGTCGAGCTTCTTACGTTCCGCGGCGGTCTGTTCGGCGCGCTGCTTCGCGTAGGTTTTGGGGTCGGCGAGGTTCGCGTTGCCGTCAAGCGTCTGCGCGGTGGCGTTGAGGTCGGCGTTCAGTGCATCGATTTTGCCGGCGATCGCGCCGCCCTGGCCCTGCTGGTAAGCGAGGCCTTCCAAGTCGGTGAACTGCTTGAGCAGTTCGGCCTGTTTGTCGGCGGAAATGGTGTCGTTGACGGCCTTCGAGAAGTTGGATGCGTCGTAGCCGATCCAATGCGCGGTCTGGAAGCCGGTGCCGGCCTGGCCGTAATCGCCGTCATTGTAGTCTTTTTCGGCGGTGGCGAGCTGCTTGGCGATATTCTGCGCGACGGCAGTCCAGGAATCGAAATTCGTCTGGTTGCCGTCAGCGGCGGACGCCTGCCGCGGCATCGCGATGCCGACAAACAGCGTGGCGAGCGCGATCATCAGCGCGGCGACGAGCGTGATGAGACGGCCGGAAGCCGAGACGCGCGAATCGCACGAATCGTAGGAACCGGCTGCGTGGCGCTGCGCGACGCGAGATGACATGGGTCGAACCTTCCTTCCGCAAATCTTTTCGGCGCGATTTCCCCGACGTACCCGACGTACGAAGCGCGCATCGGAAGCCAAGATAGAACGAAAGTTTTTTGAATAACAGTCTTGATTTTTAATTGGTCTTGTTGTATCGCGCATGAAAAAACGTTGGAATTCCGCCGTTTTTATTTTTCCCGTTTTCCGCGTGTCGTCTCACATTGTGACGCTCACCGCCGTTCCGCAACACCCCCGTCCGCCCGAAAACGTGAAGCGAACTCCATGCCAAAGCGTCAGTTTGTATAATCGCGACTTGCATAATCACGATTAGCATAATCGTAACCATACAAAGCTACGGGGGTATCAAAATAAGGCGATGCCTCATGCCACATATAGCGCATATCAGGTTGCCCAAGCACGAACTACGCCAAGCCGGGCACGCGCTAGCATCGTGGGTATGGATTCCCTCGCACCGCTCGCGCATCGTATGCCGTACACCGCCGCGTTCCCCAAGGCGCTCGGCACGGGGTTGTTGATTTCGACGCCTCACCCGATCACTGCGGAATTGCGCGGCGAGATGGAACGGTTCATCGATGAATACGAGCATGCGCTTTCGCGATTCCGCGCTGATTCGCTGGTTGCGCACATCGGCAATGCGGAGCATGGCGGGCATTTCGATTTTCCCGATTGGGCCGGCCCGCTATTCGATTTGTACGACGCGCTGCACGCCGCCACGCGCGGTGCGATCGACCCGTGCGTGGGCGAGGACCTGATTCGTCTCGGTTACGATCCCGCGCTGAGTTTCACCGTTGAAGCCGACGCCGGCGAGCGCCTGGGCGCGCTGCACGGACGGGCCGTATGGGGTCGTGATGTGGTTCGTTCGAGTGGTACGACATTGGTTACACGCAGTCCGGTTCATGTGGATTTCGGCGCGTGCGGCAAGGGTTATCTGGTGGATTCGCTGGGCGGATTGCTCACCGATTCAGAACTTTCGCGCACATCGCATGTCAAGTCAGCCGAAACGACCAACCCGACATGCCAATCTTCCACCTCAGACAGCAAACGCGAAAGCGCTGCCCCGGAATTTGTGATTGATGCGGGCGGCGATCTGCTGGCGCGCACGAACAAGCCGATCCGTGTGGCGCTTGAGGATCCGGATGATCCGTCCTGCGCGGTCGGCGTCGCACTGATCGGCGATGGCGCGTTCTGTGCGAGCGCGCCCAGCCGTCGCCATTGGGAGGTGGCGGTGAACGAACAGACGCATCTGGCGATTCACCACCTGCTCAACGCCATCGACGGCCTGCCCGTGCAGCAGACGGAGGCCACCTGGGTTGCGGTGCGATCCGCGTCGTTTGGCGGCTATCCGACTGCGGTGGCGGACGGGTTGGCTACGGCGCTGTTCGTTGCGGATCCGAACGAGCTGAGCAGCACTTTCGCTTTCGATTGCGCCACGTTGGACGTCGACCGTCACGCCACCATCAGTGCCGGTTTCCCCGGCCGCTTCTTCTGATTTCCAACAAAACTCACGGAATGAGGTTGCCGGCGGCCACGTACAGGTCCCACCAATCCTGCTTGTCGAGGTCGATGTCCGCGCCGTCGAGCATTTCGCCCAGCCGGGTGGGGTTCATCGAGCCGAGCACGATCTGGATCTTCGCCGGATGCCTGAGCACCCATGCGGTGGCGATGGCGTTGGCGCTCACGCCGTACTTGGCGCCCTTTTCGTCCAGTGCCTTGTTCAGCTCCGGGAAGTGCTCGTTGCCTACGAACGGGCCGTATTCCGTGCCGGACTGGAACGGGCTCCACGCCTGGATGGTCATGTGGCGCAGTCGCGAGTAGGACAGCAGGCCGTCCGAATGGTTGGCCACGACCATGCCTTCGGCGCCGGAGTTGGTCATCAGCTCGTCGCTGACCATCTGCGCGTGCATCAGGCCGAACTGCAGCTGGTTCGCCTCGAGCCTCATGGCCGGGTCGTCGCCGAGCCAGGACTGCAGCAGTTCCGCCTGCCACGGGTTCACGTTGCTCACGCCGAAGTGGCGCACTTTGCCCGCCTTGTGCAGGGTGGTGAACGCTTCGACGATTTCCTCGGCCTCCATCAGGGTGTCGGGCCTGTGCAGGAGCGCGAAGTCCACGTAGTCAGTGCCGAGCGCTTCCAGTTCCTCGTCGAGTCGCGTGATGAGGTGCTTCGCGGAGAAGTCGTAGCGGGTGGCGTGCACGTTGTTCGGGTCGCTGAAGTCGATGTTGATACCGAACTTCGTCTGCAGGAAGATGTCCTCGCGCTTGAGCCCGGCGTCCTTCCACGCGCGGCCGAGCACACGCGAGCTGGCATGGTCGTGGTTGACGTTGAATCCGTAGATGTCCGCCGTGTCGAAGAAGTTGACTCCATGCTCGGCGGCCGTACGCACGACTTCTGCCGCAGCGTCCGCATCCAGCGCGTCCATGCGCATCACGCCGAGCGCCGCCTGCGATGCGACCACTGCCGATTTGCCGATTTCGATGCTTTTCATGACTGCCCACTTTCTTTGTGATTTTCAAATACGTCAATCGATTGACGTCAGTCACCTCAATGGTAAATCCGCCGTCCCGTCAGCGCAACACAATAAAAATGCCGAAGCCAAAACGCAAAAATCCGAAGGGGTGGTCCCTCCGGATTTTTTAGCGAGTCAGCACACCAACCTCACTCGGCCAGCGTGAACTGGCTGTTGTAGATGTCGGCGTAGAAGCCGCCCTTGGCGAGCAGTTCCTCGTGCGTGCCGCGTTCCACGATGTCGCCGCCGTTCATCACCAGGATCATGTCGGCGTCGCGGATGGTGGACAGGCGGTGCGCGATCACGAAGCTCGTGCGGCCCACGGTCAGCGCGTCCATCGCCTTCTGGATCAGCTCCTCGGTGCGTGTATCGACCGAGGAGGTGGCTTCGTCAAGAATCAGGATCGGCGCGTCCTCCACCATCGCGCGGGCGATCGTCAGCAGCTGGCGCTGGCCCTGGGAAAGCGACGCCTTGTCGTCGAGCACGGTGTCGTAGCCGTTCGGCAGCGACATGATGTAGTGGTGCAGGCCGACGGCCTTGCATGCGGCCACGATCTGCTCGTCGGTGACGTCCTTCTTCGAATACGCGATGTTTTCACGCACTGTTCCACGGAACACCCACGTGTCCTGCAGCACCATGGAGAACTGGTCGTGCACGTTCCAACGCGGTACGGACTTGGTGTCGATGCCGTCAATCGAAATCGTGCCACCGGAAATCTCGTAGAAGCGCATCAGCAGGTTGACCATGGTGGTCTTGCCGGCGCCGGTCGGGCCGACGATAGCCACCTTCTGGCCGGCCTTCACGGACGCGGAGAAGTCGTTGATGATGGTCTTGTCCGCGTCGTAGCCGAAGCGCACGTGGCTGAATTCCACGTCGCCGCGCACCGGCTGCGGCTTGCCGTCCGCGCCGACGCCCAGCAGCGCCTGCTTGCCGGTTTCGTCGGACAGTTCCGGCTCCTCAAGGAAGCCGAAGACGCGTTCGGATGCGGCTGCGCAGCGCTGCAGGTTCTGGAACGCCTGCGCGAACTGGGACAGCGGCTGCGTGAACAGGCGGATGTACATCATGAACGCCACGATCACGCCGAATTCGATCTTGCCGTCCATGGCGAGCACCGCGCCGACCACGCACACCACCACGTATCCGAAGTTGCCGACGAAGTTCATGATCGGCATCATCAGGCCGGACAGGAACTGGCTTTTCCAGCCGGACACGTACAGGTCGTTGTTGTACTTCTCGAACTGCTCGATGGAGCGTTCCTCGCCGCAGTATGCCTTGACCACGGTGTGGCCGGTGTACATTTCCTCGACGTGGCCGTTGACGTCGCCGAGCGCCACCTGCTGGCGGGTGAAGTACTTCTGCGACACCTTCATGATCACGCCCATGATGATCAGGCCGAGCAGCGCGGAGCCGATGGCGCACAGCGTCATGGTCACGTTGTTGTAGAACATCATGATGAGCGCGCCGAAGAACAGCGTGATCGAAGTGATCAGCGAGCCGACCGACTGGCCGAGCGTCTGTCCGATCGCGTCGACGTCGTTGGTGATGCGGCTCAGCACGTCGCCGTAGCTGACTTTGTCGAAATATTTCAGCGGCAGGCGATTGATTTTCTGGCTGATCGCCTCACGCAGCTGCTGTGCGGTGCGTTGCGTGACGTTGGCCATCAGCCAGCTTTGCAGGTAGCTCAGCAGCGCGTACCCGACGTACAGCGCGACGAGCAGCCATGCGATGCGCGACACCGCGTCCATATCGATCGAATTCATGACGGGCTTGCCGTGCACCATGGCCGGCAGACCCTTCGTGATCTCGTTGGTCATGTCCTTGAGCTTGTCCGGGCCGATGATCTGGCACACCGTGCCGGCAGCGCCCAGAACCAGCGCGAAAATCATCACCGGAATGTACCGGCTGCAGAATTTCACGAGCTTCTTCATCACTCCGCCGAAGTCCTTCGGCTTTTCCACGGCCCCACGGCCGCGTCCCATTCCTCTTGGCATGTCTCCCCCTTTCAGCGCTTCAGTTCGTCTTCGCTCAACTGCGATTCGGCGATCTGCCGATACACTTCGCACGTGTCGAGCAGTTCCTCGTGCGTACCCTGGCCGACCACTTTGCCGTCGTCGAGCACGATGATGCGGTCGGCATTCATGATGGTGCCGATGCGCTGCGCGACGATGAGTTTCGTGGAATCCTTCGCTTCCTTTTCGAGCGCGTCACGTACGGCACGGTCGGTTTTGAAGTCGAGCGCGGAGAAGGAATCGTCGAAGATCAGGATTTCCGGATGACGGTAGACGGCGCGTGCGATCGACAGACGCTGCTTCTGCCCGCCCGAAACGTTGGAACCGCCCTGCGAAATGCCGGAATCATACTTCTTCTGCTTTTTGTCGATGAATTCCGTCGCCTGCGCGACGTCGCATGCGCGGCGCACGGTGTCGTCGTCGCGGTCCGTATCTCCGTACGCGACGTTGCTGGCGATCGTTCCCTTGAACAGGAACGACTGCTGCGGCACGTAGCCGATCTTGTCGCGCAACGCCTTCAGCTTGTAGTCGCGCACGTTGACGCCGTCGACGAGCACCTCGCCTTGCGTGGCGTCGTAGAAACGCGGCACGAGGTTGATGAGGGACGATTTGCCGGAGCCGGTCGAGCCGATGAACGCCACCGTCTGACCCTTCTTGGCTTTGAAATTGACGCCTTCCAACATGGCCTGACGCGAGTCGGGGTAGGCGAAGCTCACATTGCGGAATTCGATTTCGCCTTCCTCGCCCGGCTTGCCCGCGTCCTGCGTGCCGTCGGCGACCATCGGCTCGGTGTCGATGACTTCGAGCACGCGCTGCGCGGACACGTCGGCTCGCGGCCAGAGCACGAACACCATGCTCAGCAGCAGGAAGCTCATGATGACCTGGATGGAGTAGCTGGAGAACACCACCATGTTGGAGAAGGTGGTGAGCTTGTCGACGGCGTCGGCAGCGTCGATGAGGTACGCGCCGATCCAGTAGACGGCGAGCATCAGGCCGTTCATGATGGTGTTCATCAACGGCATCATGATGGCCATGGCGCGGTTGGTGAACAGCTGGGTTTCGGTGAGTTCCTTGTTGGCTTCGGTGAACTTGGCTTCCTGATAGTCCTCGGCGTTGTACGCGCGCACCACGCGCAGGCCGGTGAGGTTCTCGCGCGCCACGAGGTTGATGTTGTCGGTCAGGCGCTGCATGGCCTTGAACTTCGGCATGACGAAGCTCATGATCACGGCGATGACCACCAGCAGGATGGCCACGGCGATGCCGGTTGCGAGCGTCCAATCGAAGCCCTTTCCTGCGATCTTGCACACGGCCCACACGGCCATGATCGGCGCTTTGACGACCATCATGAGGCCCATGGTGATGAACATCTGGATCTGCGTGATGTCGTTCGTGGAGCGGGTGATGAGCGACGCGGTGGAGAAACGGTTCATTTCCGCCGGTCCGAAGCTTTCCACCTTGTTGAATTCAAGCGAACGCAGGCGCTGGCTGAACGAGGCACCCACGCGCGCGGCGATGAAGCCGGTGACGACAGCGCACGCCGCGGAGCCGAGCGAGACGAGCAGCATTTTGCCGCCGGCCACCCAGATGTCGCGCATTTCGCTGCCGGGGGTTTCGACGAGCTGCGTGATGTCGGCCATATAATCCGGCAGGGTCAGGTCAAGCCAGATCTGACCGACGATGCTGACCAGCGCGACGAGCATCTGACCGATCTCCGCTTTGGAGAGGTATCGCATGATGCGAAGCATGCTTGGTTCCTTCTCTTGTTTTGTGTTTTGCTTGTTTTCTTACGATTAGTTTTTGCGATTTTTCGCGGTTTTTGCGATTACTGGATTGCGATTACTTACACTGTGAATTATTTACAGCGTAAGATACTACGCGTCTTCCTGTGCGTTTCCTGAGAACGCGGCTTTGACCTCGTCCGCCGTGGGGCGCGGTTTGCCGGGCATGCACAGCGACATGTACGTGGTGAATTCCTCGGTGAGCTCAACGAATTCGCGCGCGCGGCGCTCCCCCATCTGCGAGAAGATCCAGCAGATCGCCTCGCGCATGCTTTCGCGCTGCCGTTCGGCGCGTTCCCTGCCGGCTTCGGTGAGGTTCACGTGCACCACACGGCGATCGTCGGGGTCGGATTCGCGTGTGATCTGGCCTTTTTTCTTCAACGCGGACAGCAGTGTGGACACGCGTCCGGTGGTGGTTTTCATTGAAGAGGCGAGCTGCGATGGCGTCAGCGGGCCTTTCCTATAGAGTTCCTGCACGGCGAAGGGCTCGCCCTTCGCGCCTTTCACCATCTCCTGCTGCATGCGCGAACGTTTGTCCCATGTGTTGGTCGCCAATTCGTGGAACAGTTCCTCTTCAAAGCCCACGAGGCACCTCCTTCCGTCGCAATCGCCGTCATAATATCTTACAGTGTAAACATTTTACAGTGTAAGTTATTCCCAGGGCGATTTTGCAGCGAGCAAGCTACAGAAGGCACGAAAAAGGCCGCGGCCCGAATCGCGATTATTGTGCGGAATCGGGCGCGGCCAATCGTACGTATTGCGCGGAATTCAGCCGCGACGGGCGTCGACGGAGGCGTTCAGCATCGCCAGCTCATCCTGCGTGAGCGTCAGTTCGGTGGCGGCGAAGGAATCGTTGATTTCCTGCGGATTGCGGGCGCTGGGGATGGTGAACAACCGCTCGTAGCGGCTCAGTTCCCAGGCGAGGACCACGCGCTGGTAGGAGCAGCCATGATTGCCTGCGACTTCACGGAACGGGTCGTACGCGCGCTGGTCGAACGCGTCGAGGAAGCCGCCGAGGGGGCTCCAGCACACGAACGCGAGTCCAAGTTCCGCGCAGTGCTCCATCGTATGCTCAGGGTCGGGGTGCGAGGGCGAGAACTGGTTCTGCACGGCGATCAGCTTGTCGCCGAGAATCTCGCGGGCGATGTCGATCTGCGCGTTGTCCACGCGGGAAATGCCCGCGTACCGGATCACACCCTCGTCAAGCAGCTGCTTCAGCGCGCCGACCTGGTCCTCATAAGCCACTTCCGGGTCCGGTCCGTGCGAGTACAGCAGGTCCAGCGCCTCCACGCCGAGGTGCGCGGCCGACTCCTTCGCGTCGCAGATCATCGTTTCCGGACGCGAATCCGCCATCCACCCGTACTGGCTGCCCACAGCCTGCAAATGCTGGCGTTCCGGCTCGTTTTCGGCAACGTTCGGCGCCTCCATGGTGCGGCGATAGCCGGTTTTGGTTGCAATCAGCACTTCGTCGCGCGGACCGTCCCAGCTGGCGAGCGCGTCGCGCACCATTTTTTCGCCGTAGCCCAGGTCTTCGGCGGTGCCGGTGCCGGGTTGGCTTGGCAGGTAATACGACCAGGCGGTGTCCAGATATCGCACGCTCGCGTCCAAGCCGGCGTGAATCGTGCGGATCGCCGTATCGCGGTCCGGGCGGCCCTCAATCGCCAACGCCATCGTGCCCATGCCGAGCCGTGGAATCGCAAATCCCGCCAATTCGCCCATGTTTCGTGCGGTCGTCATAACCGTCTCCCTTCCGTCGCCACATCCGTCGCTACAAAATCCGCCACCCATTCTCGCACAAAACAGCGCGGAGCGGGTTGTCGGGCGGGTGCGGGAAGATGAGGGCACAACCGAACGGGAGCCGAAAGGCTGAGAGGGAGCTCGACGAGCTTCGACCGAGGACTTGATGCGGGTAATGCCGCCGTAAGGAGACGGGTTGTTCGCGCCGCGAGGCGCATCTCATTTCCGTTCGCGATAACCGAATATCGCGTGATTAGGGTCACGGAGGGGCGCACCACCTCATAGGGTACGGTTCCTTCGGCGACCCTTTTTTCGTACCAACCGTGAATGTCCGATTCACCGGAAGCAGACGCTCGGAAAGCCCACAAAGCAGTTCTGAACGTCCGTTTCGGCGGGAACGGCACTCGTGGGGCCTGACATACAGAAGGGAACCGAAATGATCATCAACGGCAAGGAAGAGGACGTCGCCACGCCGATCACCGTGGCCGAACTAGTGGAGCAGCGCGGTCTGCGCGCCGACCGCGTGGCCGTGGAGCTCAACGGCGAGATCGTGCCGCGCGCCC
>ERZ791858.425-NODE-425-length-39020-cov-9.570743_pt1 | contig 39020 bp, 30 predicted proteins | sample MGYA00510284_ERZ791858 | MGnify/ENA primary metagenome ERZ791858 (study PRJEB30046, sample SAMN00792077) | human gut metagenome | study: EMG produced TPA metagenomics assembly of the A metagenome-wide association study of gut microbiota in type 2... | reverse complement strand
CCGGATACTCGTTTGATTTTGACAGGAGCTCGGTGGCATATTCTTTTACACTGTAGGAATACTCTTCCTCGGTCTTGTTATCAATCACTATTCTTGTCTCGATAGTATCAGACATCTGTGCCGCATTCACCGGACATGAGAACTTGTATAAAGTTTTACCGTTCTCATTTACCTCAGCGGCGTCACTCGCATTAAGCTTATATGTCTGACCACCGATTTTAAATTCCAGATAAGCATCATGCTCAAACACCGAATCAGACATTTCCATGTAATAGTTTACATCGATGTTGTCTTTAAGGGTTATGCTTCTGCCATACAAGCTGACTGCAGGACTCTCTGAAGCGTATTCGGCTGTAAATGTAAAGCTCTTTGCACTTCCTGTAGCATTTAATGTTACCGCTGCCTTGTCTGTAGTCCATTTCAATTGGTTAAGCGCATACGCTGTAATACCATTTTGAATACCTGAAATACTTGGTGGATAAGAAGCATTGTCCGCTGTTATTTCAAACTCTGTCTTTCCTGCGTCCAGATTTTTCTGAATCCTGTCTGAGTAAGCTTTTGCCCACTTCTCGGCATCTCCTGCCCTGACAAAATAATTGTCGGCAAGGCTTTTTGAACGCGTTTTATAATCATCTGTGGTATAAATTTTGCTATGTCCCGGATGTGCTATGGCCATCAGCTCATCCGTCAGACCAAAATACAAACGTCTCTGGTCAAAGCTATACCAATTATCGCTGCTGTCATCCCAGGTACAGTCCGTCTGATACCACTGTCCATCCAGCTTCATGGCATTCCAGGTGTGTCCATCATAGGTATCCCTTGTCTCGCTGTTTTCTATTCCTGCTGCAGTAAGGAGCTTTGCATATGCACTCTCATACGACTGACAGGTGCCAAGCTCTCTGGTCAGCGCACTCTCAGCCGAAGACCATTTCAGGGTTTTATCATACTCAAGCTGGTCAAGCAGCCAGTCATGCAGCCAAAGGGCTTTTGCATACTCTGAGCCATCAGTTTTGCTGTTGCACTCAGCTACTGCAGACTTGACAATCGAGTCAACACTCGGGTATTTATCATCCGATACACTTATATTGAAACTCACTCGCAAGTAATTTACCCCTGCTGTTTTATCCATCACATAAAACCTAAAGTTATAGGTACCGGTAGCAGTCATGGTAAATGTATAATCGTTTGAAGCACACTCTGATGTATATTTCATCCACTCACCGCGGCTTGGATCCGCTACTGATTCGAATGCCCATTGATTTGGGCTCGAATAGCTCGGTGCATCCATTCTGAATTTATAGTTTCCTGAGCCGCCTGTTGCAGACACATGGAATATGGTCGGCTGTCCCAGTACAGGATCATTCCATTCTGCTTTTAGTGTCACAGCACCTGACGCCTCCTCCTTGCTATGTGCATATGTAGTCGACTCATCCCAGGATTTTTCAGTCATAGGATACTGCGCGTTAAACTCAGCTGACGTATAGTCCAGATAATGACTGCCTGCCACCTTCCACGATTCACGGGTATGATCTCTAAAATCAGCTTCTGATTTCAACAGAAACTCATTATATGTGGCCGCATCCTGTCCATCCCAGGTACAGTCCACGTTATAGTATTTGCTGCCGATTCGCACTATGTTCCACGCATGCGGTCCTCCATTTCCGGTACCGCTGATAATTCTGACCGACAGCCCTGCTTCCTTGCACAGTCTGTAGAAAAGCACAGCATATCCCTGACAGACAGCTTTTCCGGTGCAAAGAGCGCCATAAGCTGTATATATCTGCTCCTCGGTTGAATTGTATGCATAATCGACATGATTGCAGATATAATCATGAATCTTTGTAATCTTTTTGGCTTCGCTGAGACCATTAAGCTGCAGTGTTGTCATTGCCTCAGCCACAGCCTCTGTCAGCTTTGCTTCCTGTTCCGCATTAGAATGATATGCCATGGTATATTTTATATATCCTGCAGTACTGTATGAAACATTACAGCCTGCATATCCATACAAAAGTGCATCCCCCTCCTGTCCGGTAGAGCTATCGTCGCACTTCATTGCATCATATAATAAATCCCAATATAGCCCATCTTTGTGTGAAGTAAACCAGGATGCAGGGAAATTCAAGGTTATTTCCGTTTCTCTGCTAACCATCTGCTTTCTGAGATATGAAACGGCACTGTCATAATCCGAAAAATACTGTCCTGTGGATGACCCAAAGAGCTGCTCTCCATCTGCAGACTCCTTATCTGAGCTTTCGGAGTCAAGCTTCCTCTTTAAATCATCAATGCTGATAACATCCTCATACAGTGGATTTACCGCATAGATAGTATTTTCCTCCGGTTTCGTGACCTCTGATTGGTTGCTCTCAGATTGGTTACTCGAAACTTTGACGCTTTCCATTGTCGTTACTTCACTTGCCTCTACAATAGTTGATGGAACCATTGTAATCAACATAATGAATGTTAAAACAAAGCTAATTAGTCTTTTGTTCATACGTTGTTCCTCCCGACTTCTGCCATTATAAAACAGCATCGCATTGTTTCAGTTTATTGATAACTTATAGTTCCATATTACTATTTTATTATGCATGTTGCAATAATTTAATTAACAATTATTGGGTTTCCTTAGCCTGTGTATCATTTCTTTCTATCTCATTGATTATTTCATGTGATCATATTATAGATCTACTTATCGAAAATGATGCACAACAAACGATAAGCTTGTTAAACCGATAAGCACAAAAGAAACCACCGCAGGAATTTAGCTTAGTTAAAGCGTTAAATTCTGCAGTGGTTTTAATTATGCAGTCTTTTTAATTTCTATATCCATAATACCAATACCAATATAGCGCGTTCACCAGATTTTTTAATTCATCAGATGAATTTCCGCTATTAATGACCTTCTGTGAATAGCTGAACGGACCATAGTCCAGCTCAAAAATACAGGCCTTATTCTTTCCGGTGACTTTACATGCATAATTACTATTCAGGTTGCGTGCCATTATTCCGTTTATATCTACACAATACACCCCATCTGAAACCTTTTTAGGTGTCAGACTGACTTCATTGCCATCTGCATTAACATAGCTGAACTTGTAATTGTTTATATCACAGCCTTCGTTCACCATAAAATAATGTCTTACTGTCATCTCAGACTTACATATCAGAGAGCTTCCGTAATATGTCAGTCCATTACTCTGACTATTGGCACTATCTGTTTTAATAACAGCCTTATATGCAGCAAAATCAGCATTTGCTACAGCTTTATCTGTATCGCTCAAACCAGCATTTGCCGGCTTATCAGTGTTATATTTAAAGAAGGTCTGCGCTGCTGTTCCATAATTTAAGAGTGCCTTCACCAGCTTAATGGTCTCCGCCGGATACTCGTTTGATTTTGACAGGAGCTCGGTGGCATATTCTTTTACACTGTAAGTGTATTCATTTCCACTATTACCATCCACCACCATTTTAGCTTTAACCGTATCTGACATCTGTGCAGCATTTAGTGGACACGCAAACTTATATATAACCTTTCCGTTTTTCTCAACAGGGATTGCATCGTTTACGCTGACCTTATATGGCTGGCTATTATTCACCGTAAACTCCATATATGCGTTGCTGTTTGATTTGATACTTTCAGGAAGCTCCATATAGTAGTTCATATCAATATTATCTTTTAAAGTAAGGCTCCTGCCAACAAGCTTCTCAGAATCTTTTTCTACATTATTGGCGGTAAATGCTTTAATACAGAAATTACCATGCGTATTCTGATAATTCCAACTGCGGGAATATGCCAACCCTGCCCCATAGAAATAATAGCTTGCCGTATTATCACTTGACGCATGATTCTCCCACACCATTTCATTATTATAATTTACATCACCGGTCATCGCTGCCTCAATGTCAATGGCAGGTGTATCAGTAGTCACTACAACCGAATAGCTTGTCCCAGGCTTCAGATTAACCGCTGCTTTAAGTGGAATGGTATATACTCCGGCATAGGTTGTCTGCCCTGTAGTGGTAGCAGTCTCCTGCTTTGTTCCGCTGGTTGGCTTTGTCTTATCTTTTAAATCTGTATAAATCTCTATTGTATAATTAACATTTGTTTTAGATGTAATAGACAATGAAACTGCTTTTAAGTCCTCAGAAGATACTCCCTGTTTTGTCTGAGTAGTAAAAACATTGGCCAATTTCCTGTAACCGCTTTGATGGGCTACATTTAATCCTCCATCAACCTGATAATTGTTATCATATCCATCATTAGCAGAAAAATCAAACACCCAAGCCGTATCGGATAAAGAAAACGTTTCATATGACATCCAGAAATAACTCTGATTATAATATGAACCGGTTCCGTCTCCCCAACTATTACGAATAAGCCATGCACCATCTTTTTCAGGTTTAACACCATCTCTGAAATTATCTTTAGAATAGTTATCATCCCATCCAACAACCATTACCGCATGACCTGCTCTGTTATTTGTTTTATCATTATAACTGTTATTTATGTAATGATATCCGTTATCATTATGACTATACATAATTCCCACTGCACCATATTTTTTTATGGCTTTTTTCACATCTGATGCATTTTCCTTGATATTAATCATGTATGTATTTTCCAGATGTGCCTTATCCTTTGAATATGCATATTCATCAGATAAACCTGTATTAAGAAAAGTATCAATAGTGCTTGCTGTATATCCGTTGCTTGCCACCTTACTATATGGTACATCACTCTCGCTTACCGGACCACACCACTGTCCCATTCTGCGTGCCGCCATCAAATAGTTTCCACCACGATTGAGATAACCATACTGAACACTTGTATTATTCATATAGTACTTTGCATAGTCCCCTCTGTTCCACCAAGCGGATCTAACAGTGAATTATATGCATAATATGCCAGATGCAGTTCACTAAGATCTATATTTTTATCAAACGCACCATCATTAATCAGATCAAACTCTGCAAGACCTATTGACGAAAATGTCCAGCATGTGCCAAGAGGATTTTGATTACGAACAGACGGATATTTCGCCTTGATATCGCTGACTCCATTTGCCGGATACTTGCTCTCTATAGTTTCATCTGCAGAATATCCCCAATCATCAGAATACGGCACCGCCTCATCCGGTTCATACACCGGTGTATTATAATCCAAATCACTCAGAATATATCCACTTGTAATGCTATTTTCTACAATTGGCTGTTGTTCTGCTTCAACGCCTTGCCCTGCTGACACCGGAACAGCCGCACCTAATATCATAGCTGCACTTAACACTACTGATAAAAATTTTTTTGTCTTCATTTGCCTTTCTCCATTAAAATAATCCGCTACACTTATATCTAGTATAGCGGATTACCATGTAAAATACCATTACAATGTATCGTTCTCCATTGTATTAACTCCTCTTACGTTTCTTCTTCAAATGTAGGTAAAACCACAACTGACGTCACATTAGTCAATCGGTATAATTGGAAGCTCTATCACTCCGTTATCAGATTTCGGTTCATTATTATTATTCATTCCTGAATTGTTTATTTCAGATTTTTTATCAATCTTATCACCTGTTTTATTTACATCGTCTGAAGTGTTTTCTGATTCATCATTTTTCATTATATCAGTCTCATATGAATCCCTGGAATCATTATTATCGGTGTTTTCTGATGAGCTCTTTGTATCACCAGATTTGTCCTTATCATCGACTACTGTTGCTTTGTCTTTTGAGGAATCTGATGAATTCTTATCCACATTACCAGTCTCTGTATTTTCTGTATCCAATATCATCTCTGTAGCTGATACTACCTCTGTGGCTATTTCTGAGCTTGTTTTATTTTCAAGCGCTATATTCTTTGCAGACAGTGCTACAACTGTAATTGCTACGCCAAAAATCAATATCACTATTGTGCTAACCATTTTTTTGTTAAAATTAAATTTCATTTTCTATATCCTAGTATAATTATGGTGTAGTCAATCAAGACTACTTGGTTAATAAATTTCTGTAAATCAGATAACAAAAGAAGGGGTTCTTCCTTTATCAGATACTCTTTACTTGTCCAACTATATGGCAAAAATACTTGTGGCATTCCATCTCTTCTTACACTAATTTCAAAATACTGCCGATAATACTCAATTCCTTCAAGCCCAGCCTTGCTCAAATAATCATCAAATATTCTATTGATATTTGCAAATATTTTCAAAGCCTGCTTACGGTTGTGTACAACAATGCACTCACTTAAATCATCAATTGAATGCTCTTTAATATACCCATCATTGCATATATATATATATGTTCATTTTTTACCAATTCAGCCAAGCTGCAAAAAGATGACTTTTTAAATTCGAAATAGAAATCTATAGGTTCTGTCTTATAATCGTCAGACGCTGAAAAAGCCTCTAAAAAATTCCACTTTTCATAATTTTCTTTTATATATGCATGCTTTTTAGCAAGCTGAATTTCCTCTAACTTCAACTCTCAAAGTCAGGAATTATACTCTAGTACTATATTTTATGCAACAATTTATTTAATTTTTTGGTATTCAAACCAATACATTGCATCAAGCAACGTCTTCAATTCAGAGGTTAGCTTTGAACTGCCATATGCTTTTGCAATGTAGTTCATCGGCTGATAGTCCAATATAGTTTCTGTATTTCCATTCGATACTATCGTCCTCATGCCAGAAAAGAAATTTCTGTTTGTACAAGTTACTTCTATATAATACATGTCTTTATCTTTCGAACGACATGGTGTAGCATAGCCTATCATATCTCCGCCCACATACGTTGCAAACGAATAATTTGATATATCTCTGCCGGAATCAAGCTTAAAATAGTGTCTGAGCTTTACATCATCTCCCACCACAAGGCTCGATCCGTAATAGTGTATTCCACTCATTGAAAATTGGCGGATACTTGAATTGGCAGCATACTGCTTCAGCGTTGCCTGTGGAATTTGTTGTATCGTCTTATCGGCATTCGTAAGGCTTCTGTTGGCTAATGCATATGTCATAAATTCAAAATACTGCTGTGATGCAGCGCCATAATTCAACATCGCTTTTACCACCGGCTTATATGCTGCATATTCTTTTGTATTGCTTGCCAATAAGCTCTTGGAATAATCCTCTACTGATGTTGAAAATGTATCCAGGACTTTTCCACTATTAGAGAGTAACTGTAAATTTACTTTTTCGGTCATCTCAACTGCGCTTATATCAATTCTTGAGCAATATGATTCGCCATCACCAACCGGACTCCGGTTCAATGCCACATAGTGTGGTGTTCCGCTGTCACCTTCATAGGTGTACTTGACCATGCAGTCTCCTATGTCATACGTAGAGCCGGTCATTTTCCAGTAGATATTTAGACCGATATTATGATTCTCCAATAAAGATATACTCTGACACTTCGATACACTTACCTTTTCGCTTCCTGTGTTTGTATTTTGACTTCCGGATGAGGTATTTCCCGGATTTGCAGCTTCTGATGAATCTCCATGATCTCCGTCTGCCTGTCCATCTGTTACCAGATACCATATTGATTCTTCTTCAAAATAAACATTACCGGAAGCATCAAGTGCTCTTATTCCTATACAAAAAGCTCCTGATTCCGAGGCATTTGCCGGTGTTATTTTAAGCTTATTCTGTGCAGTTTGTTCTATTTTTACCGCAACATTTTCTTCTTTTTCACTTATATACCATTCGTATGCAACATTATCTACATATTTACTTACAGCCTTGCCACTCTTATCATAGGTTGTCTGCTTTGTTCTAAGATTGCATGTATATGAGGCGCCGCGGTTTATAAGCATACCAGAGCTGCCACGTTCTTCATCGAGTGTATATGTGGCAGGAACCACTTCATACTCAGCAGTTTTCTCACCGGTACATTTTTCCTTGCCATAATAGTAGTGATAGCGTACTGTGAGTTTTGTCTTTCCAGGCTTCATTCCGGTATATTTCCACTCATTACCGGCATTGGATATTTTTATGATGCTTTCATCCTGAGAAATTACTGAGTCAACTACATATATGTATTTTTTCCCGCCAGCCTGCGACCGCGCATCCTGTGTCAGTTCGCCTTGTCCGTTAGTTCTGATATTTTCTGTCTGATTGACACACACTGTTCCGGCTGCAAAGTCTATATCAAAGCCATCCTCAGAAACAAGCTTAGCATTTGTCTTAGATACCTCAGCAGTTCCATTGTAAGCAATCGCAGTAATATCAATATCCTGAGGGCTGTACTGGCTCAGCCAATTCGTGGATAAAGTAAAATATACCGCATCCCCAAGAACTCTGATTGTATATGAGTTCCGGTCAATTGCTTGCTCACTTCCGTCCGATATATAAAACAGCTTATATGAATCACAAGCCACAGAAAGATTGCTCTTTGATACACATACTGTCAAATCAGCGCCTTTTCTATAAGCGTAGCTGCTCTTAGTGAATACAAATCCTGATTTATATTCTGTCTGTGCAGTCTGAACATTTATCGATGCACTGTCTGAATTGGTGTCTGCATATGTGATTGCGTGAATCGGTGTTAGGGCGAGAGTGAATGCTATTCCTAACGCAATTGGTTTTGTCTTATTAAATTCCATGTAACCTTATTCCTTAATTTCCAGTTAATTACTTTGATGCAGTACCTAATTCATAAATCGCAGTCACTAAATCGGACAATTTATTACTACTATTTTTTGAATTTAGCACTTTATTACAATAATCATTTACGCTACATGTAACAAACGCTTTTCCATTTACATTTATAGTAAATGATTTAGAATAATCGGCTAGTAATATTCCTGTTAAATCAACATAATATTTACCATCTTTCTTAACCGGTTTTAAAATTTGATTTCCTACTGTAAACTTATAATCAGATATATTTTTACTATCAATGCTGAAATAGCATAGTCTTCTAAAACTATAGTACTCTTTCTATATGAAATTTACAAGCAAAACTATGCCATTTGTTGTTTCTGATATTCGAACCAGTACAATGAATTCAGTAAAATCTCTGCATCAACATTGCATTTTGTATATGCCTTGGCAACATAATTCATTGGACTATATAAAAAAACTCACAATCAGCGCCATCTGAAATCTGGATATCAGGTCTCTCAAAGATTGACTTTATGTTTAAAGTGGTATCTATATAATACATATCTCCAGCCCTTGTAAATTCCAGATAAGAAACACTCGTAAATTCATTCGTACTTTCTTAAAATAGATAAAAAATACGTCTGTTTAAAATACGATAATATTTTAAACAGACGTATCTAAAAATGGAATCGACAATATTTGCATAAATTAGCACAATATTGGTTTTTATCACTACCACTTTAAAACTATCAAAGCATCTCCTCCAAACAATCAACAATTGCCTTGCAATAAGGCTCATATTCACCATTATTCTTATTTGAATAATATTCTATAAAACTACGAATCTCATCATCCATATAGTCCTCATCATCAAACACCTCTGATGCCTGAATAGCCTGCTTGTTCAAACCATTGCGGCGCACTTCTTTTATTAATTTGTTTCACGTCTTTTACCCCTTGATATTAGTATCCTTGCCTTAGAAATACCATCAGCATAACCATTTGTTTTCCTATCCAATATATCCACTATTTTCTCTGCTTCATCATACTTCTTATCTTCAATACACTTGTACATCTCATCAATCATTCTCTTGATGTCCTGATTAACTGAAGACGTATTCATTACTTCCTCTAAAATAACATTTGCATCCCATCCCACAAAGGATTCATAGGTCTTAAATAGAATCTCATTATCTTCATTATACAGATACAATAAATTGACAGAATCATCCATCTCACCCAAAATCTGCGGAGAATGTGTAGTAATAATAAACTGGATATTGGGGAATGTGTCTCTTAAAACATTCAATACCTTTCGTTGCCACGATGTATGCATATGCAAATCCAATTCATCAATGAGCACAACACCTGAGCCTTCCAAAGGATTCACATCTTTACCCGGATTTGCCAATGCCATTCTTCTTGCCAAATCTCCAAATAGAGCTATCGTGCATTTTTCTCCATCCGATAACTGATCTATCTTTAAAGACTTGCCGTTTTTATTGACCTTCATTGCCAAAGGTCTTCTCTCTATCCGAATATCCTCAAATCCATCAAGCATAGCTAACATTGCTTTTTTAACAGCTGCAAGACTTTTATCTTCATAATCCGAATCATCTCTAACCTTTATCTGATTCTCTATATCCTCCTGATTTCTGAACCATTTAAATAAATTTCTAAAATCTATCGTACTTTCTATAGCTTTGTCAAATGCATCCAGTTTTACAAACTGCTCTTTAGGAGCCCTAACCGGCACATCAAGCACAATTCTATTTACTCCATAATTAACAAAAATGGGCATACTCTTATTATCCGATTCCTCTATCCAATTGCCATTGCCATCATCATAACCCATTTATATATATAACGATTGAAACTTATCTGTAAGTTTTTTAAGAGCACTTGTATTTCTTTTTTCACCTTTAGCCCTGTCAATTGTGCGTTCATAATATATGCTTTCGCCATCCTCAAAATCGAAATCTGCCTTTATGCCGGCCGCAGACTTTCCATAGCTAATAAAATCTTCATTGAATCTGGCTGTCTTACTTCTTACCGTTCCCATCAGCTTTGCAATGATATCAGCATATAATAAATCTATAGCCTGAAGGATTGTTGACTTGCCAACGCCATTCACGCCAAAAATAACCGTTGTCTTATTATCAAGCTTTATTTCCAGATTGTCTATTCCCTTAAAATTTTGTAATGTTATCGAATTAAGCTTCATATCCCTACCTCACAATAGCTCTTCAGATTGCAGTAAAAAACCGCTATACCATGCTTATAGTATAGCGGATTTGTATTTAAAAAACAATTTATATTTTACCACTTTTTCCGATACTCACTCGGACTCATGCCCTCTACCTTCTTTGCAACCCTCAAAAAGTTTGATTACTCTAATTTCCCATCGAATACTGCTTTGCCACTTCATTATAAAGATATAACGCCTTTACTACATTATTCAGCTTTGTATTAGAATTTTGTGAATTTAGCGCCTTATACATGTAAGTCATTGCCATAATACAGCTTCAAATCCGTACCGGAATTCAGAACAAGACTGCCTCCTAGGAATGAAACGCCCATATTGTTGTTGAAGGCAGCATAATTATAGTCTTTCGAAACTGTTGTATTAGTTGTATTAGTTGTATTCGCTGCTTTCTGGCTCAGCTAGTATTTTGCTTGCATAGTCATAAACCGAATATGAATATGTCTGTCCTGTCCAATCATTGCAATGAAGCACCGCGTTTACCTTTTTGGTCATTTCTGCTGCGTTAACCCTGCATTTAAATGAATAACAGTCGCTTCCATTGTAATTAACCTTGTCTGCGTCTTTAAGATATACACATGTGGATTTTTTACTTCCTTCAGGTGTAAATTCGACATATGCATTATCTTTATCAATCAGTAAAGAATCTGACAGTTGCATAACAAAATTCAATCCGATATCATCACTCAGGCTTAGCGAAAGGCCTTTCAGTTCACCAGAATAATCATCTTCTATCTTTTTGCCACAAATGCTGCAAATATATTTTCCGGATTTTTCATCTTTTACCCAGTTATGTATTCCGTCTGCAGTAGTTTTATTCAAATCAATTGTTTTTGAATTGTTACCGTAATCGCTTTCTGAAAGTGAACTCGTCACTTCACAATATAAGGTTTTATCTGATATACAAGCATATTCATCTGCTGTCAACTCAACACTGACTGTACAAGTTTCCCCACTGTTTAAATGCTCTATCTCAGATTCTTTTATTATATCATCTCCATTGCTATTAAAAGAAATAGCTACATTATCAGCATTTTGATAGCCATTATTTTTCAATATGCACTCAATATTGTAATCATCATTACACATATGCTTTACCTGCACATTGCATATTTCTATATCATTGTGTTTTATAACCGTTTCAGCCTTTGAATAAATGTGAGCTTCCAGAGATTTTGCAAAACCTGCATTTTTTCAATCAAAAACACAGGTTTTTGGCTTATTTTCAAGGTTTTTTATCTGTTCGGTTGCGTACAAATTTTCTTTAGTTGCACGTTTTACCAAAAGTTAACAAACTCTGCCACTTGGCAAATCATCAGATAACTCATTCTTGGTATTACTGCTGCTATTATTATCACTGTAACAAATTCACAATTCACACATCCCATTGCCGTATTGATTTAATTTAATCTTATTGTGCTCAAACTTTATCTTATTTAAGTCAATATTCAAATTACATATTCCATCATTCCAGTCTTTCATAATACATAATGCTTCCGGATCACAATTAGCGCTCCTCATTTGTATCAATGACTTTCCCTCAATTTCATCTTTCCTATATGCCGAATAAATGCGAACCTCTTTTATTTCGATATTTAAAAAGGCCGCCAATGCTCGCGCATTGTATATTCCCATAACAAACTGTCTCTTTGATTTCGCAATAGTAGAAGTATTAATTGTTTTCTTAAATTCCATTACATGGAGTATCCATTTATCATCTAAGTCCAACTCAAATAAGAACTTATCTGGACATGACTTTGCATATTTTATGTTTTCATCCAAATATTGTAAAGTATTTTTCTCCGGATCGTTAAAAATTAGTGTACAATTCTTAAGTTTGCATATCAGGTGAACTTTCCCCTCTTTTTTCTTTTCTTTTAATTCTACTTTTCCATTTTCAACTATATATTTTGAACTATTAAAGTATTTCAATTTATCTACAACGTGTTCTGGAAGCATTTTATTTTTCCTCATCACATATAATATCTGAAACCGCCAATGTCTGATTCAATAGATTATTCAATGCATTCGAAAATGAATGAACTCTGAATTGATTATTATCAGGAACAATTTTTTCAACTTTAGTCTTGCCTGATATATCTGTAAATTGATATATAGAAATTTCATCTATACTTATTAAATCATCACTATATAATCCCATCTGATTCAATATAGCTCTATTTTCATCATAATGTCCATTTAGCTGACACATATTATTGATATGCTGAATAATAATATCACTATGAGTCGATGCAACAATATTAATTCCTGAATTCACCATACGTATAATCAACCGTGCCATCTGATATTGCAACTGCGGATGCAGACACATTTCCGGTTCCTCATAACATATTTCCTTTATTGTTCTTGAATATCTTAACAATAATATTAAAGGTGCCAATTCTGTGACTACGCCCGAAGTAGCTCTCAATGGAATTCCACTATCCATACCTTTTGGAATATATTGAATAGTTCCACTATTATTATCTATACATTCAACACGACCATTTGCCATATTGTCATTGATCCACTCTATTAAATTCAGCCGTGAACTTTCTCTTGTATTATAATTCAAATCATCAATTGTATCCAGGAAATGAATTATAGGCTTAGGAAACGGTGAGACTTCCGCTGACTTCATTGCTATGCCATTTCCTATTTGCCAATCAAACGCCCTCTTTCTTCCCACTTGATTTATCGTATTCTTTGCCAACATAAATCCTGTACGTGCTGCTGGAAGATAAAACGTTGAGCCTGGTGCTAAATTATTTTTTAAAAACCCACTAATCATTTGTGTTATAATTCTGCTTATAACTTTTTTATATGGAAGTTCTGAACTAAACACAAATCGCATCCACAACTCGTCACTTTCATAAATTTCTATTCCACTATCTTCAACCGTAGTATCCATCTTAATTCTGTATTGGTGCTTAGAATTATTTTGAATTTCAATTTTACCAATACTCATTCCATCAAAATTAAAAATAGATTTCACAAATTTATCTTTATTTACCTTAAAAAGTTCATTAATGAATTGAATTATATCTTTTTCGTCAATTTCAATTTGTTTAATTTGTTTATCAGTTATTAAATTATGAAGATCCATATAAAATTGTGGCAAATTACTTTCTAACAAATTATCTAAGTCCTGACATAACATTATATTATCTTCTGATAAAAGTGCCCATATTAATGATAGCAGATAGCTTTTTCCACTATTATTATCACCTACGAACAGTGTCAAGGGTGTAACTTCAATTTCAGCTCTTTCAATTTTTCCATAGTTTTCAACTATCAACTTATATGCCATATTCATACCAACCTATATACCTTTATAAATTCTAATAATCCTATATATTCACAATAATAAATGATATTTTATATAAAAAACTTCCCCCATCATTCTGCTGCCTTATTTTTGCTATTTCTTATATCTGTTATTTTTTTGATAAATGATTCTCTTACACGATCCCATTTATTATCAGATAAATGCGCAAGATTAAATATATCCGAAAATTGTCTTTTTATTTCGTTAAGCTGCATATTTAAATTTGCATCATCCAATTTAATTCCTATTTGCTGTGCATTAATGGCTCCATCTATATCTTCGTACTCAAATCCAGGCAATAAAATACTTCTATAATCTTTCTTTAATATCCATGTAGCTCCCATCTCATTCAGACATGCAGGACTCTTATAATAATTATCAGAAAGCATAAACAAAACCATAAGATTTTTTCTATCATTTTTAAACTCTTTAGCTAAATAACCATAGATATCTTTCCCCCAGGAAATATTATACCCCTCACAAGAACTACAAAAAATAGTATTTTCTGTCATTCCCATGTCCTCTAAAAGTTCTACAAAAGCCTTAACATATTCCTTATCTAATGAACTATGACTAATAAATAAACGCGTTTCTTTTTGTTGTTCTTCCATATTATGCGTTCCTCCATCACAGCTTCGATCATTTTGTACAATCGGATTTTTCATAGGTACTACCTTGTATGAATTAGTTTTTTTCCCACCAGAGTCGCTGTAGGTATCATCTCTTTCTTTCAGATATTCTTCAAAGTCACTTCGGTCAACCATATACTGTATCCTTGCACCTCTTTTTAATTCGCAAACATCGATTCCTTGTGAACAAAATTGACATGTATTTTCCTCTTTATCATCCTCAAATACCGTATTTAAATTATTGCAATGTGGACACTTAAAAGTCCATTTATATCTCAACACATGTTCATTATGTAAAGTATCTACCAGTTTATTTATCTCATATTTATCGACTTGAAGCATCTTTTCCAAAATATCATCGCTTAAATTTTCACATTGCCTCAACATCAAATTGGACAGGTAATTGTTCAGCCTCTGAAATATACTCTGATTCATATGTATTATACAACTCCCATATTTTCTTATAATCATCGTTGGTATAGTATCTACTGTTTAATACATGTATAGTTAAAAATCTTCCATCTGATGCATCATATTTAACAGACATAAGCCCTTTACCACTATTCTGAGAAAATGTAACCACAATAGACACTATCTGTTCCACTAAATCCAACGAGTTTCTAACACACATAAATGTTTTAGCATCAAAAATACACCTTACTCCTTTTTCGCTTGTTAATGAAGCTGTCAAATTATCCCTATCACTAAATCTAACTCTTGATATATATTTATCCGTGTTTTGTAATAAATCTTGTAATGTATGATCTTGTAAATAATCAAATAACGCTATTTGTTGAACCAGCTTGTATATTTCATCATTCACATTTATTACATCGTCATTCATAGTCCGCAATCCATTTTTGATTATTGAATTACTCAATGTAATTCCGTCTAATAGAGAATTAACTATAACTGGAATATTCGCCTTTTTGTTTTTAACCTCTGTTACAGAAGGAAGATGTCCATAGAACTCGTCAAACAAAGCCTTGCTCATTCTATACAAAACTTTCTGTGCTTTAACAGAAGCTGGCATTATTTCAAAATCAAGCAGGTCTTGTAATCTGTTAAATATCCAATCTAGCTGTTCCATAGGTCTATAGCCTTCACACACATCATCTCTATTCCAAACCTTTATAGTAAGTTTCCTGTCCGTGAAATCAAATACTACTGGTATATATGAATATGTCGCACTTATACTATTATCTTTTTCAAGTTTAATTTTATAAACAAATATCAATTCTATTTTTTGTATTTTTCCATCAAATATCTTTGAATTAATAGCACATACTTTTACATCCTCGTCACTTAACGATGTGCTTATTATTCTATTAAAACTCAAATCAGGGCAATCATACTCTCGTACAAAATCGGTCCAATCCTGAACCCTTTTCATTTTTCTAACAGACTTTAAAGAATATATCCTTACAAGCTGCCTTTTTCCCGACATAAGTTCCTCAAAAAAGAAGTCATTGATTTCTTCCTCAGAAATTCGTCCGCTATCCAATAAATGTTCCAGCCACGCAGACAATTCAAGTCTATCATCATTTTCCGACTCTTTAATGCCCTTTGATTCCAAAAAAATCTTAACTTTTGTATCTCTTATATTCTTTATAATAGGCTCTATTATTACCGCCATATTTATCCTCCCGACAATTGGTAAATTATCGTATTCCATCCGCTAATTATTTAATATCAGTATAGCAGAATAGATCATAATATAAAAGCAATAAATAGAATTTTATACATTCCATTCTCGATCCGGCTTATATCCGCCTGCGTAATTCCGGTTTTAGCTGATAAATCTTTCTGTGTCATATTCTGCTGCACTATTGCATCAATCATCGCCTCTACTTCCTAAAAGTCCCTATACATTCATCTATACTTTGATAAAGCTTGTAATCTGTGCAGCCACCCCTCCTCATAACTCTCTCAATCTGTTCCTTATCAGTATCGCTAAAATAGGATATATGCCACTTCGCATTTTGGATACGCTTATCATGACCACCATCTATATAATCAGCAGCTCCAAGTACCGAGCAGCAATCACCAGGAAGCTGCTTTACCTGTTTTAATATGCAAAGTTCTTCTATAACTTCCTTTGTTCTGGCAGCCTGCTCCATTACAAATCTCTTATGGACAGCCTCCTGAGCTTTTTGCAAAGCTTCTTCTACTTTATGAACCCTACCATCACCATCTGTATAGACATTCGTTTTCCCGAACAATGTTTTTTCCATCATTTCTTCTTTAGGAAAAGAAATATTCTCCTTCTGAAGTATTGTTTTTCTATGTAGTGTTGTATACATAATATTCAACTGAATCCATTCCAACAATTCAGCTTCTGACATGTTCTGTATTCCAATATTCCTTATCTGCCATAAAGCAGATAATTTATTAAAATCCACTCCTACTTGTGTTGCTTTAACGAGAAATTCAAAGTATTTGAAATCAGGTTCTCCAAATGAATGTCCTAATACGTAAATATCTGTTATATCTTCTATATGCACTCCATCTATAGTCATAAACTCGCAGAGGTCATCTATATTGTCCTGCACATGTTTGTCTGTTTCATATAATGCATTCTCTACAAGATATAACTCTCTTAACCTTTTGCTCTTGCCTCCACCAATTCTATGGATAAATTTTTGTTCCATAAGCTCTGGGAAAGCAATTTCTGGATGCTTAGAATGACCAAACACAATCGATTCTGCATCTGAGAAATCTCCATGTATATAATTCACATTTCTTTCATCAACCTGAAATCTTTTCTCTAATGTATTAGTGTAATTAAAATTGATAAAATAGCAACTATCATCAAATATATAGCCAGTTTCCTTGTCCTCTATCGAGATCGACTTGATCCAATCTCCAAAAACTTTTCGTAAAATTTCCAAAGCCGCATTTAATGTTTCCTGCATTTGATAAACACCTTTATCCGATTTGCCAAAATACAGTGCTATATTCTGATCATCAAGCAATGCCATTGATGATTCAAAGTTCCAGAAGAACTCACCTGGTAATTTCTTGGGATTAAAAATATCTCCAAAAATTTTTTCGACAGCCGTAATTATATTTCCAGCTTTATCCACTTCTGTTTTGATTCTAAATTGCTTAGAAATTTCAAGAATGTGTTCAAAATAATATTGTCTAAAATTATCGTAAGAGGTAGGAAGTCCCTGCCAGCGATCAAATCCATTTCCAATTAGAAAAAGCTTCGTATATTGACCTTTCATTCTAAAGATTTCCTCCCTTTGAGTAAGCGCTCAATATTCCAACGCTAGATTTTTAATAACTCTTGCATCAGTTTGCTAGATTCAAGCGTTTTACTACATTTTACATGTGACTGAGCAGCGAAATGCCTGTTTCCAGCAGTTCCTCGCTTAATCCAAGCAGTCTGTAACCTATCGACTTCATATGCTCCTCTATATTAAACTCCTTATAGTGCTTGAAAGGTGTAAGTATATCAGGCAGCATCCGGTGGATTCTGCGACACTTATCATTGCTGCACTGATGCCTTGGAATTCTGAGCCATTCATGTGTTCCGTCCTCGTATCTTATAATGCGGCTGCAGTAATCACGGAAGATAAGACTGCCTTTCTGACATATGAGACAAAGAAATTCACTGCTCTCTGATAAAAATATGCTGTCCTTTTCTTGTAAAATCTGTTACAATATACATGGTGTTTACCAAGGTTCCGGAAGCCGATCCTGCAGGAGGGGCTCTGGAGCCTTTCCTTTTCTCTTAATAAGGACAGTATAATGGTCTATGGCTGGACAATCAAGAGGTCAAGTGAGACAAGATAAGGAATCATAAACACAATTGTAGATGAAGTGGCTCACTTTACACTGGACAGGTGGAACAATTAGAACCAGATTATTCACTAGCAAAGCAAAATGTAATAAAACACTAGCACTTCCTGTTATTCATTATGAATTTTACAAATCAGTTATGCAATATATCGAATTATTTTGTGCTTACTGAAAATCTGGAAAAACAACAAACCCGCCAAGCCTTGTATTACTGGGCTTGACGGATATTTTATACTTATTTTCCTGCAAAAGTCAGGTTTATATACAATCAATAGTCTGTGTATTGAATTTATTATTTTATAAAATTTAATGGTGCCAATTTAATGGTGCCTGATCCCAGAAAGAGACCCCCAAAAATACAAACTGATTAATCTACATTATAATTCCATTCTTTCTTTTTAAATAAGACTATAAAAGTAATGACAGGTAATGCTATAAATATTGCGATCATATATATAGCCGAAATTTTACATTGGAAATTTTCTGTTGCAAAAGGTATGATTGTACGCTCAATTAAAAACGTAAACAATGCCGAAAGACTTGCAGCCTCTATTATTCTTCTAACATATTCTTTATTTTTTATTTTATCAATTTTCTTTTCTAATTTTTTGCTTGAAAAAACAATTACTAAAATTACTGCAACAATAATTCCTATTATTGCAAACACTAAACGGTTAACATAAAATATCGATATACCATCCAATATCAAATTTAAAACAGTAACAATGCTTGAAACTAATCCAATTTTTAATGTTGTACTCTCCCACGCACGTTTATTTTCGTCTAATTCTTTTTTTGTCTTAACTGCCTTTCCCATTGTTATGCTCCTCATTTACTTACTCAATTACTATTTTTCTAAAATTCTATCAACAATCTTCTATATCAATATATTAACTTTTTTCTATGTTAGCAACCACCTCTTCAAGTGATGGTTTAATTTTAGTCCTCCAAAGAGCATACATTACTGCTTCGCCCAATAGGGCGGTATCGCATGCACTTTTACCGGTCGTCTATAAAACGATCCTCCGTGAATCTTCTTTTCTAGATTCTTCTGCCTGCTCATTTATATACTTCTGCACTGCTTCATCAGTGATATTACCAATTGTTTCTACTTAATAGCCTCTATTCCAAAATACATTATCCCATTTACTTTGTAGCTCCGGATGTCTATCATATATCTTCAGCGTACTTTTGCCTTTCAAGTATCCTATAAAATTTAAATACTTAGTTTTGGCGATATTACCACGCTTAGATGCACATGATCCTCGCATACCACTCCTGCTAGCTATAATGTCTACATTTTTATACTGACACAATGTATGTAAGCGCTCAATATTCCAACGCTAGATTCTAATTAACGCTTGCATCATCTTTGCTAGATACAAACGTTTTACTACATTTTAGTTTTTGCAAACATTTTGAACTTCTTTGCTCCACGGAGTCAAAGCCTCAAGCTGTTCATCTAACATATCTTCACTTGGACGATGCTCCAAAAGATATGTCATCAACGTGTCTTTCCGGTTTTGGGCATACTGCACCTCTGTCTCGAAACGGCTTCCTTACGTGGCTTCTGTTCATCGAGCCAGTTCCAGAACGCGTCGAGTATCGTTTTTTCTTTTTCAAGACGATAGGCTTTTCTCTGCTCAAATGTGTGCTTCTTGTTCTGTAATCTGCGCTCATACTCAAAAAGCTTTGAACATAACTAGACTCCCTGTACTGCCGGATTGCTGTAATCATACTGCTTTCCTTTTGGAACCGCATCAATGAAGTATCTTCTTGTATGCGCCCAGCAGGAGCAGCGCCTGATACCCATCCGTTTCCAGGTATCCGTCCGAAAAACCATCAAGGAAATCAACTGCATTGTATCTTGCCCTTGTTTCAGTGTAATGGTAAAGGACGATAGGTGGCAGTCCATTTTCACCAGAGCGGAACAGCCACATGAAAGAATCAGTTTCGGGATTTCTTTCAGGCTCCTTCAGTACCTGTATCCGTGTTTCATCTACCATGTGATTTTCTGCTCCTTTTTCGATACTCTTATTATACCACAAAGAGCATTAAAAAAGAAGCAGAAATGCCAGTATTTTCAAAGCTCCAAAAATGAATTTCTAAATTCCACCGCCCAATGGGGTGATGGAATTCACTCTCGCACAGTAGATATTTACTCTTTCATACAATCATGTTATGGTTATGACTCCTTCTGACAGCAGTAGAAGCATGAAAATGAACTGGCAAAAGGGACTCCCTTTAAAGACATTGCAGCATTTTTATGTAAAGATCCAACAACTATATCTAAAGAAGTCCGTGCTCATCGGCTTTCAGATTGGTATCACAAAGGTACTTTTTATAACGCAAAGAACTTTTGCATTCATCGTTACCATTGTCAAAAGACCAATGCCTGTGGAAAAATCCTTCTCTGTGGCATTAAATGTGCCTCATGTCCTACATGTAATCAGACCTGCAAGGACTTTGAAAAAGAACGATGTAAACGATTGAACAAAGCGCCATATGTTTGCAATGGCTGCACGAAAAAGATAAATCACTGCACGATTGCACATAAATACTATTACAACGGCCGTGCTGCTGACAGAAAATATCGTGAACTGCTGATATCTTCTCGTTCTGGAATAAATATGACCAAGCACCAGCTCCATCAGAAAGACCCGATCATATCTCCATTGATTGAGCAGGGGCAATCCCCTTATCAAATCCTTACAAATCACCCGGAACTGGATATGTCTGTCCGCTCTATATACACATACATTGACAAATGACTCTTCACAGCAAGAAATATTGATTTGAAAAGACAGGCAAAATTCAAACCGCGAAAGTGTCATAAAACACAAATCACTGATCGTTCTGTTTTTACACACAGAACCTACTCAGACTTTTGTTCATTAGATCTGTCGTATTTTGTGGAAATGGATGCTTCGTATGGTTTTACCGAAAGGAACTTCTTTTGAATTCTTAACACAATGGGATGTGAATCTCATCGTAAACCACATCAACTCCACTCCGCGAGAAATCCTCAGTGGAAGGACACCATATGAAGTTGCATTAGAAACGCTTGGTGAAGATATCTTAAAAGCATTTCAGCTTAAGCCGATTGAACCAGATAAGGTTAATCTGACGCCCAAGCTGATACGCTTTAACCATTAATAAAACTAATCGAAATCTGCTGTCAGACTGGATGTAAACTTTTCACATTTTTAAGATGCGGCTGGTGGAATTTAGTCTAGCACACCGAATTCCAGTAGCCTATTTAGCATGTCTAGAAATCGAGAAAATTTCGATAAGTTACATTAATTATAGCAGAAAACGAGAGATTTAGTCCAAAAATTTCTTGTTAAACCAGCAAAATTTAAATCACGATGGAATTTACTCTTGCACTGGAATTTACTTTTTCAAGTCAGCTTTATAAATTGGCATATTTACACAAAAAATAGGGCAGATATAGTCTGCCCTGTTTAAATGCGGATTTTTCTAAGCTTTTCAAGGTTTTAATCTGATCGGTTGCGTACAAATTTTCTTTAGTTGCACGTTTTACCGGAAGTTAACAATATTTCTGTACCTGATGCTTCTTTATCTACACTCTAACACCTTCTATCAATAAAGACTTCAACGCATTTTGAATTGTTCCATTATTTACTAAATCCGCATGATGAGCAAAAAAATCCAAGCTAATATATTCAACCTTTGATTCAATTACTTTCACCACTTCAAATGATTTCCTATTAAAAGCTCCATTCTCTAATGATGCTGTTATATATCTGTTACTGCTAGTTCCATTAATCAATGTTAAATCAAAAATAATCCTTCCTGATTTATCTTCGAATTCATTTTGTATATCAGTCAATGTTGATATCGGACTAATACACGTGGTAGCAATTACCATGTAGTCATATTCACTGTTATTGAGTTTAATTACTTCAAAGTTCTTCATACTACCACCACCTTTCAAGATATATGACTATTTTATAATCTTTTTATATGTACGTTCTATTAAAGCAGCAACATCATTGATAATTGATATAGCCTCTTGCTTATCTTCAATTATTTTTGTAGCAATCAATATCTGATCAACATGAAATATCACATGACGATTTGCTTTAAAATAATTGTATATCTCTTCTAGAGCTTCAACGTAATCATTATTTGCAATTGCTGTTACATATTTAGGAATAACAATTGCTTTATCGTTAGAATCCTTGTTAAATACAGTTCCAAAATTGTGTGTTTCATCAATCACAATATTCTTTTCAGAAAGAAGATATTTCAAGTACCCTTCTAAGGCTCGCAAAGCTGGGAACGTAAAACATGAATAATCTTCAAACTCTTTTTCAACATCATCTAATGTTACCGAAGGCGAAAACAATTTCCATATTACAGGATCAACATTACCAGCATATGCCATCGGCATCATTTCTGACATTTTATTACGTGCTTCATCTACATCAGTATTCGTATCAATAAATTCATTAGTTGCTTTAATAATATCATTTACTTCTACTTTGGGCGAATATGACACATAAGATAAAAACTCATTATATAAATACAAAGGCTTTCCTTGAACCATAATTCTATGATTAGAATACGTATGCAATGTTAATTTGTCTCCAATATCACTTACAAACACATATCTATCATGTCCTTCTTCCTTATATGTTTCAACATTACCTTCGCACAAGTCAGATAAATACTGTACTGTTTTTTCTATCCATTCTTCTCCAACAAACATTGTATACTGTTTTTGTTCTGTTGTGGCTTTATATCCTCTTAATTCAACTGCTTCCTTTAATTTAATCGCATTTTCAGTATTGGAGCCCGTTGGTCTCAATGTTGTTTGTCCGTCTCCTCTTTGATATATATCTAAAAGAGAGAGAATCCCGTCCACTTCAAAAGTATATCTTTTCTGTTGACCTACTTCTTTAATCCCCTTTCCAACTACGTTTGTCCAAATGCTTTTTGCTGTATCATCTAACAATTGTACTAATTTATCGATATCTCTCGTAATATACAAGCTCTTTGCCTTACCCATCTCCAAATTTCCCTTCTCTTTTGGCATTTCAATATTATACTTTGCTTCTATAATTCCAAGTGCCTGCTTTGCCAATTCATCTGCTATATCATTATATTTATTATTTGAGTGCCCTGCTACTTTAACAAATGAAATATCTACTAGTTTCTTTACATTATCATAATATTCCTTATACGCTCTTGTAGCTTCTTTATTAGCTTTCCATTCACCTAAACACCATTTTGAAATACCTTCATAGTCATGATAAATAATTATTCTTTCCAAAGAATTCTCAACTGCATATCTCATTGCAGCTTCTGCGCCTTTTATTTCACCAGCCACATTATGCATAGAAGCCAGTTCTTTATCATTATATTTCTCAGCAAACTTTAATTCTTCCCCATTTTGAAGAACAATCATACCATATGAAAATTCATTCGTCCTAGAATTATAACTACCATCAACGTAAGCTTCAATAACTAAATTGTTGACATTTTGAACAGAATTATTCATATTTTTTTGCTCACTATTATTATCTTCGATATATTCTCGAGCTTCCTCTTCTGATTTAAAGCTTTTATATTCTGCCCCTGAAAATCCATCAACTTGCAATTTACATTCACTCCATGAGTTGTATATTCCGGATGTCATTCCTTTTCTTACCGCATAATATTTATTTGCCATAGTTCGTCCCCCCTAAATAATGGATTGTTTATCATAACAGACTTTATCAAAAAAAGCAATATTTTTTAGAATTTTATTATAACTCATACAAAGAAAATATCTCCTACTTGCTTAAATATATGTTAATGACAGCATATTTTTATCAATCTCCTATTTACCAAAAATGAATTTCTAAATCCCACTGACCAATGGAGTGATGGAATTTACTCTCGCGCAATAGATATTTACTCTTTCGTACAATCATGTTATGGTTATGACTCCTTCTGACAGCAGCAGAAGAAGCATCATTATGATTACCTACTTACGATGTATATGTGGTTCAACATGTATAACAGCTTTCGATGGTCATCCATGGAAAACTTAAATCCGAGAGAACATTTATATGCTATATATTCTTCTGCTTCAGTTTTAAATTTTCTTTGAGTTCTTCACACTTTTTTCAGATATTTCAAAATAATATTATAATCATCCCACAACCGCGACTGCTTTCGAATATCAAAATTATCGTGTGTAATAATTCTACTCAATTTTTTATAATTTCCAACTTCCTGTCCAACATAGACCGATTTCCATGCTCCATAGAACTGATTTCCCGTAATATCAATAATAATTTGATCATCTGTAATAAGCCATGCATGATTGGTCATTTCAGTTTCATAGTATCCATTCCTTTGTCTTGTGTGAATCCTGTATTTTTCCCACAAATAAAAGCCAAGCAAGTCACATGTGTCATCGCAACATCCATCTGGAAATCTATGCATCCGATCTCGGAAATCAAATTCTCCGTTTGTTTTTACTGCTACAATTGCTTCTCGAAAATGAGATGCAATCTTGTAAAGTTCATTTTCTCCCACAATACGCCTCCCATAAATGTCTTTTACTGTTATGTAGAAGTTCTTGGCTCAAGTATAAAAGCACGATCCATAAAATCTAATATTGCTTCATAGAATTTCACCACATCAGCATATTCAATGTATAACTGAGAGTCTTCTTCTCTATATCCAATATTAAATTTATCGCATTTTGGCTTGAGATCATCCTTAATTCGCCCCCATTATGCACAACCATATTTCGGCAATCACGAATCGTAGTAATATACTCCCTACTCTGATTAGCTTTGAATCCGCTTATACCGACCACATCTTTTAGATATTTCGCTGCACGTTCCAATCCTGCACCTTTTATATCCTTAAGTTCTGCAGTAAACTGTCCTAAGTCTTTATGTATTCGACACAGCGTATTAACTGCCTCTTCAAGTAAAGAAACCATTGTTAAAATCGTTGCAGCTACTCACCACGAAGATGTGTGTGATTATTAGAGCAGCGTAGGGAGCATTTGCTCCCAGTATATCACAATTCTGCAAATAAATCAGCCTTGTATACGCCTTTTCTAAGATTTTCTTGAAGCTGTCCTTTACTGTTGCGACATCCTCATGATAGATCATGCCGTACCAGGTGTCGTTGGTTTTTAGAAGCTTTACAGACATCTTTCCCTGCTCCAGCTATTTACCGATGAAGATTGGGATTAGATTGACAATTTACAGGATGAAACTGTAAAATGTCGGCCTAAAATCATGTCCGACAAGTCATACAAACAAGAGAAACTTAAAATGAAAGTGCACACACATTTTAACAACCTCAAAGTTGCTTTTTAAAACAAATTTATAATATGTTTTCAATTATAATTTTCCTCTGAACTACCTATGGCAATATTGCCACTTCATCTAAATCTATCCACGTGAGAATAGCACTTGCTGCATCATGATATGAATTAGAGTAACACACGCTCCTATCATAAATACATTTTGAAATTACTTCCTTCAATTTATCAACTGTTTTAACTCCGAAAACCGGCATAATACTCTCACAGTACTGTCTTGATTTCAGTCTTTTCCATATTGAATCACATTCATCTGCATATACATAAAGGGCAGGAAACCATCCCAACCACTGAGTTAAGGTATCTAATTTCAAACCATTATAAACTTGATATAAAAATAAATCGGCATTGGCCATAGCTCGCCCGGAATAAATCGGCAAAAACTCTCTTTCCGTGCAGACAAAATGTCCCATAAGTGTATACTTTCTAGATAAATCACCACCCAAAGTTGGTTTGATATTTTCTTCAAGCATTTTTGAATGAAAACAAAATTTCTCATAACTTGCAGGTACTTTTTCACTCCCCAGTCCAGATTCCCGGATAAAATATGTATGTACTAACAAATCATGAATGTCCTGATATAGTTCAAAATGTAACATATAGGTAACTGTACATAAAAACAACTCCCATATATGAAGTCTGAACAAGTCAAAGTCTTTTTCTCTACATGACATTGTTTTTGGATCAAATGTATAAGCATTAAAAAGAATGTTATACATACGTTCAAATTCATCTGCCATAATTTTTCCAAAACCATCTAATTTGGAAAAGACATTTAAATGGTCAAGAAAAACATCTCTATATTCCTTCATCTTTTTAAAATTCTCAAGATACGTTTTATTATCAATATTGCTCACATAAAACTGTTTAATAGCTTCAATATATGTATCTACAAAATCACGAACCTCCACCTTCTTCATTCCACTTAAATCTGTCAAACTTATCTTCTTTGTTTTCTCTTTGATTTGATACAAATCATCCGGACTTTCTTCTGTTAACCAACTAGGTGGAGTTCCAATTTCCGGTTTACGCTGAGAAGGTGCATCATAAATTATGCGAATCAATTTCTCATATTCTTCCTCATAATTATCGCTCGAAAAATCTAAATATAGACGAGATTTCAAAAAAGACGGAAGATATTCCTTACCAAGCTCATCTCTTTCCATAACTATAGGAATAAATTTTTGTTGATTTGCATGTCCATAGACTTCATCAGATATAATAGTTGTCTCGTTTCCTACCCCACCACTACGTTTATTAGCTTTTTCTGTATACTGTCTATCTGAAAAAATCAACACTTTATCGATTTCAGGATTTGTAACGCATTGTTCCATATAGGCATACTTATCCTGACCTTCCTTCAAATCCCAAACATCAAGTTTTACATCAACTCCATCATGTCTCATACGAGTTGCCAACTCAATAATATTCTGTTGATACTCTTTGCTTGTCCAACTATATGACAAAAATACTTGTGGTATTCTATCTAACATTTATTTGTCCCCCTATTATCTAGTTTAATTTATTATTAATTTTACCACTTTTCGAATATGCATCAAATAATTATTCTTCATTCGTTTGGGTCTTTTTATAAAACTTCCTTAATCTGCTCTATTAAGCTAGATACATCTATATCCTCCGGCAGAGAAAATCAACATACTGTACTTCTCTAGTAACAAGATACCAATACCATCCATACAAGCAGAATTTATAACTCTCCTCTAAAGCATATAGCTTAGAATATTTCCCAACATAATTGTTCCCAGCACCCCATGTTTCAATATGTACCGGATACAAAGAAGTGTTCTCTTCATCCGAAATAATCCTTGCGTATCCATTCTCATCAATAACAAGTCCGTTATTATTCCTGTCATCAGCATTTCTCATTAAGGCTTCGATTTCATCCTTCGTAAACAAATGCTTTGGCATTCCATCTCTTCTTACACTAATTTCAAAATACTGCCGATAATACTCAATTCCTTCAAGCCCAGCCTTGCTCAAATAATCATCAAATATTCTATTGATATTTGCAAATATTTTCAAAGCCTGCTTACGGTTGTGTACAACAATGCACTCACTTAAATCATCAATTGAATGCTCTTTAATATACCCATCATTGCATATATATATATATGTTCATTTTTTACCAATTCAGCCAAGCTGCAAAAAGATGACTTTTTAAATTCGAAATAGAAATCTATAGGTTCTGTCTTATAATCGTCAGACACTGAAAAAGCCTTTAAAAAATTCCACTTTGCATAATTTTCTTTTATATATGCATGTTTTTTAGCAATATGAATTTCCTCTATTTTCGCCCTTTTGACTATCTCAGTATCGCTCTCTTCGTCACATGCAGATATCTCAAAAGGATTTTCATCAAAGAAAGGTGCTCTTAATATTCTGTCATCCAATTCTTTCCTTGATAAACAGGCATATTTTTCATCGTTTGCTGCCATCTTATTTATCTTCAGATACATTTCCATAAGATTCTCTATATATTCTCTGAATTCAGCATTAGATACCATGCCATGACGTCCATCGTAAGTACCTGTTATTCCACTATAACCAAATGCTCCTTCCTGAACCTGGACACATATCGCATACTATGACTCTGATCCAGATAATCATACGCTCCATCAAAGCCCTTTTCATCATCACTCAAAAACATCCACAATGTTTTCGCAAGTGAGAATACATCTGCTTTACTTGCTGTCTGACTTTGTGAAATCATCATTATCCGGAAAGTCCACCAATCCAAAATCGCCAAGCGCAAATCTTCCACCATAATAATAAATATTGCTTGGCTTTATGTCCCTATGATGTATCCCCTTGTCATGTAGTGCACAGAGTGTTTCACATAACTGCAAACTCCATCAATAATTTCATTAAGAGATTTTTTATTTATAAAATTCATTACAGGTTTAGCAATCGGCATCGTATACCAATAATCATCCATAGAATAAGATATTATTGGAATAATCCCCTGTATCAAGTCACAGTTATCTATAGCAATCTGAATCTCACTGATAAATCTAGACTTTTTCTCCTCACTCCTATTGTTGCTACGAAGTTCTTTTAATGCATATCTACTCTCTGGTTTGTTATCCTCAACCAGATAGACATCAGCATTTCCACCTTCTCCTAATTTGTAAATTTCAGTATACAATAACATCCATTTCTTTGCTTTCGATTTTCCCATAATACACACATCTCCATCTACTTAGATGTCAAGTCCTTACTTCCAATTCATCTCAATCTCATCAAACATCCTAATCCTCTCCTCATCAAGAATCATATTCCTTACATGGTATAAGTTTTAGCAGCATCCCAGTACCAATATATAGCCTTTGACAAATTTGCAAGTTTAGTATTATCCGAATTCATTGCCTTAAAAATATATTCCATTGGACTACATGGTAAGAAGATAGTGTTCTGCTCATCGCTATACCACATATAACAAGTAAATATATCATCCATATTCTGAACTGGTATGTTTTCAATACGTGTGCAAATCATTCCATCTTTTTCACTAATATTATATTCAGCTGCATTATCAAAACTTCCATTGTTATATTTATTTATACTCACATGAATATTTGATTTAATCTTATCAAAACTAAGTGTTTTATCTTTTATGTTAAAATATAAGTTAAAAGCAATTGCATCGTCACAAATTAATGATTCTCCATAATATTTTAAAAAATTTGTTTCATACATTGTATAAAAGTGGCGGCTAAGATTTGCATAATCATAGTCGTTTATCATTGTACTATTTATCTTATTATTTAAAACAGGATCATTTACTGTCGTATACAAGCCTTTGTTAACCGGATTTGATATGTTATACTTAAAATATTGTTGTGCATAGCCTCCATAATTTAGCATGGCCTTTACTACAGGAACAGCTTTTTTATAATCTATATTATCGTTTTGATGTTGTAATATATAATCTGTATATTTCTTTACAGACACATTCTCCTCTGCTAATTTTTTGCCTCGACATATAATCTGTACACTAATATTATCATTCATTTTTGCTGCAGAGACAGGATATGATAATTTATATTTGCCAGCAGATATATTTTCTAAGGAGCTTAATGGTATTGTCTGTTCATTACTTACGCATTTTACCACAAGAAAAGTAGTTATATCATTTATAATATTTTGCGACAAATCAATATAACAATTTAGACCAATTTTTTCTGTAAGGGATAATGAAAACTCAGTTATTGCAGCAGTTTCTTTGTTAAATTCTGGTATTTTATAATCCAAATCCAGTTCATTAATATACTGACCATACATATCATTTGTTGTCCAATATATTTTTCCATTTTTGTAGGATAGTTCCGTATTTCCCGGCAAATACACATTTGACAACTCTGTGGCTGGTTGAATTACATTCATATTTTCATCGTATATTGCAAAATAAGTTGAACCGACATGCGTATCATATGATAGTTTTTCCCATAATATAGCAACATTTCCATCGTCCAAACGCACTACTTTGGGATTATTTACATAATATGTATCCTCATAATCGGTTAACCATATAACGCCATAATCTCTAACCCCATCCGGCAAAAACAAATCTGTATATGATGATTCAGGTCTCGTGCCAACTGCCTCTCTTAATTCACCATCTAACACATATTGATCTGCACCTTCATAATAATAAAAATCCTTTTTAAGCACTTGTACAAAAAGATTTCTCGCTTCACTATGTCCGCAATACTCTTTATTTGTTGGCGCATTATCATATGAAAGCGTTTTTTCAGAACTGCCACATAAAATGTACCCATTCGTATTCTCAACAATTCCCCCAAGCTGAGCGTATGTTTCATTATATCCATGATCTCTATTTGCCCCTTCTCTGAAATGAAAAGGTTCACACTTATAATCTGTTTGTCTGTTTTCATCAACATAATCAATCTTAAAGCATCGACCATAAGCATCTCCATGATTAGCATATAAATATCCACCATCCGATGTTGCAATAACAGCTTGATCAAAAGAATGACTGCAATAGGTAACAGCATTACTATTCACTCGTTCCATTGTAGTTATATCTACATAAAAGCAGAAATTGGATTGATGTCCAGAATACATTTTCCTTGCATATATACATGCCAAGACCCCATTCTGTATTGTCATATCTGCTGTTCCTACATAAAACGGTAAATATGTTCCATAAGAATCTCCTGATAGCCCATAAAAATCATATGGATTACTTTGATAACCTGTAATCTTGCAGTCACCAATTTTATTTCCTTCTAATGAATATTTTGATAAAATTGTCACAACACCATTTTGTTTAGCAGAATCCTCCTGCCCCCATAAAATATAATAAAAATCCCCATCACATATTATATTTCCAAATAAAGGAAGTTCATAATTTATCTTTATCGTCTGCAAAAGATTAAAGAACTCATCATATCTTTGAATATTGATGTAGTCTAACTCAGTTGATTCCCCGTCAATTCTTTGCACAACATCATAGCATCCCGAATTATCAAAAAAAGAAACAACTTTAGGTGTATCTGCCGCAAATGATTCAGCAAAAAATCTTGTAGACCCACTGTCATTTAATAATATTTTGTGCTTTGAGAAGTTCCAGTTTGTTGTTTTCTCTTCTGAAACTAGTTGATCATCAGCTTTAATAGGTTGTGGAAAAATGGCAATCCCACTAAAATATAGTACAACAACCAAAATAAAACTTAATACTCTTTTTTTCATAAAGTAACCTCTTATTCTTTCAAAAACGTAATTACATATCTTAATTACTAGTAATATAATGCCAGTTATATAGACAATAATCTCCTAGTACTATTATTCAATTTCCATCGAATACTGCTTTGCTGCTTCATTATAAAGATATAACGCCTTTACTACATTATTCAGCTTCGTATTAGAGTTTTGTGAATTTAATGCCTTATACATATATGTCATTGCACTATACTTCTGATTTATCTCTTTTCCATTCACGCTGATTTTAACGTTATATGTATCACCAAGCGATGAAATGCTAATATCCGGGACTCTTACACACATGATATTTCCATCATACTCTGGTGCAACATTTTGTCCATTTACACTCACATTTATGTTATGAGCCATATTTTTGTCATCCATGCTATAATACAGCTTCAAATCCGTACCGGAATTCAGAACAAGACTGCCTCCTAGGAATGAAACGCCCATATTGTTGTTGAGTACAGCATAATTATAGTCTTTTGAAACTGTTGTATTAGTTGTTAATACAGGATCATTGGTCTTATTATACAATCCCTTATTGGCAAGAGCATCTGTTTTTTCATTAAAATAAGTCTGAGCATATCCGCCATAGTTCAGCATTGCTTTTATCAGTGGTTCTGATGACCTGTATTCGCTGCTTTCTGGCTCAGCTAGTATTTTGCTTGCATAGTCACAAACCGAATATGAATATGTCTGTCCTGTCCAATCATTGCAATGAAGCACCGCGTTTACCTTTTTGGTCATTTCTGCTGCGTTAACCCTGCATTTAAATGAATAACAGTCGCTTCCATTGTAATTAACCTTGTCTGCGTCCTTAAGATATACACGTGTGGATTTTTTGCTTCCTTCAGGTGTAAATTCGACATATGTATTATCTTTATCTATCAGTAACTCATCTGACAGACGCATAATAAAATTTAATCCAATATCATCACTCAGGCTTAGCGAAAGGCCTTTCAACTCTCCGGAATAGTTATCTTCTGTTGGGAATGATACTTTATACGGAGTTAATTGATTCTTTGTGGTACCATTGCCAACTGCTCCATATTCATTATAACCCCAACAATATAAATCTCCGGTTACGGTTAATGCTGCTGTTGTTTCACTACTGTCAAAAAACATTTCAACATTTTCTAATATTTTTACCGGAGTGTTCTGATTGTCAATTGTGCCATTACCAACTGCTCCATATTCATTCAACCCCCAACAATATAAATCTCCGGTTACGGTTAATGCCGTTGTTGTATAATAACTGTTTGAAAACGCTTTAACATTTTCTAATATTTTTACTGGAGTAGACTGATTGTCGAAAGTGCCATTTCCAATTGCTCCAAGTTTATTATAACCCCAACAATATAAATCTCCATTTACAGTTAATGCTGTTGTCTTTGCAAAATTGCTGTTAAACTCTTTAACATTATTTAATACTTTTACCGGAGTCAGCTGATTAATATAAGAACCATTTCCTACTTGTCCATCATCATTATATCCCCAACAATATAAATCATCAGTTGTTGTTAGTGCTGATACTTTACCATCAAATGAATATAAAAAATCTTTAACGTTGTCTAACACTTTTACCGGAGTTAACTGGTCTGCAGTAGTTCCATTTCCTAATTCAACATTTTCATTTTCACCCCATAAATACAACTCCCCATTTGTAGTCAATGCTGTGGAAGTAAAGCCATCATAAGAAAATTTGCTTACATTCTTTAATACTCTAACCGGAGTTAGCTGATCTGCAGTCGTTCCATTTCCAACTTGACCAAATCTATTAAATCCCCAACAATATAAATCTCCGTTATTTTTTATTGCCGCTATATTCGAACTATCTATAGAAACAGCTCTAACACCCTCTAATATTTTGACGGGTGTTAACTGATCACTTGATGTGCCATTTCCTATTTTTCCACTAATATTATCTCCCCAACAATATAAATCTCCATTCATTTTTATTGCTGCTAAAGTTGCACCATCCACCGAAATATGATTTACATTCTCCAACATTTTATAAGGAACTAATTGATTATCAGTAGTGCCATTTCCTACCTGACCATAATCATTATACCCCCAACAATATAAATCTCCATCTGTAGTTAAAGCTGCAAATGTTTCATAATCATCATCTATATCTCTAAATGAAAAATACTCTTTAACATTCTCTAAAACCTTAACAGGTGTTAGCTGATCATCTGTGGTTCCATTCCCCACTCCACCACATTCATTGTTCCCCCAACAATATAAGTCACCATTTGTTGTTATCGCCGCAGTTACAAAATCTCCAATATAAAACTCTCTTACATTATCCAATACTTTAACCGGTGTTAACTGATTAGCTGTAGTTCCATTCCCTACATTACCCCCATTATTTCTCCCCCAACAATACAAATCTCCCGTTGTGGAAATTGCACCAGATAAATATCCATCGCTATAAAATGATTTTATCTTCACACTCGCAGCATTATTGGCAGCTTCACTATTACATATTTCAGAAGCTTGCACCACCAAAGCTGGCATATAAGACATAATAAATAGTGCCATTACCAATATAAAAGATAAAACTTTAAATTTTCTTTTCATATTTTTAATCCTCCCTAAAATTATCAAAATTAACTTAGAATAACATCCATTTTTATATAGTTCTTTTCTTATAGTTCTATATTACTATTTTTCTTTGTTCAATGCAATATAAATTAAGATAGAGAACATCGCCGTTCTCTATCTCCTAGTGTTATTATTCAATTTCCCATACAATTGCTAAAGATGTATTCCTTAAATCTATTAATTTGAAAAGATAATTATAAAACTTATCTATTTTCCGTCATTGAATACTCCATAGCCTTCTGACTATACCAATACATCGCTTTGCTGAGATTTATGAGCTTTGCATTTCCTAAATCCATAGATTTCTTTATATAAATATACGGGCTTGTCGAAACAGACATACTCTGACTGCTGTTTTGCTTATTAGTTATCTGTACCACAAAATTATCATCCAGTTCAGTAGCATTTAAGTCATTAATAGTAATACAAATCATATTTCCGTTTATGGATTTACTAACCTGCTTCTTACAATCTTTAACCGAAATATCATATTTCTTCTCAATCTCTTTAAGAGAAAGACTATTTTTATTTTCAAAATACAGTTTCATTCCTGTATCTGACTTGCATACTAATGAAGCTCCATAGTATTTGAAATCATTGTTTTCAAGGATGCCGCTTTCCTTATTGGTTATGGCATTCTTAATATCCTGTGCCATAATCGAATCCACTTTTTTTATCTCAGCATCCGATAAAGCACTGTTAACTAATGAATCTGTCTTATATCCAAAATATAGCTGTGCCCTTGCCCCATAATTCAGTATAGCCGATGCAATGTCTGCAGCCTTGCCATACTCTTCTTTTTTATCTTTGTTTTGAACTATTGTATTTAGATAATCTTTGACCGAATACTGTGTAAGAGCATATGATTTATCCTTATAATGTAGTGTTGCCGTCACTTTGTCACCAATCTGAGCTACAGGAACTTCACATGTATAAACATAGTGTCCATTCGATGTTTCTCTCTGTTTTACCTTTTGTACTCTATCACCGACTTTAAACTCAATGTACGCATCTGTATCATTTGCAGCTTCTTTGGACAAATCAATATAATATTTCAAATCAAAATTTCCCTTGATAGCAACCTGATATCCATACACAGTATATAAAGCTTCTTTTATTTCAAAGTTTTTAGAAACTGTACCTGAATATATTCCGGTGCCTTTTATTGTAACGGTAGCGGTACCTGCTTTTACGTTATTTGAATACTCCACCGTATAATCTGTGCCTTGTTGTAACGTAGCATATCCATATTTTACTGTTACATCCGGTTTCTTCTCTTTACCATCATATATATAGTTGTTATTTGATAAAGTAACATTTGCCGTGCCTAGCTTTATCGTTTCCTCTTTATAAACATTAAACTCCTGAGCAGTTGTTCCGTTTGGCTCCCATAGCTGTGCATTTGTCCCAGCGTCCGAACCATCATTAAAAACATCTAAACATAATCCAGTAGCATTCTTTGGAATTAAGACCTTTCCATTTTTTCCCAATGTCAAATACCATCTCTGATTACTATCACCTGTATAATCATAGCAATATACGTTAGCTCCTTTTTGATCGCTAAATTTCTCAACATCAAGATATTTTCCATCAAATAGAGACTGTATGGTATATGTACCATCTTTCATTCGTCTGAAATGCCATATATCGCTTCCTTCTGCTTCACCCTCTCCACCAACTTCCAAATTAGGATTTTTGTTTACAAGAGTACTCCATGTACTTGCTTTGATTATATTTGCATAAAAATCATCTCCAAAATTAATGAAGTTTGGAATTTTCGACTGTGTATATATACTAAATTCCTGGGCTGCCACTCCCGCCTGAGCCCATATTTGTGCATTTGTTCCTACTGCTGAGCCATTATTAGATATATCTAGGCATGATTCTGTTGCGTTTTTAGGAATTAATATTTTTCCACTAGAGCCATTCTTTATATACCATCTTTGGTTATTTTCTCCTGTATAATCGCTAAAGCCCACATTCTGACCATTTTTATTTCCACCATCAGAAACCTCGAGATATTTTCCATCCTCAAGTGATTTAATTATATATGCGCCATCACTCTGTCTTGTAAATTCATAATACTCGTTTGCATTTCCCACTTCCTTACCTATGCAGGCATTTGTATTATCATTAACCACATGACTCCATGAATCAACTTTAATTATATTAGCTATAAAATTTGTACCTATATCAAGATAATTTACCCTAAAGGTCACAGAGTTCTGCTTACTACTGCTATCATTATAAGCCGTTATATAGGCAGTATACTCTCCCTCTCCCAGATTATTTAATGTATACTCCGAGCTTCCTGAAACCTGAGTTGTAACAATTTGTTCCCCCTTATACCAGACTGAAAACCAATATCCTGTTGCATTATCTACACTGTTCCATGTTAGTGTTGCCGAATTTCCTACCGTATAGCTGTCACTGTTTTTCCAGATGGATGGTGTAGTTGTGACAGGATTTGTTTCCTCATATCGTAATACTCCGTTCCATGAAATACCATATTGATTATTATAAAAACTTTGAACAGATATTTCTTTTCCAGTTTGATCTCCCGTTGCTGGATATCCATAATCCCTATGTGCTCCAATCATCTTTCCATTTCCAATATAGAATTCCGTATGTGTATCTTCATCTAATAGAATATCACCTCTTTTTAAACCACTCTGACCTCCAATTGAGCTCCAAGGAATCCATGTAAATCCTTTTGAGCACAAATACTTCTTCATAGTATAAGTTGTAAGACTACCATTATCATTTAATCCGGCTTTTACAAGTGCAGTACTCACATATGAAGAACAATCATAATCTGGTCCATTTCTATGTTGTTGTGAATACCCATGACTATTATCATCTGCAATTTTCTGTGCCCAGTCCAGCGCCGTCTCAACCTTACTAGATGCTGCAAGTACATTTTGAGCCTGAGGCAGTAATTGAAGCAATAGACATAAGCAAAGGACAACTCCTATCATTCTCTTTAATACATGTTTTGTCATATCAACGCTCCTTTAAAAATACAATATCATACACCTTTAGTACTAATAACAGATTACCACTATTTACAATAATATGAAAGTAAAATATAAATTTTATATAAAAAACAGAGTGAACTCATGTCCACCCTGACTTTACTTATTCAACCACTAATTAACTACTCAAACGTAAACGTTAAATCATACGCAGGTTGTTAAAATCAACGCCGCCTATTATGAGCGGCGTGGTTTCCGGCATTCATCCGGAAGGCTATCTGACCATGGCATGAGATAATCCAATTCTGTAGGATCTATATTTCCTCTTTCATCACAGAGTTTAGGCAACTCTGTAAGGATATATTTAAAGTAATAATACGGTCGCAGATTATTCAGCTTTGCGGTTTCAGAAATACTATATACCATTGCGCTGGCAGAGGCTCCTTTTGCAGTATTGTGGAACATCCAGTTTTTCTTGCCAAGGCAAAAGGTACGTATAGCTTTCTCTGAGGCGGAATTATCAATTGGAACATCACCATCTTCGAGAAATACTCTTAGGTATTTTTCCTGATTAATTACAAAATTAAGTCCATGACCTGTTTTGGATTTTGGAGGTACTGTACAGTCACTCGCCTGCTGTTTTACCCACGCAAAAACTTCTTCAACCATCGGCTTGATCAGTTCCTGCCGTTTTTGAAGACGTTCCTTTGATGAGAGTTCTTTTAACTCGGTATCAGCATTATAAAACTCGGCGATCTTCTGCAAAGCCTGGTATGCAGCCGATTGTCTTACAGACGATGGATCTTTTTTATCTGCAGCCTTAACCGCATCCGCAAAATCACGCCTTGCATGCGCCCAACAGTTTGCGTTTGTTACGTCTGCAAGCTTTTTGTCGACCAAATGGTATTGCTGCAAACTATCCGTTACAAGGATTCCTTTATAATCTTTGTAAAAATCCAGAGGTTTTTGATGATCGCGACCTTTCTGGTATTCATATATCACGATTGGACGCCTGGTATAAAACTCTCCGGAACGGTGCACCCACATATAACACTTGCTGTTATGGTGGTCGCTGTCTGCTATCACCTGCGTTGGTGTTTCAGCCATTGTCGGACGGTTACGTTTGCAGGTCGTTCCTGACATTGATTTATAATATTTAACCAGTTAGCACGCCTTACATTATGGGTGAGTGAATCCATGATAGTTTACCTCCTCTAAAAAACGATTAGTTTTTTCGTGTTTTTTAGAGTGTCTCACAAAAATGCTAGTTATCCAAGGCGGGTGGTTTGACGTTTACAAATTCCCCTCACACTCCCTCAAACCAAACCCTCAACCCCTCAAAAACTGGCATTCTAAAAGGGCCAGCCCCTCACGACTGACCCTCATAAACTTTGGCAACCCCACAAAAAGTTTGATTACTCGTATAAAGTTCTATTTTGATTTTAATATTAAATTACATAATTGGAAGCTCCCAATCCTCAACAGATATTATATTCGCCTTTACTTCAGAGCTTATTATGCTATTTCCACTTGCATCCTTTACTATGCAGCGCACAAGCATTCCGTTATGCTTTCCCTCTGTCGTGAAGCTGTATGTTGCCGTTGTTGCTGTTGTTGAGCCTGAATTCTTCCAGCTCTCGTTAGGGAATTTTACCTGCCACTGGTATTTAAGTCCGGTTCCCTCTGCCTTTACCGCAAATCTTGCCTG
>ERZ791858.422-NODE-422-length-39407-cov-8.146930_pt1 | contig 39407 bp, 22 predicted proteins | sample MGYA00510284_ERZ791858 | MGnify/ENA primary metagenome ERZ791858 (study PRJEB30046, sample SAMN00792077) | human gut metagenome | study: EMG produced TPA metagenomics assembly of the A metagenome-wide association study of gut microbiota in type 2... | reverse complement strand
AGCTTCCAACCTTTTCCTCTGAGCTTCCAACCTTTTCCTCTGAGCTTCCAACCTTCCTCTCCGGATCGTTGACATGATATTTTGTTCCCCTTCTGTTTCCTTCTGAAATAAGGAATCCTTGATTACAAAGCTTTTTCAGCATTTTTGTAATATCAGAACGGTGTTGCGGAATAACATATTGCAGTTGGGTATTATTAATCCCCCCCTCACTGTAACAAGTTACTAAGGCTGTCAACTCATCTTGCGTCAAGTTCTCAACCTTTCCATCAAACAACTCCTTTAGTTTAATTACAGCATCATCCGGCAATAAACTAATCATAGGCAGGGTTAGTTCCACCTTATCCGGCCGGCTGAATTCTTCAACATACGGTTTCTGCCAGTTTGCTTCCCTCCAACCTTTAATGATCTTATTCACTCCGCTTCCCGCTTTTTCGGAAAAACCGATTAGCATAAACATTTTCTGCAAGGCTTTATTGCGGCAGACGCTATCTCCTCCTAGATAATATTGAGCTTTGCTGACCAGCATTGTTCCGGGATTTTTAAATCGGTACTTATCTACCCATTGTTCGACAACAATATTGCCCTCCTCCGAGAAATCACAGTGGATAAGCGTATTGATAAAAGCTTCGCGCACAGCAATGTGCGTAGGTGTCTCATCAATACGTATTCCGTTTTTGATAAGGAAGGGCTTAGGCAGGGGAGCAGTTAGTTTGGGATGAACCTTGCGATAAAACTGAAAGAGATTGGCTTCCCAAGTTCCGTCCGGACAGATTCTATCCGTCCATCGAATATCGGAGTTTTCGTTAAGATGCTCTCTATAGTCGGGGAAATAATTGGGCGCACATTCGGGATCGGTAATACTTTCTGTCTTTCCAAACATCAGTATGCCTGCCAATGTGAAACCTTCTACTTTCGTACTCCTGTCCTTGCGATATGCTTCAAGTTTAGTCAGAAATTCAATATCATTTAAATTAAGCCATGGATGAGATGGTTTCAAATTGGCAAAAAGCTGTCTGTATTGAATCAATGTTTCCTTATCAATGTCTTCCATCGAGTAATTGGGCAGAATCCTAGAGTCACGGGGATGACTTTCGTCCGAATCGGCAATCATGCGTCTGACTTCTGCATCCGTACACTTATAATCTCCTTCATGGTTGCGTTTAAATGTATGCCCACCGAAAGGGTTTCTTGTCCTGTAGATAGGGCGCTGCACACGGTTTGCACGGGGAACATAGATGAGAAGCAGATTTCTTTCTTTATAGCGACCTTCGTATAAGTCATTGTCGGAAAGCAGATTCTCATTTATGCAATCCGGATTATTAATTTGATTCCAGAAGTCTTTTTTGTATTGGCTGATTTGTTCTTTAGTCAGTCCTTCTATAATGAATTGCTGTTTATGCTCTTTCACACCAAGCACAATGACTCCCCCATCCGTATTGGCAAAAGAAGAATAAGTATCCCACAAGCTATTAGGAAGACCATCTTTGGCAACCTTGAATTCCAAATCTACAGCCTCCTCTTTTTGTATCAACGAGTCTATATAGTCGGTAAAATCCCACTCTTCCAGATTGTTGAGTACGATAGGTTTCTTATTTTCCATTTCTTCTTTCTGCTTTATTCTCTGCAAAAATACGGATAAATTCGTACCTTTGCATACTTCTATCATATTTTAATGATTATCAGACAGTAAAATGAATATAAAAGATTTTGAAATAATGGCTCCTGTCGGTTCGCGCGAATCTCTTGCTGCGGCTATTCAGGCAGGTGCCGATTCTATCTATTTCGGTATAGAAAACCTGAATATGCGTGCCCGTTCGGCCAATACATTCACGATTGATGATTTGCGGGAAATTGCCCGTACGTGTGATGAACACGGGATGAAAAGTTATCTGACGGTCAACACGATTATCTATGATAAAGATATTCCTTTGATGCGTACGATTGTCGATGCGGCAAAAGAGGCGGGCATTTCTGCTGTGATTGCCGCCGATGTAGCGGTAATGAATTATGCCCGTCAGATAGGGCAGGAGGTACATCTTTCCACTCAGTTGAATATCTCCAATGCGGAAGCCTTGAAGTTCTATGCACAATTTGCGGATGTAGTTGTACTGGCCCGTGAGTTGAATCTGGAACAGGTGGCGGAGATTTATCGACAGATTCGGGAAGAGAATATTTGCGGACCGAGCGGTGAGCTGATTCGTATTGAAATGTTCTGCCACGGTGCGCTTTGTATGGCTGTATCGGGTAAGTGTTATCTCTCTCTGCATGAAATGAATAACTCCGCCAATCGTGGCGCCTGTATGCAGGTGTGCCGTCGTTCATATACCGTCCGTGATAAGGAAACAGATGTGGAACTCGATATTGATAACGAATATATCATGTCACCGAAGGACCTGAAAACCATCCACTTTATGAATAAAATGATGGATGCGGGCGTACGTGTGTTCAAGATTGAAGGGCGTGCCCGTGGTCCTGAATATGTGCGTACAGTGGTTGAATGCTATAAGGAAGCCATCAAGGCTTATCTGGAAGATACATTTACCGACGAAAAAATCGCGGCTTGGGATGAACGTTTGAAAACGGTCTTCAACCGTGGTTTCTGGAATGGTTATTACTTGGGACAGCGTTTGGGAGAATGGACCCGTAACTATGGTTCTGCCGCAACGGAACGCAAGATATATGTAGGTAAGGGTATCAAATATTATTCCAATATCGGTGTGTCTGAATTCCTGGTGGAGGCTGCTGAAGTAGGTGTAGGCGATAAACTGCTGATTACAGGGCCGACTACCGGTGCGGTATTTATGACCTTGGAAGAAGCTCGTGTCGATTTGAAACCGGTGCAGACAGTGAAGAAAGGTGAGCATTTCTCCATGAAATCGGATAAGATACGTCCTAGTGACAAGCTATATAAACTGGTATCTACCGAAGAATTGAAGAAATTCAAAGGTCTTGATATCGAACAGAAAAGAGGTTAACTCCCTCGTTCCTGCTTTCAATTTTAATTCTTAACTTTTAATCCTTAATTTTCAATAGATGAACTATATCTATGAGTTGGAGATGAAGGTACGCGATTACGAATGCGATCTTCAGGGAATTGTGAACAATGCCAATTACCAGCATTATCTGGAGCATACTCGCCATGAGTTTCTGACTTCGGCAGGCGTAAGTTTTGCCGGGCTCCATGAACAGGGAGTAGATCCGGTGGTGGCACGTATTAATATGGCCTTCAAGACCCCGTTGAAGAGCGGAGATGAGTTTATATCTAAGTTATACATGAAGAAAGAAGGGATCAAATACGTATTCTATCAGGACATCTTCCGTAAAAGTGATAACAAAGTAGTAGTGAAATCCACTGTTGAAACGGTATGTGTAGTAAATGGACGTTTGAGTGACAGCGAATTGTTTGACAACGTCTTTGCTCCTTACCTGAAATGATATCCGACGAAGAAGAACAGCTTTACAGTATCGCTCTGACAATGGTGCCCGGCATAGGGCATATCGGAGCGAAACGGTTGGTTTCCGAGACGGGTAGCGCCCGTTATGTATTCCGGAACCGAAAAGAACTTCCCGAACTGATTCCGGATATAAATCAGCGTGTAGTGGATGCGTTGGACTGTCCGCAAGCCGTCGTCCGTGCCGGACGCGAACTGGACTTTATCCGTAAGAAGAATATCCGTTGCCTGACGTTCATTGACGAGGATTATCCTTCCCGTTTGCGGGAGTGTGATGACGCTCCCATTGTTCTTTTCTTCAAAGGAAATGCCGATTTGAATTCCCTTCATATTCTTAATATGGTAGGCACTCGCCATGCTACCGGTTATGGGACTCAGCTTTGCGCGTCTTTTCTGCATCAACTCAAGGCTCTTTGTCCGGATGTACTGGTCGTCAGCGGCCTCGCCTATGGCATTGATATCCATGCCCACCGTGAAGCATTGACCAATGACCTTCCTACAGTAGGAGTTCTAGCGCATGGCTTGGATCGTATCTATCCATACGTCCATCGCAAAACTGCTATTGATATGTTGGATAATGGCGGGCTATTGACGGAGTTTCTCACTGAAACCAATCCCGATCGTCACAATTTTGTCAGCCGTAATCGTATTGTTGCGGGGATGTGTGACGCTACTATCGTTGTAGAGTCTGCCGAGAAAGGAGGTTCTTTGATTACTGCCGAACTGGCCGAAGGTTATCAGCGTGATTGTTTTGCTTTTCCCGGCCGTGTGGCTGACGAGTATTCCAAAGGATGTAATCAGTTGATCCGGGATAACAAAGCCTCTATGATTCTCTCTGCAGAAGATTTTGTTTCAGCGATGGGGTGGAACACGGGTTCTCATCCTGTAAAAACAGAGAATGTGCAACGTAGTCTTTTCCTCGACTTATCGGAAGAAGAACAAAAGATTGTCAGTATTCTGGCAAAGCAAGGAAGCCTTCAGATTAATACATTGGTAGTGGAAGCGGATATTCCGGTTCAGAAAATGAGCGCCCTTCTTTTTGAATTGGAGATGAAAGGGGTGGTTCGTGTATTGGCGGGTGGAATGTATCAGCTATTAAACTAACTGGGATAGGGCGATTTCGTATATAGATATAAAAAAAGGAGCAACGCCTTGCTCCAACCTTTGTTAACCTTAAATCTAATACTATGAAAAAAATCACATGACAAATGTATGCCTTCCTGAACTAACTTCCAAATAAATCTGTCATATTTGTTTCTCTTTTGAATTCTTTTACTGATTTTCACTGTTATCGTACACGGTAGTTTCTTGACCATTCGGCCGGATGGTATTCCATGTAAAATATGAAGAATTAATGGACTTCGTGTAATGTATTGACTAATAATGAGATATGAAGATAAAAGCCTTTTTATTAACGCTGAACTCCTGAAAGACTTGACAAACGCTTTTTGATGTTGTATATTTGTAGAACGGAAACAATAAAAAAACAAATTAAAACTTTAAAAACGAATGAGACGAATCTTATCTTTTGCTGCACTTGCCGCGTTGTACTTCCCCGGGTGTAGAACCAGTAAAAATGCAGTGCGTTGTCTGAGCCGATGGATTACAGGCTGTAACCTTTTGGTCAAAGAACTTGTACCGACCGGTTATATGCCGTATAATCATCGTTATCTGACAATGAAACAGTATAAGATTATAACAAAACATCTAGGAGATCCTTATGAGGATTAGGGCATAGACGACCCGATGAAAAGCTTGAGGCTGCAACCTTTTATGAGGTTTGCAGCCTTTTTTGTTGCATAAATTCAATGTAGCTCTCTATAAAATCCCAATTAGAGTTTTTAATAAACGTGGATACCGTTTTTAATAAACCCCTCAAAAGTTTATTAGAAACTGAAAAATAGTTTATGGAAAAAAGATAAACTTTTTTCTGTACATTAAAATGTTTGGAATCTAAGTTCTTTTTATTTGATTCCTACTTTGGTAAATAGGTGTTACATGACCAGGGGTTGTCTTAATTTGACAAGTATATGATTTATGGAATAATGAACATTCAACATGATATGAACGTATATATTGGAAAATTAACTATTTTGTTTATTGTGTTGATTATTAACGGTATACATTGCGGTAATGCACATCTCCCAACAATGAAAGGAGACAAAAAGGAGACGAAAGGGGACTGAACGTTTTTCGCCTGATGTACCTTTGCAAAGTCATTCAAACAAAGAGAATGGCATACAGATAACCTTTATTTTTTTAACCATTTAAACTTTAACAATTATGGCTTTAGAGTATGTAGTAACAAAAAGAGTGTTCGGTTTTGACAAAGACAAAAACGAAAAGTATGTGGCAAGATCGGTTCGTTCCGGTAGAGTAAATTTCGCCAAAATGTGTCGTAAGGTGAGTCAGCTTTGCGGTGTCCACCGTAAGGTAGTAGATTTGGTAGTCAGTGGGCTGGTAGATATTATGGCAGAGGATATTGATGATGGAAAGAGCGTACAGTTAGGTGAATTCGGTATCTTTAATCCTACTATCCACACGAAGAGTGCGGATGATGCAAAAGATGTGTCGGCGAAATCAATCCTTCAAAGAAAAATCAATTTCTATCCTGGCAAAATCTTCAAAGATACATTGGCGGAAATGAGCATTACCCGTCGTGAAGAAGTGGAGACCGATTATACCAATGGGGGCGGAAACGGTGGCAATGCCGAGAATCCTGATGATGGGAAAGGTGATAATGGAGAGGCACCGGATCCTGCAGAATAATTGAGTAGGGTTTTGTGTTAGTATTGGCTTTAGAGTAGTGGAATGCACAGAGAATCGACTGATTGTTGATAATCTGTGCATTTTTTATATACTATGCTTTCGTTTGCTAAAACAATTTGATTTATTATTCGTTGTTATTAAAGATAAATAGGATCATATCTGGCATTATGATATAAAACATATCTTTGTATCCTTATAAAATATGGATTTTGTTGACTATATGTCAGGATAATATCTTATATTTGTCTATGTGAAGTTAACCGAAGAAAAAAATCATTTTATTACTAATTGCGATGAAAAAGGAAATCAAATTCAGTCTTGTTTATCGGGATATGTGGCAGTCTTCCGGTAAGTATCAACCTCGCGTTGACCAGCTTGTACGTATAGCTCCATTGATTGTTGAAATGGGTTGTTTTGCAAGAGTTGAAACGAATGGAGGTGCTTTTGAGCAAGTGAATCTGTTGTATGGTGAAAATCCTAATAAAGCCGTCCGTGCTTTTACCGCACCTTTTAGAGAAGCAGGTATTCAAACACATATGCTCGATCGTGGATTGAATGCATTGCGTATGTATCCGGTTCCGGCAGATGTGCGTAAATTGATGTATAAAGTCAAGCATGCGCAAGGAGTAGATATCACACGTATCTTCTGCGGACTGAATGAGACAAGAAACATAATTCCTTCCATCAAGTATGCTCTGGAAGCGGGCATGATTCCGCAGGCAACCCTTTGCATTACATATTCTCCGGTACATACTGTTGAGTATTATACACGAATAGCCGATCAGCTGATTGAAGCCGGTGCACCTGAGATTTGTTTGAAAGACATGGCGGGTATCGGTCGTCCCGGTATGTTGGGCCAACTGGTCAGGACCATTAAGGAAAGACATCCGGATGTACTGATACAATATCATGGTCATAGCGGACCGGGATTGTCTATGGCATCTATCCTCGAAGTTTGTGAGAATGGTGCGGATATCATTGATGTGGCTATGGAGCCCATGTCTTGGGGTAAAGTGCATCCGGACATCATTTCGGTACAGGCGATGTTGAAAGACTTAGGTTTCCAGGTTCCCGATATTAATATGAAAGCGTATATGAAGGCCCGTGCCATGACACAGGAATTTATAGATGATTTTCTGGGCTACTTCATGGATCCTACCAACAAATATATGTCTTCCCTCCTTTTGAAATGCGGTTTGCCGGGTGGCATGATGGGTTCTATGATGGCAGACCTGAAAGGGGTGCATTCCGGTATCAATATGATATTGAGGAGTAAGAACGAACCGGAACTTAGTCTTGACGACCTGCTCGTAATGCTTTTCGATGAGGTGGAATATGTATGGCCTAAGTTGGGCTATCCTCCTTTGGTGACTCCTTTCAGCCAGTATGTGAAGAATGTTGCACTGATGAATCTTATGCAGTTGGTAAAAGGAGAAGAACGCTGGACAATGATAGATAACCATACTTGGGATATGATCCTAGGTAAGAGTGGACGTCTGCCGGGCACGCTTGCTCCGGAGATTGTAGAACTGGCTAAATCGAAAGGATATGAGTTTGTCGATACTGATCCTCAGTTGAACTACCCGGATGCTTTGGATGACTACCGCAAGGAAATGGATGAGAATGGCTGGGAGTATGGAGAAGATGATGAAGAACTTTTCGAGCTGGCCATGCACGACCGACAGTATCGTGATTATAAATCGGGTGTTGCCAAAAAACGTTTTGAAGAAGACCTGCAACGTGCCAAAGATGCGGCGATGGTGAAGACCGGTTATTCAGAGGAAGAAATAAAGAAATTGAAGCGTGCCAAAGCAGACCCAGTTATCGCTCCCGACAACGGACAGGTGCTTTGGGAAGTTTCCGTAGAAGGACCGTCCATTGCCCCGTTCATCGGACGTAAATATCAGCACGATGAAGTATTCTGTTACCTATCCACTCCGTGGGGAGAATACGAGAAGATTCTGACCGGATTTACCGGACGTGTGGTGGAAATATGCGCACAGCAGGGCGCTACTGTACGTAAGGGAGATGTTATCGGCTATATTCTACGGAGCGATATCTTTGCGTGAGTATTTGATGAGAGACAGACTGAAGATGTTATTTCGGTGTATACATATTTGGCCAAGGTATATTCTTCAGTCCGTCTCCAATATAGAATCCCAAATGAGGCGGTTGATTATATCCTACATTTTGCCAGGTAATTCCCAAACGATAAACAGGATCATGCATTAGTGTGTACAAACGATGTTTTGTGGGAATTGTCGTGGTATATATGCGTAGCTTGCTTGGATCGTTGGCGTCATAAAATACTATTTCCTCCCGCCAATCACCGAAAAGATCGGCACTGACATTAGGAGTTCTTTTAGAACCGTTGCAGTGCATTGCACCGGGAAACTTATGAATAGTTACTGCCTTGTTGCCATTCCATTTAGAAAGATTGGTTCCATTCAATATTTCATCCTGTAAGTCGCCATCCCAGTAAATACGGAAACTGATGCCGGGCTTGTTATCGGAAATCTTTTCTCCTTTGCAGTTATAGACCCCCGGTGCGCCGGAACTCCACATCTCGAATCCACGATGATTCGGATCAATATCTGCGGCTAATCCGCGACCATTATCGCCTTTGGTAGGACCACCCCAGAGAATTTCTCCCGTTCGTGCATCATGCATTTCATAACCGTATGTCTGCCACGCTTCTTTCTCTTCATGCACTTCCCATACTTGATAGCCGGGACGATCGGGATCTAAATTGGCTACATGCATAGCATCTCCATGTCCGAGCCCGGTGCGATAAAGTAATGTTCCATCGTTATTGATAGCACAAGAGCCATAGATGATTTCATCACAACCATCTCCGTCCACATCTGCCACTGCTAAGTTGTGATTTCCCTGTCCATAGGCCCCTTCTCCTTTTATGTCAGAGATATGTTCCCATCGTTTCACCAACTTTCCGTTGATAAAATCGTAGGCAACCAGAGTTGTTTTTGCATAATAGCCGCGACACATTACAACACTTGGACGTACTCCATCCAGATAAGCAACACAAGCGAGAAAACGGTCTACGCGATTTCCGTAACTATCTCCCCAGTAACTTACCTCTCCACGTTTTACTTCGTAAGGAATGGTATGGAGTTCTCCCCCTGTCGTACCACTAAAAATGGTGAGATATTCCGGCCCTTCGAGGATATAACCGCAAGTTTTATAGTTCATGCTTAAATCTCTCCAATCCCTGTCGGGATCATCCGAACCGAGAAAGAGTTTCTTCCCTTTTCCGTCTATGGTTCCCGGTGCTGTCTTACAGATGAGTTCCGCTCTGCCGTCACCATCGAAATCATATACCATGAATTGCGTATAGTGAGACCCTGCCCGGATATTCTTACCGAGATTGATTCTCCATAATTGCTTACCGTTCAATTTGTAGGCATCCAAATAAACAGGACCAGTGATACCGGAGAAGGAATTATCAACCTGATTGGAAGGATTCCATTTTACGATGATTTCATATTCTCCATCACCGTCCAAATCTCCTACACTACAGTCTCCCGGAACGTATGTGTATTCCTGTCCATTGGGAAATTCTTCTTTGACAGCAGGTTTCTTTGCCCGGTTATATGTGATATTAGGTGGCGTGACTCCTCCTTGCGGACGGTTCAGTTGAAGGGTTAAAAAATCCTTTGCCCAAGGACTGACCTCTTTGGAACCTGTTCCTTCTTTTCCTTTACTAACTGCTTTGACTATATATTTATCCGTTAGTTTACCAGCTTTGTCCATTAGATTGGTTGCATCTTTTGCAGATACGGTTTTGAATAACTTTCCGTTTTTGTAGACATTGAAAGCTACTCCTTTTTCGTTACCTGATAAACGCCAGCTGATGAAAACACCATTATCGGTTTGGACAGCCACCACTCCTCTGTCTAATGCTTCCATTTGACGTTGTTTCCCTTGTGCCGGATTTATTCCTTCGAAAAGGAACAGTATGATAAGGATTGAATAAAAGACTGCATTTCTCATTTTTCTTTTTATTTAATGTGTAATATGTCCTTGTAAAGATGCGATGCACAAAGGAAGACATTTCTAATAAACATTAGCTGTACAAATATACAAAAACATGGAAAATACTACTAATTCACGCTTTTGTATCTATGTTTTCGGTTGATTTGAATTGTAGTCAATGTATTAGTACTCCTTTCTATTTGGCTCTTACGGCTTCCGCCTACTTTTGTAGAAGAGAAGAAATATAAATAATTAAACTTATATTTATGAGAAGACAATTACTTTTTGTTTTAGCATTATTAATCGAGGGAGGATTTCTTTCCGCCCAAACTCTTCCGGACCGGAGAGAGACATTGAAAGTTTTAATCAAGGTGAATGATTATTTCATGAAAAAGTATGCCGATTATACGCGGCCTAGTTATGTCGGAAAATTCCGTCCCAGTAATATTTGGACCAGAGGGGTGTATTATGAGGGATTGATGGCTTTGCACACTATTTATCCCCGTTCGGATTATTATGATTATGCGTATGATTGGGCTGATTTCCATAAATGGGGATTAAGAGGTGGAAATACCACTCGTAATGCAGACGATCATTGTTGTGGGCAAGCTTATATAGAGTTGTACAAGATTAGTCCTGAATCGGATAAGATAAAGAATATCAAGGCAACGATGGATATGTTGGTCAATACGCCACAGGTGAATGATTGGACCTGGATTGATGCAATACAAATGGGGATGCCCATTTTTGCTCAATTAGGTAAACTTACTGGTGAGCAGAAGTATTATGACAAAATGTGGCAAATGTATTCCTGTTCGCGGAATAGTATTGGCGGTGGTCTGTTCAATCAGAAAGAAGGATTGTGGTGGAGAGACGCTAATTTTGTTCCTCCTTATAAAGAACCGAATGGTAAGAATTGTTTTTGGAGTAGAGGTAATGGATGGGTGTATACCGCTTTGACAAGGGTGTTGAATGAAATTCCGGCTAATGAATCTCACCGTAAAGAGTATGTCACTGATTTTATGGCTATGAGTAAAGCCTTGAAAGCTTGCCAACGGGAAGACGGTTTTTGGAATGTGAGCCTGCATGATGAATCAAATTATGGTGGAAAAGAGGCTTCCGGTACTTCCTTATTTGTATATGGTATGGCATGGGGAGTGCGGAATGGTTTATTGGATAAGCAGGAATATCTGCCTGTTATTATAAAAGCATGGAATGCGTTAGTAAAAGAGTGTGTACATCCAAATGGTTTTCTCGGTTATGTACAGGGAAGCGGAAAAGAACCTAAGGATAGTCAGCCTGTAACTTATAAGAGTGTTCCTGATTTTGAGGATTATGGGGTGGGATGTTTTCTGTTGGCAGGTACGGAGATTTATAAGCTAGATTGATGATTGCCATTGCGTTGTTAGAACTTAACTTAAATAAAATCGACTATAAACACTTTGTTTATAGTCGATTTTAACTAATCCATGAAATCCATCATATATCTGTCTACCTATTGAAATGACTTATTGACTTTTCGGCAAAACCTGACTAAGTTTCTTTACTTTAATGGGATTTTCTCTTGTGCATACAGTTTTTGAATCTCCGTTCTGTAGAATAATATTTTGAGATTTATCTCCTTTTATGTCTGTGAGTATTTCATTGTTAGGAACAGTGAAATTTACGTTCTCAAACAATATATTCCGGCTATCAAGTATATTAATTCTATTATCTTCAGCAAGGATATCTATATTACGCATGGTAAATCCGTCCACATCATTTAAAGCACCGATTAACTTCTCACTGTTGATTTTTCCGTTTTCAATGAGTACATTCTTGCAAGGAATTTCGGGAATACCATTAATACTCAAAATCTTGTCAGCCGATTCTATGATAAAGTTTCTGATATGGATATCTTTTATCACAGGCGTCAGTTTATTGATCGCTCTTGGCGGATAACGTTCGGCCAGTTCTCCCACATAACGTTTACTACCTAATAAATCCCATTTGAATGCTTCTTCTACGTTGGTCATACGTATCTTTTCATACAAAACGTCATATACTCCTCCGGCACGGTTGCGGCGGGTTTTGAAACGGATGCCCACTTGAGTGCCGTCAAAAACACAGTCGTGAACATATACGTTCTTTATTCCTCCTGCTGTTTCGCTGCCGCAAGTGATGCCACCATGCCCTTTCTGTGCCAGAGAATAACGGATCACAACGTTTTCTGTCGGTTTACCAACACGCAGACCATCTTCTGCCCGTCCAGCTTTCAAGGTGAAACAATCGTCTCCGCAATTTAGGGTGCAATATTCAATAAGAACATTCTTGCAGGATTCTATATCAATTCCGTCCCCACTGGGGATTCCGATAGAATTGACGGTAATCCCTCTGATAATAACATTCTCACAATAAATCGGGCAGACATTCCAGAAAGTACTGCGTTCCATTGTTATTCCTTCGATTAACACATTGGTGCAGTTGATTGGTGAAATTGTTTTGGGCTTATAGAATCCCCTGCCTTCCATACCGTCGAATACTCGTTCCTGAATAGCAGCGTGGGCGAGAATATCGTTTTCTACCACTGTATTGCCATTCGGACGCTGTCTGATTTCGGCATCTAAGGACGGTCCATAAATGGTTCCTTTCCCTGTGACGGCTATGTTGTTTTCACCGTTAGCGTAGATAAATGACCCGGGACCCATAATTTCTATTCCTTCATGTCTTGTGAATACAGCAGGCAGGTAGTCTTCTGCATTACCGGCAAATTCAACTTCTGCTCCTTCTGCCAGATGAAGATTTACATTACTTTTTAGTGTGATACGTCCTGATTGCCATTTTCCTTCCGGAATAATGACTGTGCCACCGCCTTTCCGGGAAACTTCCTCAATGATTTGGTTGATCATAGGAGTTATAGGAGTGTTACTTTTGACTCCCTTATCTCCTATATTAATAGTCAGTTCCGGAAAAGTAGGTCTTTTCAGTTGCGAAATATTGAAAGGTGCTCCTTCAATGAGCACAATTTTATCCGGTGTGGCGGATGCACCCACTTGCTTTATGACGACAATGTCTTCTAATCCTGTGCCTGTATTGGACTGGCAGGACAATGACATAAAACTGAACAGTAGCGTGGGCAGTAAATACGATTTCTGTAAAATTCCCATGATATTTGAATTAAAAATATTTCTGGTTACAAAGAAAGAGGTTTGCCCAGACTCAAATTTGTAGTCCTGTACAAAAACATATTTTCTTGTACGTTTTCCACTGTAAATAGGATTTAATTCCATTTATTTGTACTGGACTGCATGTCTGGATAATCTCCCCGTGTTACTTTTGTCCATGAAAACTGCTACTTAGTAGAAATGAAGTTGAACTGGAGATTTAATAAGTAAGTATGATGAAAAAGAAAGGTTTAGTATTTGCAATGGGATGTTTGTTGTCTTGTATGGCTTGCTCTAGTCAGTCGGATATCAAACGAGCGACATTGACACAATCATGGGAAGAATTTTCTCATCCGCAAGACTCTACGCGGACGAAGGTTTGGTGGTTTCATGGCGAAACGGAGACTACTCGAGAAGGTATTACCGCCGATTTGGAAGCGTATAAGAGAGCGGGTGTTGGCGGGGTAGTTTATTATGACCAGGTACATGGGAAATGTGAGAATGCATTGCGCGCTTTCGAGCCTGAATGGTGGGATATGCTTCGTTTTGCAGCTTCGGAGGCTAAACGCATCGGACTTTCTTTCGAAATAAATCTCTCTAACGGATTTGTTGCAGGTGGTCCTTGGATCACAAAAAAACTAGGAATGCAGCGGTTGACAGCCAGTGATACATTGGTAACCGGTGGGAAACACTTGTCGGCTATCCTTCCTGTACCGGGAAGAAGTGAATTCTGGGATGTGGCTGTGTTGGCTTTTCCTGCTCCCCAAGATGCTTGGCAGACATCTCGTGATCGTAAACCTAAAGTAACTTGCAGCCTTCCGCAGTTGTCGGGCGAATCTCTGTTAAAACCGGGCGGTTCAATGGTAGAAATCCCTCTTCAACCATCCGGAAAATCTATCTATGTAAATCTGGATTTTGGAGGGGATTTTACAGCCAGAAGTATTAGTTATCGGATACGTCCGCGTGGAGCTAAATCTTCGACGGGAGCGATGAATCCTCCGGGCCCTCCTGCTGATAGCTTTTATGGTATGGGGTATAAAAAATTACCAGATGTAGGCCAACTGGAAGTATCGGATGATGGTGTGAACTACCGCAAGGTATGTGATTTGAAACCAATTTACCAGACACCCAGTAATCGATGGACGCAAAAGACCATTTCTTTTTCTACAATAACCGGACGTTATTTTCGTTTGAATCTTCATGATTGGGCTTTGCCGAAGGACAATCGACCGAATTTATCTATCGGTGATATTCAGCTGTCGTCACGTGCCCGGATAGACCAGTGGGAAGAGCGTGCAGCCCTTTATTCGGAATATATAGAGAAGAATCTGACCCCCGATTATCTGTCTTCGGCAGAAATTGATCGTTCAAAAATCGTTGATCTGACGGAAAAGATGGACAAGGATGGAAGATTGGAATGGGATGTTCCCAAAGGAGACTGGGTAATTATGCGTTTCGCGCATGAGCCTACGGGAGCGACTATACGGCACGGGCGTGCCAACTTTATGGGATTGGAGTGTGATAAAATGTCAGTGGAGGCAGTCACTACTCATTGGCGTAACTACACAGAACCTATTTTGGATTCTTTGCAGCTTATCGGTTGTTTACCTATGGGAGTAACAATGGACAGTCACGAAGGTGGTTCACAAAACTGGACACCCGGTTTCGAGAAAGAATTCCTTCAGCGAAAAGGTTATAGTATGCATCGTTATTTGCCTGTAATGATGGGGTATATTGTAGGTTCGGTGACCGAGAGTGATGGGTTCTTGTATGATATGCGTCGTACCATGGCAGATATGATTTCGGATAATTATTATGGCACCTTGCAAAAACTTTGCGATGAAAGAGGGATAGACTTTACGGCACAGGCTACAGGAAACGGATTAAGTTTGGTAGCCGACAATTTACAGGCAAAAGGCCGGATATATAAACCGCAGGGGGAATTTTGGACCTCGCATCCGGACGGTGGGTATGACGTGAAAGAGACTTCATCGGCAGCACATTTTTATGGTAAACATATTGCTTCGGCAGAAGCCTTTACAGGTAGCCGTTTCTATCATAACTTTGCAGATCAGAAGAATTCGAGCGATTATGCGTATGCTTTTGGTGTCAATGAGTTTGTTTTATGTGCTTCGGCCTATCAGCCTTGGATTGATAAGTATCCCGGAAGTACGGCAGGCGGTAAACATTATTGTCTGAATCGTAATAATACTTATTGGGAGTATAGCCGTCCGTTTTGGGATTATCAGGCACGTTGTACGGGATTGATGAGAAAAGGTATGCCTGTTATAGATATTTGTGTGTATGTGGGACAGAATCCACCGGTGAAGTTATTGACTTACCGCTTGCCCGAGATACCGGAAGGGTATGATTTTGATGTATGTACTGCAGAAGCATTGGTTACCCGTACTACTGCTGCTGATGGTCGATTGACTTTGCCGGATGGTATGAGTTACCGGATATTGGTAATTCAACGTAATAATGATATGCCACTTCAGGTATTGCGCCATATCGCGGAACTTGTAAAGGGGGGAGTGACTGTTTGCGGGCCTCGTCCCGAAGGTTCCGGTTCTTTGAGAGATGCTGCGGAAGCTAAAGAATATCAGGCGTTGGTTGAAGAGTTATGGGGAGCGGAAGGAGATAATCCGGTTTCCGGTATGCGTATTGTCGGCAAAGGAAAACTTTATACAGGATTGGAACTTCCTGAAGTGTTGATAAGAGAAGGTGTCCGTCCGGATATAGCTATAAAGAGTGGTAATACGGCTAAGGATAAAGTCTATTTTACACATCGCCGTTTGTCGGATGCTGATGTTTATTATTTGAATAATCATAGTAAACGGACATTCAATGATACGATTCGTCTGCGTACAAAAGCACATTATGCAGAGTATTGGGATGCAGTGACAGGGCGTCGTTTTGCATTACCTGTCGAAGCTTCAGGTGATGAGGGAATGTTATTGAAATTTGTATTAGCCCCCAGGGAATCAGGTTTTATTGTGACATCTGACCAACCGAATACGAATTTGCTGCCAAGAATTGCGAATGTAAAAGAAGATATTACTTCGATTGATGGCTCTTGGAATGTTTATTTTGATCCGAAATGGGGTGGACCGGGTGAAGTTGTATTTAATGAGTTGATAGACTGGACAAAGCATACGGACCCTGCTATTCGTTTTTATTCCGGCACTGCCGTTTATCGGAAAGAAATATCAATAGCCGGTTTGAATAAGAATGAACGAGTGTTGTTACGTTTCCCTCATTTAGGCTCATTGGCTCGTGTTTGGGTAAACGAAAAAGAAGTGGCTACGGTGTGGTGTTCTCCATGGGAAGCGGATATAACAGACTATGTGAATGAGGGGAATAACTCATTGAAGATAGAAGTTGTCAATTCATTAATGAACCGGATGATAGGTGATGCTTCTCTGCCGAAAGAAGAGCGCTATACCTATGCATATCCTGAAATCGCTACTCCAAAAGATAAGCTGGTTTCTTCGGGAATTGTAAAAGAGGTGCTGTTGGTGAAACAGATTTCTGATGAAAAATAATATAGATTTTTAAGTACAATAGAAGATGAAAAACAAAATTTGGATTGTATGCTTGGCTTGTTTATGGCTGGTAAATAATGGTGTGCTTTCCCAGGAAGTTTCACCGCGAAGTGTATTTTCATTAAATGAGGGATGGGAATGCCGTCCTATTACAACAGTCAGTAAAAAAGCCCCGTTCACTCCGGTGACTATTCCTCATACCTGGAATACGAGTTATTCGGAAGGGTCTATTTTATATGATCGTAAAATGATGGTATATCAGCGTCCGTTAGAAATAACGAATGCGATGAAAGGCAAACGTCTTTTCCTTTATTTCGAAGGGGTGAATTCTGCTGCGCAAGTTTTTCTGAATCACCGGACCATTGGTGAACATTTGGGTGGATATACTGCTTTTTGTTTTGAAATAACTGACCAGGTGAAGGAAGGAGAGAATCTGTTGGAAGTTTGGGCGAGTAATGCTTATCGCACAGATATTCTGCCTATTAGCGGTGATTTTAATATCTGTGGCGGTATTCATCGTCCCTGCCATCTGATTGTTACCGGACAGGATTGTATCAGTCCTTTGTTTTATGCTTCTCCGGGAGTTCTCATCCATCAGGAAAATATTTCCGAGAAGGAAGCTGGTATTCGGGTAGAAACTCATTTGTCGCTGAAGAATAAGAAAGAAGGTTTGAAACTTAAAACAACTGTCACAGATGCTGATAATAAGGTAGTGGCAAATAGTGAAACTGCAGTAACTGACAGCATAGTGAAGCAACCTATGCTGGTAAATCGTCCTGTACTTTGGGATGGCAAAAAGAATCCCTATTTATATACAGTGACTGTCGAATTGTATGATGGCAATCAATTAAAAGATAGAATGGTGCAGCGTACAGGATTCCGTTATTTCTCGGCAGATCATGAGAAAGGTTTTTTCCTGAACGGAAAGTATCTGAACCTTTATGGTTTTTGTCGTCATGAAGATGCGAAAGGCAAAGGAAGTGCTTTACTGCCGGAAGACTACAAAATGGATATGGAACTTATCAAAGAATCGGGAGCTACAGCCATGCGTCTGGCACATTATCCCCACGCTGAACCGATGTATGATTTATCGGATGAGAATGGGATTATTCTTTGGACGGAGATTCCGATGTGTGGTCCCGGTGGACAGGCGTTTACCGGATTGGTAGATACGGAAGGGTTTAAAGAGAATGCTCGGCTTGCGGTAAAGGAGCTTGTTTATCAGAAGTTCAATCATCCTTCCATTTGTTTTTGGGGGATCTGCAATGAGATATTGGTAAGTGATGGTAAAAAATTTGTGGAGTACGATGATCCTATTCCCTTCATAAAAGAATTAAACGGGTTGTATAAGTCGATTGACGCTTCACGGCTCACAGCACTGGCTACTTGTGTAGATCAGTCCTACTATTTGGGAAGTTCGGATTTGATAGCTTGGAACAAATACTTCGGTTGGTATAAAGATGCTGCACCTTCCGCTTCCAAATTCTTTGATGACTGCAAAAACACGTCGAGAGGAATTCCGGTGGGAGTTTCCGAGTATGGCGGTGGGGCAAGTGTGAATCATCACCAGTGGCCGTTGGCTATGGAAGATCGTGCAGACAGTCATTTCCACCCGGAAGAAGCCCAGACATTCTGCCACGAAGGCAATTGGGAGTCATTTGCAAAACGTCCTTATCTGTGGGCGAAATTTATTTGGGTTTTTGCAGACTTCCCATCTTATATGCGCCAGGAAGGAGAAGTAGACGGATATAACGACAAAGGTTTGGTGACACAGGATAGAAAGATAAAGAAGGATGCTTTTTATTTTTATAAAGCCAACTGGAATCTTGAACCTATGGTGTACATAACGAGCCGCCGCTTTGTCAAACGGGATAATCCTTTGACGGATATCAAGGTGTTTACCAATTTAAAGGAGGCTACTCTCTATATCAATGATGAGAAGATAGGAACGATGAAGCCGGATGAAATGAAACGTGTGATTTGGAAAGACATAAAATTGAATGAAGGGCGTAATACGATCCGTGTAGAAGGAAAGAATGGAAGAGGATTTCTTTCGGACTCTTGTGAATGGTATTACATTGGCAAATAGAACTAAACAAGGAAAAAGACTACGGGAAGTGAGCCCGTGGTCTTTTATTATCAGGAACTGTATTTATACACTTGCGATTTGTACTACAGTACAAAGGGGAATGCCGGAATATAAAAAAGGATGTTTTTTGAATTGAGAAACATGTAAATGTACGGTTGTTAAGGTCATATTGGTTTCAATCCTCTACATTTGTGGCATAGAAATATCGTTTTTTAATGGCAAGAAATAATAGATTAATTAATTAGATTTATGAAAAACATGTATGTATTAGCAGTGATAATAGTAATAGTTTTTGCTGCATGTAGCGATGAAAAGCAGGAAAGTAATAATCCTTTGGATTATCCGGCTGAAATCCATGGGACAATCAAGGACCGTTCGGGTGCTGAATCCCGTACTATAGGTACTGCTTGGATGGATGGGGACTTGATAGGAGTTACGACTGCTGCCGGTATTTCCGATCTTTCATTTGTTGTAACCGAAGATCGTAACGTCAAATATGCATATAATTCAGAAAAAAACATGTTTGATGTAGTAAGTGATGAAGGCGAGGATAATAATATCTATTTTAAAGGTCCTTATATAATGAAAATGACGGCATATTATCCATATGTCGGAGAAAAGGGAGAACTAGCCGGTGTTATTAATTCGATAACGACTGCCGATAAGCAAAGTGCAGAAACACGTTCTGAAATTGATTATTTATTTGCGGAGAGTGGTGGCTCTCAAAAACAGACAAAAGTAAATTTCTTGTTTACTCACAGAATGTCTCAGTTAGTTCTGAGTTTTAGGGCTGGCGAAGGGGTGAACTTGAATGATATTACCTATAATTTGAAGGGTGTTGTTTTGGAAGGTACTTTCAATACTGCTACGGGTGAGGCCGCATGTGAAAAGGAAACAGTCCCCTCAAATATTGGAGGGAGCATAAAAAAGGCAACTGAAATGCACTCCTCTTTAATTTTATTTCCACAGAAATTACTTTCTACTACCGTTCTTGAAGTGGCAATGGGTGAAAAAACTTATGCTGCGACATTTGATGCTGATGTGGATATGAAATCTGGATATATTTATACTTTTACTATTACATTAGCACCACAGGCAATGACAATTGGACCAGCCAATATTGAAGATTGGACACCAAGTACAGAATCCGGTAATGACCATTATGGAGTAGCCGGTGCAGCCAAATGAGACTAATACTATTGATAATAAATAAAGAATACGAATATTATGAGAAAACAGAAAATTCGGACTTTATGTCTGATAGGAATAACTTGTTGCTTTACATCTTGTAATAATGAAATGGAAGAAGTAAAATCGACCAATCTTCCCATGGATTTAACAGCACAAGTGGCTCAGGTCAAATCGCGCGCGACTTCCGACAATTCCTGGATAGGTGATGGCACTGAGCTCATCTCTGTTAGTGATGGCAATAAGGCGGTAGAGTATAAAATAATTTCTGTTACCGGTGCGATGGAACCAACAGATGATAATAATCTGCTTTATTGGGCCTCAGCTGTAGAATCACAACCTGTGGAGGCTTGGTATCCTGCTACAGCATTGAACACCTGGACGGTACAAAAAAATCAATCGGCAGAAGGCTTTCAAGCGTCCGATTTACTTTATTCATCAGTTGATGTTGCTTTGCAGGGAAATAAAACATTGCTATTTAAGCATCAAACGGCTAAAGTCATGGTTTATCTGCAAGGAAACGGAACGAATGAGACGGAACTTGAAGAGGCCGTCATTACAATAGAGAATGCTGTACTTACTGGTAAGATGGAAGCCGGGAAATTAGTGGCTGTACAGGAAGCGGCTCAATCGATAATTCCGCAGGTTATAACGCACAAAGACTATGTAGTTGCTAGTCAACTTCTGATGATTCCTCAACTTATCAAGGATGTTCCTTTCATTAGGATAACAACGAAAGCAGGGAAGATATATGAGTATATTCCGAAAGATGAGGATGCGAAGCTGGAAGGTACATGTGAAAATAAATACTATATCACTGTAGGTAAGCCGGGTATCTCCGTTATCGTGGAGAAAAGTGCTTCACAATGGGGAAGTGAGGATGATGAAACGGTTGAAACGACTCCCTTATCTTAATCTTATTGAGAATTGAATAAATATAGAAAGGAACGAATCATTATGAAACAATATAAATTTTTATCTGTAGTTCTATCCCTGACTTTGGTATTCTTGTGGAGCAGCTGTGCGTATGAAGAGGATAAAAGTACTTCACATTACGATGGGCAACTTATGATCAGTGTATATGATGCAGGTATGGAAAACAGTGATATAAATTCACGTGCTGTAACAGATCTTGATTATAATACAACTTTCGAAGTTGGTGATTGTCTGGGCGTTTATGCTGTGAAAGATGGAGAGATTCTTGATGAATTTAAGAATGTGAGGGTTGAGTTTGATGGTACGAATTGGAAGTCAGATGTTGCGTTACAATATGACGAAGAGCAAAATATGATTTCTTATTATGCGTATTATCCATATAATCAGCAATTGAATATCACCTCTGTGGAGGAAGATTTTTTTGCAGGTCTTATTAAAAGTTGGAACCCGGAAACGGATCAATCGTCTAAAGAAAATTATGCTGCTGCAGATTTGATGACTTCTCCTGCAACTGCTGTACAAAAAGAATTGAGTGGGCAATATACAATTCGCTTCAATATGATTCATCAGATGGCACTTGCGGTTGTTGCAATGCCGCAGATAGAATATCAGTTTACCGATCCTGAACTTAACAAAATTCCTTATGTGGTGAAAGTAGATGGTGGTGAAGCGAAGTTCTATGTCCGGTCTTTGGATGGTGAAGAGATAAAACCTTATAAGGCAGAAGATGGAAGTTACCGCATTATCATAAAACCTACAGTTTCACCTGAATTTATAGGAAAGTTAGGAAATAAAAAGTTTGAGATTAAAACAGCGGTTTCTGGTGGAAAGTATAAAAGATTTCAGGTTGATGGTGGTAAAAAGATAAAAGAACATGAATTGAAAGTCGGTGATTATTATTGTGCGGACGGAAGTCTTGTGAGCGCAACAGAAGAAGCACCAGATAATTGTATAGGTATTGTGTATTATGTGGGCAATCCTCAACCTTCAATTTTATATCCGGATAAAGAAGGAATTGATGAACAACATGATGCATTGAAACGTGACCATCCAAATTGTGTGCATGGATTAGTATATGCGTTGACAAATGCCAGTGATAAACTATCCCGGTTTGGAAATGGTTCCAGTAATAATTATAGCGCATTATTTACAGATTTGGGGGCAAACAATTCTTATTTGTGGGGAAATGGCAACAAAGCACCTGAATATGATTGCATCCTAGGGTATAATAATACAGAAGTCATAAAAATAATGGAGGATAGTGGTACTGATAAAGTTGCAGATGCAATGAAAGCATTGAATGGCTATATTAGTGGAGTGGCTGTTCCGGCAGGGTTGACTACGGGATGGTATCTACCTTCTATAGAGGAAATAAGTGTTATTATTGAGAATACCGAAGCAATTGCATCCTCTCTAAGTAATGTAGGTGGTAAAAGGTTGTGGGAAGATACATCTGGCAGTAGTAAATATACAGGATATTGGACCTCTTCAAATAAATCTGGTACTTTTTATACCGTGAAAGATGGTTCTATAGGCGACAAAGTCAATGGAAATGCTAAAAATGGACAGGGATATTACCGTTTTGCTTTAGCTTTTTAGAGCATCAAAGGGAAAATACCTTTGTATGCCGATGGTATCTTTAGTATCATATATTACCTCTTATATTTAATAAAATGATAAAACAGAATAATTATGATTGTTGATTTTATAACAAAGCGTATCGCTCTAAGAAAGATGGCACAGTGCTTTTTTTATTTGTTGAGCTTTACAACCGTTTTGATACCGATAGAAGGGCAGGCAGCCTCCTCTATCCAGGTAACTCAGCAAAAAAATGTGATTGTGACAGGAACCGTTGAAGATAGTCATGGAGAACCTATTATAGGAGCAAATATAGTTGTTGAGAATGGGACAACCGGAACTATAACAGATATTGACGGAGCTTTTAAGTTGGCAGTTCCTCAAGGAGCAAAACTAAAAATTTCCTTTATTGGTTATGAAACAAAAGTCGTAACCGTTAAAGGAAATAATCTGAAAGTTGTTTTGAATGATGATTCAAACGTTTTAGATGAAGTTCAGATTGTGGCTTATGGCGCACAAAAAAAAGTAACTGTGACCGGAGCCGTTTCCGGTATCAATGGCAGTGAACTTTTAAAGACTCCAACCGGTTCGGTTACTAATGTTCTGTCGGGACAGTTAACCGGTGTTACTACAGTACAGTATTCCGGTGAGCCGGGTTCGGATGCAGCCCAAATTTTTGTTCGTGGTCAGGGAACATGGAATGATTCGTCGCCATTAATCCAGGTAGATGGGGTGGAGCGTAGTTTTAACGAGATCGATCCAAATGAGATTGAAAGTATTACTATATTAAAAGATGCTTCGGCTACTGCTGTATTTGGTGTACGTGGTGCAAATGGGGTAGTTCTAATTACTACCAAACGTGGACAAGAGGGAAAAGCTAAAATATCATTTTCTACTTCTGCCAGTGTTTTGATGCCGACTAAAATGGCACAGAAAGCTAGTTCCTACCAATATGCGAAGTTCTATAATCAGATGCAGAAAAATGACAATCCGGATGCGTCTCCGATGTTTTCTGATGAGATTGTTCAGGTATTTAAGGATCATTCCGATCCAATTCGCTTCCCGGATGTAGATTGGGTAGACTACTGTTTTAAAGATGCTACTCTGCAAAGCCAGCACAACATTAATATCAGTGGTGGAACGAGCAATGTCCGCTATTTTGTATCTGCAGGAGCCTATACACAAGGTGGTTTATTCAAACAGTTTGATATGCCTTATGATTTGACATTTCAATATAAGCGTTTTAACTATCGTTCAAATCTGGATATTGACGTGACGAAAACAACAACTCTATCGTTGAACTTGGCAGGAAGTATTGATAATTCCAATCGTCCTTTTAGTGGTGGAAGCAGTTCTGGATTGGTGCAATCATTGTATACGTCAACTCCTTTTTCCAGCCCGGGTTTTGTAGATGGAAAGTTGGTTAAGACTGCTACGGATTATGGAGATTTGACTTTACCTTTTACAGGAACTGCTGGAATGGATTATGTAGAAAGGGGATATCGGACTATCAGTAAGAATAAACTAAGTGCCGATATCATATTGAATCAAAAGCTTGATATGTTGACTAAAGGGTTGTCTTTAAAAATAAAGGGTTCTTATAATAGTGGATTCACAGTAACAAAGGATGGCGAGGTTTCTATTGCAACTTATACTCCTTGGGTATTGGCTGATGGTACTTTAGATTATCGTAAAGTGCAAGATGCTTCGCGCATGTCGTATAAAGAGACCTCTGCTAAAAGTCGTGACTGGTATATGGAAGCAGGTTTAAATTATGACCGCTCATTCGGTAGTCATCATTTAGGAGCTTTAGTCCTTTATAATCAGTCTAAAACTTATTATCCTTCTACTTATTCGGATATTCCACGGGGATATGTAGGATTAGTGGCGCGTGTAACATATGATTGGAATACTCGCTACATGGCGGAATTTAATGTTGGCTATAATGGATCGGAGAATTTTGCTCCAGACAAACGTTTTGGTGTTTTTCCCGCTGGTTCTATTGGTTGGGTTCTTAGTGAAGAAAAGTTCTGGGAACCAATCAAACCTATTGTGAATTATATGAAATTCCGTGTTTCTATGGGGCTTGTAGGTAATGATAAAGTGGGTGGCTCCCGTTTCATGTATATGTCCGATCCTTATCAGGCAGATGATAATAATGCAATGGGAGGTGGTAAGTTCGGTCATGGATATTATTTCGGTATAAATAATTCGAGTCTTATCATGGGAGCTTATGAAAGTGCCAAGAATAATCCGGAAGTAACGTGGGAAAAAGCATTCAAGCAGAATTATGGAGTTGATTTTACTCTGCTGGGTGAACGATTGAATGTGAGTGTGGATTATTATAAAGAAAAGCGTAAAGATATTCTCTTGCGAGACTATACAGCTCCGGGTATACTTGGTTTTATCACTCCGTATGCTAATATGGGGCAGGTAGATAGCTGGGGATGGGAGTTAGCTGTTAAATGGAACGATCGTATTGGAGATAAATTTCGTTATTGGGTAGGGGTAAATCTATCTAATAATGAAAATAAGGTGATCGAGAAAAAGGAAGCTCCATTGAACAATGCCTATCAATATGAAAAAGGACATCGTATTGGTGCACGAAGTTTATACCAGTTTTGGAGATATTATGATGAGAATACACCGGCTTTGTATGAACAGACTTTTGGCAAACCATTCCCCGATCATAAAACTGATTTGAAGCCCGGTGATTGTGTATATGTTGATTTAGATGGAAATGGAGTCATTGATGGTAATGATGCGACACGTGAGTTGGGATATACGGATGATCCGAAATATATTGCCGGATTAAATATGGGATTTAGCTGGAAGAATTTTGATGTGAGTTTGCAATGGACAGGTGCATGGGGCGTAAGTCGTTTGTTAGGTGAGGGTTTCCGTACACCATTTCAAAGTAATAAAGATAATACAACTGGTGGTTTATTACTGTACCAGTACGAAAATACTTGGACGACAGAAAATCCTTCTCAAAGTGCTGCTTATCCACGTGCGACTTGGGCGAATGGAGAGAACAACTATGCAGATTCAAATTTGTATGAAGCAAACTCCAGTTATTTACGACTGAAGACTTTGCAGGTTGCTTATAACTTTAAATTCCCTTTGATGAAGAAATTGAAGATGAATACTTGTCAGTTGACCTTTAGTGGTTATAATTTGCTTACAATTACAGGATTTAAATGGGGAGATCCGGAATCGAAAGTTTCAGGAGCACCTACTTATCCATTGACTAAAACTTATTCATTAAGTTTGAAATTAGGATTTTAATCAGTTAAAATAGAGAAACATGAAAATGAATAATAAAATAATAATTCCTATCGTGACAGGGCTGATATTGGTCGCTTCTTTTTCTTCCTGTATTGATGATATAAAATTCGGAAATGCTTTTTTGGATAAGGCTCCCGGTGGGCAACAGACAAAAGATACGATTTTCAATAGTGCTAAATACACGCGCCAATTTTTAGTGGGAATTTATGCTTTGCAATATTATGGCCTTCCTTACCATAATGAGGATAAATTTCCGTATCCTAACGATACATACAGAGGTAAATTTGAAATACTTTCGGATTGTTGGCATAATCATTGGGCCAACAGTAATTTAACGTCAGTATATTATGCAGGTATGCATTCCGCCAGTTATGAGGCACGTCAGGATAAATTTGACTACTTGAAAAGTAATGTTTGGGAAGCGGTTCGTGCGGGATGGTTGTTGATTGAGAATATAGATAATGTTCCAGATCTATCAGGCGAAGAAAAGAAACGAATGATAGCCGAAGCAAAATGTTTGATTGCTACCCGTTATTTTGATATGTTCCGCCATTATGGTGGATTACCTATAGTTCGTGCTTCTTTTTCGGGTTTGGAAACGGATTACGAGATACCGCGTAGCAGTGTAGAAGAAACTGTGAAGTTTATTATAGAACTACTTGATCAGGCAAAGAATGACTTGCCTTGGGCATACACGGGGGCTGATGCACAAAATGAAACCGGGCGTTGGACAAAAGCCGGTGCAATCGGAATGAAGTGTAAGGTATGGAATTTTGCGGCCTCTCCTTTATTCAATGATACAGAAGCATATTATCCGGGAGCAACAAGTCTTGCTGTGTGGTACGGTGGTTACAAACCACAACTTTGGGATAATTGTCTGGAGGCTTGCCAAGAGTTCTTTACTGAATGGCAGAAAGGTGGATATTATGAATTAGTACAACCTACAGGTAAGCGTCCGGAAGATTTCCGTTTAGCTTACCGTAAAGCATATGCAACGCAAGGGAGCTTGGAAATGATTCATTCTACACGTGTTACCTCGACGGTGGGTAGTAAATATAATTGGTGGACATGGCAGGATAATGGGCGACTGTCCTATACTCCTACGCAGGAATATGTTGAAATGTTTCCTTGGGCTACCGGTGAATCTTTTGATTGGGATGAAACAAAAGATGCTGGAAAGTTAGATGAAATGTTTACGAAAGGTACGGTAGAAACCGGTATTGAGTTGACACGTGATCCCCGATTGTATGAAACAGTCGTTGTCAATGGTATGCAGAAACAGTTGGACTGGGGTACAGGAAATATGGCAGGAACGAGCTATGAGTTGTGGATAGGTGGAACAGATGCCAAAAATGGTCCTGGTAATGAAGATGGTCAGTTTGCTTCAGGTTATGCAAACAATAAATTTTATATGGGATCGGATTATAAGAATCAATATGCACTTTGGTCATATCTTCGTTTACCTGAAATTTATTTGATTTATGCGGAAGCAATCGTACAAACCGGTGGTAGTTATGCACAGGCTATTTCTATGATAGACAAGATCCGTGAACGTGTTGGTATGGGTGGCTTGGAAGAGTGTAATCCGGATAAAGATCTTGCAGATAAAGCTGTTTTGTTGCAAGAAATCTTACGTGAGCGTGTTTGCGAGTTAGGAATGGAAGATGTCCGTTTCTTCGATTTAATCCGCTATAAAATGAAAGACCGCTTTGAATTGCCTTTGCATGGGCTACATATTTATCGTCTGAATGTAAACGAGGAACGTATATATACTCCTTGGTATGGTGGTGATAGAGCTGATGGAGCAAAGCAACCGACTCATTTTGATTATGAGAAGTTCAACTTGACAAATGTTGTTCGCTATTGGTGGAAAAATGGATTTGATCCGAAATGGTATTTGTCACCATTCCCACAGTCGGAAGTAAATAAAGGTTATGGGTTGGAACAGAATCCGGGATGGTAAAATAGCAAACGTCATTCTAATAACAATTGAAAATAACTAGTATATGAAAAATAAAAAGATATTGGTGATGACTCTGTTTGCATCCTTGAGCATTTATGGATATGCTCAGGAAGCGAATGAATCAAAAACTGTCACTATTGCTGGAATAGAACAAGATGTAAAGGAATCTACAGCCTCTATATCGATTGTATCTGGCGAAGATTTGACTAAACGAAGTGCAAAGAATGTGACAAATTCGTTGTTTGGTCATGGACTCGGATTGACTACATTACAAAATTCAGGTAGCTACGCTACTCAGGAGCCTACTTTCTATATTCGTGGTTTGCAAACTTTATCGAGCAATACGCCGTTGATGTTGATTGATGGAATAGAGCGTGATATTTCATTGGTAGTACCGGAAGAGGTAGAATCTGTGCAGATATTAAAAGATGCTGCAGCTGTTGCTTTGTATGGATATAAAGGAGCGAATGGGGTAATCAATATTATTACTAAGCGTGGTAAGTACAATTCCCGTGAAATCAAATTCTCTTATGATCATGTAATTAATTGGGAAGCGCGCCGTCCGGAATTTGCAGATGCCTATACATATGCCAAAGCTATTAATGAGGGTTTGGCAAATGATGGTGTGCGTAAACCACGTTATCATGAATTAGAGTTGGAGGCTTTCAGAACTGGAGAATATCCTTACTATTATCCAAACGTAAATTGGATTGACGAAGTATTCAAGAATACTGCTTCTACAAATTTGTATAACTTGAGTATTCGTGGTGGTGGTACTAAATTCCGTTATTATACGCTACTGAATTTGGTGACCGACAAAGGTTTTATTGATAATGCTCGTATGAATGAGGGTTACTCAACTCAAAATAAATATTCGAAAGCAAACTTGCGAACAAATCTGGATATAGATTTGACATCTACTACAAAAATGACGTTGAATCTGTTGGGAACTTTATCTGAGACGAATAAGCCGGGGGATTCTGCGGATTTATGGTCTATGATTTATAGCTTGCCGGCAACCGCTTTTCCAGTGAAAACAGAGAATGGTCTGTGGGGTGGAAACACGACTTGGGACGGTACATTAAACCCTGTTGCACAATCACAAGCTGCTGCTTATACGAAAGGGCATAATCGCTCTTTGTATGCTGATATGACTTTAAAACAAGATTTTTCTTCTATCCTTCCGGGATTGGGAGGTAGTTTCCAATTGGCGTATGATAATTGGGCTTCGTATGTAGAAAATCACTCGAAAACATATCGTTATGGAAGTGATAATATTGTTTGGAAAAGTGGTGCTCCGGTATCTGTTTCTCAATATATAGCGGGCACTGAAAGTCCAATGGGGGATGGTTCTGAACTTTCTTCTTGGAAACGTAATTTTAATATGTCACTAGGAATTGATTATCAGTATGTAGTCGGTAATCATTCTATCTATACACAATTGAAATGGAACCATGAATATCGTAATATCAAAGGCTTGGATAATACTTGGTATCGTGAGAATATCACGTCCTATACACATTATGGATATAAAGGACGTTATTTTGCAGATTTGAGTATGGCAGTATCTTCGTCTAACAAACTGGCGCCTGGACATAAGTGGGCATTTTCTCCAACCCTTTCTTTAGCATGGGTAATTTCTAATGAGAAATTTATGAAAGGGTTGGAATTCGTTAACTTCCTGAAGTTGAGAGCTTCTGCGGGTATCATCAATATAGATAATATTCCGGCGGAAGCATATTGGCAGGAAATCTATTCCAGTGGTAGTTTGTATAACTTTGATAGTAGTTATGCCGGTTCTTTGGGAAGTTGGAAACTTAGTAAATTAGCATCGTTGAATTCTACTCATGAGAAGGCTTATAAGTATAATGCAGGTATTGACGTGACTCTTTTTAATGGTTTGAATATAACAATTGACGGTTATTATCAGCGTCGAAGTGATATTTGGGTTAGTACTAGTGGCAAATATTCATCGGTCATTGGTTTTGATACACCTTATGAGAATGGAGGAATTGTTGATAGCTGGGGTGTAGAGATTGGTGCCAACTATCACAAGAAAGTAGGTAATGTCGCTTTCAATATCGGAGGAAACTTCTCTTTGGCGAAAAACAAGATTATTGAGCAGTATGAAGAGCCACGCCTATATGATAATCTGATTACAACGGGTTTGCCTTTGAAGCAGACAATGGGGCTTGAGGCTATCGGCTTTTTTAAAGACCAGCAAGATATTGATAGCAGTCCTGTTCAGACGTTTAGCCCTGTCAAACCGGGAGATATCAAATATCGGGATGTGAATGGTGATAAAAAGATCGATGAAAATGATAAGATTGCTATCGGATATAATACGACGGCTCCCGAGATTTATTATTCATTTAATTTGGGAGCAGAGTGGAAAGGTTTGGGATTTAATGCAATATTTCAAGGAACAGGTCACTACTCGGCAGTCTTGAATACACAAAGTGTGTATTGGCCTTTGGTAGATAATGTAACGATTTCAAAACATTATTATGATAACCGGTGGACACCGGAAACGCCGAATGCTAAATATCCTAGATTGACAACTCAAAGTAATAAGAATAATTTTCAGACAAATACGCTATGGCTGGAAGATCGTTCATTCTTGAAACTGCGAAATGTAGAAATCTATTATAGGTTACCGGAACAATGGATGAAGAGTACGAAGTTTATAAGTAATGCAAAAATTTATGTACGGGGAAATGATTTGCTGTGCTTTGACCATATCAAGATTGCAGATCCTGAATCTTATGGAGTAAAGAATCCGTTGACACGCAGTGTGGTTGCGGGATTGACAATTGGATTTTAAGTTATAAAAATAATGTAGACAGATATGAGACTAAAATATTTATTTATAGGAAGTGTAATTGGTTGTACATTATTGACAGCCTGCCAGGATCAGTTGGATTATCATGAATATTCTAATTATGATAAAGAATATATGATGACGAATTACAAGAATGTAGGTGGACTGGTTACTAATATTTATGCACAGTTGGATGCTGATTGGGGTAACTATGGTGGTGCGATGCTTTCCTCAGCTTGTGATGAGTCTGAATATGTATGGACTTCCAGTTCTGTTCATGATTTCTATAATGGTTCGTGGAGTGCCAGTAATGGAATTTCCTCTACATGGTCAAAAAGCTACTCAGCTATTCAGCAATGTAATATGTATCTGGAAGAGTTTCTAGGATTGACTTTTCCTGAATTACGTTTGAATTCTGATTATGAGGCACAAATGTTCAGGTATCGGAATTATGAGAATGAAGTACGCTTTCTGCGTGCCTATTTCTATTTTAATTTGGCTAGACAATATGGGGATGTGCCGTTAGTTACCAAAGTGCCTTCTACAGATGAAGTGAATCATCTGACACGTACTCCTGTTCAAGAAGTTTTTCAATTTATACAAGATGAGTGTGATGCAATCGTTAAAAAGATTCCAGCGGATTATAGTAAATTAGGAATTTATGCTTTGCCTGGTAATTCGGAAAATGGCCGTGCTAATCGATTGGCTGTACTTGCATTAAAGGCACGTACGGCATTGTATGCGGCAAGTCCGTTGTTTAATCCAGAACAAACAGTGGATTTATGGCAGAAAGCGGCAGAAGCAAATAAGGCTGTCATTGATTCTTGTACCAAATATAAGTATGCATTAAATAGTTATGAGCAACTTTGGGGAGCAGATAGTTATTTGAATAATGAGATGATTTTTTTATGTCGTTCGCAAAAGGAGAGTAATACCTTAGAAGCGAATAACTTTCCTATAGGAGTTGAAGGTGGAAAGGGAGGAAACTGTCCGACGCAAACATTGGTAGATGCTTATGAAATGAAGTCAACCGGTAAATTGTGGAATGAAAAAGGTAGTGGTTATTCAGAAGAACCGGGTAGTGATCCGTATGCTGATCGTGATCCACGCTTCTATTTGACTATTGCTAAAAATGAAGATGAAAAGTGGCCTTCTTATTATAAAGAACCGTTACAGATCTATTATGGTGGTGTCAATGGAGAACCATTGTCGGGAGCTACTCCTACAGGATACTATTTGAAGAAGTATTGTGATGCCTCTATTAATTTGACGGCCTCTAGTTCAAATAAAAAATTTCATTCGTGGATAACCTATCGGTTAGGTGAGTTCTATTTAAATTATGCTGAGGCGATATTCAGATTGACGGGGGCGGTAGATAAACCTTTGCCAGGTGATAAAACTCCTTTGACGGCGAGAGAAGCTATTGATGTCATTCGCGCCCGTAAAGGTGTTGATATGCCTCGTCTGCGTGATGAAGTACTTGATCCTGATGTTTTCTGGAAGAGATATAAGAATGAACGCATGGTTGAATTGGCATTTGAAGGACATCGTTTTTGGGACGTTCGCCGTTGGAAGGAAGGAGACGTGTTGAAAGAAGTTACATTTATGAAGATTACCCGGAATAGTAACGGAACATATACGTATACTCGCCAGATACGTAAACGGGCGTGGGATGATAAGATGTATCTTTTCCCTGTTCCACAGTCTGAACGATTGAAGAATCCGAATTTATATCAGAATCCGGGATGGTAACTTCTAATAATAATGACTATAAAATGCAAAGGATATGTATATGAAAAAGATATTTACTTTTATATTAGGGGCTGTAGCTCTTTTAACATCGTGTTCGGATAGTGATGTAACATCATCTTTAGGACCGGATAATCCGGATGGACCGTCAGATGAAATTCGTCCCATTACTAGAACAGACACGAGAGGAATGGTTATTAGTTATGATGACAAGAACCCTTCTAGAGGTGCCTTGATTAGTTGGAAATGGATGAGTGGTGATCCGGAGAATGCTGCATATGATATATACCGGAAAGTAGGTGATGGTAATTGGCAAAAACTAAATGAAACCCCTATCTCTACTAGCACGAATTATAAGGATGTCACTATGGATCCTGCGCAGACAAATATTTATGAGTTACGTTTTGCGGATTCTGATGAAACATTGGCAACATGTAAGTTCTCTTCTGATATGGGACAGACTTTTTATCGCAGTGTTTTTTTGAATAATTCAAATTTGCCTGACCCTACATTTAAATATAGGGCCGCTGATGCTGCTGTTGGTGATTTGGATGGTGATGGAGAATATGAGATTGTGATAAGACGAGAAGTAGAGGATCGTGATCCGGGAGGTACGAATTGGAAAGGTAACTCGAAAGGATCTACTATCTATGAGGCTTATAAGATAAGTAACGGTGCATTTTTGTGGAGAGTGGATACAGGAATCAATGTTCCTCAAGGTAATCATTATGCTTCGTTTATAGTGTACGATCTGGATGGTGACGGTAAAGCGGAAGTTGCTATCAAAACTTCGGAAGGCACTACTTTCGGAGACGGAACCGCTATCGGAGATGTGAATGGTGATGGAATTACCGATTATCGTAATCCGGCAACCGGACGTGTACTGGCGGGCCCTGAATTTCTATCTATTGTTGATGGAATGACAGGAAAGGAATTGGCACGCACCGATTATATCCCGAGAGGGGACAAAGAGGACTGGATTGATTATTGGGGAGATAATGTGGGGAATCGTATCGATCGTTTCTTGATGGGTGTAGGGCATTTTGTTGCACAAAATAGTGCTCCTAGCATTGTGATGTGTCGTGGATATTATGAAAATTATCAAATAGTAGCACTTGATTATGCAAATGGAAAGTTGACCAAGCGTTGGCACTTTAATACGTATCCGGGTTACTCAGATTATGCAGGGCAAGGAAATCATAATTTGTCGGTAGGAGATGTCGATAATGATGGTAAAGATGAAATTATTTATGGGGCATGCGCGATAGACCATAATGGAAAAGGGCTCTATACAACAGAGCTTGGTCATGGTGATGCTTTGCATCTAGGTAAGTTTGATCCGACTTTGGAGGGACTGCAGGTAGTGGCTTGTCATGAGGAACCCAAATTTTATAGGGAATATGGTGCTGAATTCCGTGATGCAGCCACTGGTAAATTGATTTGGGGTATACCTGGAAATGGAGAAGATGTGGGGCGTTGTATGGTAGCAGATATTGATCCGGATACTCCGGGATGTGAAGTTTGGGCTTCTTCTACTGATGGGCGCTTGTATTCTTGTAAAGGTGAGTTATTGGCTAAATCAGCTCCGACGATCAGAAAAGACTCCTATACCTATAATATGGGAATTTGGTGGGACGGTTCCCTGAATAGACAGATGATAGATGCTAATAGAGTACTGGGATATATTGATAGTGATGGAAATTATACTAGTTCACCGAATAGAATATTTGAAGGAAGTACTTATGGAGTTGTGCCTATCAATGGTTCTAAGAAGACTCCATGTGTTTATGCTGACATATGGGGCGATTGGCGTGAAGAAATGATTTTTGTAGTGAATGACGGTGATAGTGATGATGACGGTGATGACGACGGGTGGACTGAATTGCGTATCTTCACCACTAATATTGAAACGGAATATCGTTTTCGTCCATTGATGGATGATCATATTTATCGTTTGAGTGCCGCTCATCAGAATGTTGGTTATAATCAGCCTACACATACAAGCTTTTATATTGGTTCTGATTTATTGAAAGCTGATAAAAAGAAATAATAAATCGTTGACCTTTAACTTTCATATTGTAATATACTGTGCGATATGAAAGCTAAAGGTTAGCATTGACGTATGTACAAATTTATGTTTGCCAGTTCAATGGCGGATATATTCTTGGTCCTTTTGTGGGCTATTTTAGATTTTATCGTTTATATTTGCGATATCTTTAAATCGAAAACACATGCGTCAAGTTTATCTTATTTTAGCCCTTTTGCTGTTTATTATTAAAGCATCTGCTTTTGATATCCTAAATATCAGTACTATAACTGACCGTAATGGTTTGTCACAGAATACAATTCGATGTATGATGCAAGATAGTTATGGGTTCATGTGGATGGGTACTATTAATGGGCTGAATCGTTATAATGGAAAAGAATTTACGGTAGTACATCCAGAATTGCCGGGTTCATTATTGTTGCCAGATAGTAGAATACGTAGTATTACCGAAGATAAAAATGGTTATATATGGATACGTACTTTCTCTAATACATTGTTCTGTTATGATCCGAAGCTGGAAAGCATGATTGATTATGACCCACAGAACAAATTAAAGATATTCACTCAGATTGCAGTGTTACCAAGTGGAGATGTTTGGATGTGGGGAGATAAGGGCTGTTGTCGAGTACGGTATGTGAATGGTAAAATGGAGACATGGAAACCTGATCATGAGAAACTGTTTGAGCAACCGATTTTATGTGTTTTCGAGGATTCAAATCGTAGAGTATGGATTGGAAGCCGTGAAGAGCTATTTATGATAGACGGTGATGTTGTACATTCCATGTTGAAGGGAACCACAGTCTTTAATGTGTATGAAGCAGATAATCTGTATTTTATAGGTGGAAACTCTATAATAATATTTGATAATAAACGGTTTTCGTTCTTACCTGCCATCTATTATGCTAAAGATAGAGCTTCGACTCATGCGCGTTCATGTATGTTGAATGAAGGGATTCTGATGATTGGAACGAAAGAAAAGACTTATACTTTCGATACAAATACGAATACATGGCTTCTTACAGAGAATTTCTTTCAAGGGCATGACTTACAGAACGCCAATTTCATAGTAGATAATAAGGGGGATGTGTGGGTATATAATATGTCAGGTACGTTATGGAGACATCGCTCTGACAACAGTTTTGAACCTTTGAATTTAATACCTTCGGATATACTTTCTTTAATCAATCAGGAACGTTTTCAAGTTTACCATGATTCTCGTGATATTATATGGATTACTACTTTTGGCAATGGTTTGTTTGCTATTGATGAGAAAAGTGGAAGAACTTATCATTATACAGCCGAGAAAGATTTGGTAACTAATTATTTACTATGTATTACTGAGGATAAATCTGGGGAAATATGGGTAGGAACCGAATTGGGTGGAGTTATTAAGATCTCTCTGACTAATTATCCTTTTGATATATTTTATCCGGCTCTTGGTGGAAATGTTGATAGGGATAATGCAGTGCGACTCATCTATGAGGATTTGGCTGGGCGATATTGGTTTGGGACTCGTGATGGAAATCTACATGTATGTGATTCTACGTTGAGACAATCATATGAACATCGCATTGAAGGTGGACTGCCGTTTACAATTGCTGAGGATACTCTTGGCTATAAATGGTTGGGGACGAAAGGGGATGGGGTGCTAATTTTTTCTCCAAAAGGAGACGCGATAGTTGAAAAGTGCACACTTTCCGACTGGGTTTGGCAGTCTTCATCCAGTAATAACATATTTACGGTTATGCGTGATAGTAAGAATCGTATGTGGATGGCTACCTTTGGTGGTGGATTACATTTAGCGGAGAGACATCACGGTAAATTAAGCTTTCGACAGTTTATTACAGAGAATAGACATCAATGCATGATGCGTTCTATGATTCAAGATCGGAAAGGATTGATTTGGGTTGGAACGAATGATGGGGTTGTGGTATTTAACCCGGACGAATTGATTAATGATAAGAATAAATATATCTCTTTGCATTTGCATACGGAAGATCTACAATCATTAAGCCATAATGAAGTAAAGGTTGTGTTTGAAGATAGTAAAGGGAATATATGGCTTGGGGCTACCGGAGGAGGTTTGAATCTGTTAGTACGTGGGAGATCTTTGGAAAAGTCATGGTTTAAGCATTTTGACGCGAATAATGGTCTGGCTAATGAGACTGTTCAAGCTATTTTGGAAGATAATGAAGGCTATATTTGGGTGAGTACGGAAAGTGGTATATCCAAATTCAATTTGCAGACGGAACGTTTTGAAAATTTTGTCTTTTCAAATAACAGACATGCAGCAGTGTTCAATGAACTGTCGTGTTGGAAGAAGAAAAGTGGCGAATTAATGTTTGGTAGTTATAATGGGGTTTACACATTTAATCCTTCTGGAATTAAATTTGATACATATGCTCCGCAGGTGGCTATAACCGGTCTGTGGATTAATGGAAATCCGATAAAGCCCAAAGAGCAAGACTCCCCTTTGATGGAAAGTATTACAGGTACTAAGAAGATCGTATTGGAACACAATCAGAATTCTTTCAACCTTGAGTGTACAATGATGAATTTCCACGCGGCAGAACTTAACCAATATGCGTACTATCTGGAAGGGTATGAAAAAGACTGGAATAATAGCTCACGTAACAATATGGCTGCATATCGAAATGTTCCTCCAGGAACTTATATGTTCAAAGTAAAAGGATGTAATAGCTTCGGAGTATGGAGCGAACAAGAAACCAATCTTGAGGTTGTTATTCTTCCACCTTGGTGGAGATCGTGGACAGCTATTATAATCTATATTGTCATAGGGTTGATACTGATCTATTTTACTTCAAGGCTTGCTCTAAAAATGCATCGTTTGAATATGGCGGTTGAAGTTGAGAAGCAACTGACTGAATATAAACTACGTTTTTTCACTAATATCTCTCATGAGTTCCGTACTCCGCTCACTATTATTCGTGGAGCGATAGAAGATTTGTCGAACCAGGAGAACTTGCCTTTTGCTGTTACTAAACAGCTGAGCTTGCTGACGAAAAGTTCTAATCGTCTGTTGCGTTTGATCGACCAGCTTTTGGAATTCCGTCGTTTACAGAATAATAAGATGGAATTAAAGTTGGAAAGGACTGTTGCTGAGCGTTTCTTCTATGATATCTATCTTACCTTTAAGGAAATGGCTGCCAAAAAACATATAGAGTATCTCTTCGAATCCAATAATCATACACAGGAGATGTTACTTGATAAGAGTAAGATGGATAAGATTGCTTATAATCTATTGTCCAATGCTTTTAAAAACACACCTGTTGGAGGTAAGATCGTGATGAAACTTGATTTTTCAGTAGTAGATGATATCTTTACGTTGAGTGTTTCAGATAATGGAACGGGAGTTCCTTATGAAAAGCGTAAGATGTTATTTGTACGGTTTGAGCAGATAAATTATGCTTCTGATGGTACAGGTGTTGGTTTACATCTGACAGCTGAATTAGCTAAAGTACATAAAGGGAATGTTTCTTATATCGATTCCTATTTAGGTGGTGCCTGCTTTTTGTTAACGGTACCTTTGTCTGATAAGAACTATGATCCAGCGGATATTATTGAGAGCTCATTACCTGTTGATAAAGAAATTACAGCTAAAGAAATTACGATAGACTCAACAGCATTAGAGGGAAATGTTGCGGAGATGTTGGGCTCTTCAGTTAATAAACCCTTTAAAGAGTACAAAGTGATGGTGATCGATGATGATGATGATGTTCGTGGGTTTATTGAATCACAGCTTGGTAAGTATTTTACGGTATCTGTTGCATCTAATGGTGCAGAAGGGATTGATAAATTGACCGATGAGCAGCCGGATATCGTAGTTTGTGATGTTATGATGCCTGAGATGGATGGGTTTGAGTTTACGAAACGACTGAGAAAGAATTTTAATATAAGTCATATTCCCGTTATTTTATTAACTGCTTACTCTTCTGAGGAGCATCGGTTAAAAGGGATTCAGGCTGGAGCTGATTCTTATATAACAAAACCTTTTAGTGTGAAATATCTGTTGGCACGTATCGTGAAACTTATTGAGCAACGTGAGAAACTCCAACGGAAGTTTGCTTCTGAACCGACTACCTTACAACCATTAATCAGTACTACCGATAGAGACAAGTCTTTTTTGGATAAAATCAATACTATTATTGAAAGGAATATGGGAGAAGCCGATTTTAAATTGGAAACTTATGCTTCTACTTTGGGGCTAGGACGTACTACTTTCTATGGTAAACTAAAGGGGATTGTGGGGTGTTCTCCCAATGAGTATGTTCGTATTCTCCGCATGAAGAAAGCAGCGGAACTGTTATTAACGACCGAAATGAATGTATCGGAGATTGGTTTTCAAGTAGGTATTAACGATCCTTTCTATTTCAGCAAGTGTTTCAAGAACTCATTTGGAAAGTCGCCTTCGCAGTACCGGAAGAGTTCCGGACAGGAAAAGACTGAAAGTATATCGGAAGAGTAGACTACTAAAATTGAAAAAAGAGAATCCCCTGTCGGACTAGTCGGCAGGGGATTCTTTTATTAATCAAATTAAGCTCTTACTATTAGAAAATAGGAACTTAGTCTTTCAGTTTTGCTCTGATAAAATCACGGTTCAAGCGGGCAATGTTGCTGATAGAGATGTTCTTCGGACATTCGGCCTCGCAAGCACGAGTGTTTGTACAGTTACCGAATCCCAGTTCATCCATCTTTGACAACATAGCTTTTGCACGGCGCAAAGCTTCCGGTTTACCTTGCGGCAGCAAGTTCAACTGGCTGACTTTTGCAGAAACGAACAACATGGCAGAACCATTCTTACAAGCAGCTACACAAGCACCGCAAC
>ERZ791858.418-NODE-418-length-39572-cov-12.079409_pt1 | contig 39572 bp, 40 predicted proteins | sample MGYA00510284_ERZ791858 | MGnify/ENA primary metagenome ERZ791858 (study PRJEB30046, sample SAMN00792077) | human gut metagenome | study: EMG produced TPA metagenomics assembly of the A metagenome-wide association study of gut microbiota in type 2... | reverse complement strand
CAATGCTGTATCTTCCGATTCTGGACGATACAGCATTTTCTTTGCAATTATGAAAAGATGTTGCTATAATAGAATCATCTCTCTGAAACGCGAGGTTTCTCCCATGAATTTATATATCAGTGCCGCCGAGTATGACTACCACACCCTGCTGAAAGTGGCCGAGATGGCAGGGCTTGCGGGAATCATTGGTTTTCATGAGGCCGGGGACGGCTATCTGGTGACCTTCCCGCAGGGGGAAAATGTTCAGGCTCTGATAGATGACTATAAGGGACGGCTGCGGGATTTGGAAAACAATATTTGGCAGCATTAAAACAGGTATACAAATCGGAATTTGTCTTGACTTTATAAATTTCCCCGCCTGATTTGCCCCGTTCATTGTCCAGATAGTACATATAGCAGTGGTCACAGCCCTCACTGTATTTGTGGCAGCCATGCCAGGGATTCCAAATATCACTGCTCATACCGATTCCTTTCCAGTTCGCAAATCAGACTGTGAGGCATTCTTCGTGGCCCACGTACCGCACCAATCCCATAGGCTTTCAGCTTCTCAAACGGGAGAAAAGACGGGTTGTACTGATCCAGCTTTTTCAATCTCATCACATGGTTCATAGGTACGTTGCCATCATCATAATGGTAAGGAATATTGACTTCTGTAGCTTCGCACCGATATAGAACAGCGGAAACCGGGGCCGTAACATATAGACAGACAACATCGCCAACGGCTACTTCCTCCTGCTTATAGCCTTGGTCAGTAGTTTGATACTATGTACGAACTTTCTGCGTACTTGCTTTCGTTTTCGGATACCGTACAATATTTATACAATGAATCGTCAAGAGAGGAGGCAACAAGGTGACTTCTTTAACCATAGAACAAAAAAGAGTGGACATATACCCAAGCGCAAAGCCGGGCAGCCCAGTTATCTATCTCAACACCTTTTCCAATGCCGTTAACAGTGTGTATAAAAACCTGATGGCGCTCGGCTGCCCAGATTTCTGTCTGGTGGCGGTCAGTGAGCTGAAATGGGATCATGACATGACACCGTGGTATATGGGGCCGATCTCTAAACACGATACGCCCTGCACCGGGGGTGCGGATGATTACCTGAAACTGCTTCTGGATGAAATTATGCCGGAAGCGGAAGCGCTCCTTCCCGGTGCGCCCGCCTGGCGGGGCCTCGCCGGTTACTCGCTGGCCGGGCTGTTCGCCCTCTACGCTCTCTACCAAACGGATGTGTTTGCCCGCGCAGCGAGTATGTCAGGTTCCTTCTGGTTTGAGGGCATCATGGAATATGTGTGCTCCCATGAGATGAAGCGCAAACCTGACTGTCTGTATTTTTCTCTCGGAGACAAGGAGAGCTCCACCGATAATCCGATTTTGAACGTTGTGCAGCAGAATACGCAGGAGATAGAAACACTGTGCCACGGGAAAGGCATCGAAACCACCTTCGTACTGAACAGTGGCAGCCACTATCAGGCGTGCAACAAGCGCACAGCGGCTGGCATTCACTGGATATTAAATAGATAAACCGACAAGGAGATAAAACGATGGATACGATCTATTCGCTTTTTCAGAAGGTAGTTAAAGAACATGAAAATGCCCCGGCTATCATTGAAAACGACCGCACCATGACTTTTGGAGAGCTGTCCAACATGGTGGATATGATCACGTGCAGCTTTCCGCAGGAAGTACACAGCATCGGCATCGTCATGCGTCACCGAACCGAGATGATTGCCTCGATTCTGGCGGTACTCAAATGCGGCGGCCGATATGTCCCAGCCGAGCCGGATTTTCCCACCGGGCGCATCCATGACATGATGACCGAGGCACAGGTGGATTTTGTGCTGACGGAACACGCCTTTGCGCCCAAACTGAGCAGTTTCCCCATCCGCTATACAGATTGTGAGATCTGCGGCGTGGAGACGCCCTCCTGGAAGCGCAACGCCATCGAAGACCCGGAACGCCCCGCCTATGTGCTGTATACGTCAGGTACCACCGGGCGGCCCAAAGGTGTCTGTGTCACCAACCGCAATGTTTGCCATTATGTCCGTGCCTTTGCCAACGAGTTCCATCCCGGCCCCGGTGATGTCATGCTGCAATATTCCGTCTGTTCTTTTGACATCTTTGTGGAGGAAGTGTTCACCAGTCTGCTGAATGGTGCCGCTCTGGCCATCCCCGCTGACGAGGATAAGGCCGACATCCATGCATTGATGGCTTTTGTGGAACGCCACCATGTGACTATGATCAGCGGCTTTCCGTATCTGCTGGCAGAAATGAACCACCTGTCTGTCATTCCGTCCTCTCTGCGGCTGCTTATCAGCGGCGGCGATGTGTTGCGGGGCGTTTATGTGGATCACCTGCTGAACAAAGCAGAGGTTTACAACACCTACGGCCCCTCCGAGACAACGGTCTGCGCCTCCTATTACCGTTGTAATAGTGGAACTGTGCTGGAGGACGGTACCTATCCCATCGGTCATCCTGTACTAGGTGCGCAAATCAGGATTCTGGATCAGTCTGGCAACGAGGTTGCCAAAGGGCAGACGGGTGAGATTTGCATTTATGGCGGCGGTGTATCTCTGGGCTACATTGGCGACCATGCCGAGGAAAACAGAGCTTTTGAGCGGCAGCCGGACGGTAGCACCATGTACCGCAGCGGCGATTTGGGCTATATCCTGCCGGATGGCAACATTGCATTCCTGCACCGCAAGGACGACCAGATCATGATTTACGGCAAGCGGGTGGAACTTGCCGAGGTGGAGTCCCGGCTCTATCGGTGCAAGGATGTGCAGCAGGCTATTGTCCGGGCTTTTACAGACGAGGATGGACTGTCCTATATGACCGCCTATGTGGTGCCTTCCGACAATAAGCTGAAAGTCTCGGAAGTAAAAAAAGAACTGTCTGAAAATTTGACTTCCTTTATGATCCCAGAGTTCTTTGTGAAGATGAAGCAGATTCCTTTGAATGTCAACGGTAAGCCGGATGTGTCGAAACTGCCGGTGGTAATGAAAGCGGGGGCATTATAATGGAGATTCAGATCCGGCAGGCCACGATCCAGGACCTGAATGTATTGATGCAATGGCGAATGGAAGTCTTGCATGAGGTATTCTCCATCCCCTCGGAGCGGTCTGTAACAGAGCTGGAATCGGAAAATCGCCGCTACTATCAAACAGAACTGCCGCAGGGCGGACATATTGCCTGCTTTGCCTACGTAGGGGAGGAAATCGTCGGCTGCGGCGGGATATGCCTCTATCATGAGATGCCCTCACCGGACAATCTAAACGGGAAATGTGCCTACCTGATGAACATTTATACCCGGCCGCAGTTTCGCGGACACGGCATAGGGAACAGAATCGTCAGGTGGCTTGTAGAGCAGGCTCGTCAGCGGCATATTTCAAAAATTTATCTTGAAACCTCAAACAAAGGCAGGCCGCTGTATCAAACAATCGGTTTTGCCGATATGAAGGATATGATGAAACTGTCCCGTGAAAAATAAGCAAAATCAAAGGAGCATACATACAATGGAGTCAATCATCTGAAACGTTGAAGTAAAAAGCGTCCTCACAAAATCCAATTTGCCTGTGAGTGATTATTCGGTCAATCCTTATGTGGGCTGTGGCCACGGCTGCAAATATTGCTACGCATCTTTTATGAAGCGTTTTACCAATCACCCGGAGCCCTGGGGAGAGTTCATAGACGTTAAATTTTGGCCGGAAATCAAACACCCGGAGCGGTATGCAGGGAAAGAACTGTTTCTCTGTTACGTGACCGACCCATATCAGCCGCTGGAGGAAACCGTCTGCCGCACCCGCGCCATTTTGGAGCAGATGCAGGGCAGCGAATGTAGCCTCAGTATTGCTACCAAGTCTGACCTGGTGCTGCGTGACCTTGACCTCATTAAAACATTCCCCAATGCGCGGGTATCCTGGTCGATCAAACACACTGGACGAAGATTTTCGCGCTGATATGGACAATGCAGTGAGCATTGAGCGGCGGCTGGCCGCTATGAAAGCATTCCATGATGCTGGTGTGCGCACCACCTGCTTTATCTCGCCGATTTTCCCCGGCCTCACCGACCTGCCCTCCATCATCCACCGGGCGAAGAATCAATGTAATTTGGTCTGGCTGGAAAACCTAAACTTGCGGGGCGGTTATAAGAAAACGATTTTTGACTATATAACGGAAAAACATCCAGACCTGCTGCCGCTGTACGATACCATTTACACTAAAAAAGAACGCAGCTACTGGTCAATGCTGGATGCGCAGATGCGGCAGTTTTGCCAAGAGGAAGGGCTACTGTATGTCCGGGATGATGATTCCATCAAACGCCCGTTCAACGATCCGCCTATCGTGGTCAATTATTTTTTCAACGAAGAGATTATCCCTCGGCCAAAATGCAGAAGAACAGGTAATCAAAACTATATAGTAACATGCAGAAAGCTAGAAGTTGTAGAGGTGAGGTTATGAAACGCGCAGAATTAGAATCAGACATATAACGCCGAGACAGATTATCCGTGGCTCAAATATCCGAATTATGAGGTGTTCCGGCATTGTAATAATCGGAAGTGGTTTGCTCTGATTATGGATGTACCAAAGAACAAGCTGGGGCTGCAAGGCGAAGAAATGCTGAAAGTGGTCGATTTCAAATGTGACCCAATTCTGATTGGCACACTACGAGAGGAACCCGGCTTCTTCCCGGCGTATCACATGAGCAAGGATAGCTGGATTACTGTTGCACTGGATGGCAGCGTATCAGATGACAAAACCAAAATGTTGCTTGATATGAGTTATGAAGCAACGATACCCAAAACATGCAAAAAGAGATACTGACAAATTCCAGTTTGTCGAACAAATCCGCAACAAACAGCAGCAGTTAGGAGAACCCCATGATTTTACACATAAACAACAGTGAGTATGATTACCACACCTTGGTCAAGGTTGCGGAGATGGCAGGGCTTGCGGGCCTTGTCGGCTTTCACGAATCCGAGGACGGCTATATTGTCAGCTTTCCTGATACAGAAAACACGCAGTCGCTTATTAAAGACTACAAAGCGCGTCTGCGTGATTTAGAAAACAATATCTGGCAGTACTAAACTGCCACTGACTCTAAGGCGGGCTTCGACCCGCCTTTTCTTTATGCAAAATCATTCTTGCTTCTTCCTTTCTCCCGGTTTCGTTGTGATGAGCTGATAGACATCACTATACTCATTATTGTTTGTTAAGATCACCATCATCATTGATGGGTGTTGCTTACGGATTTTCAGCAACGTGGACATCTCTGTCTTATCGCTAAATATTATATCTGTAAATAATAGATCGATTGGGTGAAACCGCGTTGTGAGATTATGCAATGACGGGCAACATGATATTTTGTATTGTATGTGGTTTCGCTTAAAATATTGTTCGATAAACTTCGCAACATAGGAACGCAAAGAATCGTCCTCATGACAAATAGTTGTATTAAGCAAGTTTTACCTCTAAACAATTCTTCCGTGTGTTATTAGATTTTTGCGGTTATTGCGTGCAAATATAAAACATAGCCCCTCCACCGGGTGTATTGCGGGCTCCAATATGCAACGATTGTTGCTCTGCCAGACTTTTTGCAACAGAAAGCCCAAGCCCATAGTGGCCATTGGTCGTACGGCTGGGATCTGCGCGATAAAACCGTTCAAAAATCCGTGGTAAATCCTTTTCGGCAATACCCTGACCGTAATCATGTACCCCGATTTCCACTACATTATTTTTCAGGAGGTTACAACAAATTTCGATGGTGGTATCTTCCTTCGTGTGGGCAATCGCATTGGTAATAAAGATACTGCCTATCTGGGTAAGTGCTTCTTCGTTAGCCATGATTTCAGGGTATGACGCTTCTTCAATCTTGAGACGTAACGGATGACGTTGCTGTTTGGCATAGATCTGGTATTTTTCATAAAGCTGCAAGCAAAAGGTATCAGGTTCAATTGCTGTCAAAACCAGCTTGCGTTCTTGTCTATCTGAATTTGCCAGAAGCAATAAATCTTGTACCAAGTGACTCATCCGCAGAGCCTCGCTTTGCGTTGCATAAAACACTCCTGAAATTTCCGGAGAAGAAGGAATGTGCTTTTGCAGTACCTCCAGCCCAGCACGGATCGATGCTAGCGGCGTCTTTAGTTCGTGCCCTGCTGCTGCAACAAATTCTTTCTGCTGACGAACGGAATTCTCTACCGGTCTTAAAAGGCTCCGAATCAACCAGCTATTGATGACAGCCAAAATAATACATCCTAAGAGCAATAACACTCCGTAGAAAACTGCCTGATGCTGAATAAACAGCAGACGAACGCTCTGGCTTTGCAGAGCCAATATTTCAATTTGCGTTTTATCCTCGTGCCGAAAGTAGAATACATGGAAACGCCCTAAAGCAGTATTCCTTTCATCCTTTTTTGATGTCCACCCGTTTGAAGCCTGGGAGAGTTCATCCGTAGAAAGGCTATGCTCCGAGCGGAATATATTTTCCAATACGTCCGATGTAAGTCCTCCAGTCGGTTCGAAACGGAATAATGGCGTTCCATTTTCAAAAATGTATATGTTGCCATCCAAATTTTCTTCCAGTTCCTGCAAAGTACTCTGATCAACCTGCCGGGAGGAAAGTAGTTTGATTTGGTATGATTCTATCTGGTCACAAATCTGAGCGTCCAATGAGGCTTCATATCTGTTGCAGGAAAAAAAGAATGTGATTCCTAAACACAATGCCAAGATCAGCCCCGTGATGCCAGTATAAAGGAGAACCAGTTTTAGCCAAAGTTTTTTAATCATGGATGTTCTCCAATCGGTATCCGACACCCCGAATGGTCGTGATCGTCAGGCAGATACCAGCTTTTTTTAACTTTTTGCGTACAAAGTGGATATAGGTGTTCAGATTACTTTCTTCAATCTCAGTGTCATCGCCCCAAACCCGGGAAAGCAGTCGCTCTCTTGTAAACAACTGATGCGGGTATCGGAAAAACACTTCCAAGAGGTCCGCTTCCTTTTTTGATAGTTGACAGTGTCCTTTTGGCCCACATAGTTCCAGCTGATTACAGTCTAATGTTGCATCCTCGTAATGAATTTGGTTGCTTTCCTCCACAGCCATCGCTTGTGAGGGCCTGCGAAGTAATGCGTGGAGGCGAGCTACAAGTTCTCGCATGGCAAATGGCTTGGCCAAGTAATCGTCCGCACCAGCTTCCAGCCCATCCACTTTGTCGTCTAAGCCGCCCATAGCAGTCAGCATCAGCACCGGAGCTGATACTTTGGCTGCCCGGGCCTTTTTCAAAATCGTTAGGCCATCCATCGAAGGAAGCATCCGGTCCAGGCAACAAGCATCATAACAGTTATGAAGAAGAAGTTCCAAGCCTGTCTCGCCATCATGGCAAAAGTCTGAATCAATTCCAGCATCTTGCAAGCCCGCACGCATGATTTGGCAAAGATTTTTATCATCTTCTATTATCAAAATTCTCACGATGTTCATCTCCCTAGTTTATTATAACAAACCATTCTTTAATCAATATTTAAATAAGGGTGCTCATCTTAAATTTTGTTTTAACATTGATCTGTTATGATATATACAACCAAAAGCGAAAGGAGTCAACTGTATGAATCGCTTAATCAAGAGCACGGCACTGGGACTTTCGGTGTTGATGGGATGTTCTCTGTGCGCGTGTGGTGTAACGGATTCTTCACTGGGGCAGAAAACAGAAATCAATCCAGGGTTGTGGGTTGAAAAAGAGGTGGCTTTGGAGCCTGATCCGAGTGATATCCTTGCCCTCACAACCACCACTGATGGCCAACTCCTCTGTGCGACCGTCCAGTCAAACGGAGAGGCATCCCAGAAGGTTGATGTGCTTTCTTCTTCGGATGGCTACACATGGGACACCACGCCAGTTTATTCGGTGGAAGTGCCGGGGACTTGCATCGAAGCAAGCCTGACGGAAAGTGGCGTTCTTGTTCTGATCAGGACTGAAGATGAAGAACAGATTTGGTACGGAGCGAAAGAGACAGAATGTTCTCAAGTCCAACCTGCCGATTCTGAAGTAACTGACATCAACAACATTCAATTTGTCAACTCGGATTCTTTTTTGATGGCCGGACGGGATACCAATAACCAGTCCGTTGCAGCTATCTTTTCGCTTCGCGATGGCCGTATGGTTACGAAAGTTGGGGCCGGAACGGAATGGGGGGGATTTGCCCAACACGGGGATGAACTTGCCTTCATATCCGAAACGGGCAAACTATCGACTCTGAAGGCAAATGGTGAGATACAAGAAGGTAATGTCGAGGGACTCGAAAACATCATTGCTGCCTATTGTGATTCACAGGGAAATTACTATTATGCAGACAGCGAGGGAATTTACCGGGTTGCTGCTGGTGGAACCTTAAAAGAAGAAATCACTCCATCCAGCGGGTTTGCATTTTCGGTACAGGGAAAAGTAATCACAAATCTCGTTTACTTTCAAGACAGCTTTTTCTGTGTTGTCAAAGACACGTCTGACGATTCCGCACAACTTTATTCGTATACATTTGATCCTGACGCGACACCGTCAGAGCAGATTGAGCTCACTGTCTGGTCACTGTCCGATTCTCCCACTGTACGAAGAGTCCTTTCAGAATATCAGCAGCAACACAACGATATCGCCATACAGTATACAGTCGCCGGCAGCGATGATCTGGCAACCGAAGATGTACTGAAAGCATTAAATACAGAACTGCTTGCTGGGAGCGGTCCTGACCTAATCGTCTTTGATGGCATAGATGTTACACCTTATATCGAAAATGGCGTTCTGGCTGATTTAAACGAGTCGCTGCAGGAATTTTCAATCTTGGATTCGATTAAAAATGCTTTCTCCGTGGATGGAAAGACTTATATTGCTGCTGCACGGTATGCCATTCCATCTATTTGGGGAACCGCCGATGACATGGATCAAATTACAGATCTATCTTCCTTTATAGAGTTCGTAAAATCCTGCCCTCCGCGTGATGACTACAATTTGTCCGACAATGCTTATTATACAGCCCTTCCAGAGGAAGACAAATATGCGGTTTCGTTTATGACGCCTCAGGAAATCCTCCAGTTCTTGATGAGCACCTCTGCTTCCGAATTGATTACGGATAACACACTGAATCAAGAGCAACTGCAACAACTGTTCCAAGCCATCGAATCTATCGGCACTTACTACAACATGGCTTCTTATCGCACGGAGCAGGAGGACGATTCGATTGTCTATTCCGACGGCGGAGACTCCATCACCATTTCCGGTGCTTCACGCGAAGTCATTAACAAACGAGCAAGGATTGGACGGAATCTGATTGATTCTCCTGCGTTCCTGGGCTGGATCACTAAAAATTGGGAAGGTCAGGCACCTGAATTAAAATCCGCACCGGGCCTTTGTGAAAGGGCTTATTCTCCGAAGGTCTTACTTGGAATAAATGCTAGTAGCCCAAATCAGGAAGCTGCAAAGGATTTGTTGAAAGCGTTCTTTGCTTCGGATATCCAAAATACGGTTGTTGGAGATGGCCTGCCCGTTATTGAAAGCAGTTTGGATGCAAGAATTGACGCAGCTGTTGAAACATACGGTACAGATCGCGAAATGCTGGCTGATTTCCTCACAGGCGTAAAAACGCCTGTGATTGTTGATGAAGTAATCGCAGACAAATTGTTGCCGTACGCCGAGGCGTTGGCAAAAGGACAGCAAGATGCTGAATCGGTTACGCAGGCAGCAGAAAAAGATTTGCGCCTTTACTTGGCAGAACGTGGGTAATCGCAGTAGACCTTCTTTGCCTGTATTAGCGGTTCCGACATATTCAAATCTTCAACAGAGCTTTTCATACACATTTTAACTTGTTTATTAAGAACAGGAGAAACTCAAATGAAACGAAATCTGTTTTTGTTGGCCATTTTGCCGTTTTCCCTCGCTGTCGCCCTGTGCGCCTGCGGCTCTACTCCTGGGGAAAGTAAGCCATCAGAAAAAACGCAGAGCTCCGTTTCACAGGCACAAACGGATTCCGCTGCAACAGGCAACGAAATTTCGATTGGCAACAATTTTTCGATTGAAGCCGGTACAGTTCTTTCGGATGGCTCTATTTATTTTGTGGGGCGTGAAGGTGCCGATGGCTTCTGTGCCTATGTCTCTACAGATGATGGGGACAGCTGGACAAAGGAAGAACTGCCCTGGGCCGACCAGACTGTTGTGGGAATCAAACTGCGTCCGGATGGCTTCATGCTGGGCATGCAGGGACAGCAGGTTGTTTATGCCGCCCGCGGCGAGGACCTTAAAACTGCGGATATTTCCGCGCTGGGAGCAATTGACGGAATTTCTGCCGTTTATCCTATTGATGGTGACACCTTTACCGTAACGGGTGGAAGAACGGAAACTTTCGTGAATGAGGATGGTCAAGAGCAGGGAACTATTCACCCCCTTCCCTTCGAGGATATGGTGTTGCAGTATGATGGCTCGTTGGTAACACAGTGGGGAGAAGGAATCGCTGCGGACCAAGCGGGGTATTACGCGTCAGATGGAGAAAAGCTGTACTATGTCGACTTTGAAACCAACGAGTGCCGTTCTTTGGATGGGGCAGGGCAAATCGATAGCTACGGAGTCTTAGCGACTATTAAGGGCTCATCTTTCTGCCGAAACGGCATTTTCTATTATGTGGACGATCAAGGCATCGTTGCCTACGATACCACCAACAATTCCGAATCACGGATTCTGACAGACACCCTTGCACCTTTTCTGCAGGATGATGTCAGCTGTGTCACATTGATCGTTACAGATCACCAAGCTATCGCTGTTGCAGCAGATCTGAACTCCGAGACGCAGACGGTATATCGCTATGAAATCTAAGCGCAAGCGGTTTGCCCGTCCCATCGAAAAGCTGCATTTCAAAAAGAATACATTTCGCCGAAAGGGGAAAAAAGCGTTCCAAGCATGGATGTTTTTGCTTCCCTCACTGATAGGAATTGGTGTTTTCCTCTTTGTTCCGTTTGGAGAAACTATCCGGCGCAGCTTCACAAACCCTTTGGGAACAAAATTCCTTGGTATGAAAAATTACCAATCCATTTTTTCAAATGATGCCTTTCGTTTGGCAGTAGCAAACACAGTGAGATTTATCCTGGTCTGCATTCCGCTACTTCTCGTAACCAGCTTGATTTTCGCTCTTTTGATACGGAAAATCCTGCCCAAAGGGGAAAAGCTGCAAACAGCTTGCCTATTGCCTATGGCAATTCCGGTTGCCAGCATCTCTTTACTATGGAAAGCTCTTTTCACACAGAACGGTATTTTGAACAATCTTTTGTCCTTTTGGGGAGTACCGGAAATTTCTTTCCTTGATAGCAGTGCGGCTTTCGGGGTACTTGTAGGTACTTACCTTTGGCGGAACATCGGATACGATATGATTCTTTGGCTGGCCGGTTTGGATGCGATTCCTGCCAGCATGTATGAAGCAGCCAAAGTTGACGGCGCAAACAGCTGGCAAATTTTCTGGAAAATCACCTTGCCAAATTTACCGTCTACCATGGGGCTTATCACAATCCTCAGTATTTTGAACACGTTCAAGGTATATCGGGAAGCCTACCTAGTGGCAGGAAATTACCCGGATGACGGTATTTATCTCTTGCAGCATTTGTTTAACAACTGGTTTTCTTCTTTGGATCTTGGTCGATTGTCGGCAGCGGCTGTTGTTGTTGCCCTTGCGCTGCTTCTGGTAATTCTGCCATTTTTGAAAATGTTGCGGGAGGGTTCCGAGTGAAAAAGCGTAAAAAGGCCGTTCGTCTTCCTTATCTGGTATTGGTACCCTTTGCCGCATCTGTGTGCCTGGTGATTTGGATGATCTTTTCTGGTGCGCTTATGAGTACCGATGAAGCAACGCAGAGCCTTGGCGGAATTTTCGATGGGACTTCTGCGGTGCATTGGCCGTTGATTCCCAATTCGCCCACCTTACAGCCATTGATCGAAGTCCTATTGGATACACCAGAATTCTTTGTTATGTTTTGGAATACCTGTATCCTCACATTTCCGCAATTGATTGGGCAATTTCTGTTTGCCAGTCCTGCTGCATGGGCGTTTTCTCGTTTTACTTTTCGAGGTCGAAATCTTCTTTTTACTATTTATACGATTCTGATGCTACTTCCGTTTCAAGTTCTCATGGTGCCTGATTATTTGGTTTTGGATCGGTTGGGACTCATGGATACAGTTTGGAGCATCATCTTGCCCGGTGCCGTTTCCACCTTTCCCGTCTTTATTATGAAAAAGGGGTTCGACGGTATTCCCGTTTCCGTTCTGGAAGCAGCCGAACTGGATGGTGCCGGTGCCATTACAACCTATATAAGAATTGGTCTTCCGCTTGGAATCCCTGGCATCCTGTCCGCATTGCTTTTATCTTTTATTGAAGCCTGGAATGCAATTGAACAACCGCTGGTGTTTTTGAAGAGCCAAAACCTTTGGCCCATGTCCCTGTTCCTCGCCAATATTACACAGGATGACATTGGAATTGCTATGGTGGCCAGTGTGTTTATGTTATTGCCCGTAATTCTGATCTTTCTGTTTGGGCAGAGATATTTGATTTTGGGAATCCAATCAAGTGGAGTAAAGGAGTGAACCGGATTTGAAATCAAGTCCAAAACAAACGGATTATCCTATTTACAGTGAGGGCAAGCTGTCCAAGCGCAAACAATTGTTCCACCTTTCACTTCGGAATCGCCTTCCCGCTCTGCGTCAGACTCCGATTTCGGAATCCGATACTGACTCACAGAACGATGAACGTCAAGCATTAAAAAGAATTGTCGTATTTTTTGCTGTCATGTTGATTCTGACTTTGGTTGCTAGGGGAACCAGCAGTGCAATTCGGCCAGTTGTAACTACACAGCAGGCAAAAGCTGGAACAATTAGTCAAAGCGTTCAGTCGTCCGGCTCTATCACAGCATCCAGTGTGCTTTCGGTATCCTTGCCTGAGGGCATCGTGCTCGACAACATTTTGGTAAAAGAAGGGCAGTCTGTCGTAGAGGGGCAAACACTTGCAACCTGTGACGTGGATGAACTTGCGACAAAGCTGGATCGCGCCAAGGCTTCTTTGCAGAAAAGTAAGGCGGAGTATAACCAACTTTTATCAAACGCAGTGCTGGATGATACGAGTGTTGCACGAACCCAGCAGGCTTTGCTCCGTGCCTATGAAGCAGATCAGAAAGCCTACGAGGAATTAGAAAAATTGCGAGCATCGGAAAATCCGGACCCGGAAGCAATCAGCACTGCTGAGCAAGCTGCCGATGATGCACATTGGGCAGCACAGCAGGCTGAGTATGATCGTAACAGTGCTTTAGCCTCCTATCAGGAGATGCAAAGACAGAACAATCTTTCTGCGCAGGTGAATCAGGCTTCCGCCGAAGATGTTGCCCTTGACATTAAGGATACACAAGCGGAAATTGAACAGTTGGAACAGCTTGTGAATCAGCAAGGAGTGATCTCCTCGCCCTTCTCAGGCGTTATTTCAAACGTCGAGGCCGAAGTTGGAATGGAAAGTACTCAAACATTCTGCACTATTTACGATACTTCAAAGGGATATCTTTTTGCTTGCGAACTCCCTGCTGCTCAGGCCAGTGATTGTCAAACCGGATTATCTGCTGTTATAAAACAGGGGGACCAGACTGAGACTGCTGCAATTACCGCGATTTCTGAAAATGCAGAGAATGATACAGTAGACATCACCATTCAATTAACCGCTACCGATTGGAAAGTTGGTCCTGCGGATGCAGAAATTGTTCTCAGTGAACAAGATTATGATTTTTGCCTGCCTAACACTGCAATCCATCAAGACAATCAAGGAGATTTTGTTTTCGCTGTTGAAGAAAAAAATACGGTTTTAGGCACCCAAAATGTTTTGGTTCGCATTCCAGTCACTGTTTTGGAGGTAGGTCAATCACAAACTTCCATCGAAGGAGCCATTTCGCCAGAAGACTCTATCGTTGTGCAAAGCACTCGTTCCCCTGAGGCAGGTTCTAAAGTGCGGGTGAAAAATGAAAATGCGTAAAGTATACAAAATCATGTTGCTTGCCGTCTTATTGTCGGTAGCACTATTTTGCCTTACAGGTGCTTATCGAGCAGCAGATCAAATACAGACAGCGTATGCGCCGTATAGCTTTCGATACAAGGAGGCATTTTCGTCTGATCAAATTCAATCAGCCCATAGGTTTCAAGCTGGTGAGGATGGCACACAGTATGCGATGACTCTCTGGAATGAAACAAAAGAAGTGCTGAAAACAGATTTGCACAATATCGATGCGCAGGTGGTTTTTTATTCCGGCGATGCAGCAATTGTTTTTCCTGCCGTTTATATACAGGGATCAGCACCGGGTGCTGTCGATGTGAATGGCTGTGCTGTCAGTGAATCTATCGCCTTGGATTTGTTTGGCAGTACAGACATTGTTGGTCAAACTTTGCAAATAGGAGACCGTAATGTTCAGATTCGGGGAGTTTTTCAGGGACAGACAAATCTCGCCATTACAGCGGCACAAGAATCTGATATGTTGAAAAATGTAGAGCTTGTAGGCTCACCAGGTGGCGATTTACGAGAAATGGCTGTTGATTACGTCACCGCTGCAGGCTTGGGTACTCCCGATCAAATTTGTACTGGAAAAACCTGGGGCAACTTTTTTGTGGCACTGTGTTCTCTCCCTCTTTTAGTCTCAGCACTATGGCTTTTGTTAGTAGGGTTTAGGATAAGTCTGCGTTTCCCATCATGGCTCCGCATTACCATCTGGTTTGCCGTCTTATTTGTGTTCGCACTACTTCTCCCTTATTTATTGGGTCAAATACCTTCTTGGCTGTTACCGGCTCAGTGGAGCAATCTTGGCTTTTGGCTGGATCTTGTGAATATCTTAAATGAGAGGCTTAACGAAACCCTGTCACTCGTTCCCACCACTCGGGATGTTTTCGCCAAAAGGCAGGCAATAGAGTTTACGTTGTGGTTACTCGCTTGCTTGGGAGCTTTAGGATTAAGCGTGCGGGTGTTAAAGCAAAGATGATTATTGTGGCGTTACATTTCCGGGAGGTCATGTAGAAAAAGGAGAATCCTTTACTGATGCTGTAATTCGCGAAGTGTTTGAGGAAACGGGATCAAGAATTTCTTCGCCTGCATTATGCGGAATAAAAGATTGGTCAAATGATGATGGTTCAAGATATATGGTTTTATTTTATAAAACTAACAAATTTGAGGGGAAATTGTCTGCATCTAATGAGGGTGAAGTTTATTGGACAGAAATAGAAGATATGAAAAAGGCTGATTTAGCGGATGGAATGGAAAAGGTGTTGGAAGTTTTTTTGAAAGAAAATTTAAGTGAGTATTTTTTCTATAAAGAAAACAATAGATGGGTAGATGTATTGAAATAGACAACTTCCAGTTTGTAGCACAGTAGAGGGTCGCTTCGGCGGTCCTCTATTTTTGCAAATCATTGACTTACTCCTTCCTCACTTCATCCGGCTTGGTCGTCATCAAGCCGTAGAGCTTAGTATTTTTCGGGAAGCTATTGGTGAAAGGCACGATGTTGCCCGCGCAGCGAATCAGCCCGCAGCCCGCGGGAACATTGGTGACGTAGCCAAGCTGGTTGTCCGAGATGTTCAACAGCTTCGCCAGTTCCGCGCGGTCGGTGGCGCTCTGGTTCAGCATCACCAAAAATTCCGAGTTCGCCAGCATCAGGCGGGCGGTGTCGGAGCGCAGCAGTTCGTCCACATTCTGCGTCAGCCCGGTCACAAGTCCGTTGTACTTGCGGATGCGTTTCCACAGCTTGTAGAAAAAATTCGCGCTGTACTCGTAGCGGAACAAAATGTAAAACTCATCACAGAAAATCCACGTTCTGCGCCCCTTTTTCCAGTTCTGAATCACGCGGTTGTAAATTGCATCCAGCGTCACCAGCATCCCCAACGGCATAAGCTGCTCACCCAGTTCGCGGATGTCGTAGGCAATGATCCGCGCCTGCGTGTCCACATTGGTGTGCCGGGCAAAGGTGTTCAGTGTGCCGGTAATGAACAACTCGGACGAAAGCGCCAGCCCCTGTGCTTCGGGTTCCGGTTGCATATACAACAGTTCTAATATTTCGGCTTGGCGTCGATCTGCACTTGACACACTCTCACCTCTTTTCTGCTCGTTTTTCCCTTGCTCATCATCTTAAAGGCTAATAGCGCAGAAAATGTTCTCTAATTATTTGAACTTTTTGTGAATTTTTCGAGAAGCAGGCATAAAAAAGCCCGCCGCATTTGAGATGCGACGGGCTTAGAACTGCAGCGTGAGATTTACTTTTTGTCCTGCAAATTTGTCAGAGGCTTTTCGGGGCGGTGGGGCTGGTAAAACCATATGCGGGGACAATTAGGACCGCCCTCCATGGCGCTTTGCAGTGTGTGCTGCACGATTTTTTGAGCGGTAATATCGAGTTTTTTCATGATGTTCCTCCTCGTCTCCTCCTCGTCATTGAATTACGGTGATTCCAAGCCCCATCCGTGCCAGAAGCACGCACAGGGCAATGATACAAGCGGATGCGGAAAGGATACCAAATACCTGCGGGCACGCAAAAAACACAGTGCCAGAAACGGCTGCATACACGACCAGCCGTTTTTGCATCCCACCGCGCAATGCCTGCATTTCATCGCTGTCAAAATGAATGTTGACAGCGTTGACCGGCGCGGCAAGGCAGAGCGTCAGCAGCGAAATGGCCAAAAGCAGCACGGCAACCGCAGGTGTTACTTTTTCGCACGCCCAAAGGGCGGTCAGTTCACAGCACAGCGAGGAAAGCATACAACCCGCGAACGTATGCAAGTGCAGCCCGTTCGCCTTGCGGCGCAAAAACACGACGCCCCAGTTCAGCAGTAGTACTTTCCAAAGCGGTGCGATCAGGCAGCCGAGTGCAATCAGTACGGAAAAGCAAAGCATCTGTTCGAGCTTGCACTCCACAAGGTAAGCGCACCACTCTGCCTGCTCCGGCGAGATCAGCTTTCGGCGCAGCATTTTTTCTGTCAGGTTGGCGGCCAGTTTTTGCATGGGATCATTTTCTTTCGACTATAACATAGAAATACGCTAAAATTTGCCAAATTTCAACTATCATGTAGCAAAAAACGAGTTTTTGGTAGCGGAAGGCAAGTCGTTTTCCATTTCTATCGTAAAGGCAAAATAACCGTCCTCGTAGGCCATATCATAGAATGAATCGTACTTTCCCAAGGCGGTTTTGACGTTTTGCAGCCCGAACCCATGCAGGTCGGGCGGCTTTTTGGTTGTGGCGATGTAACCGTTAATGATTTCCACCGGCAGGGATGTGTTACGGAAAGACAGAAACAGTGTATCCTCCAACAAAAGCTGGGCATAGATTTCCCGTTCGCCTACGGGCAGCTTGACGCACGCCTCAATGGCATTATCTAACAGGTTGCCGATGATGATCACCAGATCAATCGGAGCGACCTGTATTCCCGAAAGGTCATTGACCTTAAAACGAATATCAATGTTGTTCTTTTTGGCCACCTGCGCTTTTTGATTCAGCAGCGCGTCGATTGTAGAATTGCGCGTATTGGCAATCAGGATTCGGTCGGTCTGTTGTTCCTGCAGTGTTGCCATATAATCCTGCGCGTCTTTGATCTGCCCGTTGTCCAGATACGAGGAAAGCGTTGCCAGATGCGCATTAAAATCATGTGTTAGCTTTCTTTGCGCTGCATAAGAGGCACTCAGCGCTTCAATGCTTTCCGCCTGCGTGCGTGCGCGTGCGGTAAGCGTCAGATTCTCCCCTTTGAGTCGTTCATCTTTTTCATTCCAGACGATCAGCACGAACGTCATTACATCGGCAAACAGCAAAACCGCCGAAAAATAAAATAAGAATGCACCGTTGATTTCGCCCTGATAATATCCGTTTTGCAATCGACCAGCCATTACCAACGACACCAACGATATGATGGCCGGAATTGCGAATCGGTTTTGTGAACCGTTGGTCTGAGGCTGAAAGGGATGTGCTTTACGAATCGCGGCGCATCCGCAGAGAACCAGCAGTTGATCAATCCAAAACAGCCAGCTTCTCGTCGGATTTTCAAGCGCCGATCGAACCGTATTGTTCTGGAATATAAGTATTGCACCGACAACAAGGTTTTCAATACAGCAAGCCCACGAATAGAAAATAACCGTAACAGAAAGATATACCATTGGCCTTTCCCGAAACAAAAGAGCGTAAAGCAGAGCATATCTTATTACGTTATACAGCGTCTGTCGCCCTACACCGTTGCCTACGGCCCCGCAAACGGAAAAAAGCTCGTTTGCCAAAAAACTGTTGCCCTCCAGCAAAACACAGTACGCGGCAAAGCAAAGCCAGAACTCCCATCCAGAAAACCTGCGCGGCGAAAAAGCACCGTACAAAAGAATCGCGCCCAAAAAAGCAACGGCAGAAACAAGCATTGCTACAAGATGTCCGATCATTGCCGGTTCCTCCAACGCAGATATTTGGCCTTGATGCTCGAATACATTTTCTGGCTGACCGGCAATTCCGTTCCGTTTGTCAGAATCACCTTGTCATAATTCAGCTTTTGGATGTGCGCCATATTAACAAGATAGCTGCGCTGTACCCGCAAAAAGCCGACCGGAGCCAACTGTTTTTCGGTATCTTCCATGCTGGCGTAAAAGTACCCGCGCGGCCGTGTATCCGTCAGCGTGAACAGGCGCATCACGCGCTGTCGGCTTTCCATGTACAGGATATCCTGATATTTGATGCGTAATTGTTCGCCGTTTGCGTTAAATGTCATTTCATCGGCGGAATGCTGCAATTCTTCCAACGCCTTTTGGTAATAGCCGGGCAGCTTTTCTTCCAGCTCGCTTTTCAGCAGATAGCGAAACGCCTGCACCTCGTACCCCTCCAGCGAATACTGCACATAGTTGGTGACGAAGATCAGGATCGTATCAAGGTTCAGGCTGCGGATATGGCGCGCCAGTTCCAGCCCGCTGTATGCGCCCATGTCGATATCCAGAAACGCAATATCGAACTTACCCAAGTCTTTGTCCGTCAAAGCGGCAGGGTCGCAGCAGGTCTTTATCGCAGTGCTGCTGCCGTCTTTTGGCTGATTGCTGCGCATCAGATCGACCATTTTCTGGCAAAAGGCTGCATCGTCATCACAAATCAGTACCTTGATTCCTGTCGGCATGGTTGTCGCCCCTTTCGGATGGAGTAGAATGTCCTGATTTTTTTCAAACATAATACCGTGCCCCCAAAATGTCAAGCGATTTTGCTGCCAAACCGCAAAATTGCACTGTAAGCATATTTTATACGAGAATAATACACTATCAGCGCATAGTCAAGTGGTAAAGTAAACCTACAAGGCTAAAGTGGGCGGTAGTGAACAATGGCACATCGGTATATCGGCAGAAATATTTACGAGTTGCGCAAGCTGGATAAAAAGGCTTCGACGATCAGCAGCTATGAGACAGACAGCAAAACGCCGTCGGTCGATACCATCATTGCCATGTCGGAGCTGTTCGGCGTGTCCATCGACGAGCTGATTTATGGCGAGAACGCGGAAGTGCTTTCGACAAAACACTTGGCGGCGGAGTAAAAGCGCGCTGTTGCGGACTTATTGCAGGGGTTGACACTGTACAACGACGGCAACGACAAGGACGGGCTTGCACGGACACGATTGCTTTTGCAAGTTATAAAGGCAATGGGGCTGTAAAAAGCAAATACCAAAATTTTTAAGCAGGGCTGTACGCGGTTGCGTGCGACCCTGCTTTTTGGGGCAAAACTCGTCTTTTGCTACATGGAACTCTTGAAATACTGCCGAAACGTGGCGAATGTGAAAACTTTTTGGTAAAATGAAGTTGTTCCAAAGAACCGCCATCCACATCTAAGGCTCAAGCATCGGCGCGCAGATGCTGAACATATTCGCCCCGCAGCCAACCCGATACAACTCGGATGCCACAAAACACTACAGTTAAGGAGGATTTCCATGAAAACCAAAAAGCGTTTTTTCACCCTGATCGTCATCCTCATAATCGCAGCAGCGATACTTTTTGTTTGGGTTTACCCTCGGTTGGATCGAAGTGCGCAGCAAACAATAAGAGATATCCAGACAGGTACGTTCGTAGATGATACACAAACGAAATCGCCAACCGTTGACGACCATACGGAAGCCGACAATGGCGGTGTCCCGACGGCCGCACCGGAAGCCTTGGCCGTCGGCCTGCGCGGTGTTGGGGAAACCATTCATGACACAGAAACGATGGGGGAAGGTTCCCGTGACTATACGCTGAACCGGGTGGATGTATACGACACGATAGAGGACTCTCCCATTTCTTTGTCCGAGTGTGTACCAAACACTTCCTATGACACCTATCAGACGTGGAAGTTTATTCTGCTCGATATGAACGTGACAAACACTTCAGAATCCGAAATGGAACCCCGTGCGGGTGAAGAATACCAATTTATGCTTGACCTCATTCCGCGAAATGAGGGTGATTCACAAATGCTCTATTTCAGTGAACACCCTGACAGCACAAATAGCGCTTCCGACTACAACAAGTTCAATTTGGCCCCTGGTGATACGTTAAATTTTCAGATTGGAATTTTTATTGAGCCATCCGCGTGGGAGGAACAGTCTGTATACCTCCAAGTCGGTTATGACAATGCGTCCGGTGTTGGCTTTTCTTATTTCTCATGAAAATGGTGGTGGCGCAGATGTATAACTGTATCCGCATGGAGTTCCGCAAATGCTTTCACTCTCATAACTTTATCATTTCAATGGCAACCTGCGTTCTTCTCGCATTGAGCAGCGCATCCTATTGCTGCCAGGGATATTTGAATATACATGATGCTCTGGATCAATATTGTTTTGAAAACGGACATATGGTCTCTAATGAATTGTTCCCTGTTTGGACTTCCTATAATTATTGGATTGGCGGCGAGTCGGAAACGCTTGCTTACTCTGCCTTCTACACGCTGCTTCCGCTATTTGCAATTCTTCCCCACTCGTTATCTTGTCTCCAGGAGAAAAAATCATCCTATGCCAACCAGATGGTTGTGCGTGTCGGCCGTCAGCCTTACTATCTTTCCAAAGGGATCGTATGTTTTTCCGCAGCGTTTATCACGATTGTGATTCCACTCATCTTAAATTTTGCTGTCACGGCTGCTTTTATTCCAAGCACGGTCCCTCAAATCAACTACGAAATCTATAACCATGTATATTTTGGCGCTATGTGGGCGGATCTGTTCTATACCCATCCGGCGCTTTATGTTACCCTGTACATTCTGCTGGATGGTTTGTTTGCCGGGTTGATTGCTTTGATCGGCTATGCGTTTTCTTTCTATATCACAAATCAATTTGCCGCAGCCGCTTTCCCGTTACTGCTTTTTTGGGGAATCGACTATCTTTCCGGCCTATTAGCCCGTGCAATTCCAGGGGCGAAATGGTCATACGAAATTTCGCCAATCGCATATCTTCATCCGGCAACTCTCCGCTATGATCCAAACGCAGCTATAATTCTTATAGAAGCTGTCATGCTGTTTTGTTCAGCAATCGCAATCATTTTCAAAAGGGGAGTATGGCATGAATAGAAGCAATCCCTTCCGTTTCGATTTAAGAAACGGCATCCGTTTTATCGCAAAGAAATTTCTGGTTTTGCCGCTTCTTGTGTCGCTTGTCTGTTTTGAATTCATGCTTCGCCTGAGAGAAACAGCTTCCCTCAATCATCAGTACGCAGGCGCACAGCCAACACTGGGGGATTTTGCCATGTATCTTTTTGGCGGCATGAAACCCTATATTCCGAATCCAGACGAACCATTCCTGTTTCCTGTTTCTTGGTTTCTGGTCTTTGGAATTTGCCTGTTTCTTACGCTTTATTATCCTGTGTATGATAGAGATACATTTGGGAAAATGGTCATCGTATATTCCGGCAGCCGCACAAAGTGGTGGACGGCCAAATGCGCCTGGATTATCGTTGCAACCTTCCTTTACTTTTTCCTGTGCTGGATCCTCCTCCTCATCAACTGCCTGCTGTACGGCGGTCAATTTACCCTTTCTGTTTCCCCTTATATGAGCGATATTTTTTTGTTAAGGGAAACCATACCGCCAGACCAGTGGAATGTATGCCATGTACTCCTGCTCATGCCTCCATTGATCGCATCTTCTTTCGGCATATTGCAAATGCTGCTAACGCTTTGGTTTCGCCCCATTATCTGTTTTTTGATATCAGCAATTCTTATGTTGGCATCGGCATACTTTTGCGTCCCTGTATTGATCCTCAACTATGCATTCTGCATTCGCAGCAATGAAATACTGGTGGATGGGTTTTCCTTTCCCTCCGGAATCGTATACGCGCTTGCTTTGTCCCTCCTTTGTATGTTCATTGGGCGACATCGCTTCCGAAACTTTGATCTTTACTGAGGGGGTCGTACCTTATGGATTTATTGCCAAGAATCGAAATTGACGGTGCATCTAAAACTATAGGGAACAGCGTTGTACTTGATCAGATTCAATTAACGGTTAAACCGGGAGAAATGATCGGTTTGCAGGGGGTTAACGGCTCCGGTAAAACAATGCTGCTGCGGCTAATTTCCGGTCTCATATATCCTACAAAGGGCCATGTCCTAATTGACGGCAAAATGTTAGGTTCCGACTTGGAGTTTCCTCCCAGCATCGGCTTTCTCATTGAAAATCCTACGTTTTTACCACAATACACGGGCGCTGAAAACTTACAGATGCTCTCGTCTCTTCATCAAATGATGCCCACTGCTCAAATCGAAAGCGTATTGCAGCGTGTTGGCCTCCATGACACAAAATATAAAAAATATTCACTTGGAATGAAGCAGCGGCTTGGCATCGCAGCGGCTGTTTTCGAACAACCCGATATTATTCTTTTAGATGAGCCAACCAATGCTCTTGATGAGAGCGGCATTACCATGCTGGAAAATGTGATTCAAGATGAAACTTCGCGTGGCGCGACTATTGTCATGGCAAGTCACGACATGAACTTTTTGCACCATTGCTGCAGCAAAATCTATACGATGCGGGCTGGCACACTGTCACTGTAAAGAGGTACTTTGCTATGGGAAAAAAGATTCGCTTAAAACGGAAAAGCACCATCGCTGTGTTGTCAATTCTTGCGTGTCTCGTCGGTTTGGCCTCCTGGATGGCGGCTTTTTACCATACCAATCATCTTCCGTATCAAATCCCTGACAAAATTTATCAGGCGGGTGATTTTGTTCCAGTTGGCAACAACTATTTTATTTCTCCGGATGAGAACCCTGACGGTTATAGTGTGCAAGTCAATGATGCAAAATTGCTGACTTATCAGCAGTTGTTTGAACAGTACAACTTGGATTATCATGAATATTCCAGACTGGATGAATATGGGAACGTGGAATCTAATTATGTATATGACATAGAACTCAATATTTCTAACACAGATAATACGACTGGGTATATTTTCTTTGGACGATATCTTTTGGTAGACAAATCCCTGACGCTTTTCTATAACAGCACAATTCAAGCTCTGGTATATCCCGAACTTGCAGATGTCGGCAGCCTTAAGCTGAAGCCCGGAGCCAACAAAACCCTTCATTTCTTTTTTACGCCGAGCACTGGTGCTGTCCAAAAAAGAGTAAGAAAAGTCGAGAAGATGCTTACGGAAGATGTTTTTTCACTCTGCGTTTCCGAATTTCCTGCTCGTCTGCTAATAAAAATCAAGTGATTGCATCATCGGATACCGAACGCTATGTTTTTCTGTGATGTGATTCGTACGCGAACGGTAGATATCCTCATCTGTTCGTTGCGAAGAAAGCTTCATCTTGAGAAGATCATTCGAACGGTTCCGACAGTTGGCTATATGTTGGGGCGACTGTGGCGCAAGTTGTACGGATGGTAATTCTGCCAACATGAACGCGAACGTGGCCACTGCAATCAGCCGCGCGACCGACGGTTGACGCTCCGTAACAGACAGAAGGCGGGCATTGGATTGCCTGCCTTCTGTCATTATGTATGTTGTTTTGCCGGCAATACCAAGCAAAAAGAAGCACCGCCACCTGGCGTATCCTGTACGGTCAAAGAACCGTGCTGCAGGTTGGCCAATTCCGTGGCCACCGTCAGCCCCAATCCATAATGATGGGCGCTGTTTTCGACAGTTGCCGCGCATTCATTTTCAGAAGTTTGCCGGTAGAAATAGGTAAACACCGCCTGTTTGGCATTGTCCGGTATGCCGGGGCCGTGGTCGATTACCCAAAACCGAACCTGGTTATGTTGGAAGTCTACCCGCAGCGCAACAGCGCTACCAGGAGAGGCGTAGGTGTGCGCATTGTCCAGCAAGATGGCCAAAATTTGCTGTAGCCGTTGCTCATCGGCCAAAACCATCGGCAATGGTGCGTCCGGCATCTCCAGCGCAAGCATTTGTTCCGCGCGGGCCAGAACCGGCTGAAAGGTTTCGTAGGCGGTCATGGCGGCTTCCTCCGGCAAAACAGGTCGAAGCTGCAGTGTCCAATGCCCGGTGTTGCTGTTTGTCAAAACTAGCATATCGTCGATCAGACGTCCCATTTGGCGGGTCTGTTGCTGAATCAAATGGCATGGCTCCGCCAAATCTTGGCTTTTCTGTTTCAGAAGATCAGCCGACGTGGAAATCACAGCCAACGGCGTTTTCAATTCATGGCTGGCAGACGCCAGAAAGCGGATCTGCTCCGTTTGCGCCTGTTCAATCGGGCGTACAGCAAAACGGGCCAAGATGGCAGACATCAGGATAAGTGCGGCCCACCCCAACATAAAAGCGGCCGCATACACGGCCAGTAAGCGCAAGACTTCGGCCGAATGGACTGTCACAGGTTGCATAACCAGTATATTGCACCACTGAGTAGTGGACATCGCCTGCCCTTGCAGGAAGCACCGCCAGTTTTGCCCTGCGGACTGTACCATGAAATTCCCACTTTGCGCTGCGGAAGAGTATAAGCCTCGCCCAATTGCAGATGCCTGCACAGATGCCAGTAGTTGTGTCAACGTTTCTTTTTGTAAGTCAGGGACGAAGGTCAGCAACGTGCCGCCGTCCACAACCGCCACGGCCAATTGATTCTGCCCGGCAAACTGCAACACAGTTTGGGTATCCACACCATAGGGCGAGGAGACATAGGCGGTTACAGTCTGACATTGGGAGAGAAATAGAGACTCGTCTGCATTGCTCATCTGACGACGGGCGGCCTGCCAGGCAACGGCGAAAGCAATCAGCAGAACCAGTCCGGTAACCAGCGCACAGAACGCAGTGATTCGGTATCGTGATTTCCTATAGATGGCTCCCCGTGTGGTGGATTTATAGCTCTCTTTCATAGGACAGTTGGTAGCCGGTGCCCCGGCTGTTTTGTATTTTCACGGCGGATTGCAGGTGCGCGAGCCGCTGCCGTGTCAGATGGATATAGGTGTCGATGACAGCATCGGTCACTTCCGCGTCCGGTCCCCAGATGCGGTTGAAGATTACGTTGCGAGTAATGGGCACTTCTGCATTTCGCAGCAGTAGTTCTATCAATTGGGCCAGCCGTTTGGGCAGGACTTCCTTCCCGGCGGGGCCGCTGAGCTGCCGCACGCTGGGGCGGTAGCTCAAGTCACCAAAACACAGCTCTCCGGGATCCTCAAGGGATACCGTGCGGCGCGACCAGATACGCAGCCGGGCCAGCAGTTCCTCCATGGCAAAGGGCTTGACGATATAATCATCTGCCCCCGCATCAAGACCGGTGACTTTATCGCCCAGGGTATCCAGCGCCGTCAACAGAAGAATCGGCACTGTGATACCAGCCGCGCGAGCTTCCCGTGTCAGTGTGATGCCATCTTTTCCGGGCAGCATTCTGTCGAGCAGGATCAGGTCGCTACTGTTGTTAAGCATTTGAAACTCTGCCTCGTTTCCATTGCTGCAAGTTACGACCGTGTACCCCTCGTTTTGTAAAACGGAAGCAATATTTCGGCACAGGGAAACGTTATCTTCCACAAGCAAAATTTTCATGCCCGCCTCCCAGATTCCTTGTCAAAAATTCAGGATAAATTTAGAGTGTGTTTGCTACAATCAGTTTAGAACAATTCAGGAAGGAAGTCAACAACCATGAAAACAATGCGCGCCAAGGCGTTGGCCTCTCTGCTGGCAGGGTTCGTCACGCTCGCTGGGTTTTCCGGCTGCCATGCATCTTCGGCAGCCATGTTTTCGGAATCGGCAACCATCAGCGCTTCTTCTGCTCCGCAGGACAGCGCGTCATCGACAACACAGATTTCGCAAACCAGTGAGGCGGGGACGTATGTGCAGGACGACATGACGGAACTGATGCCGCAGACCTATGCGTATTTCACGGATTTGCGTCTCTCCGCGGATGGTGCTGTAGAAGTGGTGGGGCTGAGCCAGAGCGGCGGCATACAACTTTTGCGCTGGACCGATGATGTTTGGGAAACAGCTGTCGAATCCAGCCAGCCGGCCGTGGCGAACAGAGCTTTGACCGTCGCGGCAGACGGCACGCTTTGGACCGTTTGCCGCGATGATAGCGGTGCCTACACCCTGCAGAGCGGTACGGACCCTGCCGCCATGCAAACCATTCCAGTCGAGGCTTTGTCGCAAGAGGAAGCGCTGCCAATCGGCCTGCGACTTGCAGCAGACGGAAAGATATTTTTGACCGCTCAAGTCGGGGAAACCACCGTCTTTGTGCTGGTCGATCCTGCCACCCGGCAGGCCACGACCGTGACGCCCGGTTTCTATGGCAGCCCGGCCTTTTATGCAGAGGGTTCCATCTATACGTTTGCGGCCGGAAGCACCAGCTTGTCTGTGCTCGATGCCACGAATGGCAGAGTATTGCAACAATACAGCTTGCCGTTGGCAGAGCCTTTGGCGCGGGCCAGCGCTGCCGCGATCCAACAAAACTGCCTGATTTGGGCAGACAGCAACGGTATCCATCAAATTGCCCTGGGTGGTACTTTACAGCAAAATCTGGCCGATAACCGCAGTTTTGCGCTTGCCAGCAGTTCCTTCATCGTACAGCAGATCGTGTTGGACGGACAGGGAAATTACTGGGTCAGTGGCGTAAATGCCGGCGGTCAGGCACAAATATACCGGTACCGGTATGATACCCAGGCGGCCGTCGCGTCCGGCGGCGAACTGGTGGTTTGGGCCATGGAGGATAGCCTTTTGCTACGTGAGACCGTCAATACATACGCATCTGAACACCCGGAACAGACGGTCACTGTGGAATATGGTCAAGACAGTCTGGACAATGGGATGACAGTGGACGATGTGATCCGCACCCTCAACGTAGAGATCTTTGCCGGTGAGGGACCGGATGTACTTGTGCTGGACGGTCTGCCCGTAGAATCTTACATTCGTCAGGGAATCCTCGCAGATTTAAGCAATATCGATACCAGCAACTGCTACGAAAACATTGTACATTGCTATGCCGATGAATCCGGCTGTTGGGCGCTGCCGCTGCTGTTCCGCCCCAGCCTGGTTTATTGCCAGTCTGAGGAAAACAAAGCACGGTTGTCTGAGGCCCAAAATTTGACCGATTTGCAGGATCTCCTGTGTGTCAAATCAAACTTTCATTATGATGGGTACTACAACCTGTTCAGCGAGTTATACCCGGCGGCCAGCGCGTCGATCTTTGCTGTCGAAGGCGAAGGTGTGAACGAGGATGCTCTGCGAGAGTTTTTGTCTGTCACCAAAGCGGTTGTTGATGCGCAGCAGATCAGCGCGGAATATGATCCGCTTTTTGGGGACGGGGAGGATACCGCCAGCGGGGATGACGGCCAGCACCTGGCTGTGGATATTCCTGTCAGTATGAACTGGTATGGCCGGGCGCAGGATCCGGCTGACTGCGCGGCAGGCAACCCCAGCGACTATCTGCTGACCTATATCTACATGGTCAGCGAAACCGGGAGCGTCCCGGCTCTGATTCGCCCCTTGCCGGGTGATGTGTTTACACCGGTGATGACAATGGGCGTATTGAATACATCTGACCAGGTAGACGCCGGCGTGGCGTTTGTTGGAACCATGTTGGATTGCGAAACGGAAGACCTGGCTGGCCGAGGCAGTTTCAATGGTTACTTTGTGCGTCAAGGCGTCCAACTTGCCAAAGTCAGCCAGCGTAATGATGGTACCGACGGTAACCCTACGCCGTCTGAATTGAATCTGGATGCCGTGATGGCCCAACTGACCACACCGTCGAACACGGATTTGAGTTTGAGGGAACTTGTCTATGAGAACGCGGCTCAACTGTATACGGGCGCGCAGGACTTGGAAACGACGGTGGCCAACATCCTGCAGCGAACGGACTTGTACTATGCAGAGCAACAGTAACCGGGACCGCAACTGCTGTACGGCCACCCAACGGGAAACTCGTGCGGCCTGGTTGTTCCTGCTGCCCAGCTTGACTGGCGTTGTTCTGTTTGTTTTGCTGCCCTTTGCTGAGACGGTACGGCGCAGTCTGTTTGACACGATGGGAACTGCCTGGGTCGGCTTGAGCAATTACCGCTCTGTCATACAGAACGGTGCCTTCCAATTGGCCGTACACAATACGGCGCGCTTTTTGGGGATTTGCCTGCCGATTCTTCTTTCAGGCAGCCTGGTACTGGCGCTCGTGCTCCACAGCCGTCCGCTGCGGCAAACACGGGCTGCCCGCATCTTCAAAACCACCTTTTTGCTGCCTATTGCGATTCCTGTGGCCAGCATTGTGCTGTTGTGGCAAACCTTGTTTGCCCGGCAGGGGTTGTGCAACGGTTGGTTGACCTGCCTGGGGGTGCAGCCTATAGATTTTATGGGGACAGGTACAGCGTTCTGGGTTTTGACCGGCACCTATCTGTGGAAAAATTGCGGGTATACAAGCATTCTTTGGACGGCCGGGCTGGAAGCGATTCCGGTCGATCAGTATGAAGCAGCCCGCGTCGATGGTGCAGGGACATGGCAGCAGTTCTGGCATATCACCTGGCCTGAGCTCCAGCCAACTTTAGCCCTGACCTTGATTTTGAGCCTGCTGAATGCCTTCAAGGTTTTCCGCGAGGCCTACCTGGTGGCAGGACGCTATCCGCAGCAGAGCATCTATCTGTTGCAGCATTTGTTCAACAACTGGTTTTTAAGTCTGGACCTGCCGCGCCTTGCTGCTGCCGCCGTGTTGGTTGCGCTGGTGTTGTTGGTTGTGATTTTGGGATTATTGAAATGGTGGGACCACTGTGCGAAAGATGAGTAGGGTTCACAAACCGCACCGCTGGCAATGGCTCTGGCTGATACCGGCGGCGCTGCTGGTATGGTGGCCACTCTGGTTTCTCTTTATGGGCGCGCTGATGTCCCAGGAAGAATTGCGCTTGACAATTGGCCCGGCCCTAGGGCTGGGCACCGGATATACCGTCTGGCACCTGTTGCCAGACTGGCCGACGCTCGAACCGTTGCTGACCCTGCTGTTGGATACGCCGCCGTTTTTTGTCATGTTCTGGAACAGCATCGGCCAGTCTGTAGCCCAGGTGGCCGGGAACCTGCTGGTGGGCGCGCCTGCCGCTTGGGCAATCAGCCGGCTTCGCTTTCGCGGGCGCAGTATGGTTCGGGGGCTTTACATCGTTCTGATGCTATTGCCCTTCCAGGTAACCATGGTGCCCAGCTATCTGGTATTGCGCCAATTTGGCCTGCTGGACACGCCGTGGGCCATCATTTTACCGGGCATCTTTTCTACATTTCCGGTATTTATCATGGAGCGCGGCTTTGACACGATTCCGAGAGAAGTCTTGGAGTCCGCTTCGATCTATGGTGCAAATCAATGGCAGCGTTTTTGGCGCATCGGGATTCCATTGGGGATTCCCGGTCTTATATCCGCCCTGACGCTGGGATTTTTGGATGCCTGGAACGCCATAGAACAACCGATGACTTTTTTGGAATCTCCACAATATTGGCCACTGTCCCTCTTCTTTACCGACCCGGCCAATCTGGATACAAAACAACTGGGTCTCGCGATGGCTGCTAGTCTGTGGATGTTGCTCCCTTCGATTCTGGTCTTCCGCTTCGGGCAAACATACCTGGAAGCAGGCTTGACAAAAGGGACTGTGAAAGGATGAACTCTTTGGACGTGATACATAAACTCAGACAGCGGTTGCACGCTACTGCCGCTGCCAAACCCAACCAGTGGCATACCGGTGTTGCCATGCTGCGCTTTCTTGCGCTCATGCTTTTGTTGACTTTGTTGGTGCGCGGAACCGCGGCCACCACGCTTCCAGTCGTCTCGGTGACCGCCCCGTACCAGGGTGTAGTTACGCAGAGCTTTACGGTTTCCGGTCAAATATCTCCCGGAATTGGAACTCCGCTGACCATCCCGGAAGGTCTTTTGGTCGAACAGATTTTCGTCCAACCGGGCGATCAGGTGACAGAAGAGCAAACGCTGGCACTCTTGTCTTTGGACGATGTGCGCGCGGAAATCGAACAGGTACAGGCGTCCATGCAGCAGCATCAAGTACAGGCCAACCAGCTTCTGGCAGGGCAGGCGGCCGATCCGTTTGCCTGGCAGCAGGCGCAGCAACAGCTGGATCGAGCGTATGCAGACTATCAACAGGCAGCAGCGGAAGGCGAGGCGGATGTTTCGCAGGCACAGAATGTGCTGGATGCTGCCCACCAGGTTTTGGCAGAGGTAGAAGGCCGGAAACCGCAACGCCCTTACGAGGACGGCTTTTGGGAGATGGCAACGCCGGAACAAGCACAGACGGAACAGGATTACGCGGACTGGGAAGCGGAATACGCGACCGCGCAGGCGGCTGTGCAGCAGGCACAGGCGGATTTGGAAGCAGCACAAGAGGCCGCGGACAATGCAACGGAGGCGGCGCTGTCCGCCGCGCAAAACGCAGAGGATTCGCGTAATAGCGCCCAGCACAATTACGCAAAGGAAACGGAAGAACTGGCTAAGTCAAACCAAATTGATCAAGCGGGCGCTCAGGTTTTGCTAGCCCAGATTCGGCAGGAAGATCAAACCTTGAAATCTCTCGAAGCCCTGCAAGCAGCAGGCGGAGCTTTTTTGGCCCCATCAGATGGCATTGTAACCGAGATGGCACTTACAGTCGGAGCAGATACGCCAGCAGTAGCGGGACTGCTGGCAGCAAACGAACAAGAATATGCGGTCACTGCCTCCTTGACAGCGGAACAAGCAAGCCTGTTGAAGGCGGGCGGTACGATTTCGGTGATGCAGGAACAAAATACCGGAACAGCCACATTGGAACAAGTCAATGATGATCTCGCCCAATTCACAGTGTCTGGTACACAGTGGAAAACGGGGGCAGCGGATATAACCGTTACGACTATGGGCGGAACGACAGGGCTTTGCCTGCCAGCCACCGCAGTCAACAGCGATAACGCCGGGAATTTTGTGTACCTGGTGGAAACTAAAAATACCGTGCTGGGCGTCCAAAGCGTGCTGGTCCGGCTGGGGGTTACCGTAGAAGAACGTGGCGATGGTGTAGTACGTATTTCGGGCGCTTTGAGCGGGCAGGAACAGATTGTCAGTGCAAGCAGCAAACCACTTTCCGCAGGAACAGAGGTGAGAATCGATGAGTAGGCGGCTGATGTCACTGATCTGCCTGGGTATGTATTGCCTTTGCCTCTGGCTGGCTGTGCAGACTGTCGAGAAGGTTAGACAAATCAGCCCAGGCGTCAGTTTGCGCTACGCGCAGGCGTTGACCGGCGAACAGGTAAAAAAAGCGCAGACTTATATAAAAAGTAGTCAAAACACAGATGGGCTGATGGTAACTTTCTGGGAAGAAACCCAGGTGGCGGTGCGCTCCCCTGTAAGCACACGGACCTGCACGGATGTTTGCAGTATCGGTTTCTGCGGAACGGCCCATGATGCATACGGAGCAAGCTATGTGGTGGGAACTGCACCCGGCAGTGGCGACACCAGCCAGTGCGCTGTCAGTACGGCGCTGGCATGGCAGCTTTTTGGAAGTACAGACATATTGGAGCAAGCGCTTACGCTGGACCCGGATACAGAGGATGCCCGGACTTACCGGGTGTGCGGTGTCTTTGTATCGGAAACAGAGCAGATCCTTTATGGTGTTGAAACCACCGCTGCATTCCAACTTCTTGAATTGACCCATGTTTCTAGAGATAATCCGGGCCAAAGCGTTCAGCAGCTTTTGGCTGCCGCCGGTCTGGCTCAACCGGACCAAATCCTATATGATGCCGCCCTCGCCTGGGTTCTGTCAGCGTTGATTGGAATACCCGAATTACTTCTTCTGCTTTGCGCCGGTTGTCGTCTGCTTCGCTTATTCCGCAATAAATCTCTGAGAGAAGTTATAGGGTTCGGGATTGCACTGCTGCTTGTTTGCTTACTTCCGACCTGTTTGGCTTCGCTGCCCGGATGGATGATTCCCAATCAATGGGGAAGTATGGCGGCGTGGCATTCGCTTTTGTCTGCCGCAGGTGACCGGTTGACGGAATGGTTTGCCTTGTGCCCAACTGCACGGGATGTGCAATTAAAAGGCGAAGCAGCACAAGTGGTTGTGTTTACCTGCGGGAGTCTGGTGTTCGCTGTGGCTGCTTGTTTGAGTTGGGGTTCTTCCGTTAAGACAAAAGGGAAACGCTCCTTGTGCCCGTATGACAACCACGCGACGTTAAACTTATAAGATGGGATCGATGAAAGCGATTTCTCCGTTCAAAGGCAAGGCTGCCGCATTCACCTGACGACCACAGAATATCAACTATTCATTACGCTGCTCGACCATCCTAAATGGAATAACTGTAATACAAGTATTAATTGCTTTATACCAAAAAAGCGATCTGTCAAAGACTCTCTTGAATTTTATAGTGTAAAATATTGCATTGCATCCACACGGTTGCTGTCGATTCTTACTTCCAGATGTAGGTGGTTGCCCGTAACCCGCCCAGTGTGTCCGACATAGCCGATAACTTGCCCGGCCTGCACCTGCTGGCCGGTGGCAACGCAGATGGACGAGCAGTGGGCGTACAGTGTTTCCAGCCCGCCGCCGTGGTCGATTTGGATGTAATAGCCGTAGCTGCCGCCCCAGCTGTCAAGACCGTTGGCAACGGTGACGGTTCCATCTGCGGCGGCGAGGATCGGCGTACCCTCGGCACAGGCAATGTCGGTGCCGGTGTGGGAGCTGACTTCGCCGGTGATGGGGTCCACGCGGTGGCCGAACTGTGAGGTGATTGCACCCGCAACCGGCAGCGGCCATTGCAGGGTGCCTGTCGGGGTGCGGGTACTATCCGGGTCCATAAGTTCTCCACCTCCCTGTGCAAAACCGCCAAGCAATTCTGCCCACAGTTCTTCATACTGCGGGTCTTGCAGGAGTTGCAGGTAGGTGTTCTGGCGGACGGTAAAGTGATAATCCAATGCCATCTCGTTGGGTGTTTTGTGGGTCAGTTCGATTACAAGGACGGTTTCGGTTATCTCTGTTGTGGTTGCTTTTCCGTTTTTGTCCGTCGTTTCTATAACGGCGGTTTCCGCACGAGTGGAGTAGTCCACCGCGTTCATCGCCCACATAATTTTCCGCAGCTTGTCCACTTGATTTTCCGTCAGCGCCGCAACGGGTGCGCCTTGTTCGCTGCCCGCCACATACGAAGAAAAGACCGCCAAGACATCCTGCCAGCGAATGTAGTACACATCATCGTTGGCTGTAATGTCTTGGCGGTCGTGCTGTACTGTCTCGGAGATTTCTTCCAGCCTGTCGCGGTATTCTGCCGTCAGGGTTTCTACGGCTTCGCGCACGGTGACGGACGCTGCGTTGGGGGCATTGGCGGCAAAAAAGATGCCGTAGGCCGAGCCGGAAACAAACGCTACAAGGCTGATGATGATAACAATGCCAAGTGCCACGCTGATGCCTGTGGCGATAGCTACAACTAGGCTGTGCAAATCGGCAAGAAAATTCCGAATTGCCGAGCGCACTGCAGCAACCGTCTTGCGGGTGTTTGCGACGGCTTTCTGGATGGCAAGCTGTACTTGGCGAGTGTGGGTCTGCATCTGCGCTTGGGTCGTCACACTGCGCACAGTTTGATTTGCGGCGGTGCGCAGTTGGCGCTGACCCTGGGTCACGCCGCGAATATCACGCGGCGCAGTCTTGGCGGTGACGGCTTTTTCTTTTGCCCACTGTCGGGGCAAATCTGCCCCACGGCGCGGGCGTTGGTCTGCATCGGGCAGCGTGCCGTACCTGACCTGTTTCGGACTGACACCGCGCTCACCGGCGGCGTGGACGCGGGCAGCAGATTCCTTTTGGCAGTGCTGGCGGGCTTGGGTTTCTGCCAATTTCCGCCCCTTATGCCGCACAAAAGCTGCCGACTGTTCCGCAACCGAACCTGCAAGGTCTGTCGGTTCCTGCTGTCGGGGTTCGGTATCATTTTCCCGTGCGGCGGTGCGGGATTGTTCCTTCGTTTTTAACCACACCGCTTTTAGGGCGGCTTTTGGTATCGTTCCTGCCGTACTTTTGGGGGTACGGTCGCGGGGCTTTTGTTTATTCTCTTTTGGTGTTCTCATACTCTCACCTCGGTTCGGTTATACGCTTTGCCAGAACGACCACCCTGCTGTTTTTGCCGGAATCATCGCAGGTGGACAGCGTGATCAGCTTGTCCCCATAAACAGCCGACACGTCGGTTTCATACAGAGCGGCGTCCTTACAGGCGTCCACATAGGCGGCAAACTCCTGTGGTGTTTCGGCATCGGAAAATTGATAGTAGGCAAACAGATCCTCCGCTTCGCCCCGAAATACCGCCATCACGGTATATTCTGCCTGCACCGTCAGAGTATCAAATTGGATAATTCTGTGCTGCTCCCAAAAGGATTCGCGCTTGTATTGCAGTAAATCCGAGAACATGGTGCCGTCCTTCATGTTGTGTCCGTACACAAGGATGTTGTCGGATGGCGTTTGCAGGTTGCAGTTTGCCTGCACATACGGGCAGCCGTGCGGGGAGTCGGCTTTTTCAAAGTTGTGCTTTAAGTAAAAGTCGGGATCCTGCTTTGACTGCATGACCGGATAGTTGATGCTGGTGCCGTCAATCTGTATCCATCCGGCAAGGTCGCTGTTTTGCGCGTACAGCGCCCGATACTGCGGCAAAAAATTATTCCCCGGTGACACGGCGCCATCGGGGAAATTCTCTGTCTGCGCGGCAAGCTGCCGATACATTCGCGTTTGCGTACAGGAGTCGGCGGCATAGCGGGCAATACCTGCGGCACTTGCAATAAAAACGGCAACGAGGGTTAAAAGCAGGATGTGGTAGAATTTCAACATGGGGTGTCCTTTCTAAAATCGGTTTGCAAAGGAAAAAAAGACGATGTATAATACAGATATGTTTTACGACTGCGGGGTGTTATGATGAATTTGTATCTCAGTGCTGCGGAGTACGATTACCACACGTTGCTCAAGGTAGCCGAGATGGCAGGGCTTGCGGGAATCATCGGTTTTCATGAGGCTGGGGATGGCTATCTGGTGACCTTCCCGCAGGGGGAAAATGTTCAGGCTCTGATAGATGACTATAAGGGACGGCTGCGGGATTTGGAAAACAATATTTGGCAGCATTAAAACAGGTATATAAATTTACGGGAGGGAAAACTAATTGAAAATTAAGAACAAGGAATGGTATATCTCCCTGGGATTTTGGGTGATATTTGAAGCTATAGCAGTAATTCTTTGGCTGACAAAGGACAATCTATTTTATTTGTTTAATTTCTCATATATAGGTACAGTAATAGCTATTGGATTACTGCTCTTCCAGATAGAATATAAACATGCCAGACGCATAGTTCAACTATTCATCGGCCTATATATGGTTGTTTATCTGGGGCTAATCTGTAACGAGAATATGCAGATAGAGGGCTTTTGGTATTATCTGTTTACAGGGGTATTTGAAGCAGCGACAATACATTATGCGGTTGCAAAAATATTTGGTCCACTGATCTTTGGAAGAGGATGGTGTGGATATGCTTGTTGGACTGCTATGGTTTTGGATTTTCTTCCATACAAGATCCCACAGACTACTCGCAAAAAGAAATTGGAGAGAATACGCTATTTAACTTTTATTGTATCTCTGCTTTTTGTAGCCTCGCTGTTTTTATTTCGGGTAGGTAATCTTGAACGCATCATGTTCTGGTGTTTCCTGATTGGAAATATCCTTTATTATGCAATCGGGATTGTCCTTGCTTTTGCATTTAAGGATAACCGAGCGTTTTGCAAATATATCTGTCCAGTCACTGTATTCTTAAAACCTGCAAGCTATTTTTCTTTATTGCGTATCAAATGTGATGAGGAAAAATGCATATCATGCGGAAAGTGTAAAAGTGTTTGCCCAATGGATGTTGATGTAACAGATAGTTCGAGAAAACGAAAAAATGGAACAGAATGCATTCTTTGCATGGAATGTGTAAAGAATTGTCCTAAAAAGGCACTGTAAAATTCCAGTTTGTAGCATCCCTGTGGACCGCTGCGGCGGTCCTTTATTTTTATATGTCATTGCTTTACTCCTTTTTCTCGGACGGGTTAGTCGACATCAATTTATATAGCTTAGTGTTTCGGGGGAAAGAATTTGTGAAAGGCACGATATTGCCCGCGCAGCGAATCAGTCCGCAGCCTGCGGGGACGTTGGTGACGTAGCCCAGCTGGTTGTCTGAAATATTCAGCAGCCTCGCCAGTTCCGCGCGGTCGGTGGCGCTCTGGTTCAGCATCACGAGAAACTCTGAGTTAGCCAGCATCAGGCGGGCGGTGTCGGAGCGCAGCAGTTCGTCCACATTCTGCGTCAGTCCGGTCACAAGTCCGTTGTACTTGCGGATGCGTTTCCACAGTTTGTAGAAGAAATTGGCGCTGTACTCGTAGCGGAACAAAATGTAAAACTCATCGCAGAAAATCCACGTTCTGCGGCCTTTCTTCCAGTTCTGAATGACGCGGTTATAAATCGCATCCAGCGTCACCAGCATACCCAGCGGCATAAGTTGCTCACCCAATTCGCGGATGTCGTAGGCGATGATTCTTGCCTGCGTGTCCACATTGGTGTGCCGGGCAAAGGTGTTCAGCGTGCCGGTAATGAACAACTCGGACGACAGCGCCAGCCCCTGCGCTTCGGGTTCCGGCTGCATTTGGAGCAGACGGTAAAAGTCCTGTAGCGTGGGCGGTGTGCCTTTATAGCCGTTGCGAATGTAGGGCAGGTACACCTGCTCAGTGCAGCGACCGAGGATGGACTTTTCTTTCGCCGTCACCATGCCGTCACCGATGAGCTGCTCGAACAGCGACAGCACAAACTCCGACTTGCTGACGATGGGATTGCGCTCATCACCGTAGGCGCGGTCCATGTCCAGCGCGTTGATGTGGGTGTCAGACGTAGCCGAAATGCGGATGACCTCGCCGCCGAGGGCTTCGGTCAGATAGCCGAACTCACTTTCCGGGTCGAGGATGAGAATGTCATCCTCGGTGGAAAGCGCGATTTGCACGATTTCTTCCTTGGCGCTCATGCTCTTGCCGGAGCCGGACACGCCCAAACGGAAGCTGTTGCCGTTAAGCAGCAAGCGGCGATCTGCCACGATCATATTTTTGCTGACGGCGTTCTGCCCATAATACAGACCATTCGGCTGCATGATTTCCTGCGCCCGGAACGGAATCAGCACAGCGGTGCTTTCGGTGGTAAGGGTTCGCAGGGCTTGGATTTTCCGCAGCCCATAGGGCAGCACGGTGTCCAGCCCGTCCTTCTGCTGCCAACGCAGCGTGGAAAGTTGGCATAGATGCTTGCGGGCAGTGGAGTAGAGCGTTTCGGTGTCGCTGTCGAGCTGCTCCTTATTGTCTGCCAGATGCACCAGCGTCACCAGCCCGAACATCATTCGTTGGTCGCGGGTGGTAAGGTCGTCGAGCATCTCTTTGGTTTCCTTGCGCTGCAGCTCCATATCGTAGGGAATCGTGGCGGTAAAATTATTGTTGGCGTTCTGGCGGCGCTGCCAGTTGGCCACGTTCGTTTCCACGCCCAGCAGCGTGCTTTGCAGCTGGCGGGCGGCCTCGTCTGTCGGCACCGGCAGGATGTCGATGGACAGCATCAGGTCGCGATCAAGGTCGCAGAGTTCCGACACAAAGCTGTCCTTGATGTAGCTGGCATAGTCCTGCAAATACAGCACCCGACCATAACGGGCATCCAGCTTGAAATGGTCGGCGGCAAACTCCATGCTGTCCGGGCAGAACCAGTCCTTGAAATGCTGCCCGCGCTTGGCGTGTTCGTGGATGTTGAACTCTGCCGCAGCCTGTTCCCCGGCCTTGAAAAAGTCGCGGAAAATATGCAGGCGCTCGGTCAGCGTCAGTTCGTTTGCTACCGAGGAAAGCTGCGCCAAGTGTGTTACCAAGTCTGTTCCCACGCGGGCAAAGTAACTGCGGGCCTCGTCCGGGTTGCGCTTTACCACGCTCACGGTCAAGTAGCGTTCCCGCACAATGCTGTTGCTGGTGCCGGTGACCTGTGCGGTCAGCATCTGGTTGAACTCGTGGCGGTATTCGTCCAGACCATCATCCTTGTCGGGCAGCAGGACGCTGCGCTCGAACTCAGCCTTGTTGATGCGGCGGTTGTAAATTGTGATTTTTGCCGATGCGCCGGAGTCGAGGGCGTTCAGCAGTTCCGAGTAATCAAGGAACATACTGGTTTTGTCCTCTTTGCCGGCGATGGCGTAGTTGATGTCGGTAAACGACCATGTTTTGGAATACTGGTTGCCGACTTGGAAAATTCCATCCGCAAAGATGCGGCGGATGGGGATGGCGTCCTGTACACTGCGCGGAATACGGAACTTTTCGCGTTCCATCTTCTGCGCTTTTGACAGGGTTTTAATCAAGCGGTTTCCTCGCTGTCATGGGTGTTTTTCTTCATAGGCAAACCTCTCTTTCGCTTTATGCCCGCACGGATGGCGGGCTGCATGGCTTCGTAGTAGTAACTGTCGGACTTGAACACAAGGCGTTTCGGGCAGAGGATTTCAGACTTGAACCACGCCCAAAGCACCTGTTCGGCGGTCATGCCGTGGTAGGTGAAGAACCCGCAGGCGGCAAATGGTGCGGCACCCAGAATGCACATCCAGCCGATTTCTTCGGTGCCGACATACGGCTGCAAGGCAAAGTAAATGCCCACCGCTACGCCGACCGCCAGCACCGAGCAGATGAACTGCCGCGTGTTCAGCCCGAAAAAGATATTTTCGTGGTAGTCGCGGACTTCTTTCGGTATTTTTATTTCCATAGATTGCCCCCTTATAGTCCCATAATTTCCTTGACGATGCGGTCACAGCCCTTAATGGCTCCCACCAGCACCAGCAGGTTAAATGCCAACTCGCCAACATACGTCCACACTGCCGTCACCACAGATGCGCCGGTATCCACAGCGGGCGGGCTGGACGAAATAGCGGAGAAAATAATGCAGGACAGTGCAATCACCACGCCCTGCAAACAGACTCCTGCATAGCTGCGGATGAAGTTTTTGCCCACGCTGCTGGTGGGCTCCCCGGCAAAGGTGGACAGCGGAATCGGTGCAATAGCGGCGTACATCCACAGGCTGAACATTCTGCCGTAGACGGTTAAAATCATCGTGAACGACAGCACCGTAATCAGCAGCCCGCCGATCAGCGTAACCGCCCACAGCGGGATGC
>ERZ791858.399-NODE-399-length-41558-cov-9.166783_pt1 | contig 41558 bp, 28 predicted proteins | sample MGYA00510284_ERZ791858 | MGnify/ENA primary metagenome ERZ791858 (study PRJEB30046, sample SAMN00792077) | human gut metagenome | study: EMG produced TPA metagenomics assembly of the A metagenome-wide association study of gut microbiota in type 2... | reverse complement strand
TGTGCCGCACGGATCCGTAGGGGCCGCACGCTGGGCGGCCCGCCGGAACCACGGACCCCTGACCCCAACGCCGTAGGGGCTAGCCGCAGGCAAGCCCATCCCGGCCTCTCAGAGGGCCCATCCTGCACAAAAAAAGAGCTGTTGCCCGGGCAACAGCTCTTTTTTCAATATGGCGGAGGAGGTGGGATTCGAACCCACGGTCCCTTGCGGAATCGCCAGTTTTCAAGACTGGTGCCTTAAACCACTCGGCCACCCCTCCATAAGCTAACAGAGTTAGTATATCGTAGTGATTTTCCCTTGTCAAGGAACTCTGCCTACTCTTTTTATCGAACCTAGTGTATAATAAAAGTACTGCAATCAAAAGGAAAGGGCGGGTGGACATTGTGGATCTGGTGGACAAGCTGAAGGAATATTCCGTGCTTACGGAGGAGGAGTATAAAGAACTCCTGCTGACGGAGGATCCTCTGCTCCGGGCCAAGCTGTTCCGGGGGGCCCAGGAGGCCATGAATTTTGTGTTCCACCGGAAGGTGCATTTCCAGGGGGTGCTGGAATTCACCAACCACTGCCCCCAGAACTGCCTGTTCTGCCGCCGCCGGGAAGAGAACAACGACCTGCCCCGGTTCCGGCTGAACTGGGAACAGATCCGGGGCGCCTGCGAACTGGGGTACCAGATGGGGATCCGGTCCTTCCTGCTCCAGGGTGGAGAAGACCACTACTATACGGACATGATCATGTGCAACCTGCTCCGGAACCTGCAAAAGCAGTTCCCGGACTGTGCCCTGGGGCTGTCCATCGGGGAACGGAGCCGCCAGTCCTACCACCGGCTCCACCAGGCCGGGGCTCAGCGGTATTTCCTCAGCTTCCAGACCGCGGATCCTCTCCATTTTTCCCGGCTCCATCCTCCCACCCATTCCCTGTCCACCAAAATCGCCTGCATCAACGATCTGAAAGACCTGGGTTTTGAAACGGATACCGGGTTCCTGGTGGGAGCCCCTTATGAACAGGCGGAATACCTGGTCCGGGATCTGACCCTGCTCCAGGAGTTGGCTCCCCATTCCATCACCCTGACTCCCTTCCTGCCGGAAGAGGGGACGCCTTTCTACCAGCAGGACCGGATGGCTCTGGAAGAATACCTGCGGCTTACGGCGGTGCTGCGGATCCTGTTCCCCCGGGCCAACATTGTGGCTCCCTGGTCCATCCGGCGGATCCATGCCCACGGCCAGATCCTCAGCGTCCAGAGCGGGGCCAATGTGCTGCGGATGCCCATGGCGCCTCCTGCCGGTCCGGAAGACCTGAGCCAGGACGCTCAGAAAAAGATGCTCCACACGGTGGAAGTCATGTACCGGTATCTGAAAAATTACGGGTACTATCTGACTCCGGGCCGGGGAGATTCCCTGCTGTATCCCCACCGGGTGGAAGACCCTGAGCCCGCAGCCCTGGAAGAGGCCAAGACGGAAGAGACGGAAAATCCCGAAACTGAATAAAGAAAACCAAGATATGTTGTTAAAACAACATATCTTTTTTTGTTCCTCCCGTATACTATGACATGTAAGGAAACAAAGAACCTGCCGCAAGGCCAGGTTCTGCTGATAAGGAAAAACAAAAATCATCATACAATGGAGGAAATGAAAATGGAAAACGCAAAGAAAATCACGGGCGAAATGCTGGTTGGCAAGATCTGTGCTGAACATCCGGAAGCCATCCCGGCTCTCCAGGCTGTAGGGATGCACTGCCTGGGCTGCCCTTCTTCCCAGATGGAATCTTTGAATGACGCTGCCTTCGTCCACGGGCTGGACCCTCAGAAGGTGGTTGACGCTGTGAACGCCGCTCTGGCGGAAAACTGAGGGGAGGGGAGACCATGAGCGCATTTCTGGGACCCATCCATCACTGGCTGTACGGCAAGATCCAGCTCCAGGAAGCCATCATTGCCCGGATTGCCGGAGAAGCGGAAAAACAGGGCTGGGGCACCGGGGACAAACCGGCAGCTGACTATGTAAAGGAAGAAACCCGTCCTCTGGACGAACTGATCGACACCACCAACATCCACGGCTGGCTCCAGGGCCGGATCCACGATGCGGAAGGCCGTTATGCCCAGCTGGTGTCCGCCCTGCTCCACCACAACGACAACCTGCTGCCGGAACTGGAAAAACTGGCCCGGGAAGTGGGCCAGGACCGGGCTCTGGGTGCGGACGCCGATGCTTCCGCCATCTACCGGGCCTTTGAAGACGCCTTCCTGAACGGCATGCCCTGCGACCGGGTGAACCAGGTCACCGACCAGAACCCGGATGCCTTCGCCTGGGACCAGACTGATGATCTCCACGGGGGCTACTGGAAGGAAGCGGACGTGAATCCGGCCGTATACTACGACCTGCGGGATGCCATGATGGAAGGGATGCTGGAAAACACCGGCTACACCCTGGAACAGGAAGACCACACCCATTACGTGCTCCGTCCCAAAGCGGCCTGAAGGAGGAAGAACCATGACCTACAGCATTGAGTGCATGAAAAAAGAACATGAGAACATCAGCCGGATGCTGGAAGTGATCCGCCAGGCCTGCATCGGGATCCTGGAACTGTCTCCGGTGGACGTGGGGGATTTTCGGGACATGGTGGATTTCATCCGGAACTATGCGGACAAACATCATCACGGGAAGGAAGAAAAGTTCCTGTTCCCGGTGATGGTGCAGAAGCTGGGCCGGGTGGCGGACAACCTGGTGACCCACGGGATGCTGGTGGAACACGACCTGGGCCGGGACCACGCCATGAGCCTGGCCACCGCCCTGGATGAATACGAAAAGAATCCCAAGACCGAATACAAGCTGGACATCCTGACGGAAGCCATGGGCTACGCACGGCTGCTGAAGCGCCACGTGGAAAAGGAAAACAACGTGGTGTACACCTTCGCCGAAAACCAGCTGACCCCGGAAGACCTGGCGGACATCGACGCCAAAAGCAGGAAATTCGAGGAAGAAGAAGGGGCCAAAGGGGTCCAGGACCATTACCTGGGAATTTTGGAACGGTTGGAGAAAAAGTATTTGTGAGTAAAGGGGCTGCCTGGAAAAGCAGCCCCTTCTTTGTGCTATAATGAAACCATCTTCTATTCTAGGGAGCGTGATGGTATGGATGCACAGAAAATCATTGAACGGGCGGTGGATGACCGGTACCGGGAGGAACTGATCGGCCTGAGCCGGAAGATCTGGGAACTGGCGGAAGTGGGCTACGAAGAGACCCGGTCCGCCGAAACCCTTTGTGAGGCCCTGGAACACCACGGGTTCGCCGTTACCCGTCATCTGGTGGACATTCCCACTGCCTTCAAAGGCGTCTGGGGCAAGGGACGCCCGGTGGTGGGGATCCTGGGAGAATACGACGCTCTGCCGGGGCTCAGCCAGGAAGCGGGCTGCCCGGTGAAAAAGCCGGAACACGAAGGCTGCCCCGGACATGGCTGCGGCCACAACCTGCTGGGCACCGGGGCACTGGCCGGTGCCCTGGCCCTGAAGGACTATCTGGAAGAAACCGGCAAACCGGGCACCGTGGTGTATTTCGGCACTCCGGCAGAAGAAAACCTCAGCGGCAAAGCCTTCATGGCCCGGGACGGGGCCTTTGACGGGGTGGACTTCTTCCTTACCTGGCATCCGGCTCCGGAAAACTGCACCGCCACCCCCCACCTGAACGCCAACGTGTGCCGGACCTACAAGTTCAAAGGCATCACCTCCCACGCCGGAGGCGCTCCCGAACTGGGCCGCAGCGCCCTGGATTCCTGTGAGATCATGGGAGTGGGGGCCAATTACCTCCGGGAACACGTGATCATGGAAGCCCGGATCCACTACGCCTATCTGGACGTGGGCGGCCGGGCCCCCAACGTGGTCCAGGACCATGCGGCGGTCCGCTATGTGGTCCGGGCTCCCTATTACCGGCAGGTGAAGGAAATCGTTCCCCGGCTGGACGACGTGGCCCGGGGGGCGGCTCTCATCTGCGGCACCCAAGTCACCGTGGAACGGGAATCCGGCTATTCCGAATACATCAACAACAAAGTCCTGGCCCAGGCAGCCACCGAAGCTTTCCACGCCATCGGTGCGCCCCAATGGGATGACAGGGACTTTGCCCTGGCCAAAGCCTTCACCGATTCCTTCAGCGACAGCATGAAGACCAAGGAAAAGGACATGATCCTGAAACGGTACGGCCGGGACCGGCTGGAAGAGAAACTGGCCCGGCCCCTGGATACGGAGATCAAGGACTTTGATCCCGACCGGGAAGAACTGGATTTCGGCTCCACCGATGTGGGGGACGTGGGATTTATCGCTCCCACCTACTACTTCAACGTGGCCACCGAAGCCCTGGGCACCCCGGGCCATTCCTGGTACAAAACCGGCCGGGTGAATTCCTCCATCGGCCAGAAAGGCATGCTCACCGCCGGCAAAGTCATCGCCCTGACTGCGGTGAAAGTCCTGGAAGCCCCGGCTCTCCTGGCAGCCGCCAAAGAAGAATTCCAGGCCAAGAACAACGGCCAGTACGACTGCCCGGTGGCAGGAGTGGAGAAGCTGCCGAAGCTGTAAGGGCCGGGAAGGGCGGGCCTTCGGCCCGCCCCTGCGGCGTCTCCGTCGGACATTCGGGCTGCTGGTCAGAAAAACACAGATGCCCCGACAATTCCGTCCCTATGGTTTTCCTGATGGATCTTTGACCCCAACGTTGTAGGGGCTTGCCGCAGGCAAGCCCATCCCGGCCGCCCAGGGGGCAAAAACGTTCAAAACCAGATGCGGCAGCATCTGGTCTCTATCGGCCGCTGACCGCTGACAAAAAAAGACCGGCAGCCGCCGGTCTTTTTTCCTTACTCTCAGTCTTCTACTTTTTCAATGGCACTTGCCGGGCAGCCTTCCATGGCAGCCAGGGCATTGGCTTCTTCGCCAGCCGGAACTTCATCGGGAATGGCTTCCGCCACACCGGCGTCCGTCATGTGGAACACAGCAGGGCAGGTCCCTTCGCACAGCCCGCATCCGATACAATTTTCATTAACCTTGAATTTCATAATAGTCACTCCCCTTTACATTGGGCCCGGCACCGGTATTCGGTGACCGGGCCTCTTTATGGTTCCAGTATAGCCCGGGATCCGGGAAAAAACAGTTGGTGGAACAACGGAAAGAGAAAAGATAGTGAAGAGTGAAGAGCAGGGACGGTGGGGCCGGACCGCCTCACGCCAAAGGAGACCTTTTGCCGGAGGCAAATGCTTCCGAATGGAAACGCAGCCCAGGGGGCTGCTAACCCACCACCATTGCGCAGGCGCAACGGTCCCCCGCCCTTGCAAAGGGCGGATAACAAGTACGTGGGCTTCGCCCTTGTACTGAAATAAGCAATGGGCCGAAGGCCCGAGCGTATATCCGCCCTTTGCAAGGGCGGGGGACCAGCCGCAAGGCTGGTGGTGGGTTAGGCGCCGCAGTACCCGGCACCGTCGTCCTTCCCGGCCGTCGGTCGGGCCATACGTTCAGAACCAGATGCGTCAGCATCTGGTCTCCACAACGATGAACGACCAACGACAGACTCGCTCCCCACAATCTACCTGTAACAACTGCAAAAATGATAAAAATACAAATATCCACAAATTCCTCACTTTATTTTCATCTTTTATTCATTATCACAATTTTATTCATTTGGCGTAAATTCCTTATTGAAGACTGAAATACAACATATTACAATGAGAAATGTAATTTCAGCAGAATGGATTGCAGACAGGAATGAAAATCTACAGCTGATAAGAATAAATCGTTACTGGAATGCCAAAATACAGACAGTATAGAAATATGGCAGAAACGGTGATTCCGGTGAAATTGAGCAAGGGGGAGACCTATGAACAGGATCTACAAGGTAATCTGGAGTAAGGTGCGGAACAGCTGGGTAGTGGTATCGGAAATCGCCCGGAACCACGGGAAGGAACATTCCCAGCGGAAAAATATACCGGGGGGGGTATATGCCCTGACTCTGGCCCTGGCTCTGGGCCTTACCTGGCCGTCGGGAGCCTGGGCGGCGGATAAAACTGTTGATCTGGGCAATGGGGGCGCCGCGGCTTACGATAACAAGGGCAATCTGACTGTAGGGAAAGTAGTTCAAGGCCAAAGCACTGACAACAAAGGTGAAAATAACACTGCCATTGGTACCCAAAGCGATACCCTCCGCAACGTAACGGAAGGGGATACCACCAAAAACGGCCAGCCCATGGATGCAGCCAATACCAAGCTGGTAGACGGGGAAGGGGCGGCCCATAAACTGGACACCTCCACTGAATCCGGCGGCTCCACAGCTGTAGGTTACAATAACAAGGCTGAAGGGGACAATTCCACCGCCATCGGCAACACGGCAAAAATCACCAACAAACCCATAACCTATTACGCCGACAAAGACGGCAACAAGACTACCTCTACCGACAATGCCGCCTGGTACAAGGACAGCAGCGGCAATCCCACCCAGGTGCCCCAGGTGTTCCGGGACGCCGATGACAATACGACCACTACGCCTCAGTACAAGTATACCCATACCGTAACGGCAGAGGATGGCACGACTTCTACCGTCACGGACATCACGACCGATGTCAGCAAGGCCGACAAAGATGACAAAGGGAATCTTGTGTACAATTACAACCCCTATGATAATACCAGCTACCTTTATTCCGTCCAGCTCTATCAGTCGGCGGCCAATTCCATTGCTGCCGGTACCAACGTTACTGCCAATGGAAGCTCTGCCGTAGCCGTAGGCGACAGCGCCAAGGCCGATGGCAACAGCACCATCGCCATCGGCAACGGGGCAAAGGCTACGGATACCAGTGCAGGGGGGACGGGATCCATTGCCATCGGTAAAGGGGTTGAAGCAAATGGCAGCTCTACGGCAGTTGGCTTGAATGGAACAAAGGCAACCTATGGCTCTTCTGCCTACGGCAACAACGCGGCAGCCCAAAACAGTTCCGCTGCTTTTGGTTCGAATATACAGGCATCTAACGGTTCTTATGCTTCCGGTATAGGAACAACAGATAAGCCTGTCACTGCTACTGAAAGTTCCTATGCAACGGGTATGGGAGGTACCACAGCAACCAAGGGCAGTATGGCTGTCGGTAATAATGTTAAAGCCGGTGACAAAGGCGGCGGTGCTTTTGCCGTAGGTATGGGCGGAACTACAGCAAACAGTGGCAGTATGGCTGTCGGTAATAATGTCAAAGCCGGTGAAAATGGTGGCGGCGCCTTTGCCGTAGGTATGGGCGGAACTACAGCAAACAGTGGCAGTATGGCTGTCGGTAACAATGTTAAAGCCGGTGAAAATGATGGCGGCGCCTTTGCCGTAGGCATGGGCGGCACTTCAGCGGATGGCTCATCTATGGCTGTGGGAGATAACGTCCATGCCACTGGCAGTGCTTTTGCCTCCGGTCGGAATGGAACATCGGCTCAAAGTGGCGGTATCGCTTATGGGGATAATGTCAGTGCCCAATATGGTGGCTTTGCCGCAGGCACTAACAGTACTTCTGCAAGCAGCGGCGTAGCCGTAGGATCCAATGTCCATGCTTCTGATGGCAGTTCCTATGCCGGCGGTATGAATAACACCACAGCGGCAAATGGCAGCATTGCTTTCGGAAATAACGTCCATGCCGGCAGCAGCGGCAGTGGTAGTGCTTTTGCAGCAGGGATGAATGGGACCACGGCCGATGGCAGCAGTGTGGCTGTAGGGGATAATGTCCATGCATCCAGTGGTTCTTATGCTGCGGGCATGGGCGGAACTTCTGCAAGCAGCAGTGCTGTGGCCATTGGCAATAATGCTCATGCCTATGGCAATTCCTATGTCTTCGGTTCTTCCGCTAGTGCAGATAGCAGTTCTGCCGCCATTGGCAATTCATCTTATGCTACCAATAGTTCCCTGGCATTGGGTAATTCGGCAGGGGCGTATGTCAGCGGCGGCATCGCTCTGGGCAGCAACTCCACAGCCTACCGCGCCTCCGGCACCACAGGCCTTGATCCCCGGACGGGCAAGGCTTATACCGATACCAGCGACAAGACCTGGAACTCCACCTACGGCGCCCTTTCCATCGGCAATGTGGACAGTGACGGAACGGTCAATGGCACCCGCCAGATCATCGGGGTGGCCGCTGGTACCAGTGATACCGATGCGGTCAATGTGGCCCAGCTGAAAGCCGCCATGACCCAAAGCGGCAGCATCCATGACTACAGCGTCAATTCCACTGATACGGCTGCCGACACCAACTACAGCAACGCCGGCGCCACCGGCAAAAACGCCCTGGCCGCCGGTGTCAGCGCCAAGGCAACGGGCGACTCTGCTGTTGCTATCGGCAATGGTGCTCAGGCTGAGGGGAAGGGTGCCACGGTCATCGGCAAGAATGCCAAGGCTACGGGCCAGTATGCAACGGCCTTTGGCGGTCTTGAAACTACCGATAAAAAAACTGGAAAGCTTGTCAACATTGTCAACACGGCCAGCGGTAATTCTGCCACGGCCTTTGGTCAGGGCGCACAGGCGAGAGGCGATGCTTCTCTGGCCTTTGGTCACAATACCATTGCAGGCGGGGCAGATGGCAGCGGCCAGCATTCCGTCGCTTTTGGTGAGGACACGCAGGCGCTTGGCGGCCGTTCTCTGGCTTTTGGCGAAAAGACTGTTGCTAAGTATAATGACTCGGTCGCTTTCGGCAACGACACCCGCGCTTCTTCCACCGGCGCTACGGCATTCGGTAACCGCACCCGCGCTCTAGCGCAATATTCTACGGCTTGGGGCAATGCCACTGTCGCAGCTGATGAAGAATCCACGGCCTGGGGCACGGACACCATCGCCGGTGCTAAATTGGATGACAATGGTGCTGTGACCAATATCTATACCTATAAGAATAACCCGGATGATAAAGATGAACCATTAAAGACTGCTACGGAAAAAATGGATGTCCATGGCAATCTGGCTTATATCCAGAACGGTAAGACCGCTGGCGTCAAGCAGATGTCAATCGACAGCGGCAATGAGAAACACGACTATGTGGTTTTGGCCGGCAAAGACGGAAACACCTATGTCCGCGACTACCAGGGCAGCCTCTGGAAAGTCAATGTCGATGCCAATGGTAATGTGACGGTTGATACAACCGCGGGCAAAAACGGCAAGGTATTCAACGGCAAAAATGGGGCGAAACAGTCCCTGGCCAAGACTACGGTTAATGGTGCAGAAGTCGACATTACGCCGGACAATGTGCTAGAAAAAGCCCATGAAGGCGGGAACGGCTATAACATTGACGGCTACGCCAATGCCACGGCCTTCGGCTATTCCACCGAAGCCTCCGGCGACAACGCTACGGCCTTCGGCAATGACACCAAGGCCACCGCGGCAGGTGCCACGGCCTTTGGTTACAAGACGCTTGCCTCCGGCGAGAATTCCACTGCCTTTGGGGAAAGCTCCATCGCCGCAGCCAAGAACTCCCTTGCTGCTCTGGGCGGCACTGTGGATGAAGAAGCCGTCAACGCTGCCGCCATCGGCAGTGGCGCCCAGGCCAAACTGGCTGACAGCATTGCTCTGGGCAGCGGCTCTGTGGCCGACCGTGCCAGCGGTGCCAAGGGCTATGATATGCTGACAAAGGGCGATACCACCAATACGTCTGCGGCATGGGTGGCCAATGCCAATGCCATCGCTGTGGGCAACGGCAGCACGCTGACCCGCCAGATCACCGGGGTGGCAGCTGGATCCCTGGATACGGATGCGGTGAACGTGGCCCAGCTGAAAGCAGCAGGCTTCAAAGTCACCACTCAGAAAAACGGCGATATTTCCAGTTCCATCCTCAACGGCGATACCCTGGACTTTGAAGGAATCAACAATGCCATTGTTTCCACCACCAAGGACAGCAAGACCATCACCGTGGCTGTCAGCAAGACTCCGACCTTTGACAGTGCCACCTTCTACAACCCCAATCCGGCTGAAGGCCAGAACAATGAAAAGGTAACCATTGCCAACGGCCAGATCAGCGCCTTCAACCCGTCCGAACAGAAACGGGCGGTCATTGGGGTGGATAATGAAGGCAACGGCAGCCTTTCTCTTGTGAACAATGACCTGTCCACCGTACAGGTGTATACTCAGAATTCGGCAAATCAAGGCAATGACGGCATCACCCGGATGTACTACGTTTCGTCTTCCGGCAACGGGGGCGAAATCCAGGGGGTCCACACCATTGCAGTACTGGACGACGGCATTAACTATACCGGCGACAATCTGCAGCCCGGCACCACGGACAAAGTAGTGGTGAAGCACAAGCTGAATTCCACCATGGATGTCACCGGTGGTGCGGATACCAGCAACCTGTCCGAAGGCAATATCGGCGTGGTGGCCACTCCGGCTGTGGAAGACGAACAGGGCAACATTACCCAGAAGGGCAAGCTCGAGATCAAGTTGAACAAGGACCTCCAGGATCTCAACAGCGTTACCGCCGGCAACGTCCGCATCGGGAACAACCCGGCCAATACACTGCAGCTTACCGAAAAGGGCCAGGAGACGGAAAATACCGCTCCCGCCGGCAACTATGCAACAGGCCTGGACAACAAAGCCTGGGATACGAAGAATCCATCCTACGTCAGCGGCCGGGCAGCTACGGAAGATCAGCTGGCCATCGTTTCCGGAGTGGTGGACAAGGGACTGAGCTTCACCGCCAACACCAAGGATGCCACCAATACTACGGACAATTATGCAGGCTACAAGGTTGTGAACCGCCAGCTGGGGGATACCATTTCCATCAAGGCGGGAGATGCGGATCCCAATATGAAGTATGAAACGAAGAACCTGACTTCCCAGATTGCAGAAAATGGGGATATCACCATCAGCATGGCAGATAAGCCTACATTCAGTGAAGTCACGGCCAACAGCTTCAACCTGAGTCCCAAGGACATGACTACCAAGGACCAGGCAGGGAATACCGCATCTGCCCAGTTGAACGCCCATTATCGGGATGCCAGCCTAAACCCGAAAAAGAACGTCACCATGGCCGATGGCAGCACCGGCATGGTCCGTCTCCACTACCATGATGGGGAAGGCACCGTCCACGACCTGGCCACTATGGACGACGGCCAGATCTATGTCGGCGATATCAAGGAAGATGGCACGGCAGATACCACTGGCTTTGGCCGTAAGATGAACGAGAAGACCACCATCAACGGCGGCGTGAAGGAAAAGGATAACCTGACCGACAACAATATCGGCGTGGTTTCCAACGGTACAGACACCCTGACGGTGAAACTGGCCAAGAGGCTGACAAACCTGGAGTCCGTCCAGGCAGGCAAGACCACCATTGACGACAAAGGCCTGACCATCAAGAAGTCCGACGATGACAGCAGCAAGAACGTGGTCGTTCTGGGCGATAAAGTGGCCTTTGGGGACAACCAGGTCAACAACATGGGCAGCGGCTCCGATGGCACTGGCACAGATGGCAAACCGTCTTACAACAATCTGACCAACGGCGCCAATATCGGCGATGTGAAGAACATCGCCAGCAGCACGGTCCAGCCGGTCATCGACACGGTGAACAAGGGCTGGGAACTGGATGTCAACAGCACGAAGCAGAAAGCCGTGACGCCTGACAGTCCGAAAGTCAACCTGATTCAGGGCCAGAACATCACCATTACCGGCGATACAACCAACACGGAGAACGTGACCATCGCCACCGCCGACGATGTGCGGTTCAACACGGTCCGGGTGGGCGGCGTCAAGACCGGTGACACTTACAGTGGCGGTATCCTGATTGGGACTCAGAGTGGTAAGAATACTGACGGCACGGAAAGTGCCAACTCCAATGACGATTACTATATCACCGGACTGAAGAACACCAACTGGGATTCGGATAAAATCATGAAAGGCCGGGCAGCTACAGAAGATCAGCTGAAGCAGGTTGCTACAGAAATCAAGCAGGGGTCCGTTGCTGGAGATATCTATGTCACCGGCGGATCGGTTTCCTACAATGGAGAAGGAACGGATACTCATGCAAAGGATGGCAAGGGAAGTATCAACCTGACCCGCAAGAATGGCGAGGATGTGAACATCGACGGGCTCCACGATTATTATGTCACCGGCGGCACGGTCACCGATGACGGCAAGAAGCTGGAACTGACCCGCAATGATATAGACGGTTCCGGTAATCCCAAGAAGATTACGGTAGACTTGGGCAATGTGCTCAAGAATGACCTGCACTTGGTGGCCAATCCGGCGGCTGATTCTAACGGCAAGTACAAAGTAGATACGACAACCGGTACGGTGACCCTGAAGGTCCAGAATGCGGATGGAACGACTTCTAACGATATCACCATTGGCGGCTTTGAAGGACTGGGCCAAGGACTGAAGTTCGGGGCCAATAAGATGGCTAAAGACGGCGGCGGCAACCCTGTAACCAACCAGCTGGGCAGCACCATCAACATCACCGGCGCCGGCACGAAGGGGCTTACGGATTATTCCGGCAAGAACCTGCTGACTTCTGTAGAGCAGGATGCAGCTGGCAACACCACCGTCCATGTACTCATGGACAAGAACATTTCTGCCGACGGCGTGACGGTCGGACAGGCCGGTAAGGACGGTGTAGCAGGTACGGATGGCGAAGTCGGCAAGGCTGGCACCATCGGCATCAATGGCAAAAACGGCGTAACGGGGGACGATGACAAGGAAGGCATTACCACCACCATCATCCACACCGAAAAAGGCCAGCCCGGCGAGAATGGTACCACCGGCAAGCCCGGTGTCGATGGCAAGGACATCACCCGCATCGTTTACCAGAACGACCAGGATAAAGTCGATGGCAAGGATGGCAGCCATACGGTAGCCACCCTGGACGACGGGCTGAAGTTCAGCGGCGACGACAACAGAGTCATTACCAAGAAACTCAATGAACAGCTCCAGTTCGTGGGCGGTGCAGATAAGAACAAGCTGACCCAGGACAACATCGGCATCAATGAACTGGAAGATGGCAAGCTGACCATCCAGCTGGTGAATACGCCGAATCTGGGGGATAAAGGCAATCTGAAAGCCGGGGATGCCCAGATTGGCTGGTTCAATGGAGACGTTCTGACCAGAACCGATGGCACCCAGGAAAAGCAGGGAAGTTATGCAACCGGTCTTGACAACAAGGATTGGAATATGTCCAGTCCATCTTATGTCAGTGGCCGGGCAGCTACGGAAGACCAGCTGGCCCAGGTTAGCGCGGCCATCAACAACGCCGCCACGGCCGCCGGCAAGCGCACGGTGGTGACAGTGAACGACAAGGCCAATCCGGCAGAAGCCACCCCGAAAGACGGTGACTATGGCGATTACGACTCCACCAACGGCAACTTGATGATCGCTGCCAAGAAAGATGCTGACGGAGTCTTGACCTACAACATCAAGCTCAACGACAATCTGGCCTTGGGCAAAGAAAGCAAAGACGGCACCGACGGGCAGGAAGGCACCCTTGGCCTCACCGGCAAGGATGGCCTGCCGGGTGCTGACGGCAAACAGAGGTACAGTACTACCATCATCAAGACGGAAAAGGGACAGGCAGGAAAAGATGGCAAGACCGGCAAGGAAAATCTTGGCGGCACGGACATCACCCGCATTGTATATACCGACAAGGATGGCCAGAATGCCCAGACCGTGGCCACCCTGGACGACGGTCTGAAGTTTGTGGGCAACGACGGCCAGGAAGTCACTCGGAAGCTGAACACCACCCTGTCCATCAAAGGGGGCATTACCGATGCCACGGATTTGAAGAATGCTTCCGCCAAGAAGCTGGGCGTCCGCAAGAGCGGAGATGGCCTGGAAATCGTAATGACCGATACCCCGGACTTTGAAAAAGTCACGGTGGGCAAGGATGCTGCCAAGAAAATTACCATCGGGGAACAGACCGTTACTGGCAAGAAAGCGGATGGCAGCGATGCAGACAAGCCTCAGACCGGCAACTACATCACCGGTCTGGACAACAAGGCTTGGGACAAAGACAACATTGTCGAAAACCGGGCTGCCACAGAAGGCCAGCTGAAGGAGGCCATCAACGAGATTTCCGGCAAGGACAAAGGCGGCTTCGGCCTGGCCGATGAAAAAGGCGGCACGGTGAAGAAAGACCTGGGCGATACCATTGCCGTTAAGGGCGATAGCAAGAACATCGAAACTAAGGTGAAAGATGGTGCTCTGGAAGTATCCCTGAAGAAGGATGTTGATCTGGGCGGCGACGGCAGCATCAAAGCCGGAAATACCACCGTCAACAGCGATGGGGTGGATACCAACAAGGTCATCATCAAAGATTCCACCATCAACATCACCAAAGACGGCATCAATGCTGGCAGCAAGCGGATCACCAATGTGGAAAGCGGCGGGGATGTTGATACCAATGCCGCCAATATCGGTGATGTGAAGCGGATTGCAGGTGATATGAAGACGGAAATCACCAACAATGCGACGGATGTGACCAACAAGGTCAACAAAATGGGGGATGAACTGACCCAGGTCCAGAAGGATGTGAAAGCAGACCGCCAGTATCTGGGGGACGAAGGCACAGCCAAGAAAGTGAATGTGAAATTTGGCAGTGCCCTGAGCCTCACTGGAGGTGCCAAGGTGGACAGCCTGGCCGGGGAAGGCAACATCGGGGTGATCCAGAAAGAAATGGATGATCCTGATCACGCCGGTGAAAAAATCAACGGATTTTCCATCCGCCTGGCCAAAGACCTGACCGGTCTCAACAGCGTTACCACCGGCAACACCACCATCAACAACAGCGGGCTGACGGTGAAGACCGGGGATGCCAACCGGACCATCACCGTCCAGGACGGCAAGGTGGACATGGGCGGCAACCAGATCCACAATGTGGCTCCGGGCAAGGCGCCTACAGATGCGGTGAACGTAAGCCAGCTCCAGCAGACCGGCCGGGCCATCAATCAGCTGGGCAGCAGTGTGAATAAACTGGGGGCCCGGGTGGACCGGGTAGGGGCCAACTCCGCAGCCCTGGCCGCTCTCCATCCTCTGGACTTCGATCCTGACGACAAACTGGACTTTGCCGTAGGGGCCGGCAGCTACAGCGGCGCCAACGCCGTGGCCCTGGGGGCCTTCTACCGGCCCAACGAAGACGTGATGTTCAGCCTGGGAGGCAGCACCGGCGGCGGTGAAAACATGGTGAACATTGGCGCCACCTTCAAGCTGGGCCAGCACAACCACGTATCCAACAGCCGGGTGGCCATGGCCAAGGAAATCCGGGGACTGAAGGAACTGGTGGCCAAGCAGGAAGGGGAGATGCAGCAGCTGAAGACCCTAATGAACCAGATGGCCGGCCGGACCGTGATGAAGGTGGACAAGGATGCCCTGTTCCCGGATATCCCTGAAAACCACTGGGCCTATGACTACGTGACCAAACTGGCCAAAGCAGGCATTGTGGAAGGGTACGAAGACGGAGAATTCAAAGGGAACCGGATGATGACCCGGTACGAATTCGCCGCCGTGATCTACCGGGCCATTATGGCCGGCGCCGGCTCCAACCCGGCCCTGGACCAGGATGGGACCCTGGGGAAACTGGTGAAGGAATTTGACGGAGAACTGAAATACATCCGTATCGACGTAATCGAAAAAGACAAGCACGGCAATCCCACCATCGAAAGGGTGCGGACCGTGGAAGACAGTGAAAAGCATCATGGGAAGTAAAAAAGGAGGAGGTGTTGCACGTTATGTGCAACACCTCCTCTTTTACAGACTATGTACCTCTTTCAATCCCTGGACCAGCCAGCTGCCCTGGGCATCCATGAGCCCCCAGCCCTGCTTGCCCTTGGCCGGGGCTGCCTGTCCCTGGAAGGAGGCTGTCTGGGTCACGTCTTCCGGAACCTGGACAGACAGCAGGTTTCCGTCCCGGTCCATCAGCCGCCAGGTTTTCCCTTCCCGGATCCAGGTGGTTTCCGCCTGGCTGCCGAAGGGAGTCAGGGTCACCGGCTGCTGCCAGGTCCGGAGCACCTGGCCGGTGGCTTCAGAAACCAGCCGGGACAGGTTCCCTTCCTTTACCAGCATCCGCTGCTGCCCCAGGAACTGGACCCCGTCCCAGGCAAAGGGCAGGCGCAGGGAGCCGTCGCTGATGTCCACGATCCCGAATTTTCCGGTCCCTTTGTCCCTGACCGCCGCCAGTCCTTCCTGCTCGTCCAGACCGCCTCCGTCGATGTCGTATTTCCCCGGTCCGAACAGCACCCGGCCCTGGCGGTTAACGAACCACAGCTCCCCTTTGTCCTTTACAAAAGTCCCCCAGAGGGTCATGGGGAATACGGCATCGTTCCGGTCATCCACGATCACCTGGCCGGTGGAGTCGATATAGCCCCGCTTCACTCCGTCCCAGGTCAGGCTCAGAGGCTGGTCCGGCATATAGACGTTCTGGTCCCACAGGGCTGCCCCCAGGGCCACGCTGGCCAGGCTGGCCCAGTTGAAGGAACGGACCGTGCGCCGGGTTTCCGCCAGGCCGTCCCGGAAGGGGAACACCTGGTCATAGGGAGCCGCAAACAGCTCCCGGCCCTGGGTATCGATGGCTACGGATTTGCCCTGGGCGTTGACCACAAAGGCGATCCCTTCGCTGAAATCCGCCCGGACTTCCTTGTACACCGGGGCCAGCACCGTCCGCTGCTCTGCATCCCGGAACCCCCAGCGGCTGTTTTCCCTGAAGGCAGTAAGGGCAGCCGGATCCGAGGGAGCCTGGGCCGGCAGGCCCTCCCGGGTAAAGTACAGAAGCTCTTTCTTCCCTTCCCGGGCTTCCAGAAGTCCCTGGGAGGCTGTTTCCAGGGATTTGTACCGGGGAGCCAGGATCTCCCGCCCCCGGGCGTCCCAGAGTCCCCACAGGCCCTTGCTGTCCCGTCCGGCAAACACCGGGGCCAGATGGCTTTCCCGGGCAGTCCGGACCAGCCCCGGCACCTTTCGGTTGGGGTTGGGCACCAGGAGCCCGCCCAGGATCCCGGCGGTGCCCTCCTTGTCCACAGATACGCTGCTGCTGGTATGGGTGGAAGTGGTGGAAGAGGAGGTCCGGGTGGAGGATTCCGTTCGGGTGGTGGTGTGGGATTCCCGGTGTTCATGGGAATAGATCTCCGCCGGTTTTTCCGCCGAAACGGAAAGAGGCAGGGCCCAGGAAGCCGCCAGCACAGCGGCCAGCAAAGAAGATTTCAGGGAAGATCGGTGCATACAGGTCTCCTTTCAGATTCACAAAAATCATAAAACAACGCAAGAATGAGAAAATTATAACATAAATAACGATTATCCGTAAAGGGAGGAGGGAAGAGCGGGACGGCTGAATCGACAGATCCATTGGGATGCCGTAGGGCCGCCCAACCGGCGGCCCGCCATTTGTACCATACTTTGACCCCAACGGCGTAGGGGTTCGCCGAAGGCAAACCCGTCCCGGCCGCCGGTCGGACATCCACGAGGGTACCGGGGTAAATCCACTTCCTGACACAAAAGACCATGAGGAAAACGTATAGAGAATTAGTTGCTATAAGTATTTCACATTTAATTCCCGATGGTTTACCATACAACCAACAGAACAATACTGGCTTTTCTTGAAATGGGGGAAAAAGAATGAAAAAGAATTTGGGAAATATTTTAGCTCTTTATCCGGCTCCCGTGACAATTGTTGGGGCCATGGTGGATGGAAAACCCAACTGGACACTGGTCGCCCATACGGGAACCATGTGTCATAGTCATGTTATGCTCTCTATGGTCAAATCTCATCTGACCAATCAAGGAATCCGGGAAAATAAAATCGTCTCAGTAAATCTGGTGGATGCCAGTTGGCTTAGAGAAGCGGACTATATGGGCTGTGTATCCGGCCACCAGGTGGATAAGTCCCATGCTTTTTCCTACAGCATCGGAGAAAATGGAGCACCCTTGGTGGATCAGGCGAAGGTTTCCATTGAATGCCAGGTGGATGGAACTTATGTGCTGGAAAACTTTGAGAACTTCTTCTGTCGGATTGAAGCCGTGTATGCAGATGAAAGCATCTTGAATGAACAGGGAAAAATCAGCTATGACTTGTTCAAACCGGTACTTTTTGAATTTCCCACCTATCAGTACTATCTGACAGGAGAAAAAGTGGGAGATTGCCGGAAAATGGGGAATCCAATCTCTCCAGCGGAGAAATAAGCCATTGTATTTCAAAAAGTGAGCTATGGAGGATAATGAGATGTTGGATTTGAAAAAAAGAAAAGGGCAAATAGCAGTGTTGACCTGTCTGGGGATGCTGTGGGGAATCGGTTCTGTATTCGGTACGGGAGTGCCTGTGGCCCAGGCTTCCTATCACAATCCCTATACGGAAACTCCTGAAATCCGTTTGTCCCAACAGGAGGAAGCGGCTTACCTGGATAAAAAAACAAAAGCCCTGTTCAACACACCAGCCAAAAAGCCAGTGCCTTATGTGGTGCCCAAGGGATGGCAGCAGGACCTGGAAACATTTAAAAATGTCCGGATGGAAAAATACACATCTTCCAGCAAAAAAAACAATAAAGTCCTGATGATCTTTCCCGGAGGCGGATACATCCAGGGAAACCATAATGGCCATCGGGACTGGGCGTTGGCACGGGCTGAGGCTGTGGGCAGTGGGGAAGTGTATATGCTGGATTATCGGTTCTATCCGGAGGCTCAGTACCCGGATGCCTTGCATGATGCCGTAGCTGCCTATCAGGTGCTGCTGCAGGACAGAGAAAAAGGCAAGGCGAAAGATATCGTGGTGGTGGGCGATTCAGCAGGAAGCAATCTGACACTGGCCCTGGCTCTTTATCTCCGGGATCATAAAATGGCAATGCCCAATTCACTTGTCCTGTATTCTGCTTGGGGCGATGTGGAACAGTTGCCTTCCCGGTCCACCAATAAAAATAGGGATGTAGTCCTGGGTCCCCGGAATACCAAAATGTATCCAGCAGTGGCGTACAATAAGGGGTACTTCCGTAATGCAAATCTGCAAGATCCTTACGTATCTCCTGTTTACGCTGATTTTACAGGCCTTCCTCCCATGCTGCTCCTGACTGGGGAAAATGAACTTTTTGTGGATGACAGTCTCCTTGTTGCCCAACGGGCAAAAGAGGCGGGGGTGAAAGTGGAAAACCACATCTACCCTGGGATGTCCCACGACTGGCCCCTGCTGTTCCCGGAATTGCCTGCATCCAGGGATACCTACCGGGTACTTGCTAAATTTGTGAATGCCCGGTGATCAAAAGCCCTTGGAAGGAACCCGCAGGGCGGGTTCCTGGGAATATACGAAACCCGCAGGCCGGGAAGGGCGTGCCTGGGGCCCGCCCCTACAGCGTCAGGGTCTGGCAAACCGATAACAACGTATTTCATCGATTGGCCGCACTCTGCAAAAACCAGGACCCTCCGGAGTATTACGTTGTTATCGGTCCATGGACAACGAGGTTGTAGGGGTTCGCCGAAGGCAAACCCGTCCCGGCCGCCCAGAGGGCATGGCAAGAAGTCAGAAACGGCTCCAGGGGCCCGGCCGACCTCTTTCATCTTTTTTTCTTCAGCCAGGTATGGTAGAGTAGTACTGACATAAGGAAAATCTTTTCAGAGGAGGACTGAAAATGTTTTGCATAAATTGTGGTACGAAACTGCCGGATGGGGCCAAATTCTGCTTTAACTGCGGGGCCAGGATGCCGGAAATGCCAAACGGTACGGTGCCGGAAAGGGCCCCGGTGGCAGACAAAGAGGCAGGGGCCCCGGCAGGCAGCACGGCCTTCCCGGAGGCTCCCGCCCCATCCGGACAGCCCGGTGCGGAGACGGCCCCTGCCCCTGTGGAGGAAACCCTGCCCGATGTGCCGGGCAGCCAGTGCGTCATCCTTTCCAAATATCACATCGATTTCCCCCGGCCTCTGGCCCTGCGGCGGCAGCTGTGGGCCCCCTTCAACCGGGAAGGGGCCCGGCAGAGACGGCTTGTGGGCCGGTATATCCGGGAACACGTTGCGGTGGAGGAATACACGGACCCGGCTTCCCTGGTGGGGGACCTGACCAGGATCATCTTTAATGCCTGCGATCCTTCCATAGAAGCGGCGGTGGAAGTCCTGCTCAATCACGGCATCGATTTTATAAGTAAAAAAGATTTGGAAAACAGACTTTTTGAGCAGTACAAGAAAACAGAACTGGTTACCGGGCTGGCCGAAGACCAGGCGGCGATCTCCCGCTACCTGGAGCAGCTGGGGGAAGAAAAAGAGATGAACAAGGCCCATTGGCAGGGGGGCGGCTTCGGCATCACCGGAGCCATTACCGGTGCGGTGAAAGCCGGCATGCTCAACATGGCTTCCGACGGACTGAGCGCCCTGGGACGGGCTGTTACGGGCAATTCCTATTCAGACAGGGCCAAACGGTTCATCCGGCAGCGTCTGGACCGCCGGAATTACGGGAACCTGGGGGGGAATCTGGCGGACAACGTGATTTCCGTCTGGCTGGTCAACTACCTGATGGTGACCCTGACAGAGCATCACAAGCTCCCTCCCTTCAGCTTCCGGAACAAAGAAGTGGAGAGCCGGCTGGACAACATCGAGGTGATGATGGAAAAAGGCCGCTGCAGCAAAGAAACGGCCATGGAGACTCTTTGTGACTGCCTGATCCAGACTGCGGACAGCCTTTCCGTTTACCGGGCCATGGCGAAACTGGCCCCGGAGGCCATTCCGGATATCCTGAAAGTGGCGGATGCGGAAGGAGAGGGGCTTTCTCTGGCCGGGGATTTATGGAGCGGCCTCCATCAGAAAGGGAACATCCCTTTTCCCTATTGGGTGGACTGCCTGGGCATTGAAAAAGGCCAGGCCATCAGGACCCCGGGGGAAATGGCGGCTCTCCAGTATCTGATGCGGGAGTATCCGGAAGGGTATGAGGAAGAACGGGTTGTGCTGGTCAATGCCAGCGACCAGACCCTTCCCTTCTATCCGGAACTGGAACATGTTTCTTATTACGGGTTCGGTGACCATCTCCAGTTTGCCTATGAAGGGACGGAGCCCCTGGATTTTGCAGCCAAAAAGATCCGCTTCTATAATATCCGGTTTGCCCCGCCTTATGAGGCAGTGGCCGCGGCCCAGGTGGAAAATTTCAAAAAGGACGCCCGGAAGGCCCTGGACAAGGGAGACCGGCAGCAGGCGGCGGCCTCTTATCAGGCGGCTGCGGACATGGGGGACAGGGAAGCCATGTGCCAGCTGGGAGTTGTGTGCCGGGATCTGGGGGACCCGGAAGAAGCGGCCAGATGGCTGAAGACGGCGGCGGAACTGGGGGATCCCAATGCGGCCTGGGAATTCTACCGGCAGAGTGTCCAAAACGGATCTCCGGAATACGACTATCTGTCCGCGGCAGCCAGATGGGGCCATGGGGAAGCCAATATGAAAGAGGGCGAACTCTATGAAACCGGGACGGAAATGGAAGACGGCCAGGACTTTGACAAGGCCGCAAAGTATTATGGGAAAGCTGCGGAACTGGGCGTAGAAGGGGCCGCAGAAGCCCTGGAACGGACCAACAAGGCACGCCATACCCCTGCCTTCCAGGAGGCCCTTTTCAAGAACTACCAAAAATACAAGGACAGTAACGAAGAAAGGGCCCTGGACTATCTCCGGCGCAGCGCGAAACTGGGATACGGGAAGGCCCGGGAAGTCCTTGCTGCCTGGGATCTGGAACAGGGGGCCCGGCTCCGGCAGGAAGAAGAAACGGACTGGTCAGAAGTTCTTGCCCTGTACCAGGAAGCGGCGGACTGCGGCAGTCCGGAAGGCTGCTGGGAACTGGCCCTTTTGAAAGAAAGCGGGAAAGGGACGGCTGTGGATCTGGCAGGGGCAGCCAGCTTGATCCGCCGGGCGGCTGAAAAGGGCGTTGGGCCGGCCTGTGCCCGGATGGGCCTGGACGCAGCCAAAGCAGGCCATAAGGAGGACGCCTTCCAGTGGTATCAGAAAGGGGCTGAGGCGAAGGATCCCCAGGCATGTCTCCAGGCCGGTCTGTGCCGGGAAAAGGGAACAGGCTGTGAAAAGGACCTGGAAAAAGCCCGGGACCTGCTGCGCACAGCCCTGGCCGGAAATCTGGCAGAAGCCCTGGCCCCTCTGCAGCAGGTGGACCTGGCCCTGGGAGACGCATTCCAGGCGGCAGGACGCGTTGAGGAGGCTCTGACCTGTTATGAAGAGGCCGCAGCAGGAGAAAACGCCGAAGCCATGGTGAAGGCGGCGGCACTCCGGGGCAACCAGGATCTGGAAGACTGTTACGATTATGGGAAGGCCATGACCTGGTATGAACGGGCGGCCGCTCTCCAGCCGGAAACGGAGGAAACGAAAACCGCCCGGATCTGTCTGAAGGCGGCCGGTGAATACCCGGACCTTCTGGCCTATCTGGAAAGCCGGCATGGAGCTGAGCTTGCGGGCAGCCATTACTATCTGGGGAACAATATCCCCGGAGACCTTCTGGACAACGCCATGAAGGCCTACGGCAGCCGGCTGGGGGTGGACCCCTCTGAAGTCCTGCTGCTCTGTGATGCCTCCAACGCCCTGCTCTGGGGAAAGGGGAAGAAAGGGTTCCTTCTGACAGAGGAAGGGGATATCTTCACCTCCCAGGGCGGAAAAGCCTTCGTGGATGATTTCTGCCGGGTCTTCCTGAACCAGGATCGTGCGCTCCAGAGTGACACGGGTTTTGTCCTTTGTACCTTTGAAGAAAGTGACTGCAGCAGCCTGGATGCCAATTTTGCCTCATGGCTGTCCCAGGAAGTGATCCTGTCCAAGGAAGAATACGATATTGCCGAAGCCCACGGTGTCTTTGCCGATGAGGAAGAGGAAGACGAAGAGGAAGACAAAGCAGAACCCTCCGGCAGCCAGGCGGCGGAGGAACCCCGGCCTGCCGCTCAGGAGGCGCCCGCTGCCCCTGCTGACCGCCCGGCCGCAGGTTTCTGTTCCCAATGCGGAACCCCGGCCAAACCGGGGGCCCGGTTCTGCTCCCATTGCGGTGCTCCTCTGGCAGTGGGGCCTGCAGAAAAAGAGACCCCTTCAGAAGGACCTGACCGGGCAGCTCTCCTGGCCTTTGTACAGCAGCTGGCTCCCCTGGCCAGTGACACCCATACCTATCTGTACTGTGCGCCCGATATCCCGCCCAAGAAGCTGGCCAATGCCCTGTCCAGTTATGCCCAGAGCTATGGGCTGGATCCGAAGGATGTCCTTGTCCTTTGCGACAAAACCGTAAGAGGAACCGCCCGGGACGGCTTCCTCCTGACCTGGGATACCCTCATTTCCTCTGAAACGGGAGCCGTTCCCCTCAAAGAAATCGGCCGGATAGAACCGCCCACCAGCATGTGGAGCGGCAAAATGATCCTCCAGCCCGGGAACCGGAAATTCCTGGCCATAGCCCGGGATGACGAACTGACAGCGTTCTGTGAAGGGATGAACAAGCTGCTGAAGGGCAAGTAAAAAGGGCAGAGGGAAGAGCACGGGGCCGTACCGCAGGAGAACAATATGTTCTGCCGGTCCTTCGTGGATCCGGTCCCACAAACCGAACGGGAACCCTGACCCCAACGGCGTAGGGGTTTGCCAAAGGCAAACCCGTCCCGGCCGCCCAGAGGGCAATACGTTCAAAGCCAGATGCACGGCATCTGGCTTCCTATATCACGATATGTTATACTGTACACGGTGTTGTCTATACGGTAGGCGGTCAAATCTTGCCCCAGAGATGGGGTGAGGACCATGAACGAAACAAATCTAACTTTATTTTTGTTAATCGTCCTGGTACTTCTTTTGCAAAAAAGAAATTAACCGCCCCATGCTTCCAGGCTAGGCGGTTAATTCTGATCTAACTATGGGGCTGACCGTCACCAGACAGCACCTTTTGTATTTTTATTATAACATAGTTCCAAGGGATTGCAAGGAGAGCGGGGAACGAAAAGCGGCCAGCCGCTTTTCAGTCTCACGTCAAAGGAAACCATTTGCCGGGGGCAAATATTTTTGAACGTATAAACCCTTAGGCCGGGAAGGGCGGGCCTGTGGCCCGCCCCTACGGCGTCAGGGTCTGACAAACCGATAACAACGTATTACATCGATTGGCCGCATCCTGCAGAGACCAGGACCCTCCGGAGTATTACGTTGTTATCGGTCCATGGACAACGAGGTTGTAGGGCCGGGCGCGGTTATAAAAAGCGTAAGGATGCTGTTCCACACTGGGTGACGGCGGCTGATCCGGATAAACAGATTGATGCGGTTAGCAGTGCAACGCTCCAGACCGGAAGGCAGTCCTTTGTATGGGATCTTACGAATGATTAACTGTGAAAATTCCTTCCCCTATATCAGGACATTATCATTTTCCAGAGTAATCCCTCGGTGAGCAATGATAATATTCTCTAAAAGCTTTATAAAAATTGCTGCTGTTGCTATATCCCAGCATGGCGGCAATCTCTTCAACAGAAAGATTGGTTCCCTTTAGCAGGAAAGCTGCACGCTCCATTCGTTGTCCCAAAAGAATTTCCGAAAAGGATTTTCCGATTTCACGGTGCAGCAGAGTGGAAATATAGTTGGGGTGGTAGGAAAAATGTTTCGATATATCTTTTAATGTCACAACATCAGAGTGTTCTCCCATATAACGGACAATCTTATCTGACAGCCGTTCATCTTTCGGAACAGGAATCGACCGCTTATACTGCCTTGCCACCATCATCAGCAGCGTCAGTACCATAGGTTGGAGAATGGCCTGGGTATCCTCCTGCGGATCGGCATATTCGATCACCATCATTTCCAGAAGGGTACGGATGCAGCAGGAGTCATCAAAGCGAAGGTGAATGAATTCCTCGGAATACTCATTGGTCTGCGGATCGAGGAAAAAGTGAAACAGCTTCGTATCTGCGGACAGCACCGGCAGGAACACCCGGAAAAACGTCTCTTTTTGAATCAGGATACCAATGATGATAATGTCCTTTTCACTGTGTGCCGAGAGAGCATATCCAGCAAACGGCTGGCCAATATAGCACTCATTTTCGTGGATCGTGATGTGGTTGTCATATTTATAGCTCAGCGCACCATAATCGCCTGAATAGGCGAAGTTGAAAAAGAAAAAATCCTGGCGGTGGAACATCTCCTGAATATCCGGGCCTTTATGTACACAAATCATGATATTTTCTTCCGGTTGACCCGGCCAGGCATAGGATTTTTCCATCAGACTTCCGGCAGGAACGTCAAGATAGCTCCAGTTCCGTTTTGCAAATTGCTCCCCCAGTTTTTCAATCGCTGTATCTAAAGCTGGATTGCTCATCCAATACCCTCCTCGTGCAGTGTCCACCCAAAGTCATTGTGGTAGATCATCTGTCTCGTCATGCCGCCGTCAATTTTAGCATAAAATCTTAACATTTGCCACAAAACATCTCACTTTTACCATAGACGCAAAGTAGCACCAAGGTTAAAATTGGGAGCAAATACAAGGTTATTCATATGGTATCGCTCAAGCCAAGAGCCAGGATATTTCCATTGACGGTGACCATGGAAAACTGGCGGTCACGCTCCAAACCCCCGACGGAAAAGACGAATACCCCTTGGTTATCATCATGATACCAAGGGAGCGGCGCAGGCAGTCGCCGATTACTTTCACCGGCAACTAAAATAGGTTTTATGACAAGCCTTAGGGGGTGCAAATGCACCCCCTTATCTTTTTGTCGAAGCCTTGTCCCGTGTGGCTTGGCGGCGATTGAAGGACCTGGACGAAGTCGTAAAGGCTCCTGCGGCGATCATTCATTACAAAAAATATGGTTGGCTGCGGAACACAACATGGGAGCAGACAAGTTGATATGAGAATTTACCACGATAGACATTAAGATATAGCATCGAAATTGCCAGCGGAGGGCGCTATACTTGAAACATAAGCTGAACACAACAGCAAAGTATAAATATCGTATGGAGGTTTTCAAGATGAAAAACTTTGTTTTTAACATGCCAACCCGTGTGCTTTTCGGAGCCGGTCAGTTGGGCACTCTGCACGAGCAGAAGCTCCCCGGCAAAAAGGCGCTGATCGTCACGTCCAACGGGCAGTCGGTCAAGAAGTATGGCTATCTGGCCCGCACGGAAAAAGAGCTGGAGCTGGCTGGTGTGGAACACGCTCTGTTTGATGAAATCCGCCCGAACCCTACCCGTAAGAACGTCATGGACGGTGCAAAGGCGGTGAAAGAAAACGGCTGCGATTTCGTGGTGGCTCTGGGCGGCGGCTCTGTCATGGACTGTGGCAAATGCATTGCGCTGATGGCGGCGAACCCCGGCGACATCTGGGACTATTCCCTCAGCAGCCAGGGCGGCAAGCAGACCCCTCCCTTTGACGCCATCCCCATTGTGGCGATCACGACCTCTGCCGGAACCGGCAGCGAAGTGGACATCGCTGCGGTGATCTCCAACGACGCCACAAAGGAAAAGAGCGGCATCTTCTTCCCCTCCATGTTCCCGAACCTCTCCATTGTCGATCCCGACCTGATGATGAGCGTGCCGCCGAAATTTACGGCCTATCAGGGCATGGACGCTTTCTTCCATGCTTCGGAGAGCGTCATCAACAAGAACGAGCATGTTGTGGCAGAGATGTTTGCGCTGAAAGCCATCGAACTGGTCGCCAAGTATCTGCCCATTGCCTACAAGGACGGAGCCAACAAAGAGGCCCGTTACTATATGGCGATTGCGAACACGCTGGCGGGCTATTACATGAACTGCACCTCCGCCCACACGATGGAGCACGTTATGGGCAGCTATCACGAGAATCTGGTTCATGGCGCAGGACTGATCATGATCGCCCACGCCTACTATGATTTCTTTGCGGAGCGTCAGGCCGCCGAGGAGCCGATGATCAAGATGGCACGGGCGATGGGCGTGAAGGACCCCAGTTCCGGCAAAGATTTTATCCGCGCTCTGGACGCTCTGCTGGAATCCATCGACTGCGCCGACCTGAAGATGAGCGAGGCCGGGATCACCAGAGAAGAAATGAAACTGTATCCACAGCGCGTCCATGAGGTGCTGGGCGGGGATATTATCGCCGACCCGCTGCCGCTGTCCGATGAAGATTACCTGGAAATCTATGAGAAGTCTTTCCGGTAAACAGACGGCACAGGCATGGAAGAAAAACTGAAGCTGGCCGGACAGGCGTATGGAAACGGCTGTACCTGCTCCCAGGCTGTATTCTGCGCCTTTGCCGGTGATATGGGGCTGGACAAAACGACTGCCTATAAGCTGATGGAAGGGTTCGGCGGCGGATTTGGAGCCATGCAGGAGGTATGCGGCGCGTTCTGCGCCGCAGCCGCCGTCATCAGCTACTACACCAGCAGCGGCAGCATGGATGGAAAAAGCAAAGAAAAAACCTACAAAGCTATCCGCCGGGCTGCTGAGATCTATGAACAGGAATACGGTTCCATTCGATGCCGGGAAATCCTGCACGGGAACGCCCCCAAAGCTTTCCAGTGCGGAATGAAGGTAAAGGACGCCGTACTGGTGGTACACAAAGTATTGGCGGAGGAAGCAGAAAACATCGCAGAATAATTTCGGCTTTGCCGACTATGGCAAGCTCGCACTGGCCCTGGGTGTGTCAAAACGCCTGGGGCCAGTGCGGCTATGTAGGAGGATCGAATCATCATTGAAAAATTGATTGGATAGTGGGAGGTCTTCATAATGAACGAACTTGAAAAACTGGATGCCGGGCTGGAATATGACTTCTGGGATGAAGGCGTAAATTCCAGAAAACTGCACGCCATCAAGGGCTGTGCGAAGCTGAATGCGATTCCCGTAACAGAGGATACAGCCCGTGAAGCCGCCGTGCGGGAGCTGTTTGGCTCTGTTGGAAGCAAGCCGACCGTTCTTCCGGTGTTTAGCTGTGACAACGGAAAGAACATCCACGTTGGTGAAAACTTTCTTGCCAACTACAATGTGACGATCCTGGATATTGCCCCAGTAACCATTGGCGACTATGTGATGATCGGTCCGAACACGCTGATCACCACAGTCAACCACCCGCTTTCTCCCCGAAAAAGGCGGGGGCATATCGGGCAGGCAAAACCTGTTTCCATTGGCAGGGATGTGTGGATCGGAGGGAACTGCACGATTTTGCCGGGCGTGACAATTGGAAACAACGTAGTAATTGCTGCCGGAGCCGTGGTGACGAAAGATGTCCCGGACAACTGCGTTGTTGCAGGTGTACCGGCAAAAGTAATCCGGGAAATTCACGATGATACGGATGAAACAAACGATGCGTTTTAAGAATATGCCAAAATGACTGTTTCCAGTGGGCGATGGGGAAAAAAGAAAAGGGACGGATGCTGAATAATGAAACGCTGAAATCTATTGCGGGGAAATATGGAAAATCTGTGGCGCAGCTATGCATTCGCTGGTGTTTGCAGAATGGTGTTTTACCTCTGCCGAAATCGGTAACTCCCTCTCGGATAGTGGAAAACATCAACATATTTGATTTTGAAATTCTTGCAAATGATATTGTTGAAATCAATGAAATGCCGTACTTCGGCGGTTCTGGACTACATCCCGATCGAGTGGATTTTTAACTGTATGTAACTGAATACCGTGTTTATGCGCTCGGATGGCTTTCTGTTGTCCGGGCGCTTTTTCATACCTATGGGGCCGGAACATCGGGCCAACATGGCCCGAACCCTGTCCCCTGGGAATATACGAAACCCACAGGCCGGGAAGGGCGTGCCTGGGGCCCGCCCCTACAGCGTCAGGGTCGTACCGTAGGAGAACAATGTGTTCTGCCGGTCCTTCGTGAATCCGGGCCCACAAACCGAACGGGATTCTTTGACCCCAACGGCGTAGGGGTTCGCCGAAGGCAAACCCATCCCGGCCGCCCAGAGGGCAATACGTTCAAAGCCAGATGCCCGTCATCTGGCCTCCTATATCACGATATGTTATACTATACACGGTGTTGTCTGTACGGTAGGCGGTCAAATCTTGCCCCAGAAATGGGGTGGAGCCCTATGACGAAATACGATTTTTTTACCTTTTTGGTAATCCTCTTCGTGATTATCGTTGCAATTCGGGCATAAAGAAATCCGCCTCCAGCTTCCAACAGTAGGCGGATTTCTTTCCATACACTGCTATGGGGCTGACCGTCACCAGACAGCACCTTTTGTATTTTTATTATAACACAGTTACAGGGGATTGCAAGGACGGAGTTACCACCTTTTCATACAGCCAAACGGCTTTCCCGTCCTGGGTAATCCGGTCGTCATGGAGATGGCCGAAGAACCAGCGGCGGTAGGTGAGGTGGCTTTCCAGTTCTTCCAGCTTCCAGGCCACCGGGCATTTGTCTCCCAGGTGGGCTACCATTCGCATACCGCCCTGGATTTTCCAGCGGGTGGGGGCTGTGTGGGTTACCACGTAGTCCACCTTCCATCCAGCCCGGTCCAGGGTGTCCCAGGCGTGCTGCCATTCCGCTTCGGAAGGTATTTCTTCCGGCCACCAGGAAAGCCCTTTTCTCCGCATCCAACGGTCCGTGCTCATGGCTCCGCCCATGGTGAAGAAGGTATGGCCTCCCAGGGTGAACAGCTCCCCACGCAACAGGTGGAACAGGTTGGGCAGCAGCTGATGGGCTTTTCCGCCTTTCCATGCTACCACCGGGTACTGATTGAGCAGGGCAAAGTTCTCATGGTTTCCGTCCACAAAGGCCACCGTATAGGGCCAGCGGGCGATTTCCTCCAGCATTTCCCGGTCCGGGCCCTGGTCCGGGTCCGTCCAAGGTATCCCGAAATCCCCACAAACAATAAGGATGTCCTCCGGCTGGCAGTCAACGCCCCGGGGAAGCAGATTCTCCGACCGAATCCGGTCAAAATCCAGAGGGCCGTGGATGTCTCCTGTGAGATAGATCATGATGGTTTCCTTTCATGGGTTCAGATTATTGGAATCACGCCAAAGGAGACCATTTGCCAGGGGCAAATGGTCATGAGCTTACAGTCTCTGGTCACTAGTCTCCAGCCGATGGAAGGAACCCGCAGGGCGGGTTCCTGGGAATATACGAAACCCTTAGGCCGGGAAGGGCGTGCCTGGGGCTCGCCCTTACGGCGTCAGGGTCGTACCGTAGGAGAACAATGTGTTCTGTCGGTCCTTCGTGAATCCGGTCCCACAAACCGAACGGGAGCCCCTGATTCCAACGGCGTAGGGGTTTGCCAAAGGCAAACCCGTCCCGGCCGCCCAGAGGGCAATACGTTCAAAGCCAGATGCCCGGCATCTGGCCTCCTCAACGACAAACGACTCACGACAAACGATGAACCTGAAAAAAGCCGCCACCCGAAGGTGACGGCTGTTCTTTTTAAAATATGGTCGGGAAGACGGGAAAACCACGGTTTGCCGTGATTTCCGGCTTCTGAAAATCCCATGGGCGCACCATGGGCGCAAATGGCTGCACCCCCTGTGCAATGAAATTCCCATAGATTGTGAAAACCTAGGTGCCATATGCTGCACCTGCTCCGGATCCCCTGTCAAAAACTGTGATAAAAGGCGCTTTGACAGGGGATTTTTGTAGACGGGATTCCGTTGCCGGATCCTAATCAGGTGGTTCAATCGTCCTATGTATATCGAGAGACCATACCAGCTATCAATCGTGCAAATATTATTTAAAAATTGTATACAAAACCGAGAAAACTCCACAGTATTATTTTCATGGAAAAGTTTATTCATACACCTGTAATGGAAACTGTCTACAGACAATTGCAATTCACTTCATCTCCAGAACTCCCCTCCCATGGGATCTTGGACAGAGACTGTTCAGTCAGGTATATACAGCCTTTCGCCGCCTAAGGCAGCATTTTATCCTTTCAAATGAATCTTTTTGTGAAAAAAATGGAAATCTTGTCGTAAAAATACCCTTACGGTATACTGAAGCCAGGAAGTATAAACAAACAACGTAGGTTGTAGATCATGAGGAGGAAATGGACTGGGGCCGGGACACCCTTCTGACCGGCAGCCGGATGGAAGACAGGCAGGTACAGGTGGAAGCCGGAAGGAATCTGCGTCTGGAAAGCCTCCAGGACCGGGAAACCTATGACAGCCGGAATACAGGAGGGGGAATTTCCGTCTCTGCCGGAGGCGGCCATGTTTCCGGAAGTGGCAGCGCCCAGAAACAGACCCTCCGTTCCGATTATGAAAGTGTGACGGAACAGGCGGGAATCTATGCAGGAGACCAGGGGTTCCAGATCCAGGCAGGGGGCAATACCCATTTGAAGGGAGCCGTGATCCACAGCGATGCCCCGGCAGAAAAGAACCGTCTGGAAACGGGAACCCTCAGCTGGGAAAATGTGAAAAACAAAGCGTCCTACAAAGCGAATGGACAGGGTGTGGCTTTTTCTGCCACTACCCGGACCGGACAGGAAGACCGGCGGAAACTCAATGAACGGGGACTCTATCCTGAAGTGGTGAGTACCGTCAAAGGACGGGCAGAAAGCACCACAAAAGCCGGTATCTCTGCCGGAAGCATCATCATCCGGGAGGAAGAGAAACAGATCCAGCCGGTAAAACAGCTGAACCGGGACACGACAAACAGCCTCCAGAAACTGGCGACCATCTTTGACAAGGAGAAAGTCCAGGAAAAGCAGGAACTGGTGAACGAACTGAGCAAAGTGGGGAACCGGGCCATCCATGAACTGGCCGCACGGAAAGGCTGGCAGGAAGGCAGTAATGAAAAGATACTGGCCCACAGCATTTTCGGAGGGCTGCTCAGTTCCTTGGCAGGCGGAAAGATCGCAACCGGAACATTGGCCGGAGGTGTGGGAGAATATGTAAACGGACGTATTCTGGCCGCCAAAGGGAAAGCCTGGGTGGAAAAGCACCCGGACCTGGTCCAGGCCATCAGCGCCGCGGTAGGAAGTGCCGTGGGGGCCGTGACAGGAGAAAGCAGCATCGGGAGCAATGTGAGCCTTGGGGGGACGAAGTGGAATGAGTTAAAAGAAGTTCAGATTACAGACTCATTGAGAGAATCTCAGAATATTATGGACGAAAAAATAGACGCTGAAACTCAAGAAAGTAAAAATGAGGTAAATCCATTATTCCAAGATAATGAAAGCCTTAGTACACTTCTCTTTCTAAATGCTAAAATCATTGAATCTGCTGGTGCAGATGTGGCAATATTATCTGATGACAGTGAAATAGCTGGTGAATTGTTGTTACATGGAATTTGGGGGCATGGGGAAGCAGTAACAGTAGAGAGTGAACTTGGACAGAAAATGGGAAAAGATTTAAGCCAGAATGCAATCCTTAGAGAAGGAATAAGACAATATGGAGAAAATCTTGAAGTCAATCAAAGTGTTAATATATTTGCATCAATAGATTTACAACATTCGGATGAAAATAATAATTTACCATCGTTAAATGGAAGATTGGGATATGGAAGAGTAAAGATGGGTATATTGATTACTAGAGATTCAGAAGGAATTAGTTTTTATGGACGTGTTGGGGATTCGTATAATTATGATTGGCATAACATCGCAGATAGAGTTAAAGAATTAAAAAACGATTTCAGTTTGAATACCTTTGTATCAACGATTATTGATGGAGTCAATAATGCGGCTGTAGCAACACAAGAAGTTGGTGCACTGATTCCTTTTTCTTGGACAGCCAAGGTGGATGGATATATACCTTTGGAGTAGGTTATGAAAAATTATGAAAAATTATGAGATACAAAAAGTAATAAAAAGGATCATACTTGGAATTCTTGTCTTCTACCTTATTGCAGGTTCCGTACGCTTCGGAAAAATCCTGTTTTCTCCTGAAATGTTGGATTCCTGGACAGTTGCTATGTTTGGCCCTGACAATCGAATCAATGTGTATCATAGAGAAGGGTTTGAATATCCGGAACTGCAGGATCATATACCGGCGTTAAAAAACAAATTTATTGTTTTGGATCGCACTGTCTACAGTTATAAGTCGACTATAGATGGATTTCTTCGGGATGAAGTTTTCTATGCTTATGGTGAGTGTGGCTTCTACATGATATATGCATATCCGTTTAAAATAAGACTTTATCCAGGGGAACGCTGCAGCGAGGCGGAGAAACTCGAAAAGTTTTATAAGCAGGATGAATTTCAGATTGTATTGTCACAAGAAGAATTGACGCCAGAAGAAAGACGGGTTTATACGGAATTGCGAAAAAATTCCAGATAAAGGATGAAAAGAGGCCAGCCGCTTTTCAGTCTCACGCCAACAGGAAAAACAGGAACTGGTGAACGAACTGAGCAAGGTGGGAAACCGGGCCATCCATGAACTGGCCGCACGGAAAGGCTGGCAGGAAGGCAGTGATGAAAAGATCCTGGCCCACAGCATTTTCGGAGGGCTGCTCAGTTCCCTGGCAGGCGGAAAGATCGCAACCTGAACATTGGCCGGAGGTGTGGGAGAATACGTAAACGGCCGTATTCTGGACGCCAAAGGGAAAGCATGGGTGGAAAAGCACCCGGACCTGGTCCAGGCCATCAGCGCCGTTGTGGGAAGTGCCGTGGGAGCAGTGACCGGAGAAAGCAGCATTGGGAGTAATGTGGCGATTGGAGAAACAAAGTGGAATGCATTTCAATATATTCCAATTATAGGGCCAATAATAAAAGATTGGGTAAAGAATGTGGAAGTTACTGAAGATGAAGATGGAACTTGTGTAGGCAAGATGGCAATGATTAGTGGATGGGGAAGGGTTCCTGCTGCAGCTTATATTATTGTGACGAATGATAAGGTATATGAAGGTATCCAGGGAAATGTAGGAATTAATGCTGCAATGCTTGATATAGATATTTTTCAAGTTAGAGTTACAAAAATTGATTTTGATCCGGCAACAAATTTAACAAAAGATGTTTATCAAGTAACTGATTGGGAAGAGTTTAATAAAGTCCTTCCAGGATTATCTTTATCAGGAACTTTGACAATAGAGGCTTCTGGCAGTATTTCAACTAGTTTTAATGGATATCGAATTGATTTTCAAGGAGTGGGGTTGAATCCAGGAGTATCTTTATCTGCAGGTATAACTTGGGAAGGAGCAAATAAGGATGAATATACTTCATGATTTTTTTGAAATACCTACAGAGAATCATCTTTCGATTTCCCTGAATGAGATTTTATATAAAAATGAAAAAATTTTATGGCAAGGAAAACCCACAGGAAAACATCTGGTGCAGGACTCTGAAAAAATAACAACAGGAATCAGTTTCATCATTTATTTTGTGGGAGAACTAATTTTATTATACAAGCTATTATTTACATTCAGTTTATCGATTCTTTTATTCTTTTTTTTCTGGACTTTCTGGGCTTATTTAGGAACATACGGTATATTCCATCTGCAGTATATGTGCAGAAAGAGAACGTGGTACCTTGTTACTTCCTGCAGGATTTTATTAATTTACGGGAATAGATATGTGGAATATCCTTATGGAAACTTAAATTATCTGGTCTTGAAAACATGGAATGATGGAATTGGAACGATTTATTTTAAGGAACCTCCGGTTCTTTTCGAACGTGTGGGTGTCAGAAAAATGATCCTTGGAGAACATACTACGGAACTGGCTGCAATCTATGATGCAGAGGCGGTTTATCAGCTTATAAAAGAAACAAAGGCAAACATAAATTGCAAGTTGAATTAGAACAACCAGTCAAGTCCATATTTGTGTGTAAATTTCCTTTAGGTATTCAAAACACTATGCTGCCGCCATATTTTGCTGCCGGATAGCGGCTCTTCTCAGTTCAGACGGCGTATTAGATGCCATCATCTCCGCATATGTTAAGGCCGGACTATAATTGACCTAAAAGGCCGGGAAAAAATGACCCACCTCATACCGAAGTGGATTACCATAATAATAAGCAACCAAACTTGTTAGGAGGTAGTCCAAATGATAGGAAGTGGGCTTATTATGATAATACGCGATAGTGCAAGAAAAGGCAAGAGTGCATATGCCATCGGCAAAGAACAAAATATTTCCAAGAACACGGCTAAGAAGTATATGCAAGTAGGTACTCTTTCAGAACCGTCTCATAAAAGAGGTTCTATCTTAGATCCCTTTAAGCCGCAGGTCAACCAGATGATGCACGATGGCATATTCAATTTGTGTCGTCATCCTGGAGACCTTGCAGCAAATGGGTTATACCGGTGGGAAACCTATCATTAAGGACTATGTCCACGTTTTTCGTCCGCCAAAGGCCGTCCCGGCTGTGCCACGGTATGAAATCGAGCCCGGCAGACAAGCCCAGATGGATTGGGGAATCTGCCAATATTTGGGCACAGATGGCGAATTCTATAAAGTTCCGGCTTTCGTCATGACCCTGGGATATTCTAGGGCCAGGTACGTGGAATTCACAAAGCGTTGTGGCCCCAAAAGCCTGGAACGCTGCATCCTGAACGCTTTTGAATATTTTGGCGGAGTCCCTGATGTCGTGCTGACAGATAACATGAAGACAGTTGTTCTGAAGCACGAGGCCGGGAAGGGCGGGCCTGCGGCTCGCTCCTACAGTGTCTTTGTCGGACAAACGATGAACGACTCACGACAAACGACAAAATCCAAAAAAGCCGCCACCCGAAGGTGACGGCTGTCCTTTTTCAATATGGTCGGGAAAACCACGATTTACCGTGGTTTCCGGCTCCTGAAAATCCCATGGGCGCACCATGGGCGCAAATGGCTGTACCCCCTGTGCAATGAAATTCCCATAGATTGTGAAAAAGCAGGTGCCAGACGCTGCACCTGCTCCGGATCCCCTGTCAAAAGCTGTCCTGTAAGGCGCTGTGACAGGGGATTTTTGTGGATGGGCTTCCGTTGCCGGATCCCATGCCGATATGTTACACCGTACACGGTGTTGTCTATACGGTAGGCGGTCAAATCTTGCCCCAGAGATGGGGTGAGGACCATGGACGATTTCAACATTACGCTTTTGCTGTTGATTATACTCCTGATTCTCGTAAAAAAAGATTAACCGCTCCCAGTCCAAAGGTTTGCGGTTAATCTAATCCAAAAATCCTATGGGGCTGACCGTCACCAGACAGCACCTTTTATATTTTCATTATAACACAGTTACAGGGGATTGCAAGAGAGGTACAGAAAGGGCATAAGGAAACCCGCCGTCGGCCATAAACGATAGGCGGGTTTCCTTAAACCAAAATACAACGGGGCTGACCAAATGGACAGCTCTTTTTTCATTGTATCACAGTTCCCTGAGATTGACCACTTTCTCATACAGCCAAACGGCTTTCCCGTCCTGGGTAATCCGGTCGTCATGGAGATGGCCGAAGAACCAGCGGCGGTAGGTGAGGTGGCTTTCCAGTTCTTCCAGCTTCCAGGCCACCGGGCATTTGTCTCCCAGGTGGGCTACCATTCGCATACCGCCCTGGATTTTCCAGCGGGTGGGGGCTGTGTGGGTTACCACGTAGTCCACCTTCCATCCAGCCCGGTCCAGGGTGTCCCAGGCGTGCTGCCATTCCGCTTCGGAAGGTATTTCTTCCGGCCACCAGGAAAGCCCTTTTCTCCGCATCCAACGGTCCGTGCTCATGGCTCCGCCCATGGTGAAGAAGGTATGGCCTCCCAGGGTGAACAGCTCCCCACGCAACAGGTGGAACAGGTTGGGCAGCAGCTGATGGGCTTTTCCGCCTTTCCATGCTACCACCGGGTACTGATTGAGCAGGGCAAAGTTCTCATGGTTTCCGTCCACAAAGGCCACCGTATAGGGCCAGCGGGCGATTTCCTCCAGCATTTCCCGGTCCGGGCCCTGGTCCGGGTCCGTCCAAGGTATCCCGAAATCCCCACAAACAATAAGGATGTCCTCCGGCTGGCAGTCAACGCCCCGGGGAAGCAGATTCTCCGACCGAATCCGGTCAAAATCCAGAGGGCCGTGGATGTCTCCTGTGAGATAGATCATGATGGTTTCCTTTCATGGGTTCAGATTATTGGAATCACGCCGGGCGTCTCACTCCAAAGGAGACCATTTGCCAGGGGCAAATGGACATGAGCTTACAGTCTCTGGTCACTAGTCTCCAGCCGATGGAAGGAACCCGCAGGGCGGGTTCCTGGGAATATACGAAACCCTTAGGCCGGGAAGGGCGTGCCTGGGGCTCGCCCTTACGGCGTCAGGGTCGTACCGTAGGAGAACAATGTGTTCTGTCGGTCCTTCGTGAATCCGGTCCCACAAACCGAACGGGAGCCCCTGATTCCAACGGCGTAGGGGTTTGCCAAAGGCAAACCCATCCCGGCCGCCCAGAGGGCAATACGTTCAAAGCCAGATGCCCGGCATCTGGCTTCCTCAACAACAAACGATGAACCCGAAAAAAGCCGCCACCCGAAGGTGACGGCTGTTCTTTTTAAAAGTTGGTCGGGGCGACAGGATTCGAACCTGCGGCCTCTTAGTCCCGAACCAAGCGCGCTACCAAACTGCGCTACGCCCCGACAACACAAATAGATTATAGAGGGTCAGCGGCCATTTGTCAACTGTTCTTTGCCAAATTCCGGAAAAATTTTCAGCCGGATCTCAAAGGGCCGCTCCCAGGGCAGGTTCACGGCAAACTGGGCGTCCCGGAACCAGTACCGGGTCCCGACCTCTTCATAGTAGGGGAACTGGCGGCAGTACCACAGGAGCACCTGGTGGTAGATTCCCAACTCCCGGGACAGGTAGCAGGTGGCGGCGTTGGGGTAATCCCCGCCTTTTTCCGGGCCCACGCCGTTGAAGTCCTGGAGCTCCGCCATATGGGGACGGATCAGCTTCTGGTAGGCCCAGTCGTCCAGGAACCGGGCGTAGTTGAAGCGGAAATTGGCGCTGTACAGAGCAGGAAGCTGGTCCTTGGGCAGCCGTTTTGCCTGGCCGGACACAATGGTCCCCTGGGCCACGGCGGTACCGATGGCGTTGGAGGCGGTGTTCCAGCCGGAATAGGACAGCAGCCGGGGCAGGGGCGTCCCGTTGGCCATGAGATGGGGCAGGATGCAGTCTCCGGCGGCGAACCGGGTGGACAGGTCCACCAGAGCCACCGGTTTCCGTTCCATCAGGCTTTTGATGTCTCCGGCGATCCTGGTATAGTCCTCGTCCTTTTCCCCGCCGCAGTGGATGTACAGGACGAAATCCGCCTCTTCCAGGGAACCGGTTTCCACCCCGTTGGCCAGCTTGATCTTTTCTTCCGCAATCTGTCCCAGGGTCAGGGGGACGAAATGGAGGGTGTAATCCTTCATGGCCGGGCTGCCGTAAAGCACCTTGATCCTGGGCCGGTATCCGGTGCGCCGGCTGTAGATCCTGGCGGCGGCCAGGGTCCCCAGTTCATCCGCCCCCTGGGAGGTGTAGATGGGGGGATGCAGGTCGTAGGCCTTGGGGTAGGCCCCGGCGTTCAGCCGGTTGTAGTTGGGCAGTCCGTAGGGATGGGCATCGTCCTGGCCGATCACCAGGTCCGTCAGGTTCTCTTCGGTGACGAACTGGACCAGCTCCTCATTGAACCGGTCGTTGTCCCGGTACAGGGTGATGTACTTCCACTTCAGGTCCATGGGGATCAGGGCCTTGACTTCTTCGTAGTTCTCCTTGTCGTAGGGCAGCCCCCGGATTTTCTTGTCCATGTTGATGGTCCAGGTCATAAGATGCCACTGGTACCACCGGTCCGGCAGCACATGGTCGCTGATCAGCAGACGGGGGATGATGGAATACAGGTAGAACTGCTTGTCCGGGTTGTCTTCCTTCAGGTCCTCCAGATAGGTGAAGAAATCCCCGGCTTTCCGGTCTGTCAGGGGCTCCATCCGGGAATGGAGCAGGCCTCCGAAGATCAGAAGGTCCGAAGAAAGGAGGGCCCCCTGCTGGCCGGGCATGATGCCGGTGAGCCAGGATTTGAGAGCCGGAACCTTGGCCGGTTCGTCGTACCAGTCCATGATCTCATCAGGGGGTGCGGTGAAACGGATGCCCCCCAGGGCCCCCAGTTCTTCGGTGAAATCCCGGCAGGGAGGCCGGTTGTCCAGGGGCAGAAGGGCCCAGTTTTCCGCCGCCGGCACCTCTCCGGGAGAAAAAACAGCCCCTCTGGGTGCCAGAGTATGATACAATACACCTGCGGCCATGGCTGCAGCGGCAAGAGCCAGGAGGGGTTTCTTCAGCTTCACGGGGGGATGCTCCTTTCACAGTATAATAATCTATTATAACGTACGGAAGAGGTTTTGTGTATGCGAATCATTACGGGAAAGGCCAGGGGACTGAAACTGGTGACCCCAAAGAACTATCTGGTGCGGCCTACAGCGGACCGGGTGAAGGAAGCCCTGTTCAACATCATCCAGAGCCGGATCCCCGGCAGCACCGTGCTGGACGCCTTTGCAGGCACCGGGAACCTGGGGCTGGAGGCCTGGAGCCGGGGAGCGGAACAGATCGTCTATTTCGATAAAAGCCGGGAGAGCCTGAAACTGGTAAAGGCCAATGTGGAAAAGGCCCGGGCCGGGGAGCAGGTGACCCTGATCCACACGGACGCGGTGAACGGTCTTGCCATGATGGCCCAGCAGGGAAAAGCCTTCGACGTGATCTTTTCGGACCCGCCCTATGACAAGGGCCTGAACCGGAAAGTGGTGGAGGCCCTGGAAAAATGGCCGGTGCTGAAGGAGGGCGGTCTCCTGGTACTGGAACATTCCCTGGAGGAAGACCCGGCGGATTACCTGCCCCAGGGCACGGAATTCCGGCAGGAAAAGTACGGAGATACGAAAATCTCCCTAATAGTGTGGAAAAGCTGAACCGTTTTTGTTATAATGGTACGTAGCAAATCTGCTTCTCTTGGAGGTTCAACGTGCGTAAAGCGGTATGTCCGGGCAGTTTCGACCCGGTGACCATGGGACATCTGGATATTTTTGAACGGGCCAGCAAGATGTTTGATGAACTGATCATCAGCGTGTTCGTGAACCCGGCCAAGGACAAGGCCATGTTCTCCATGGAGGAACGGGTCTCCATGATCCGTCAGGCAACGGCCCACATCCCCAATGTGCGGGTGACATGTTTTTCCGGCCTGCTCAACGAATTCTGCGAAAAGGAAGGGGCCCGGTTCATTGTACGGGGTCTTCGGGCGTTTACGGATTTCGAATACGAATTCCAGCGGGCGCTGCTCATGAAGGAAATCGATGAACAGCTGGAAACGGTGTTCATCATGACCAACGCCAAATATTCCTATCTCAGCTCTTCCGGAGTGCGGGAAATGGTCTATTTCGGCGGCGATATTTCCGGTTTTGTACCGGACTGCATCCGGGAGCAAGTGATGGCCCGGGGGAAACAATCTCTCAAACGGTAGGATCGAATACAAAAAGGAAGGAACGATGGTCATGGAATTGGATAAAATCTTGGACGAAATGGAAAGCATTCTGTCAGATGGCTGGAGGATCCCTCTTGTCAACAAGGTGATGATCGACGAAAATGAAATCACCATGGTGATGGACAAGCTGAGAGCGGCGGTGCCTCTGGAAGTGAAACGGGCCCATGACCTGCTGGAAGAACAGAAGAACATCATCGACAAGTCCCGGGCGGAAGCTGACCACATTGTGGAACAGGCCCATGCAGAAGGGGGACGGATCGTGGATCTGGCCAAGGCGGAAGCAGACCGTCTGGTGCGCCAGGAAGAAGTGGTGAAGGCTGCGGAAGAAAAGGCCAACGGGATCATCGCCACCACCCAGCAGTACGACCGGGATATGCGGGCGGCTGCAGATGCCTATGCGGAAAAGCTCCACAGCGAATCCATGCAGTACGCCATGGACGTGTTCAACTATCTGGAAGAAAACCTCACCAAGACTCTCAGTGCCGTACGGGACAACGGGAACGCCCTGAAATCCAGCTACGACGCCGACCACCAGCTGAACGCCGGGGACAAAGGGGAAGAAGAGAAATAAGGGACGCAACGGAAAAAGCCTGTTGTGCTGCTCAAGGCAGCATAACAGGCTTTTCTTTGTAATCCCGGTCCGTGATCTTTCCTTCAGTCACCAGCTGGTACAGGTCCTGGGCCCTCAGGTCCAGCTGGAGCTGGCGGCGGAAGGCGGGGGAGGGGGCCTTGGCCAGGGTGTCCTTCTGGATGGCGGTGAGAAGCGGGAGACGGGCGGTATGCTTCATGGCCCGGAGCAGCTGCCGTCCCCGGTCCGTGAACCCCAGCACCCGCAGGTACTGCGGCCCTTCCTGGGCTCCCTGGCGGAAAGGACAGTCCGGGGCGGAAAGCAGGAACTGCCACAGGATCCGCCGGATCCGGGAAGGGGAATACCGCCGGGTGCGTACCTGTTCCACCAGCCCGTCAAAACTGACCGCCCGCCGGCATTTCCAGATCCGGTCTTCCAGCCCTTCGGACACCTGGGTGAAGGCGGCCAGGTCCGCTGGGGACCCTTTTTCCAGAGCAAAGGCCAGCAGGGTATCCAGCCGGTCCTCCCGGGCTCCCAGGTCCAGCCCTGCCTGGCACCAGTCCCGGCACAGGGGACGGAGGGCCGGGGGCAGGGCTTCTTCCGCAGCCCGGGTGAACCCCCGTTCCGCCACTTCCTTCCGGAAGGCGGTGGCGCTGGGCCAGGTGCCCTTTTCCAGGGCGGCGCTGCCGTAAAGGGTCCCTTCCCGGCGGATGGGCAGGGGCTGGATCTCCGGGTGGCCCTTCAGGGCCTTCAGGTATTCCAGGGCCAGCAGGTTGTTTGACCCGGCAAAAAGTCCCTGATAGGC
>ERZ791858.388-NODE-388-length-42600-cov-2.883230_pt1 | contig 42600 bp, 38 predicted proteins | sample MGYA00510284_ERZ791858 | MGnify/ENA primary metagenome ERZ791858 (study PRJEB30046, sample SAMN00792077) | human gut metagenome | study: EMG produced TPA metagenomics assembly of the A metagenome-wide association study of gut microbiota in type 2... | reverse complement strand
TGCATGATAGTGGCTAATGCAGAGATTTTGCATTCCGGATTGATTTGGAAGGCTGCTATTGGTTGTATTCTTATGGTTGCTTTGGAGATTAGTATAGCGTTAATAGTACAGAAGTTTTTGGATAGAGGTAAATAAACGAAAAGTCTCAACTGGATAGAAGTGCTATCGGTTGAGACTTTATTTTATTCGTTATCAAACAATCCCTTTTCTTTCCATAACTTAATTTCCTTATCGAAATCTGAAAGATATTCTTTATCTTGAATCAAGCGAAATTTGTCATATTCAGCATACGCTTTTTCCTTTGCTTGTTCAGCAGAAATGATACGAGAATCATGAAATTTGTCATAGCCATATACAGTCAGGAAATCATCCAATTGTTTTTTCCAGTCTTCCATAGTAGAAATTATCTGACGTTCCGCACGCGCTTCTGCCAAATCAAGAAACGAGGTTGTCAGACGGTTTAAAGAGATTACTTCTTTATCCGATAAATAATTCTTTGCGATAATCGTATCTGACTTTTGAACTCTTCCTTCCGGTGCATTTTTCCATGTAGTAAGTCCCATATGAGGCATTTCTGCATCTGCTCTTGTATATACGATTTCAGCAGCAGTTTGATGAGTAACCGCCCAATGCATCATATTTTGCACCATTTTAAAGAATAGCTGAGTCGTCTCGGCCTTAGGATCATAATCGGAACTACATTCTGCATATACATCAGTGATTTTTTGATAATATCGACGTTCAGAAGCCCGTATTTCCCGGATACGCTCCAATAAGTCATCAAAATAATCTTTACCAAAATATTTTCCTTGTTTCAAACGTTCATCATCCAAAACAAAGCCTTTAACTATCATTTCTTTAAGAACAGATGTTGCCCATATTCTAAACTGAGTAGCTTGGTAGCTATTTACACGATAGCCCACAGCTATGATAACGTCCAAATTATAAAACAGTGGTGTGCGTTCCACTTCTCGTTCTCCCTCTGACTGAACTATCCCAATTTTTCGGATAGTTGCCTCTTTAGTGAGTTCGCCTGTTTCGTAAATCTGACCAAGATGATAATTGATGGTTCGTACATCTACCCCAAACAAATCAGCCATGCGCTTCTGCGACATCCAGAATGTTTCACTATTGAAGACTACCTCTATACGCACTTCCCCTTGTCCTGTTTTATATAATAAAATATTAGCAGATAGACTATTATTAATTGATTCAGGAGTAGATATCTCTTGCTTGAAATATTCTCTTGCCATTTGTACTTGTGGCTTCTTTCCATCTGCATTTTCCGCAATAATCAAGCAAGCGATACGAGATAAATGGATATTTTCCACCTTGCGAAAAGAGCCAGAACCAACCTTAACCATTTCAACCGTTTGGTTAAAATGCTCCGATACATTAAATCCTTTATTATTGGCTATCGCAATGGCTTTGTTTATAATACGAGTGAATTTTTGATATGTACTATATCCTAATACAGCACATAAATCCCTTGACGACCAATATTCTTTTCCGCCATCCTTCCGTTTCTTAATCTGTTCGAAATCAGAACTCAAGAATTCAACATTATCTTCTATCATACCAAAATCTTATTCTTTTAAAGTTGCTTTAAATCCTGACACAAAATCTTTATTAATGGAAACTTTCATCGATTACTATTAATCACTAGCAAACATCACTGATAGTTATAAATTACTCTATTCTTTTGCATTTGATTTAATAATTACGTTTATGGCTTACACGAAGTTTATCATCATCTTCTCTATATGATGAGATATATCCAATAGTTTTTAGCTTCCCTAAAAACATTTCATTCATGTGATTATTTTCTATAGTAGCCTTTTTTGATTTATCTGTAATACTTCGATAAGAATCGCCTAAAGACTCTATTAATTCTGTCACAATATCAAAATCATCTCTATACTTTTCAATCAAGTCTATCAAAAAAGACAAGCGCTCTGGCAAATTAGTAGAATCGACCAAAATGTTCTTCTCTGTATCATAATCAAATTTTTCAATATTGTTTTTCACCACAGGAAGAGTGATATTTGCCAATTCGTTATCCCACACAATATGAGGAAGAAAGTGTTGAACTACACTTAGAGCTTTTTCACCGATTACTCTTGGATTTCTCATAAGATACTTGTATAACCTCATATCTGTAGGTAACTCCTCTATTTCTATAATGCACTCATCCAAATACTTATCTACATAATAAGTAAGTACATCACTATGATTGTCTCTAATTGTAGTCGTATAATATGTGCTATATGGAAGCATATTGGCACAAAGTAACGATTTAAAATGAGCGTTATCTACACTGTTAATATTCGCATCCTTAAATGTAACTCCATCAAAGATTTTGATAAGTTTATCGTATACCGACATTTCAAAATCTGATGTCAACAAAGCACTGTTTGCCAGTAGTTCTTTCTGAGTATCATCCAATTCAGATATATCTGTTAATTCATCAATATGCTTCGTAATGAATATTCGCAAACTAGCAATCATTACATTATTCTGACTCTCATAGAATGCATATATCTCAGGCCATGCTGGTGTAACTATATCAACTTCAATAGCGGACTCCCACTGTGTATTGTTAACATAGGAAAGAGAAACTCTATTATGTTGCCCCGAAAGGTATTTGCGTTTTGTCTCCTCTGTTATATCTTCAGAATTAATAATTTCAAGAATAATTTCCACACTCTCTTGTTTCGCTGCATCTGTGATAAATACATTATTTAGTGCATCATCAAAACGTTCATCTATATAATCTGACACTGGTTTAGCAGATTCACAACTCCTCAGTATTGTAACATTTAAAGGATAATTATTCAATGCTTCCATCCTTTCATTTCGATAATAAACAAATGCGCATACAACATTTTCAGGTGTCAGCATATATGCTTCGTTTTCTACAACATATTCCAGCAAACACCCTGATTCTGCATCTATATCTGTAAAAATCAGTTTTCCATTCGACACTGTTTGTTTGACTATATCAAAACCTATAAGATCTACTCTATGAGATATAAATGCGAAGTGTTTATTCAACCAGTTACGACTTTCTTTTGTGGAATAGTTTAATTCTAGGAATCGCAACCAAGCCTCGAATAATTCATCGGAATTCTGTTTCACGAAGATCTTCCATAATCCATCAACGATACTACCCAAATGGTTGAAAAGCGGGCTCGAATCTTCAACTGACTTATAGAAATCAATCAAAAAGTCCCACTTTTTATTATTCTTAACAACTTGTGCTATCGAATGAAGTTTTGAGTTATTAGTTTCTTCTTCAAGATGCTGACAAATACAATCCACCACCTGAATATTCAATATACTTACATCATTGTAACATTTGTCAGGAATGTTTTTCACGCACAGTTCTATTTTATCTATATGATAATCATATGGTAAGCTATGCCGAAGTTTTAATTCCAGAATAAAATCATGGTCATGCTTATTAATTGACTTACCAAAAAAGAAAGAGATATAATCAAAGTAATCTTCATTTATAAGTCCTTCTTTCAAGAAAGCTTCAAGCATTTTAGAGACTTTGAGTTCACTAAAAATCTTATGCGTCTGCATATCAATATCCAGCAACAATTCATGTATTGGAGTAGCATAATGATTGTTCCGAGACAACTCTAGTATCTTGATTTGTTCACGATATTTTTTTTCGCCCTCTCGCAAGGCTTCTAATCGCTCATGGTAAGTAAAGTCCGAATTAACTATTTCCTCTATCTGACTGAATTGAACATTGCAACTATCTTCAGATGTATCATAACAAGATCTAACATGACCATAATATGTGTTAATTTGACATCCCTTAAAATATTGGTATCGAATTGAAGGTTGCGATATCAATGAATTAAATAAAGTTTCATTTTCAGCGATATCTTCAAGAGGTATAAAATTGTTCTCAACAAAAAACGAAAAGACATTACTTTTATATTGTTTTGATAATTTTTTACGATACCCTTCAATATAAATCAGCCTTAATTCTTTTTCTTGCATGGCATGCGTCGCTTCTAAAGATTGAAGTTTTTTAGTGATTACGCCAATACGTTCATCAATTTGCCTATTACGTTCAATTAACAACTCGCTTTTCTTATGCAAACAATCATATAAAACACCCTTTCCTTTATGTAGATCAGCAAAATCCTTTGGGTAGTAGTTTTTATATACAATCATGGCAAGAAGCTTGTTTTGATCAAGTTTCTCATCAAGTTTTTCTCTATATTGGGCATATTCATTGACAATGTTCTTAAGTAATCTCATATCGTCAATAAAAAAAGCTAAACTTTCTATTACCTCAACATTAAGATCTGAAAAACCTTTTATCTCTAGTTCCTCTTTCAGTTTGTCTGCCGAGTTTGAGGAGTTGATTATTGGAATTACAGTTGTGATATAATCAAAGAATTTAGTACGTTCTTCATCAAAGAACATATCATCCTTAACCGCATAAATGAACGTAACTTTACGTCCTACGGAGTTTGACTGATTTAAGAGTTGATTGACTTCTCGTAACTTAAGAAAAATATCAGTATTATTAAATCTATCTAAATCCTCTATAATCACGACATTATAATTAGTGACCTCAAAGAAATAGACAATTTCATCCATGTGCTTATTGAAAACAGATGTATCTTCTTTATTTTCTTTTAATTCAATCTCCCCATTCTTTAGATTTAACTTATTAAGTTTACTATTACTCAATGACTTGATAGTCTTTTGAGCGAATATTATTGTTGCAATAAATATATATGATAGAGCAAAAATATCAGACCATTTATTTAATATCGGATTGCTTAAGCGGTTGCAAATCCATTCCACTTTCAAAAACGATGGTTCAAATACAATAATTAAAGCAACAGCATAAAATATTATTGCAAATGATAAAACATATTGAGCCCAAGTTGATTTATGATAAATCCTTTTTAATCTAGAATTATAAAGCGTCTCTTGTTTTTCTTTATAAATAAGTTGTTGAAGAATGCTGTATTCAATACGATTATTCATCGTATCAATATCTATTTCATTCTTTTTATCATCTAATGGAGACTTTAATGTAGCAAGAGATATTGAAAGATATTTGTATTTAGGATAGTCTTTCTTCAAAGAGCGAAGAATGGAACTCTTACCGGCTCCATAAGGACCTGTAAGAGCAATGTTCAATATGTCTTTCTCTTCTAGTTTTCGTGCAAGATTCAAAACACTCCTATACTGCTTCTTATCACTTTCACTATCACGATTAAGCAGAGCAGGAGTTAATGATACTTGTTTATCATCCTCCATCGAATTATTTGCACATATTTTCTTCCAAAATCTCCAGTTCATTTATTTTCAGCTATTTATTAATCACATTTTTCTAGTTTGTTACAGATTGCTATCTATATTAAAGCAACACCAAATTCACGGATTGTTTCTTCGCTATCTCTTCCTGAGACAGATTTGCCTGTCGCTTGCTCTATTCTGTCAAGCAATTGTTTTGCTCGATCTATGAAATAAGCATTGAAATCATCTAATACAAGATGAGCATAACTTACCTTATGTGACTCTATGGCTTCCTGTATCTCAACTTGTTTTAATCCCTTATTTGCCATAGTTCCAATATAGGTACTTGGTGCATGCCCTCCTATTGAACGATTGGAAGATGCATAAATTGGAGTCTTATTAATGACAGAATTCCATTTTATACGTGGAAGGTTATTTTTCTCGCAATAAGTTTGAGGGAATATATGATGAATATCAGCATCTTCATCAATGTAAGATGCTATATCCATACGATGACCTGTCATAAAATCAAGTGGTGAGTCTTGTAAGATAAGTGCCATAACACCTTTGTACGCTGCACTATTCCTAGTCTGCATGGTCAATAAACGAGTTGGTTGTATATTAGAACGATATACAGTCTCTGGCATTTCACCACCTTCCATCCAACGGAATACGCCCATTATATCAGTTGCAAATCTAGCTTCATTGGCACCCCCATATAGTTCACCCATTACGCCACACCAATACCAACGAGACAATAATTCCTGTTTGCTTCCAAGATGCAACATTTTTTTATTTTCGTTGTCGTATGCAAAGATTGCAGCAAGTGGAATAAGTTGTGACGAATATGGAAGATCTCTGGAACGGAAAATCCCCTGATGTACTAAGAAATCAGCTGCATCACAGAAACCTTTAATCAAAGCGTCATGATACTTCAAATAATCTTTCAATTCAAGCCTAAGAATATCTTTTTTCTTACATGTTACAGCCACACGCTCATCATCACCTGAAACCACTCTTTTATAATATGATACCAACAGAGTCATTGCCGCCAAAAAATTAGCACCAGTGATTTCTTTCAATAGCTCGCCATTTACTTTTTGAGCAAAAATATGACGAATGGTCTCCCAATCTTTTCTCAATTCATGTCCTTCAGCAGCAAATGTAGCTGTGACGAGTTCGAAAACCGTAAGAGGTATACCACCAGTGTTTACATTCTCAAAAATCTGACAGACAGCTTCTTTTGGGGTCTCTTTATCAAGCTGAATTATAGGTATGTTATACTCTAAAATTGGACGAAGAATCTGCTGGGAGAAATCACGGAATAAATTTCTATACACTCTATCACCTTTGTAATAGTCTTCCATATCATAATGCCAATCTTCCGTATCATTATGAGAAAACGTAATATTCAGGGGAAACATCAGGTTCTCAAATTCTTTCTCTCTTGTGGATAAGTCCAGCGTTACATCACGGCCAATATTTGTTGTAAGCTGTTTCTTCTCTGATACAGATATAATTGCTTCCAATCTGTCCGCAGTAGAGTCTAGACATTTACGAATATCTAGATAATAATAGCGTTTGATAATTGTATCTCGATTGGTCTCTAATCGAGTATTAGTTGCTTTCTTACTCTTCAAGACCTGATATAAGGTTGTGAGTCGCTGTTGTCCATCGAGCACAAGCCACTCAGGTGTAACTTCTGATATAGAATCCACACCTTCAAATGTGCGATACTTAAAACGGATATGCTCACCACCATTAGCCAAAAACATCGCTGCACCCATTGGGAAGCCAGATGTGATACTTTCTATTAGTTTACATATTTTCGTGTCATCCCAAACCCAACTACGTTGAAAGTCGGGTAATTGAGCCTTACCTTCTTCAACCATTTTTAGGAGGTCATCAAGTTTCTTATCGTGTGATTCAACAGCCATAACAAATTCATTTTATCAACCGATTAGTAATACATCTCAATATACTGATAAGCCTTATCAAAAACTTCTTGATCTTTAATCTGGTAGTTAACCCACAGAATAGAACGTAGTTTCTTTTTTATCTCTCGCTGAGCTGTAATGCTTTTAAAAGCATCTTTAAACTTACGTACAATAGCTACCACATTTTCATCAATATCAGCAACTACACGTTCTACAATAATAGGTGTATCCTCAGTTTTAATTGATTCAAACAACTCCGTAAGAGCAGCTTTAGCTTGTTCCCTCTTGTCAAGAGGTTGATTTGAGTTTTTTTCTTCTTCAAGCACTTCTTTGGCAAGGGTGAGCAATCCTCGGAGGAAATCAATACTAGTTATAAGATTCTCCTCCATATGACGGCGCAGTTCATCCAACTTCTCAGCAAATGCCTTGTAATTAGGGTCTCCATGATGCTCTCCTAACCTCAAACGAAGCATTTTTTCCACTTCCAATATCTTTTTAGGATTATCTTTGGCTTGCTCCAACACCATATCAATTACATCTCCATCTACCACAAGATCCTCAAGTGGAGTCCCAATATCAATTGTATCAATGTTACGATGAATGATTTCAATGGTTTTAGCACCCAATAAAGTCCATATGAGTGATCCTCCGGTACTAACAGGACGTACACTTTGATATACCTGAGCCAGCCAAGTATAATCCGCCTGATAAGCAGCCAGCATTGCATCCGGGCTTACTGTTTCCCAAGCTTTAGCCAATCGTGAAAAATGTTTTGCAAAATTCGTTTTTGTAGACTCATCAAGTAAACATTGCTGGGCAGCTTGCAAACCTTCCCAACCACCGATTGTCCGGTCTACACCAGGGAAAAAGTCAATACACTCTTGCAAAAATTGAGGTATCAACACTTTTATCTCATCAATATTCTTTACAACCGTTTTTACCGTCTCCTCATCAAAAGCAAGGCTTTTGGCTACATTATCAAATACACCAACGAAATCTACAATCAGACCACATTTCTTATCAACATTGTACTTTCTATTCGTACGGCAAATAGCTTGTAACAACGTATGATCTTTCATTGGTTTATCAAGATACATACATTGCAAAATTGGAGCATCAAAACCTGTCAATAGCTTTGAAGTGACAATCACCATTTTAATCGGTGACAATGGATCACGGAATTGGTCAAGAAGTTTTCTTTCTTGTTCTCTATCACGACGGTATGCCTTATACTCATCAGCTTTATCGCCAGCCGTATGCATAACGATAGTGGTTGCATCTTCCGAACCCAAAAGAGCATCAATCGCTTGCTTATATTTCACACAGCAGTCTCGGTTATATACCACGACTTGAGCTTTCATTCCAGTGGGCTCTACATACTCTTTGAAGTGATTTACAATATAACGTGCGACATCGTTAATTCGCTTCTCCGCTGTAAAAAATGCTTCAACAGAAGTTCGTTTTACTAATTCGTTCTTTTCTTCCTCTGATATTTGATCGGTCAGTTCATCAAACTCTTCTTGTAATTGAGCTTCGTTAAGATGCATCTCTACCGGCACTGTTTGGAAATTCAATTCAAGCGTAGCTCCATCTTCAACAGAATTTTGGAAAGTATATTTTGAAATATATCCACCTTTCTCTAAATCCTCATCAGCTCCAAAAGATTGAAAAGTATTCTTATCTCGTTTATTGATAGGCGTTCCGGTAAGACCAAAGAAAAATGCATTAGGTAGTGCATTGCGCATTTTTTGTCCTAAATCCTTTTCCTGAGTTCGGTGTGCTTCATCTACCAACAGTATGATATTATCTCTTTCATTCAGTACACTATCAACATCTCCGAATTTGAAAATTGTCGTTATCAAAATCTTGCGCTGATCCTGCTTGAAAAATGCGACCAACTCTTCTTTTGTCTTTGCTGATTCTATATTGGGGATATCAGCACGAGTGAAATCGCCAGTTATCTGATCTTCCAAATCAATACGGTCATCAACGATAACAACAGTGGGAGCATGTAATTCGTTCTGCAAACGTAATTTTTGGGCAGCAAATACCATCAACCATGATTTTCCCGAACCTTGGAAATGCCAAATAAGACCTTTCTTCGGACCTTGTTTCTCTCGATATGTATTTAAGACACGCTGAACAATAGCTTCACCTCCTAGATATTGTTGATAACGGCAAACTATTTTTATTTTTTTGCCTGATGATGTTCCTGTAAAAACACTATAGTAACGATATATGTCAAGTAGTCGGTTTGGTTGAACTAACCCCATTACATTACTTTTAACCGACTCTATTGTGCCATGCTGACGACCTTCATCTTTAAACCAAGGCCCCCATTTGTCAACAGGAGCACAGATACCGGCATATTGAAGTTCTTTGCCTTCAGTAGCAAAGGTCAATATATTCGGAACAAACATTTCTGGAATGCTTTTTTCATAATGCAGCATATCGATGGCTCCGTCAGCCCATGTTATCTGAGGGCGAACAGGAGATTTTGCTTCACCAACACAAACCGGAATTCCATTTATCAGATAAACCAAATCCAAACGTTTACCTCCATCAACAGAACTACGTGGAAACTCCCATTGATTGGTCACAACACAATAATCTTCAACAGCATCTTCGCTAAAGAATCTGATAGGTATATATTCACCATCCTTTCCAAAAGGTTCTGTGTTTTCATTAAATAACAATGTACGAAAACGATCATTGGCAGTCACTAATTCATCATAATTGCCTCCACAAGTAATCGCAGCACGTAGTTTATAAATAACTTGTTCCGCTTGTTGACGTGTTATCGGGTTCAACCTGATAAGAGCTTCCAATAACCATGATCCCACAAGAACAGAATCTGTACTGCGAGGTATATCCTGTGACTTTACATACTGCCAACCACTTTGGGTTGCAGCTTCTATGAGCATTTGCTCCACTGTATTGTCTTCGTTAAACATATCTATAGTTTTTATTGTTATCAATTTAATAATTAAGCGATTTTACCTAATTCGTCACTCTGTATATCATTCAAATATACTAAAGTCTTTTGAATGACAGATTTTGATTTGTCGGCTTGTCTATATATTGCTTCAAAACGCCTTTGTTCCTCTATCGCAGGCAACCCAACCATAAAATGGTCCAGATATGAAGCACTAACTCTTTTCTGCCCGCCTGTTCCAGACATATTTTTTGCAGCACGCTCACGAAATATAGGCATTCGTGTTAATGCTAACAGCCAATAGGGACTAGATATTCCGTTAATTGGCCGCAATACATGAAATTCTGTAGATCCCATTCCTATACCATTTATAAGTCCATGTACAATAGCTCCTTTGCCATTCTCCATACAAGGTGTAATCTTAGCAAACAAGACATCATTATTCTCAAAATATGTAAAGCCTTTTTTTACTTTTCCATATTCTTCGTCAGTCATATCTACCAAATATCCATCCTCACTTACCGCCGGCATAGGAATAAAAGAGACTTTATCGGTGTCGCAAAGAGCAATGTTAGGACGTCTTGGATTTAGAATACAACATTCTCCTAATCTTTTCAACTCATTCTTCTGATTTAAAGAAAGAGGATTCCCAAACATCTCGATAAATTGCGATTTGAAGTCGCCAAATTTTGATTTGTCGGCCTGACGGTAGATCTGTTCAAATTTGTTTTGTTCGTCTCTTGAAGGTAGTACTATAGACTTAGACATAAAGTCCGACATGCTTAAATTTTGGATACCGGTAGTTTGGCTTGCCATTGCTCTCATTGCAGCCTTATTGATATTATAGGAATTATATAAAGCGTAGAATAAGTATACTGGATTTACAGATTCCTTAGGACGCAATGCTTGTGTAAAATTATTAAGCAAATAATCACCTATTTCATCGAAAAACACGACTCTACCAACCGGATTATCCTTAGTACCTCCGGACCTCTCCAAGATTGTGTCACCTTGTTTGAGCTTTTTTCGTGCAACTTTTTTAGGCTCAATATCTCTAGTTACAACATCCGCCAGATCAAGATGTCCTTCATTAGTAAAGTTTGTTGTGCGAATCACTTTTATAGCATTTTCAGAAGTCGGTTCGCTTCCCCATTCCCCTGGGAATGTATCAGATACCAAATCTTCCAATTTGCAATAAGATTCAACAGTCCCAAACATCTCGATAAATTGCGACATACTAACCAATAAATTTACGGTGAGACATTTTTACATTTGTCTGATTCACCATAGCATATTGCAATGTTGTATCAAGACTTTGATGCCCTAAGAGATGCTGGACCTGCTCTATGGGCATACCTTTATCTATCGCCATTGTTGCCAACGTGCGGCGGAATTTATGAGGATGCACCTTAGGAATATTCAATTCACGTCCCAATCGACGCAATCGAATTTCCACGCCACTTATCTGTAGTCGATCATAAGGTGCTAATAACGAAACAAACAGCGCAGGATTGTCATCTATCCGTTCTGCCAAATAACGTTGTAAATGTATCTTTGCGCGAGCATCGAAATAAACTCGACGTTGCTTATCGCCTTTACCGGTAACGATGCATTCCCGGTTTTCAAAGTCTATATCGTTCCGATTGAGTTTGACCAACTCCCCAACACGCATACCGGTAGAGGCCAACAAATCAATCAAGGCTAAATCGCGAATACCTTCACAATGGTCACGCATTTGTTCCAACGCTTCATCGGAGTATGTTTCTTTGACTGTTTTTCCGACTTTTACTTTATGAATCCGACGTACCGGACTCTTCACAATATAATCCTCATCCTCAAGCCATGAAAAGAAACTTGACAAAATGCGGCGTATGTTGTCTACCGTAACCTTTGTGGCACCGCTTGTCTGCTGATAATCATTCAAGTAATTACGCAAGTCATCAGTAGTGATATGGCGAATATTTTTCCCTATTTTCCTGATAGCATTATTTAATGTACTTCGATAATAGTGTATCGACTTATCCGAACAACCTTCGACTCGTTTAGCCGACAAAAAACTATCTATTAATTCACTATTACCACTGCACTCTTCATTGTTCTTAGACGACACGTTGATATCACGAAAGGCATAATCTAGCACCTTTCGTAATTGACTCATTTGCTCGTTGTTTAAAACTCCCAGCATAGCCTGCTCTATGTCATTAATCAGATTCTCTATCATATTATTAATAAATTTGTTATCCAATTAAGCCGCAGCTATCAACGCATCTCTTTTATTCTATCCGTTTATTAAACTCTTTATGACTTTATCGATATGTTCAATGCACTGCTTCAATTCAAATTTTGATTTATCTGCCTGAGAGGCGATGGCCGATAAAGTCTCTCGAACATCTTTGTCGGGGAAGGGAACCTCGACTTTATCAAGCATCTTTTGCGTGATTTGGTTCATTGTTGAGGACTTTCCCTCACTAACACGTTCTCTGAAATCTTGAGATTGGAAATAGAGGTACAAGTATTTTGCCTCGGCAGAACGTATTATAGTCATGAACGCACCAAAAGTCATTGGTTCATTAATGTCGGGAATCATAGCCACTTTACCTACAAGTGAAGCACTTCCATTACGGCTGCACATCAGGATATCGTCTTCTTTCACGAAGAGGCTTTCTTTGATTGGCGCATTAACCCTGACAATATCTGAAAAGGATATTTTCCCATCTTGTATGTTACCAGACCTAAGCACAATGGTACCATCATCACAAATTTGTTCGGGCTTATAAGTTAAGCCTATGGAATATTCTGCCAATTCTGAAAGTCTTTTTGTTGGCCAGCCTTTCGGGTTGTTCCTTGGATCACCCACCATCTCGATAAATTGCGATTTCACCATTTCATCGGTGGCAACAAGTAGTTTTTTATAGGCTTCCTTCAATCTATAGGCTGCCCATAATTTATCAGCAAGAATTTTTTGTTCCTCTAATGGAGGTAATTCGAACTCATAATCAGCCAAATGCTCCCATTTTACACGAGGTGATAGAGAGCCAGCAGAGCCTCTATTAGCATAATCAAAAAATACAGGTGTTTGAATTATGAAAGGCAATAACTCAGGCAGCATTTTCCCTTCTATTGCTTGTATTACAGTTATGTCGCCTGAGCATATACCATCAAATTCAGCAATTGCAGCCTTACGTTGATAAGCTCGACGTCTACCAAATAAGACTTGTCCCTTTACAAACCTTTTTGAAAAAGTATTATCTGTATTTATATCATATGCATCAAAACGTATTTCATCAGGGATAAGATGTTCCAAACCAACTATAGGAACATCCTGTTTACTTTTTGTCCATTTAAGTCGACTTTCACGAGCGACATCACCTAATTTTACTACACCCATATTATTTAATCAACTTAATTAACTCATCCATTTCATTTATACATTGACTATGAGAGGAAATCCAAACATTTATAGCATCCTCTTTAGAGACAGTAAGTGCATCCTGTAGTACACTTTGATATGCGTACAATGATATATTCAGATTAAACTTCTTTTCTCTAATTTCATCATTACTTACAATTCTCGAGAAGCCATCCAATTCTCTATTTTGTTGGTATGCATTTACAATCCTTTGTATATGCTCTGCCAACAACATACTCTCTGCATTTTTTCTTGTAACTTCATTCACAGCATTTATCATCAAAACTCGATTCTTTTTGCTATTAGCCTTTGAGCAGTTACATATTAATATGCAAGCTTCCATAGGAGAATTATAAAACAAGTTTGCTCCCAAACCTATTATACAATCAAGTATATCCATTTCAACGAGTTTCTTTCGTAATTCTAATTCTTCATCACGAAATAGTACACCATGGGGAAAAAGAATCGCACATCTTCCCTGAGTTTCATTCATTGAAGCTATGATATGCTGAAGAAATGCATAATCAGCTCTTCCTTGCGGAGGCGTTCCCAAGAAATTACGTCCCCACTTATCATTCATGAATTTTTCACGATTCCATTCTTTGATTGAATAAGGAGGATTTGCCAGAACAATGTCGAACTTACGAAGATGGCTGCCATCCAAGAATGCAGGATGCTCCAACGTGTCAGCACATACTATTGAAAAATCCTCTACGCCGTTCAGATAAAGATTCATTCGTGCAATAGAAGAGGTCAATCCATTTACCTCTTGTCCGAACACCTGCACACTCTGCCACTCTTCCCCTTTGTTGCGAAGATAGTCCAAACATTTAACCAACATTCCCCCGGAACCGCAAGTCGGGTCATAAATACTTTCATTCGGTTTGGGCTGCAGTATTTCAGCCATAAGCTGAACGACAGTTCTATTCGTATAGAACTCCTGAGCCGTATTCCCGGCATCATCGGCAAACTTTCCAACAAGGTATTCGTATGCCTGTCCCATTTCGTCGGCAGGACATGCCTTCAAACTCAACGTATATTTAGAGAAATCCTCAATCAACGAAGTGATTATACTATCGGGCATCTTCGCCTTATTGGTCCAGCCATCCTTAGGTCCGAAAATTCCTTCTAAACCTCCGATTTTTCTGCCATCCATTTCCTTAGCAGGATTGGCTTGCTCAATGGCAATAAATGCTTCGACTAATTTATTACTAACATTTTCCGTTACTTCACGAACATCTCTCCAATGCGCACCATCAGGAATGCGGATGGGGAGATCTTCTACTTGCATACCTGCATACTCAACTCCTCCTTCACACACAAATCCTTCAAACTGTTCATCATAAACATCGGAAATGCGTTTGAAAAAAAGCAAAGGGAAAATATACTCTTTATATCCTGCAGCATCAATCTGACCACGCAAATGAGTAGCAGCCGCCCAAAGGAAACTTTTAAGTTCATCGAGCGTAATAGGGTCATCCGGAAGACGATATTGTTTTACTTTTTCTGCCATATTGATTATGCGTTAATGAGTAATGAAAATTCGTTCTCCAATCGCTTCACATCTTCGTATGCTTGTTTGAACTCAGCCAACACTTCCGTATAAGGACGAATTTCCTCCTTGTGGTAAACCACATAGCGATTGGGCGAAAGATTATACTCTTTATCTCTTATCTCCTGCAATGTAACGATTCGAGAATAGTCCTCTTCATCGGAGTAATTTTGATAAAGTGAATATAACCTATCTATATCATTCTCTTCTAAAATATTCTGCGCTCTCTTTTGAGTTAGAATTTTGGAACCATCTATCATCAAAATCCGTCCGGAATGATGAGCCTGTTTCATTCTTCGTATTATCAAAAAGCACGGTGAAAGTCCAGTTCCATAAAACAATTTATCTCCTAATGTAACAACGGCTTCTATCAAATCACTTTCGACTAATTGTTTCCTTATTTCTGCTTCTTGATTTCCACGAAACAGAATACCTTGCGGCATTACAACAGCCATACGCCCCTTGCCGGAAGACATAGAACATATCATATGCTGAATCCACGCATAGTCACCACAACTATCACTCGGCGTTCCATAAATATTCCGCTTATATTTATCTGAACTCCATTCCGTTGCTCCCCAATTTTCAAGAGAAAATGGAGGGTTTGCTATAACACAATCGAATTTGGCGATATTACCACCTTGAAGAATTTTTGGATCTCTCAATGTGTCGCCTTGCATTACATTAAAATCAGATGCACCATGCAGGAATAGATTCATTTTAGCAATGGCCGCATTCACGACATTCTTCTCTTGTCCGAATATACTTCCACAGCAAAGAGAATCATCGTGCATATATCGTATAGCTTCGATAAGCATTCCTCCACTACCACAAGCAGGATCATATACAGTTTCCCCCGGTTGCGGATCAAGAATATGCACTAATAATCTCACAACAGAACGAGGAGTATAAAACTCTCCGGCCTGGGCCTTACTGTCATCAGCAAACTTCTTTAATAGTATCTCGTAGGCATCACCCATTAAATCTGCAGGATAATCCTTATTACCAAGTTTTCGTCTTGATAGATGTTCTATCAGGTCACGAATCTTACTGTCATTGAGAATTGCCTTATTAGTCCATTTCTGAGATGAAAACATAGATAGCACCCCATACAATGTATCTGGGTTTGCTATCTCTATCTGTCTCATAGCACCAACTATGGCTGCTCCAAGATTTTCTGTACGTTCTCGGACTTCTTGCCAATGACAACCATCAGGAATAACAAAACGATGTTGCTCTGGAAGAGATGCATATTCCTTATCACCACCACTTGATATTAAAGCTTCTTCTGTTTCTTCATCATAAACATCAGATATCCGCTTGTAATAAAGCAAAGGCGTGATATAATCCTTAAAATTATCTTGACTTACAGGACCGCGTATTATATTACAGGCCTCAAACAAGAAATTGTATAAGTCCTGTGCACCTGTAAGCTCTTTATTTATTGTTTTTTTTGCCATCTAATAACTCTGTCAAATAGTGGATTTGAGATTCCTTTATTTCATTAACTCAACAACATCTTCTGGCAACATTACATTCCCAGCATCATCTTTCGGAGTGTTCTTAAGGAACAGCACTGGAACGACGGTGTAGCTCTTGGCAAACGGCAGCAGATTAGCCTTGTGGAGAAGTTCAGTTGTTAACTGTTTACCATTCTCTTGAGTTGTCCATTTACATTCACCAACCAGCAAATACTTTTTATCAAGCGATTCTGCCATCACATCGAATTCGACCTGTTCAGGTTTCTTATCCTCATTGAGAACAGCCCCCCACCAGCGTTTTGCCTTACCATAAACTACTCCATTGACAAGATTACCTGTTACAGAATCCCGGCATAATTTTTCCCATTGCATACTCACATACTCAGAGAAATGGGCGTTTAAAGCCTGTTCAATGGGCAAGCGACGACCAAGTTCAATGAACGAGCGATTCGGAACAACAAACTGGTAATAGAATGCCATAAACGGATCGGCTATCTTATAAAGGCTCTTTTTCGCATTCTTTTCATCAATCCCGAACGGAACATCTTTTTCCAAGAATCCGAGATCAATAAGTTTCTTTAATGGTCGTGATAGATTTGTTGCCGGTTCATAGCATCGTCCAGCAATCTCAGAAAGACGATTTGCCCCAGTCCCAATATAAGACATTATTGTCGAAGTCTTGACAATATCCTTAACATCATCTTGAAACAGTTTTATAGGTTCTTCGTAAAGAGTGCCATTTACAGAAAGGATATTGTGCCACAATGCATCATCAAGCGAACTTCTGTTTTCCCTTAGTTCCCAATAACGTGGTACACCTCCCCATACGGAATACTCCTCAATGGCATTCATCGCATCAAGACTCAAAGCCTCCTGAATATACGGCAAACGTATCGGCGCAAGCCTCATTATCTCATCAGCACGACCATAGAGAGGTGCTGTTGAATCAAGGAACAACCCATACATCATATTTTGAGAAGAACCACAGAGCACAAGATTATACTTCAGTTGCTTCTCATCAACAAGTTTCTGCAGAACAGACGGCAGCTCTGGAGATTGTTCCACAAGATACGGAAATTCATCCAAGCATAAGGTAAAACGCCTGTCTGTTCGATAATTGACCGCACGAAACATAGATTCCCAGTCCGGATATGTTAACTTATCGAAATCCGGAAACACTTGTGCTATTACTTTAGCAAGCAACGCTCTCTGATGTTGGCCTTCAGAACGGTCAGCGAGAAAATAAACATCATTGTCCGACAACACTCTTTTGATAAGCGTTGACTTACCTAATCGTCTACGACCATACATAACGACTAACGAGGACCTCTCTCTCGCAAGAGCATCCTTCAAACGTGCTGCTTCATCTATTCTATCAACGAATTTCATATGTCATATCTATTATGCAATGCAAACATAATGATTTTGGAACATAATACGAAATTTCAAGTCTTGTTTTTATCCTCATAAAAACATTTTTAACTTACGGATAGGGAGTATGCACTCTATCACTTTTTTGAAGCTCGCTTCCTTGTCTTCAAACTCAAATCCTGCAGGGCTTTCCCCAATCTATCTTCTTTGGCCAGCCATAGAATATCATCGTCAAGCTGCAAGGCATACAAAACACGCAAGTAAATACCGATTGCCACTGTCGGTACACCTTTCTCTATTCGGGATATGGTCAACGGGGAGCAGGTAGCACGTTCAGCCACCTGAGCTACACACAGATTCCTACGTAGACGAGCTAGTTTTATCTGCTCTCCCACTACCGACATCTTTTGCTCCAGTTTTCGGGGTAATTTAGTCCCCATTGTATTCTTTGTCATATTCAACATATCATATAATATGCAAAGATAGCACACTTTATTTATTTAATGATATGTTACAGGGAGATATAGCGACCATAAAAAACACGAAACCTGTACATCCCTAAATAATTTCCCAAAATAGGATTAAGCATACAGTTAAAAAAAATTCTCCATCTGGTAAAGCGTTTTATTGAACGATATCCTCAGTTCAGCTGGACATTTGGGGTCTTTCAGAAGTTGTCTTAATCTTTTTATCTGGACTCTCATCTTGATATTGCTCGCTTTCCTGGTCTTATCCACTCTTATCGCAAACTCAGCCATTAGGCTCTTCAAGAACTTTCGGATTCTACCCATAATCTTTATAAACGTTGAATAAGCATTGATTTCTATCAGCAAATCAATTCCTTCAACACTTTCTAATATGCGAAGAACATTACTTTCGTTGGTATCTCTGTCCAAATAGTGCACGTACAAAGCCCTCCGCTTCACATTCTCCTGCTTTAAAAGACTTTCTAACTCAATTCGAATTTCCGCCGCTTCAGTTTTCAACTTTGCAGCATCAGTTGGAACAGCTTTCTGTATAAATGTCCAAAGTGCATTTCCTTTTTCTGCATCATTATATCCGACAAGATGGCCAAGCGTTGAAACCTTTGATACAAGCAATCGACGAAATGTCAAGGGGTATTCTATATCACTTCCTGCATTCATAAAAGCCCTCATGACACAAGCCATATCAGCAAAAGACATTTCCACCAGAAGATAAACATTCATTAAGTCTTTCATGTCCTTTATTGTCTTTGGTTTGTCTTGTTTGAGTGCGTTCTCGCCCAACCAGTCTCCCAACCGTCCTAGTTTATCCTTTTCTTTAGCGGCCCAGTCAATGCTATCAATATCTTTAAGCACCTTACCGAGCACTTCCTTCAATTGATCATTTTTTGAAAATTCAGAAACCATTCGTTTGTAGAAATCTTGTTTGATAACATTGATTTGAAAATGATGAAAACCTGTCACCTTAGAAAATGTATTTCCCTGCAAGGCCTCCACGTATTCAATAGTATCACATAATACCTGTATCCAAAGCAGTGCATCCATCCACGGAATTACGCATTTCATGGGGTCATCCTCGCCTTTATCTTTTACCTTTACGAGTTGTTTATACACTTTATAGAGGTCATCATCATAATGGTAAGTAAGATTCCTACTTTTACGCTCTTCATTGGTTGTCATCACGGCTCTCAATTGCGTTGACACCTTGTCATAAAGGGCTACTAACTGTTCATATACCTGAGCATACTTACTCCTTTCGAATCTTTGGTATTCATGTCTAAGTTCACATCCGAGCTTCGTCCATACTGCCCCCTCTCTTTCTTCACCATGACCTAATAGCAAACGGCATCCCTCCACCCTAATACCTTCAAGGTTCTTGATATGATAGCATTTCTCAAAGGTGTATGTACCATTCAAACTGCCCCTTAAACTGGTCATCAGGTCTATCAATATAAACCTCATGTCCATCCGCAGTTCTACAGCCAGTCTTAGCAATTGTGGTACATCTTCATTTAATTCTTTCAAGAGTGAAATATCTTCTACTACCTTCTTGTACAAATCCTCGATGGTCTTTGAGAAGTTGCCTATCAGGTTCTCTACAGTCTCTTTTGAAGCCTCCTTATATATAACTTTTATATCTGTCATTTTGCTTTCTCTACTATCTTCCTTGCAAGTAATGTCGTTTCTATCAGATGTAATATCAATACATGACAAAGTCTACAAACCGACATCAAAGTCGTTTCATATACCTTACTATCATCAGTTGCATCGTAGTGGCATTTTATGTGTTGTGTCGTGGAATCGTAATCAATGCCTCCACTATGACTAGCAGCATTCCTGATTTTATTATTCATTGAACCGTCCAGATAATCCATAAATGCACCATTCCCTTCAAGAACTTCTATCATCTTTCCTGCTGCTTTTCCGGCAAACTTTGTGATAGTATCAACATCGCTTAGCCCAGAATGGGTAAACACATCTATATCTCCGTTCTCTTGAAGATTGTTCAATCCTACAAGTATCTTTAAGCTATGTGCAAATACCTCATAACCTTCTTTGTACAAATCCATAACATCATCACAACCTATAGTAACAATCTTCAAATCGCCATTTTCTGTCACATCTTTGATGCCAGCACTTGCATATATCATGACCGGTAGAATTTTTTGTATGTTGTCAATAGACTTAGCTAAAAAAGGCAATACCTCATCTTTATACCATTTTGAAATCAAGCCGCTAGCATCCAGTTTAACTTTGATATTCCGCACCTCATCTACAGTCAACTTATTGATAAGGTCTTCCAGCGGTTTAATAAACCTTGCATGGCAGTCATCCAGATAGTATTGTGGAGCAATGTTTAAATATACAACTTCCAGCAGCTTAAAGTAGGAATCATACATATCCTGAACACTGCCAAGGGGCTTATATTTCTTCACATCGAACAATGTGGCCATCTTCTGACTAAACGCTTCCGCATTCCCTTTCTTCAGGATAGGCAATAGTGAATTCAGTGCTCCCTTATAGGGTAACAACCCATTCTGCATCCTTGTTAAGAACACATCATACTTATGAATCTCTTCTAGTGAAAAAAAAGGACTTTTAAACGATAAACTCAAAAATAACGATGAAAGAGCCATGGACTGTGCAAAGTCTAAGTCTTTCATATACAAATCGTCAATAATTGGCAGAGATGAAGAATAACCAATGGTTGTTATTGGTGGGTCTTGAGGCGAAGGCATGTACATAAATTCCCTTGGGGAAAGGCCTCGCTTCCCATATTTATAAGTAAGGTTATCTCCGCAATCCACGCACTCAAAATTGATGGGCCATTCATAGATGTTTATGGTCTGGTCTATCTGAAACTTCAACTGATATACTTTCCCGCAACTGGGACATTTTACATATATGCGCTGTACCATAAATTACCTTTAATTTATTTTTAAATCATCAATCTCATCCTTTCCTGCATAGTTTTAGCTGCTGCCAAGATGTTTGACAGCGAGCAAATTTCTCCTAACTTTTGCCATTCACAGAACTGATAGATTAACGTCCACAAATAAACATAGCTAAAAGTCAACAAATAGTATGAAAAAGCATAGGTATTTAGTGTCGCCTTATCGCTCTTAAAAGGAGAGAAATAGTCCCCATGAAAACGTTCACACCTATACGTATAAAGCACACAACTCAACATAAATAATAGCCGGTTTTCTATGTCAACCATATATTCATTGCTGTTCACCGTCACTTTTTCTCCTCTCAATATCTTCTGGAGCAAAAGCGAAGACCGCCTCAACACGTCTGCACTAGGCTTCACCGTTTCCTCAAGTTTATACTTGGCTTTAAGATCAGCATACAATTCTTTCGTTAAGATGTCTTTTGCCCTTTCCGAAACTTTTTCTGCTTTATCTGTAATAGCCAAATCATGTTGGATAAAGCAGCGCAAAATTGCAAATCTTAATACAGAAATGGGTATTTCACTTAAAAACCTCTCCCACATTTCTTTTACCCGCAGATCTTTATTGACAAGAGGCATGATCAACTCTTTTACTGTTCTCAGCATTAGGTGAGTTGCCTTATCGTTATCTTTCGGCCACGCTATACTTCTATGATGATTCATAAATATCTCCAGCGAACGCCATGCGATATTGAATCCTTCATCTGGTCTGTAAGGTAATTCGTCATAGATATCAATGATACCCGAGAACACCTTGTTCAATTTCGCATTGGGAAATAGGATATCTTTTGCCCCTTCTGATAACTTCACAGGTTCAAAGATTTGTGTTATCCCTTGCCCATGAAGCCATTCGTCTAGCATCTGCTGTACATCACTATACCACTGTCCTGCTTCTGGCCACGTATTGTTATAGGTAATACGTTTCTCTGTCCAAAGCAATTCTCGCTTATCTTTTTCTATCATAACCATTTTTATATGCCGTAAAGTTCTCTTAAAGTTTTTACTCTCCATGTCTGTGTCCAAAAGTTGTTGTTCACGACATCATAGAATCTAATTTCATCTCCATACCGTCTACAAACAAAAACGAATTTATATCTATTCCGAAAAGGACGTCCCTTAGGCTCCACATGACTCACAAAATACTTCGCATTCGCTTTAATGTTCTTTCCAATATCATTTAACCTTCTGACCATTTCTACGTAACTCCGCATTGCCATCATGCTTGTCCCTGCTGACGTTATACCACCTCCCATAGGTAAATATGAATCCCCGGTAGATAATTCATGAAAAGTATTTACACCAGATTTTCTTAATAACGTGATATTCTTTTCGTCAAATGAGGTTTCAGGTTTCCCTCCTTCCATCTTATAGATTGAAAGTAATTCTGGCCAGTTCTCGTTTACTATTTCCAAAAGTCCTTTATCCGACCATCCTACGTGGTCTCTGATATCAATAAAGTATACATTATCGTTACGAAAAATGGCGAAAAGCACAGGACCTGTACGCTTTACATAGCCAGGGGCAGAAAACGTTTCTCCTAAATGCAAATGATGTATGCCCCAGTCATACAAAAGCCCATCAAGTTTGTCTTTCTTGGTAGCATTGTTCAAGTGAGGATTCACACTTTCTCCTTTACGAATTTTCTCTTCCAACCATTTTAGTCCAATCTCTACTTCTACTGGACAAGTAAAAGAGGTTGCTTTGTAAATTGTCCTGGGCCTTTTATCTATAAGACGATAGGTGTATGAACAGTAAGACTGCAATACATCATCATTAGTAGTCAAAGAAGATGTATCAAAACCTAGTTCTTCTATTTCTCTCTTGAAAATATTGGCAAGCGTTTCCTTAAGTTTACAAGTAATTTCTATACCCATTGTTTAACCCTTTTATACGCTTCATCATAGTACCAATGAAACGAAACAGTTCGTGTTAAGACCTTAAACGAAAGAAACATTAATATAATATTTCTTAATCCCATGGTTTCTATAATCTTAATCAAGATAATTATAATAGACGTTATCAATTGATAACTTACAAAACCAATTAAAGTCCTTTAGCTTTACTTCATTCCCGTGTTCATATTTACGTTAAATAAACTCACATCAACATCAGGAATGATAACGTCCGCAAGCTTATCTTCGACAAGGAACCCCATATACAACGGAATGGTCAGTATATCCCCCTCACGTCCTACATTATATTGGCCCAACTTGATTGCATTCCCGACATGATACACATCCTTGTTTCTAAGAATTGTTGTCATACTTTTTGTCTTACCCGTCTTTGCCTTGACTTCAAGGATAACGCATTCACCCTTGAACCTTACCAGAAAGTCCAGTTCAAGTCCACTGTCTTTATGGAAATAGTATAGTTTCTGCCCGGACTTGCATAGGAAATCCGCCATGAGATTCTCAAAGAGAGCCCCCTTGTATCCAAGAAGATTACCCTTTAAAATATCTGCCTGAGTGCCATAATCAAGCATTGCCACAAGGATACCTATGTCGGTAGTGTACACCTTGAAACAATCTTTGATAGAATTGCCCTCTAACGGCAGTTCCGTAATCTGCGTATTGTAGCATCTACGGACTATTCCGGCATCTTCCAACCATTGAATGCTACCGATGTATTGAGAAGATCTTCCTCCTTTCTTAACTACGGAATACTGGAATTTCTTGTTCTCCTTGGCTAATTGCTTCGGAATGGATTCAAAACATTCACGGATATTAGGTTTGTCCGCATCATCTGCATATTTAACCATATCCTCTTCGTATTCGGCAATAAGATTACGCTGCACTTTATATATAAGTTCGATATTCTTGGTTTCAAGGAAGCAATTCACCACTTCCGGCAAACCTCCGACAATGACATATCTGTACAACAGCTCCATCATTGCCTTGTGAACCCCATCGGGAACTGCCTTTTCGTTCTCAAAACATGATCTGACAGAATCAATAACCGTCTCACTGATTCCGTTTGCCCATAGAAATTCTTCAAAATCCAATGGGTACATATCAATCACAGTTTCATATCCGACAGGAACAGAATCTTGTCCGACATCCTCTTGCTTTTTCTTACTTTGACCGTAGCCTTTCACTCCCAAAAGAGAACCTGTTGCAATAACATCGAAACGTCCGTCTATATGAAATGACTTCAAGGCTGTCCTTGCTTCCTTGCATTCTTGAATCTCATCAAGGATAATACAGGTTTTCCCTTCAATGAACCGACTGCCTTGAATCAAAGCGGAGAGATTGAGAATGATGGTATCGACATCTATATTGCCAGTAAAGGCAGACTTCTTATCAGGTTCAAGAATGAAGTTCATATAAACCACACTCTCATAATTCTCCTTTGCAAATTTCTGGACAATATATGTCTTTCCACACTGGCGGATGCCTTTTATAACAAGAGGCTTTCTGCCCTCAGTCTGTTTCCAGTTGGCTAAATATGTTTCTATTTTCCTTTTAAGCATAGCGCTATCTTATTCTTTCCGCTACAAAATTACACTTTTTCAAGCGAATAAACAAGAATTGAACACACTTTTTCAAACGAATAAATTCGATTTGCTACACTTTTTCAAACGAATTATCCCCATTACACGACATTTTTTCAAGCGAATCACAGCAGAAACTAACTTTACTTTATCTCCGTATTCATATATACGTGCATTAAAGTAAAGCTAACAGAGGGAGAAAAAGAGATGGCTTCACCAAAGTTGAGCAGAGCCATATCTGCCGACTTTCTCTTTTATTCATCAACCAAGATACAAAAAAGTCTCTTGAATTTAATTGAGATTATCGACGAAGACATAGCTAAATTTTGTACTTTTGTAACTGGATAGAAAACAGATAAATTGCAAGGGAACAACATTATTATCAAACTATTAATTTATGAAACAAAAAAGAGCATGCATCACAATACTTATATGTATTTTAGCACTCTCATTATTAAATAGCTGCACAATAGATATTGATCCGTCAGTAGCCAATACAACATTTGGTATGCAAGCTCTGCATTATGAATTTATCATCATCTTGATCAGCCTAATTGGCGGAATAGGATGTTTAATTGCAGGAATAGTTTTAACCGTACTTGGATTTACAGGTTCAATTGAATGGATAATTGAAGTCTCAGGATTCACATCAAGACTAATCAATGCCTCTCCGGGTATTGTATTAATGATTTTAGGGTTATTTTTAACACTTAAAAGCCGTTTAAAAATAAAAGCAAAGAAACACAGTTAGGTTTACATTATCGGCGAAATTATCCCCGACATATCTTATCTTTGCGAATCGGAGGTTTCGGGGCGAAAGAGAGCGATTTTCTCCATTTTCCCTCTGTTTTGAGACAGGCAACGAAGAAAAGTGTTAAATCTTCGATTTCCAGCGAAAAAACAAGTAAATTTTTGAGCCTTCTATCTTTTAAACCATAAACCACTGATAACTAACCAGTCTAATATGCTGTATCGCCAAATAACCAATATCGGATTTACCGATTTGCTGGAGGATTATGTGCAAAAACATGAGGAAGAGATCGAGTCCGCCTATGTTTGGGTGCTTAACAAGTATGTGAAACAAATGCGAGATTTGCAGTCTCTCTGTGATAAACAGAGCGTCAAAGAGAGAGGCCCGTATAAAGATTTGATAGCACCGTTGGCCAACGAGCAGGTTGCGACTTTGCTGCAAAGAGCGGTTGATGCGGGAATACTGGATTGCCATTACCAGCCTACCCTCCAAGCAAAGACCATGCAACTAAAAATCATCGCCTTTGCGGTATCGTCTCTTTGTGGTTTTCCCCGTGCCTATGCCCATTTCGAGAAGCAATGGAACCGGGAAGGAAATCGAATCGCCACATGTCGTATGCCCAGACGTCATGTGGAATGCTATGAAGCGGCCAAAACCCTTTATCCCGAAGTGGATTTCTCCTCGTTCGAGCCGAAACATGAGATTGCCACTTTTTATGTTCCGCAAGGCGATGACGACATAATAGAAATGTATAATGACCTGATTAAATTCGGCTATATTGCGCCGGATACGGATTTATCCGTATTCTTGGGAATCTTTGACAAGAAGAAGTTCCGGAAACCGGTGGAATGGATAAAGGGGCAACGTCAGTTGGCCTATTTCGTCTATCTGGCTTTCCAGAAGTTCAACAAAAAGACCTTGTGGATAAAAGGCGAGACTTGTTTCCGTGTCAACGGGAATATTCCCCACAGGGCGAGTTTTGTTACGGGGTACAGCTACCTCAAACGGGCCGGCTGGATGAATAAGTACGATGTGAAGTTACAAGCGATTTGCAATAAGTTCAATCATATAGAGGGGAGTGTAATGCCCCACGAAGGCACGGACGAGCGACTGATACATACAAGCCGGTGCGTATTTTATAGCACCAAGGGCGACAAGGAAAAACAGAAGATGTATTCGGATCTTGCAGAAGGAGGATACATCGCACCGGAAACGTCTTTTTCCATATTCGAAGGCATCTTTGACGAAACGAAGTTCACGGAACCCGTTCAATGGACAAAGAGCCAAGCACAGCTCATGTATTTCGTTCAACTGGCGTTCAAGGCGGACAACCCTTTCGACGTATGGAGAAAATGCGTCCACTGCTTTTGCTTTCCGGGCGGAGCAAAACCGAACCGGGGCAGCATGAACAGCAATTTTCGCTCTATCAAGAAAAAGGGGTTGTTGGACACGTTTAACATTGAATTGAAAAGGATAGCTAACAACTATACTTGTAAGGATATGGACGTTCCCGACCAAACGGGAGCGTTTATATTCAGCAATTTAACACCAAATTAAATCAAAATGACAAAGAATTTTCCTTTGCACCTCTCTCTTTTTGAAAAGAGCGATGCGGGGCTTCCGAGGGATGCCTGCGCAGACCGGTAAACAAGGGCTATTCCGGTTGGTCAAGCAAGCCCAAGAGTCGTACACTGCCGAGGTTTTGACTCATCAAAAGAGTTACAGGCGATATGTACTTGATTTTATACATTCCAAGCGCTATCACGATGAAACAGATGCTTGGAGTAAGAACGAGCATTGGAAGAATTACCGTACCATTGCTGATCTGTTAAGCGACCACGAAGAGTTGGTACGCAAATATTTCGAGCGGGCCGTGTTCGACGAAAACAGCATTTCCGATTTGCTTAACGAGTTCTACACCCTCGACCTGCCACAGACAGACGTCCCGGAGAACATTCTGGAAGGCACTTCGAATCCGCAATCAACAACATCATCATCTTTCATTTTCAAGCCTTCACTTGACAGGGCCACTATTGACCTCATTGTACAACTCGTCAATGAGGTCAATTTGTTTAAGGAAAAGTTGAACGCGGACGATGTTTTCGCCCATTACGAAACGGACACGTTGCAGGCTGTCACGTCGAACAACAATACCCGGTTGGCTCTGGCGTTCGACAAGCTGGCTTCGCATGGCATCATACCCTACCATTGGCAATCCTTTATCGCGAAAAGGAGGCTTATCATAAGTTCTTCGGGTAGGAAGTATCTCGACCAGCACGATCTGTCCTCTACCCTCAATCGGATAAAAGACATGCAGCCCGGCATCTCCGAAAAGAAACTTCTGGCTGTCATCGACAGGTATGTAAAGCTAATCAAGAACAAAGAAGTCCAATAAAAGAAACCCGATTTGTTGATAGTTGTATCGAGAGATACGTTGACACTCAATAATATCAACATCGAAGGCCGGACATACACTTTTACCTTTGCCCTCCGTAATCGATTACACTACGGAGGGTAAACTTCTTTTTGTCAAATCAAATTTTACAAAACAATGAGACATAGAAAGACAACAATGGGAAACAATGCGTTTTCCAAATACATGGCTCAAATGGAAGAGATTATCTCCATGATGACATCGGAGAAACCCATTGAACGTATCAAAACGTTGGAACGGAAAATCAATGAGGTGGAAAAAATCAAATCCATCGAGGCCAGTATCAGACAAATCAAGGAACAGATGTGGACTGTCAAAGAAACGCTTACGATTCATGAGGCATCGGTCTATCTGGGTGTTTCGGAGAGCTATATCTATAAGCTCACTTCATCGAAACAGATTCCCCACTACAAGCCTAACGGCAAGCTGGTCTATTTCAACCGGAAAGAGTTATGCAAATGGGTTATGAGAAATCGAGTACAAACAACCGGGACTACACCCCGCACGGAAAACGAAGCGTTATGAATAGAAAAGAGATTGACTTATTGCTCTCGCGAATCGAAGGGCTTAAAGCCTTTCTCGAAAACAACTCTCTGGAAGGCTTTAAGCAAGAGGTATTGAGAGTCGAAAAGTTCCTGCAACGGTTCGGTTCTCTGAACGAATTGCTGTCCCATCTGGCAAGGGTGGAAAGAATAGCGTATATGGCAAAAGATTTTTTGAGCATAGATGAAGTAGCGGCTTATCTGCAAGTATCCAAAAGCTACGTTTACAAGCTGACCTCTTCCAGAGAGCTGACGGTGTACAAACCCAATGGCAAGAACATCTTCATTCTTCGGAATGATCTGAACGAGTGGATAAAACGTAATCCTTGCCTGTCCAACGAGGAAATCGAGAAGCAGGCGAACATCATGGCTTATCTATTGGATAAGGATAACAAACAAAAACAAATCAAGAAAGGAGGGAAACGATGAAAACAGATATGGCTTTACCCGATAATCACCGTATTGACGAAGAGAAATACCGGTCGCTATTGAAATACATCCGGTTGAGCGTTACCGAAAAGTATGACTTCCCGCAGGAGATCGTACAGATAGACGGCGTGACCATCGCAACGTTAGGCAATTTCAGTGCATCTACCGGAAAGCCCAAAAGCAAAAAGACGTTCAATGTCAGTGCCATCGTCGCGTCCGCCCTTTCGGGGAAAGAGGTATTGAAATACAAGGCAGAGCTGCCTCCCTGCAAGAACCGTGTCCTGTATATCGACACGGAACAGAGCAAATGCCATTGCCACAAAGTCCTTCACCGGATATTGACCTTGGCCGGCCTGCCGACAGACCAAGAAAACGACCGGATAGAATTTTTCGTCCTCCGCGAATATACTCCCGACCAGCGTCGGGACATTATCCGGTGGGCGCTTCACGAGGAAGAGAACATCGGGCTGGTTATCATCGACGGTATCCGCGACCTGATCCATGACATAAACAGTCCGAGCGAATCCCTCGACATCATCAATGAACTTATGAGATGGTCGAGCTATTACGAGTTGCATATCCATACGGTTCTGCATTTGAACAAAGGCGATGACAACACGAGAGGACACATCGGTACGGAGCTGAACAACAAAGCCGAGACAATCCTGCAAATATCGAAAAACGCAGAGAACGGCAAAATCAGCGAAGTCAGGGCCATGCACATAAGAGACCGGGAGTTCACCCCTTTCGCATTTGAAATCGGGGACGATTCTCTTCCGCACTTGGTAGAAGACCACCAGTTCAAAATGAGTAAAAGAGAACGGTTGTCGTCTTATACGGACATGACGGAGCAACAACATCGTTCCGCCTTGGAGGCGGCCTTCTCGGACAATGATGTTTCAGGCTACCAGTCCTTGCTCGATGCCTTAAAGAAAGGGTACGACAGTATCGGCTATTGCAGGGGGCGCAACACGCTGGTCAATCTGTGCAAGTTCCTTATCCAACACGACGCCATACAAAAAAACGGACGCGGGTACGTGTACAACGAGAATTTCCATATCTGACCATGCCGGTTTAGTTTGTGGATATATATAGTAGAACCATACTAAACGCTCCTTTCCCATGAATATATCAGAAGCAAAGCGAATCCGGATCGTCGATTTCCTGCAATCGCTCGGTTATGCTCCGGTCCGGGTCTGCAATCACCAGTATTGGTATTTATCTCCTTACAGAGAAGAACAGTCGGCATCTTTCAAGGTCAACGACTGGTTGAATGAATGGTACGACTTCGGTTTGTCAGAGGGCGGCGGCATCATAGAGCTTGTCATGCAACTCTACCGTTTGAGTACCGTGCATGAAGCTCTACGCACGATAGAGAGCCGGTTGAGCGTATCGCTTCCTGTCCATACCCGTATGCCTCGTTTCGACACCGACATCGAGGAAGCCATGAAAGACGTGCGGGTACTGGATTTGAACCACCACGCGCTGCTGTCGTATCTGCATTCTCGCAGCATAGATACGGACATTGCCCGGAAATACTGCAAAGAGATCCATTATGAATTGCGCAAGCGGCATTACTTCTCGATTGCCTTTGAGAATGTGTCCGGAGGGTATGAGATACGCAATCCTTATTATAAAGGTTGTATAAGGAATAAAGACATATCCTTCATCGGGCATATCGCAGAAGAAAGACAGAAGCACGTTTGCGTGTACGAGGGTTTTATGGATTTTCTGTCCTTTCTGACCTTGCAACGAAAAGGCGACACGGTTGCCTGCGTTCAAGTGCCGTGCGACCATGTTGTCATGAACTCCGTCAGCAACCTGAAAAGAGCCTTGCAGGTACTGGAACCGTATTCATATATCCATTGCTACTTGGACAACGACATGGCTGGGCAAAAGACCGTGGAGACCATCGTCGAGCTGCACGGCATCGGAGCGATCAACGAAACCGCCCGCTATGCCGAGTACAAAGACCTGAACGACTACCTGCGCGGGAAAAAGCGGTAAATCATCATCTGTCCCATTCCCCCGAAAGCTCTCCGACAGGAGGGCTTTTTTTATGCCTGCCTATCCTGTAAAAAAACGCCTTTAAGTATGAAATTAGAGTATGATTTTTATATTTTAGAAAAATATTTTCCCTAAAATAATGATTTAAGAATAAGTTTCTTTTGCGTTTTTAGATATAATACTTTTCTTTGCGATCATATTTTAATTAAAGTCTAATTTCATACTTAAACAGATGGATTCATACTTTATATTCGCCATTGCCCTAACGGTAGTGTATATCATCTATTATGCAGTCATCGTCGTTCAGGATCTTTATGGGAAAAAAGGGACGGATAAACCGGGCGAAGAGATTTTCGACCTCGATATGGAAGACACCACGGAAGAGAGTATCGACGTCTCGGAGAACGATACCGGTTTCAGTATCGGCAGCGAGAAATACGATACGGAAAATTTTCAACCTGCTTCCGAACCACCCCAAGAAACCGACACCGATCAAGGAGAGGGAGCCGCGCAGGAGCGGTTCGAACAACTGAAAGCGAAAGTCGAAGCACGGCTGGAAGATACCGAACCCTACCTGTCCGATCCGCTGACAGCTGAAGAGATGTATAAAGCAATGGTCTCCGGAGGACGGCTGGACGGGCGTGCCGAACTGTCATGGAAACCTATCAAAGATAAGCTGTAAGATGTCGAATACAAAGAAAATACTGTGTACGTTATGCTCCATTATTCCCTGTTCGGCAATGGCCAAAAGCGGCAGTGTGAATTACAGTTGGGGCGCCGACGCACTGGCCACGATGCACGATTTCGTAGTTACCAATATGCTGTATGTCCTGTACATCTGCTACGCTATCGCCTCGCTCTGTGTCATCGTATCCGCGCTCCAGATTTACATCAAGTGGAATGCCGGTGATCAGGACATTCTCAAGTCCATTATGACGCTCTTCGGGGCGTGTCTTTTCATTATCGGGGCTTCTATCGTTTTCCCGGCCTTTTTCGGCTACCGCATATAAGCGTCAGAACGATTCCCTGCCGCCGATAAGCCAATTCGGAACAACCATAATATTCACTTAAAATACAATCAAGCATGTTTCAGAAGACAAAAAAACTGATTAGAAAGATGATTTCTGCGAAAAAACCGCAGACGCTGATGCTGATGCTGCTGTGCGGAGTGACAACCGTCATGGCGCAGAACTCCGCCGGTGATTATTCAGCCGGTACAACCGCTTTGGCTACCGTAACGGAGGAGATTGCCAAGTATGTCCCCATTATGGTCAAATTGTGTTACGCCATCGCGGGGGTCGTTGCCATCGTGGGCGCCATCTCGGTATATATCGCGATGAACAACGAGGAGCAGGACGTCAAGAATATCTTAGTCCTCCAAAATTGGTTGGAAAGGATAAGAAAGGAAGTGACAAATAAAGTGCTTAGTATCAAGCGAATAAGCGATTTTTTGATTTTTCCGATTCTTGCTCAACCGACTCTTAAAAAGATATAATAAAATGATTTTTGTTTCTGATTTGTTTCTCATATATGGCTTGATTTTCATATCTTTGCACATGCTTTCAAAGGCATAATCACGATGCAGAAACGATATATCAGCATCCGAAAAGCCCAACCCTCGCAGACCCTCTGCAAAATTCATTTTCCCTTCTTTCGGGAGTAAATTACCAAAATAAAATATAAACAAGCATGGCAAGACCAAAGAAACAAGTCAAACTGAAGGAGCCGATTAAGATTCGTCTCAAACCTCTCGCAGATGGCAACAAGAGTATCTATCTTGACATCTACTGGAAGGGAGTCAGAAAGTATGAGTATCTGAAACTCTATATCATTCCTGAGGTCAATCCACTCAGCAAGGAGCAGAACAAGGAAACGATGGCACTCGCAGAACGTATCAAGGCAGAGCGCATCAAGGCTCTCCATGGTCACGGAGTGCAAGACTGGGAAACCGTCAAGCAGGGTTCACAACTCTTGACAGGATGGATCAAGAAGTATTGTGAAGGTGGAGTCAGCACCAAGAAGTCAACCCTCCATTGTCGTGTTGAAATGCTTCACACCGTGGAGAAATATCTTGAAGAGTCCAATCAGACCTTCATCACCCTTGAAGAGGTCAATGCTGATTTCTGCCGTGGGTATGTGAAGTTCCTTCGCACCTTCCCAAACTCACACTGCAAGTACATTGAGCCAAGACCTATCAGCCAGAACACGGCAAGCCGTTACCTCGGCATGTTCTCGACTACTCTCAACAATGCTGTCCGTCAAGGTATTATCCGAAACAATCCAATGAAGGAACTGGATGCCAAGGAGCGCATTCAGCCAAAGGATGGCAAGAAGGAATACCTTACCATTGAGGAACTTAAAGCCCTCATGGCAACCGACAGTTACCGCCCAGAGGTCAAGCAAGCCTTCATCTTTGCTTGTTTCACTGGATTGCGACTCAGTGATATGTACAAACTTGCACCGATTCACATTTTCAAGACTCCTGACGGCAAGGGCGAGTATATTGACATGGAAATGCAGAAGACGGAGAAGCCTGTCATCATCCCACTCTCTGAAGAGGCAAAGCGTTGGTTACCAAAACCAAAGGGAATAACAACTCCCTTCTTTGATATACCAACTACTCAGACCGTCATAGGCAGAGCCCTTCGCAAATGGGCAGAGGCAGCAGGTGTAGAGAAGCACATCAGTTTCCACTGTTCACGTCACACCTTCGGCACAATGATGCTGACACTTGGCGCAGACCTGTTCACCACAAGCAAGTTGATGGGTCACACCAACATTCAGACCACTGAAATCTATGCGAAAATCGTAGATAAGAAGAAGGAGGAAGCCATCAACCTCATTGATGGAATGTTCAAGTAAAGGATGTACTTTGAAAGTACCCCCCTTCAAAGAGTTAAGGGAGGTGACTTGAAATCACCCCCTTTGATAAACCAGGGTGGTGTTTCACCCCAGTGGTATAACCAATTATAACAATCATTGATATGACCATCACACTTCGACAAAAAGACCTTGAAAACGACAACAAGAGCCTGTATCTTGACATCTATGAGAATGGCAAGCGCAAGTTTGAGTTCCTTTCCCTCTACCTAATCCCTGAGATTAACCAAGAGACAAAGGAACGCAACGAGGCTACCTTGAAACGTGCGCAGGAGATTCGTGCCGAGCGCGTCCTTCATCCCGAGACCATTCCCGAGAAAGGTCACTTGATGGTTGTACCCGACATTCCCAACAATGACTCACCCGAAGTCATTGACTGGATCCAGACTTACATGGAGTGGATGGACGGCAATCCCGAATATTCCAAGAGGACTGTCGAGCAGACTCAATACCTTCAAGAACGCATGAAGGAGTTTCTGAAAGCCAAACGCAGACCGCACATCACTCTGATGAAGTTCGATAAGACATGGTTCAAGGCATTCTTTCTTTGGCTGAAGAATGACTATGTACCTCAGAAGTATGTGAGAGTCAAGGCAAAGCCGTTGAGTAATGCCAGTTTGCGGAACATGCAGCAACGCATTGTCGCAGTATTCAACAAGGCAGTCAAGACTGGCAAGTTGAAGGCAAACCCCTTCTATCAGTTGGAGAAGGAAGACACAATCTCCAAGCCAAAGTCTGGTCACAAGCTGTACCTTACACCCGATGAACTCAAACTCTTCATGGCATCCGAAGAGACTAACGGAGTCAGGGAAACCCAGTTGGCATTTGGCTTCGCTTGCCTTACAGGACTACGCATCAGCGACATAAGGGCTTTGCGATGGTCAAACATCATGAGGAACGAGGTAACGAACACACTTGTAATCGTCCAGAAGAAGACCAAGGAACTCAATGCCGTCCCAATCTGCTCAACCGCAGAAGCATGGATGCCACCCAAGAAGGATGACAAGGTTTTCCACCTTCCTGCCCATGCCAATGTGGATGCAGCTCTCAAACGAATAGCCAAGAAGGTAGGTATCACGAAGACAATCTCCTTCCATACCTCCCGACATACCTTTGGCACATTGATCCAAGCGGCTACTGGTGACATCGAGACCACCAAGAAACTCATGGGTCACAAGTCGCTCAAATCAACCGCAGTCTATGCAGACGTGCTGACTGAGGAAAAGGTCAAGGCTATCTCCAATACCAAGACGGTATTCAGGAGTCGCAAGCCACACACCGAGAACAAGAAGATTCCACGAACCAAGCGAACGGCAGCGACCAACACGCACCCTCGCAAGGTCATAGATATACAGGATAACGAATAACGGCTAACGAGCCGATTCAGGATAACAACCAGTTTCATTTCATCAAAAGCAGTGCCCTGATTCAAGGTAGTGGTTTCCGCTACCTTTAGGGGCTTGCTATCTCAAAACCAAGCATTCAGGATAACGTAAACAACTAAATATCAAGATTATGAATAAGACTATTGACAACGAGACTCTTCTTTTGAAGGTAGAGTCATTTGAGCATCGCATCGAGGTTCTGGAGAACACTCTCAGCGCAGCCAAGGAGGTATTGACACTTGAAGAAGCAGCCCTTTTCATGGGTATATCAAAGAGCAGTCTCTACAAGATGACCCATCGTCATGAGCTTCCTTTCTTCCGTCCAAACGGCAAACTCATCTACTTTGAGAAGGCTGAACTTCTGAAGTGGATGCGTCAGAACCGCAGCATGTCTGAGGCTGAGACCAAGGAGGCAGCAGCCCAGAAGCTGAATGAACTTGCCAACCACTAATCAATGAGTATTATGAATCAGGATTTCAATCAACAGCAGTACAACGACAAACTGGCTCAGGTAGCCAGCCTTGCCGTTACCTATGCCAAGGATGGCACAGGCTATCACAGTATGAAGGATGCCTTCAATGAACTGTGCGAGATTTCACATGCCAACAAGGGCATTGACCAAGAAAACACTATCGGCAGACGAACCCTGCTTGTGCAGAGTGTCTGCATCAAGGCTATCCATGCGCTCACTCCATACCAGAACGAGCGACTTGAACAGCAGCTGAAGGACATTGCTTCGGACTATCCCGAGCATCGTCACCTGCATTTCCGCAGATAGTTTCTTCTTTCCCTTTTGTCATATCATAGACATATCAATGAGAGTTACCGCTTACATACGTCAGAAAGATACATCGAAGAACGACCTTGACAGCCGTGCTTCGGTGTACTTCCGTGTCCGTGACAAAGGGCTTGATGTCAAGTGCGCAAGCGAACTTCAGATCAATCCCAATCACTGGAGCCAAGAACGACAGGGCTACAAGAGCCGTGTCAATCTTGTGGATGACGATACCAGAAACCTCTTTGACTCACAGGTCAAGGAGATTACAGGTATCATAACCAGGGAATACTATATCGGAGCAAACTCCGACTGGCTAAGACGACTGATATTTGCCTATCACCACCCCAATGCCTATTGCATGGGCAGTGGCATGGCGGTAAGCAAATCCTTTGTCATCTGGGCAGAGAGGTACCTTCAGAACAAGCATTTCGGCAAGCATCAGGAGTGTAACACCCGATGCCTGATTGACAAGGTTACTCGTTTTGAGGATGAACACAAACACCCGATGAACATTGACAGCATGACTGCCGATGATCTTCGTGTGTTTGCGGATTTCCTGTCTTCTGACTATGACATATCTATGAATACCATCGTCACTAACATGACCTTGATGCGTACCGTCTGCAGCTGGGTACGAAAGCAGGGAGTCACAAACAATGACCCCTTCTTTGGCTATGACATGCCCAAGGCACTCTATGGCACTCCATATTTCCTGACCATTCAGGAGCGTGACCAAGTTCTGGATGCAGACCTAACGGATGATGCAGAACTTGCTGAGTATCGTGATATGTTCGTGTTTCAGTGTATGGTCGGATGCCGTCATAGTGATCTTGTGACCTTCACCCCCAAGAACATTATTGACGGTGTTCTGGAATATATCCCCATCAAGACCAAGGGCAAGTTAGGTGACGTTGTAAGGGTTCCTCTTATCCCCAAGGCTATGGCTATCCTTGATGGCCATGACCATGGTGATGATGAACCAATCTTCCCCAAGCATTATAACTTCAAGTTCAACGATGCTATCCGTAGAATCTTGAAGCGTGCCAAGGTAAATCGTGTTGTCACTGTGATTAACCCTAAGACACGGCTTGAAGAGAAGAAGCCAATCTCAGATGTGGCTACCTCTCATCTTGCACGAAGGACTTTTATCGGTAATCTTTACCGCATGGTCAAAGACCCTGATTTGGTTGCTTCTATGTCTGGTCATGCCAAAGGCAGCGTTGCTTTTGCCCGATACCGAGTCATTGATGATGACATGAAGAAATCCCTGGTTGAACTTATCCAGTGATTCTCTTCTTTTTGATGGCATATTCCTTTTCCCTTTATTCGGTTACATTTCAATAATATCATAGACTATGGACGATAAAAAATTACATCGTTGCTTCACTTTCTCTGAAGAGCAGTTGAAGCATCTTCGAAGCAAGAAGTACAAGATTGACCGTATGGAATGCTTCATGTCGCTTGTGGATCTTGCCGAGCCAGTTCCAAAACTTGTGCAAATCAGCAAGACCAAGCAAGTAGAAATCTTGGCAGGTCAAGTTATGGTTGACAATACCCAACTTGCCAAACTCTGGGACAAAGACCGCAAGACGGTTCCAAAGCTGTTGGATGCTATGGAGGCTGTGGGCATTTTCTCTTCTCAGGAAGTGGAAGATAACCGCATCTACACCCTTCATTGTCTCTCAGGCTGGTATGTTGATGCCAAGTTCGTGTCGAATGCCTTTGCCTTAAAGCGCAATAACGACAGTACGGCAATCATCCATGCGGAAGTTCCTGCCTCCAAGGTCATCATCACTGAGGATCCTGATGACAAGAAGAAGGACAAGGAAGGTTCTGCTTCTGCCGATGACAAATCCAATGACTCTGCCGAGGGCAACAATCCTCAGACAACTGGCAATGTGTCGCACCAATCACCACAATCTAATGATAGTGGCAATGTGGGTAAGTCTGGAGCAGATGGCAACAAGTCACCATCACCTCCTGAAAACAATTCCCCTCAGTCTGGTGACAGCCCTTCGCCCCAAGGTGAAGCCGATGGCAAGCAGAATGAAGGGAAGCAGCATGAGCAGATACCTTCTCAGCAAGGAGGACAGCAGCCACAACAGCCTAACGGCAATCAAAGACCGCCTTTCAACGGCTATCAGAAGCCAAACGGCTACTACAACCAGAACGGCAACAAATAGCCGTCTGAGGACTCAGGAATGCGACCTGCACCGCCAAACCATCCCAAAGGACGTTTACCGATACAGGACAACACGGCAAGCCGAAACGACTTTCTAAGCCCTGACGGGAACTTAGCAGGTAAAAGGACCGATTTTTAAGAGGTACTTTTCGAGAAATCCTTTTGTACTACATTATTTGTGACCAAATTTATGCAGTCCTAAAAGTTTCTCGGGCTACTCGCAGGCTCGCAGACCTATGTCCTTCTTTTTTACTGATTTATATTCATCCCTTTAATCATATTCAAAGATATGGCTAAGAAAAAGAAGATTATCAAGAAGACACCCACAAGGGTGCATTCCTTCCGCTGTACCGATAAGGACTGGAAGGAACTGAAAAAACTCGCTAAGGAATGTGGTATGAGCATAGGCAAGTATCTCGTTGAGACTGGCAAGAAGCATCACCCACGTCAGCGACTCACTCCAGAGGAAAGCAAAGCCCTGAACTCTCTGACTGAGGCACGTACCGACTTGATAAAAGTCCGCAGTAAGTTGCACGATGCTTCACCCGAGGAAAAGCAGAAGATGTTCAGATCTCCAAAGTTCATGAAGTGGTGGATTGAAGCCGTTGAACGACTCATCAAACACTGGTATAGCATTGAAGACAACCTTACTTCTCCTGTACTGACCAAAGTTCAAGAAGACGAATGATTATACTCGCAAGACCAGTAGCCTATGGCGGCAATGCCGCAAGGTACGCAATGGAGAAGGAGGATGCAACCGTGGTCAAGGTGAACCACATGCCTGACTATCTCGATGCCACCGAAATCTGGTATCGGATGAAGCATCACTGCCAGTTGCATCAACAGGACAGGACTGTTGGGCGAAAGTTGGAACGCTTCATGACCACGTTTGTACTCTCCCCATCCAAGGAAGAGTCAGAGAACTATACCTTGGATGACTGGGCAAACCTCGCTGATGAAGGATTGGAAGCTTTGGATTCAGTCGGACTTTTACCCAAAGGCTTTAAGGAGAAGGTCAAGACCAATTTCCGCAATTCTATGAGTGTTGCTGCCTTGCATCGGGATTCCAAGTCTGGAACCCTTCACCTGCATCTTGACTGTTGCCGTGTGGATAATGACGGCAAGACCAACGATGTTCACGATGTTCACATCAGAGCAATAAGGGCTGCGGAAATTATCAACGCAAGGCATGGTTGGGAGCAACCTCAGGAGGTTCGTGAAATGCGCCAACAAGATATAGCGGAGTTTTGCGAATATACCCTTCAGAAGATGGATAGTTTCGACATTGACCGTTACTTTGATATGCTTCGCATGAGAGGCTATGAGGTCAATCCAAGGTATGACACTACTAACTGCAAACTTGTGGGCTACACCATCGGCAAGAATGCCTCAGTGTTCAAGGCTTCTGCCATCGGTCGAAAGTTCATGGTATCACAGCTTGAAGCCACATGGAAGAAGATGCATCCTAAGCCTACTCAGGTCAAGATGCGACCTGCTTCACCTTCCGTTTCACCGGCTCGCCCTGCTCGCCATGTTGCTCAGACAACGAAACCTACCCAGTCCAATTCTAAGCCATTGCCAGTTGCTACCAAGACTGCCTTCAATGTCAATGTTAGCGGTGAAATGAAGAGAATCTATATTCCGAACACGGTCAAGGACATCTTCCTCAATGAGGTTCAGGTTCCTGATTCTGATATGACTGCATCAAGAGAGGACATTTCTCATGTAGGTATGCTTCTCTTCCTTGATATGATTGATGCAGCAACAACCGTGTCCGAATCTTGTGGCGGTGGTGGTTCTGCTCCTTCCTCTGGTTGGGGTAAGGATGATGACGAAGACGAGCGTGAGCGGGCTCGCCGTTGCCTCCAGATGGCTCATGCCATGTGCAAGCCACCGCAGAAAAGACGTTCATTCCACCGTTAGACAAATCCTACATATCAATGAGAAGAACAAAACATGTAGAAGAACTCATCGAAGATGACGAGCAGAAGCCTGACTTCGATGACATGATGAACGAAGTCCAGGAAGAGATTGAAGAGCATGATGCCGAGGATGCTGTTGTCAGTCGTGCGCCTGAACTCAGGCAGTTGAGTGAGAACATTGACAAAGCGACCAACACTTGGATCAATGCAACTCTTCAACTGGAGTCTGCCATCCGTAAGTACAATTCAGCTCAGACTGCTCTTGGCAATGCCGTTGACACTATCAGTGGTAAGGTTGACACCATCAATACCCACATTGACAATGTTCTGAAGGATGCCCCAACCAAGTTGAAGGTTTCAGTCAGAGTCGATGATGTTGACTGGAAGAAGATTCAGGACATGTTCGACAAACAACATGAATGGATGACCACTCAGATGCAGAAGCATATCCGTGAGGTCAATCAAATGTTTTATGAAGAACGTAGAAGGGTTCAGGAAAGGTACAAGGAGTACGACGGAACCTACCTCGGACACTATGTGCAGTATTTCTTCTGGTTCTTCTTTGTCCTTGGACTCGTTATTTTCGGCTTGGCTATCTTCCTGATGCTCGACAGTCACTACCACTGGACAAAGTAATCTAATGTTTATACCCTCCAAAATCCCTACGAAACTTGGCATAGTCTAAGTTTGTAGGGATATTTTTTTTCTTGAAAACGTCATTTTCTTGAAAATGTGCACTATTGCCCGTTGTGGGAGCCAGATAGCATGAGTAACTTTGCACCGTCAAAATAAACGAGTGTAAACCTAATTGTTATAAAGTAAGCATTCCGTAAACCACGTATAGATGGTTATGGAATACTTTTTATATAGTCCGCTAAATGGGAATTTACAATTCTGATATACTTCAGATGTAGGTTGCCGTTTCTAAAGCAATATAAAGTTTGTTTAAACTATGGTTGGCATTGTTCAAGCCTTTGGCTTCATATCCATTTGTATCCAAAATGTCACCTGTTTCAAAAAAAGCATACAACTTCAAATTGTAGAAGTCGCACACAGATTGAACTCCAGCCAATTCCATTTCTACAGCGATGCACCCTTCTTCCATACGTTTGCGTACAAGTCCTTTTGTTTCTCTGATCATCGAATCTGTCGTCCATATTTTACCTGTAATATATGGTACAGATAATTTGTCGAAAATTATGGAAAGTTCCTTGCTTGCGGCTATATCAATATAGTCGGATGGTGCTGCAAAATAATATGAACACCCGTCCCCTCTGTAACTTTGTGTCGGTATGATAAATCTACCTTGTGTGGTTGTACGGTCAAGACTGCCACAGGAACCGAACATAATGAACTTTGATGCTCCAGTTAGCCAGCTTGCAAGATGACATTGAGAGGATGCTACTGCTGAACCTATTCCTGACAGGTAGAAAGTTATCGTAACTCCTTTATAAGTTGTTTTATAGATATGCGTATCGCCATTGCAAGCCGGCATAGTTGCAATAATTTCAGATTCGTAGGAATCAAGTAAATGCCGATGAATCTCCTTCGAGAATATTATCAGGCATATATCTGCAAAATCTCCACGTCTGCCGTAGAAATCAAACAGATTGATCATTGGTTCAGTTTCAATATCATAACTATCAGTAATCATAGCATATTGAATCAGATGTGAGTTTTATATTGCTCCGGTATCTCAAGATTGAAAGTTCTGCATAATAACAGGACGTCGTGGACATCATTTTCATCGTATTCATATCCAAGATGGAACTGTACCTGTGCCTCCGGGTTTATGCATGTTACCTCAATATTCCCGATATTTCCTTTACCTGAGAAAGTTTCGCTTGGGCAAGTGTATCCGTCATATAGAATTCCATCTTCGACATATTCGAAACAATGCAGATCGATTATTCTTCCGTTGTCATCTTTCCAGACAGTATGGCTATCGGTCGTATAGTCCATTACAACTTCTCTGTATCCCTTCCAGGTAATCACGGATATGGCCTTACCATAGTCTTTCTTCTCTACGAACAGATCGATGTCGTTATGTATTCTTGTTTCTCTGCCTATAAGTGCATCGACACCCCAACCGCCGTCCAGAAACACCTTTACAGATGCTTCAGACAGCATTTCAAGAATCTCACATGCATCAAAATAAGTGACCATAAAATTGCAATTAAACCTTAATTCCGCAACACTATAATTTAACTTTATTTATAAGTTCCTGAGCAACAAAAAGTTGCCCAGGATTTTGCCATGTCAGAATTTTCACTTATCTTAGTGTTGCAAAAAGAAAACAAGCAAAACTCTAATATGACATGGCAAAAATACAAATTAAATCTGAGAAACTCACACCTTTTGGAGGAATTTTTTCAATCATGGAGAAATTTGACTCCATGC
>ERZ791858.387-NODE-387-length-42638-cov-5.532443_pt1 | contig 42638 bp, 74 predicted proteins | sample MGYA00510284_ERZ791858 | MGnify/ENA primary metagenome ERZ791858 (study PRJEB30046, sample SAMN00792077) | human gut metagenome | study: EMG produced TPA metagenomics assembly of the A metagenome-wide association study of gut microbiota in type 2... | reverse complement strand
CAGCACCGGAAGCTCTTCGGGCGGCACCTCGCGGGCGGTGCTTTCAGCGTCCACACGCACCTCGCTCTCATCGTACAAAGCGCCAAAGGTAGACGGGAACGCTTCACGAAGGGCGTGCACCAGCGCTACCTTGCGGATCATGGTGGCCTTTTTGCCGTTCCAGAGAGATTTGCCGGTGTCATACTCGCTGAGCTTGACTTCCTCATAGCTGGCGCGGGTGCGATCCTTACGGTAGACCTTCGCCCAGCCGCCGAGAAGGGTCTCGCCGCTGTCTCCATCATAGACGATAGATCCCTCACGGTTCAGCAGCTGGCCATCTGCGGTCAGGACGATCACGCCAGCTTCAAAGCCGTCAAAGTTGGGGTTGCGCTCGGCCATCTGCAGATAGCAGTTTTTGCCCAGCACAATGGTGCTGGCAGTGTCATCGTTTTTGTTATCGTAGTGGATCAGGTAGGCTTCTTTGGTGAAGGGGTTCAGGTGGTACTGCTTGCAGGTTTCCAGAAAGATTTTGCATTCAGCATCGGTGGCCTTGGGGCAGATGAAGTCGCGCACGTCTCCAAAACTCACAGTGAAGTGCTGACCGTCAGCACCGGTGATCTCCACCGGCACGGACGGGGATGCGGCCTGCATAGCGGTGCTGCCTGCACGGTTGGCATTCTGAATGGAACGGTTTGCCAGAGACTGTGCGTTGGAAACAGACGAAGTAGGCGCGGGTGCGCCGGGACGAGTAAATGCCATAAGTAAATACCTCCAAAATTATTTGATAGAACCATAGCGGAAACCGCGCTCTGCGGCTCCCTGCTTGAACCATGCAATATCCTCGCGGGTGAACTCTACCCAGAAACGATACTGCTTGCGGGCAGGAGCTTCCGGCTGGACAGGCTCTGCGAATCTCTGAAGCATGCTGAAATCCAACCTGCCATCCGGCGTGATGGCTGCATTGGCCTGCGCCGTTTGGACCGCTTCTGCGGCGATCTGGCGTTCTTCTTCGGTCGGAGGGATAATGACCGGAGCGGTGGCCTGCACCCGCTCTGCGGCCATTCTCTCGGCTTCTGCGCGGCGCTGGGCGTCCCGGGCATTCTGGCGGCGGCTATGCTCCACAAGGGCGGCGTTCAGATTCAGTTCACGCAGATACTCCGTGGTGCAAGCCTCTGCGTCCTCTCCGCAGGTCTCCCGGATCAGACGCAGCTCCTCCCGCCGGGTCTCCACGCTCTTGCGCAGCTCCCGGCCGGCCTTTGCCAGATCATAGGTCTTGTTCAGCCACTGGGGAACAAGCAGGCGGTCAAAGGGGATAAGCTCCCGCAGTTCTCCGATGCAGTCGGCATAGACAGCCCGCAGCGCATCCTGCTTATCCTGCCTCTCGGCTTCCTCCACAGCCTTGACCTGCTGGTCAATGGCACCGGAGACGGCCTTACACTGGCCCTGCATCTGCTTGGCGCTCTGCAAGAACTCTTCCAGCGGCTTCATGTAAAAGGCCTTTGCACTGCGGGCAGCATCCGAGAGCTGCTTGTCCAGCTTGTTCACGGCTGCGCGGTCGGCCTTGGCATCCTTGATGGTCTCCGGGGTGTAGACGCGGCCAGTGTAGGCGGCCAGCATCTCGGTCAGGTTCTGCTGCACCTCGGCTTCATTCCACCGGATCGCGGGCAGTTCCGGGTGCTCCACCCGGACGGTCAATTCTTCTTGCATAAATATTCACCTCGCATACACAACGTTCATATCAGCGTCAAACACCCTGTACAGCCGTTCGGGCTTTCTCTTTGCCAGTTCATCGGCAATCACAATTGCATCCGAAGCAACCGGAAATTGCTGTTGCGAAACAAGCGCTGGCGGCTCTTGCTTCACATCGTAAATTCTCAAAAGTGCCACTTGTAAAACCTCCTGTTTTATGTTATTTTTGTGGTGATGGGCGGCGAAACTCATCATCCCTCGGGCTTGTCCGTGTTGGCGCACGGGCAGGCTCTACTTTTTTTGTGTCATACACGGTGTACCACATGACATGGTGGACAGCGTCAGGCATACGTGATCTCTCCAGATTCCTCTTGCAGCATCTCCCGCACGTTGTCCATTTCTTCGGCGCACATCTCCCAGACGTTTGCCCGTGCGGAGTATCCGGCCCGGACGACAATGTCATCTGAGGTTTCGGCTTCTCGCCTGCAGCGTTCAGCAAGCCGCGTGTAGGATTTGACTTTGTCCTCAACGTACTCTTTAGCCGTCATCATGCCCCACGCTCCTGATTCTCCGGATACTCCGGGTTGCGGGCGTGGGTGCGGCTGATCTTGCCGTACTTGCGCCGCTTTGCGGCTCTCTCCCTGTCCTCTGCGGCAAAGCCCAGACGAGCCAGCAGAACAGCGGCCAAAATCAGCACCAGCGACACCGCAAACAGCGTGCCGGAGATGTATCCGGTGGTCTGCGCGGTACCCTCTGCGCCCATAGCTGCACCCATTCCAACGCCGCCAAAAATGACAGCCAGCCAGTAGTAAGTAGTGGATTTTAGTTTCATTCTTTCGGGTCCTCCTTTGTGTAGATCTTCTCAAGTTTGTAGAAATCCTTCATCCACGCCATAAATCCGGCGCGTGAGATCAGCGGGGCGGCGCTCTTGGTGTCAATAGACGGCACCGCCCATGCCGGGAAGCTGCCGGCCTGAATCATACCAGTAAAGATCGGCTCGCTCACCGAAATGTTATTGTCACGCATGATCTGGCAGCACTCTGCAATTCCCATGCTCGGCTTCATTGCCGCACCCCCTCCTTTTTTTCTCTCAGCTTCCGCTTCATCTGGATATGCTCCAACCGCTCCGGCTGCCTTGCATCCCAGCGCTGTTCAAGCCAGCGCTTGTTGTAGTGCTTCTTCACGGCTCGGCCTCACTTCTTAGAGCTGCCAAAGCTGCCGATGAGCCAGAGCGCGATCCACGCCGCCGTTCCGGCGGCCCAGGTGAACGTCCAGTGCATCAATGCGCAGATGGCCCACACGGCGGCACAGGTAACGCCCCACGAGATGCCCAGAAGGGCGGCAAACGCGATGATGATCGATAGTACTTCACCCATTGTTCCGCGCCTCCTTTGCGACTCTCTCAGCTGCCTGTGCCGCTGATTCCGTGCACCACTTGCCCGCTGGGGCGGTCTTGCGGGGGTCATCCTGGGCTGCTGCAGCTTCGTCCTCTTCCAGCAGCTTGTTCAAATCGGTCAAGAACTGGCCGCACATATCTGCCTGCGCAGGCTCTGCAAGCCGGATGATAAAGCCGCCGTCTAAGAAGCTCTTTTGTGCTTGGATGGCCGCTTTCGTTTTGTAATAGTCTTCGAGATACTGATACTTGCCAATCAGCTGGCAAACTTTATCGCGCATCGTGGTTTTCATAAAAATCCTCCTTGCATCAATGACGCAGCACAACATTGGACGAATGAACCAGATAGGTCACACCGTCAATTTTCACTTGCAGCTGGTCGCCCTCGTAATCGTCCCAACTATTCAGCTTGCCCTCGACAATCGTTCCATCGGGCATTTTCAGCTGTGCCCAGTTGTATTCATAAGTCAAATCGATGACCTGCTTATTGCATCCGGCCATCAGCAAAGCGCTTGCCAATACGGACGCTACGCCAACAATAACTTTTTTCATGCTCGTTTCTCCTTTTAATAAAATGTTCAATAAAATGCCTTCTCTTTGCTTTGCCGTCGCGGTGTGTCGCGTTGCCATGCCAATGCATCCGAAGCAAAACCTTGCCGCAGCGAATCGTTACGGTGCACCACTTTTCCTTTGCAAATCACATCAGCGCTTTTCTCTGCCATTCCTTCGCGTCGCCATGCTCTGCTTCGCCTTTGCCTTGCCTGTCTGTGCTTCTCAGTGCCACTGCACAGCAGTTCACCTCATAGCCGTTGCCACGCACCTCTCAGCCTTGCTCTGCCTTTGCAACTCAATGCAGAGCTTTTCCGTTGCAATTCCGCGCTTTGCTTCGCCAAACCACGCCTTGCCACTCAATTCCTTCGCCACGCGTCGCCGTGCCATGCCTCCGCGAATCAGGGCCGTCAATGCCATGCCCTCGCTCTCAGGCTTTCACCTCATAGGCGATGTAAGTAAACCGGCCCTTGCCGCTGTTGCGCCACTGGCCGATGCCGCGCAGGATGCCATAATCAAGCCACTCACGCACGACCTTCTCGTGAGAATCGTCCAGCAGCGTGACATCAAACTCGCAGGTCGAACCAGCGGGAATCTCCTCACTGTTGGCAAGGCTCACACGCTCTCCCTGTGCGGTCTGTGCACGCAGCGGACGCTGGCAGTCGGTAATCTCGCCGTTCACGTGAATGAGAATCATGCGGGGCTGGACGAAGATCAGGCCGTCAATGACCTTCTTGTAAGCGGTCAGCTTGCCGCTTTCGTTCGCAGCCCGCTTCTTTCCCGTTTCGGTCTTTCCGCCGATGCGGGAAAGCATCCCGCAAGCATCCTTAAACATGCCTTTAATCTGGTAATCGTAAAAAATAGGATTGCCGTCCGGGTCACGCGGGAAAACGGTCATGCCCTTGTCAGCTACCGCATCAGGGCCAAGAGCCGCCACTTCATCCTCGATGGTTGCAGCATCCGGCGACTTGCTGGCGATAAACTCGCGGGCCACATTGGGGTTTGCGGGCCATGTGCCCAGCACCGGCTCAATAAACGTAGCTTTCACATGCAGTTTTTTCATCTTGATAACCTCCAAAATATATTGCTTACGCCACGCTGTGGCTTTACCGCTTCACAAACTGGTTCACAAAGTAGATCTGACCTTTGCCGGTCACTTTGGGTGTCTTGTTGATGCTGGTGTGTCCATCGGAGTGCACCACGGTGGTCTCCTTGATCTCAAACAGGCCCTGCTCCACGGCCCGCTGTGTGGGCATGTTGTAGTCGCTGCGCTTGGGGTCTTTGATAAGGTAGCCGCGCTCCCGCATCCAGCTGAACAGCCGGTTCTGCCCGATCTGCACGCCGTTCTGGCACAGCAGCTTTGCCAACTCGCCCACAAGGATGCTCTTCTTGCTGGCACTCACGGCATCCGCAAAGATGCCCTTCGGGGTCAGCTCTGCAATCTGCCTGTCCTTGTGCTCAAGCTCATCGTGGGCGGCAATCAGGGCCTGTGCCATCAGCTCAGAGCGAGAAAGCTGCGGGCGCTGTGCCAGCTGCTTTTCCATGGCGTTGAAGGCTTGGATGTACTTCAGCTTCCATTCCAGCGCTTCCTTGCCGGTAAAACCCATCGCCAGCAGCGAAAAGCCGTCCCGGTTCATCAGGTACATGGGGTACTTCTTGCCACGATTCTCAAAGTCGGAAAGATGGAACATAGATTTGGCGGCGCAATTTTGCGCCACGAGATTGTTGATGGCTTTGAGCACGTCCTTGTGCTCTTTGCCAAAGTTCTTGGCGACTTCCCGACTGGAAACAACTGGCTCGCCGTTCTGTGTGGATAAGATAATGTCGTTCATTCAGGCTTTCCTCCTTCCTCATCGTAGACCACAAGCTCGTTCAGTGTGACCTTGAAATACTTTGCGAGCTTGAGCAACTGTGAAAGGCTTGGCCCGTAAATCGAGCGCTCCCACTTGCCGATTGCGCCGTTGCTCAGGCCTGCCGCCGCCTCCAGATCGGTGCGGCTCAGTCCGTGCAACTTGCAAAACTGGTCAATTTTTGATACATTCACTAGCAATTCTCCTTTCCGGGCTTGAAAATCACTAGAAAATATGCTACTATGTAGTTGCAAGGTACAAAGTGAATAAAATCTAGCGTCTGCCCGATATAATATTGTCAGGGGCTTTGGTTTTGTTTGCTCCTTACGCTCTCTATTATATAGCCTAATTTTCTATCTGTCAATAGAAAATTAGGCTATTGGAGGAATTTTTTTATGCGTTCTTTGCCTGAACTGGTGGAATTTATCCGTGTATCGTGTAAAAATCAAGGAAGCTCCATTACAAAAATGGAGAAAGATTTGAAATTTGCCAACGGAACAGTAGGAAAATGGGCTAATGGAAAGCGCTATCCGCCGAAAGATAAGCTACTGCTTGTGTCTGATTTTCTACGAATTTCTATTGAAGAGCTTATGGGCGAAGAGCAAAAAGAAAAGCCCACCCCCGGTGAAGGGAGTGGGCTGGATGCAAGGTTTGACGAGCTGCTAAGTCAGATGACCGATGCAGACCGTGCAGATCTTCTGGAGTATATGGAATTTAAGGTTGCAAAGAGGAAGGAAAACCCCAATGGCTGAGTTTTTGGACAAAAAGAGCCTGGCTCTCCTATTATATATGGAGAAGCACAACGGGAAAATGAACCAGCACGAAGTCTGTCTCATTTCCGGCGAGGATTTCAGTTTCAACGGCCAGAATCGGTACATTCAGAACTTGAAGGGACGCGGTCTGATTGATGAGCGCCGCAAAGAGTACATTCCTGACGGGGTGGGTGGTTTTCTTCCCAGCGAGTACATTTATTCTCTTCCGCTAGCTGGAGAAGCCTATCTTCAAGAGCTTCGAGCAGATCGGGAGAATCAAATACTTCAGGCCGCATTGGATTTGCTGGTGTCCATCTTCGGCCAGAAATTTTAAGGGCATCACAAACGCGGTCAAATGCTTCGTGCAGCTCTTCCGTGGTCTTGCCCTTTCCGCATCCGTAGTTGAAGCAGTAACACCCGATTTCAAGAGAGCACCGGTGGTCGCAATTTGCGCACTCTTCGCTTTTGATTCCGGGCAGGCCGGACGCTTCCGTTGCCAGAAGAGCAAAAATTCTGGTTTTGTACCGACCCAGTTCAATTTCGTACTTATCCACAGATTTACTCCTTTCTGCTGTTGAGCAGGCTTTCCGCATAGGAAAGCACCTCTTGTTTTTCCTGTGCCGACAGAGAAGAAAATAAAGCTTTGAGACGGCACTTTTCTTCCATTGTATCACATTTTGCAAATTTTGTGCTATTTTCTTGCACTTTATTTTCCCCCTTTGGCGTTTTCCTTGATAATTTAGCTTTTCGGCAGCTGATTGGCTGCCTATTTTTGTTTATGTGAGGTGCTTATTATGGCAAATGCCTGTCCTGTCTGCGGCGGCAAGTTGGGTCTGCTGAACCGTGAGAAAAGCGCTGACAGCTTGATTTGCGCCAGCTGCAGCAACTTTTTCTTTTCAAAATTGGGTATCCGGGCAGCAAAGCAACCGACAGCTGCACTTGCGGAATACTGGATTACGCTGGAAAACCGCCGAAAGACGTTCAAAGAAACCGATTCCATCTATGATAGTGACGCGCTCTTTGTGTCCATCGACAAACCCAACCGGCTGTTTTGCATTGGACACCGCAGCGGCGATAAAGGCCCTCGCATGATCTACAGTTTTGATGAAGTCGCTGGGTATGATTCTGATACTCCTGACGATCTGACGGTGACAGAGACAAAGGGTGGTATTGGACGTGCCGTGATCGGTGCAGCCGTTGCCGGGCCTGTGGGTGCGATCGTGGGCGCTACCACCGCTAAAACAGAGACCCGCAAGGGTCGCAGTAAAGAGAGCGTGTCTATCCACTTTGCGCTTCCACTAGGCGAAAGCAACTTGCCGACAACGGTTTATCCCGGCGGAATGACTGCGTTTCTCAAGAGTTGCAAAGGCTCTCCAGAACAGCCGCAGGGCACTGCTCCGGCTGCCCCCTGCTCCGCCGATGAACTTTTGAAGTTTAAGCAGCTACTGGATATGGGGGCCATCACGGAAGCGGAGTACAACGCAAAGAAATCTCAGTTGCTTGGCCTGTAAGCCTGTTCACAACCATATTATAAAACTGCTGGTTGTGGTCGTCAATCCCCATTCGTGCACTGCTTTTAGTGGAAAAATCCACAAAAAATGCGTATTTGCAAGATGCGCGCGGCATGCACGAGCAATGTGCAAAAAATGCACGTTGCTATTCGCGGTTGCAAGGATGTTGCAAATTTTGCAACAGGTCAGCAGCCAGCGCCCCGCCGGGCGTACCGGCTGCGTTACGCAGGGCTTGCACCTCCGGCAGGGCCTTATCTTGAATGTAAGCGCGAGCAAGGCGCTGCTGCTCCGGGGTCATATCCAAATAGCAGGCCAGCAGGGCACGGGCATGGGTGCGAAAGTGTGACAGCTTTTTCATAACTCATTCCTCCCAAGGTGCAGGGGTGCGTTCGGTGCCGGTCAGGATGCTGGCAGGCATTCCGTCGATGATGGTCATTTCAGTTTCTTTACTGTTTCTTTGCTCAAAATCCATTTTGTTTTCTCCTTTCTTTTGTGCACATCTACGATTTATAATCCAGATTTTACCATGCGCCGTTGGAAAACAAAATACGGATAAAATTTGTCGAATGGCGCAGACTTTTTCTGCGCCATTTTTTGTTAAAAACACACTGGTTTTATGGGGGTGAAAGTATGAGTTATTTTACGGCGAGCCAAATCGGAAAGGCACTTGCAAAAACGCGGGTGTCTGCTGGCCTGAGCCAAGCGGAGATCGCAAGGCGCATCGAAAAAGGAGAGCGCACCGTGCAGAGCTGGGAAAAAGGATGCACCAGCCCGGACAGTGACGAGATCATGGACTGGTGCACGGCGTGTGGGGTGTCGCCCATCACGGTGTTCATGGAGATGACTCACCCGGATCTGTACAAAGTGCCGGATAACGGCAAGGCAGACGATGAGTTAAACACGGAGCTGCGCCGTCTCGTGGTAAGCCTGCCGCCACTGACAAAAAGGCTGCTTCTCTTCATACTGAAAGGCAGTCACGGCAGCAGCCCGCCTGCTGTCATATCGGAGATAGCTGCAAATTTGCACTGCCCGCTCAATAACCGGGTCAGCATATGCGGAACAATCATCGACCAATACAACTTTGCCCAGAGCATGGGATTAGACCCATGCCCGGACGCTCCACACCCTCCCATTGAAGACCTGAAGATCAACTACAAGGCCGGAAGGGCCGCTGCTGAAAATGGTGCCTTCGGATATATCGGGCAGAAAAAGGAGTAAGCCATGAAATGCGTGAGACCATGCTGCCGGAAAGAGATCCCGGATGGTGCTTCTTTTTGTCCGTGGTGCGGGAAAAAGCAGCCGGAAGCCGCCCCGCAGCAAAGAAAAAAGCGCCGCCGTCCCAAGGGAAGCGGCAGCGTGTATAAACTGAGCGGGACGCGGGCAAGACCGTATGTGGCGCTTACGGCCAAAAGGGACGTTCTGGGGACGTTTGAAACGGCAGGCGAAGCCGTACAAGCATTAGACGCTTACAACGCCCAGAACACCCCCGCAGCGCGTCTGAAGTGCACCTTTGCGGATGCCTATGCCCAATGGAAAGCGCAGCCCAAATTTGACAAGCTCAGCACTGACATGAAAAAGGGTTATGAGCTGGCCTATGCAAAGGCTACGCCGCTGTACGACCGACAATTGCGGGACTTGAAAGCTGCAGATTATCAACAGGTCATTGACGCAATGGTGGAAAAGGGCCTCTCCCGCAGCTCCTGCGAAAAGCAGCGCACGCTTTTCAGCCAGATCTGCGAGTGGGCAATGGCTCAGGACATCATAAACAAAAACTATGCTATGCTCTTGCAGCTCCCAGCGGCTACAGGCAAGGAAGAACGCACCCTGACCGCCCAAGAGATCGAGCAGATCAGCAGCCGACAGAATGACCCGAAGTTTGGGCAGACGGCGCAAATCGCAATGGTGCTTCTTTATACCGGTATGCGCATTGACGAGCTGCTTTCCATGCGCTGCGAGGACGTGCACCTGAAAGAGCGGTACATGCAGGGCGGTGAAAAGACCGAGATGGGCAAAAACCGCATTATCCCCATCCTTGAGCCCATTTACAAGATCATTGCCTTTTGGATGCTGGACAGCGGGTGTGAATGGCTGATTCCATCCAAGGCCTGCACAAAGCTGGATAAGCGCAACGTGGCTACAAAGTTCCGGGCGTTGATGCAGGAATGCCATATAGAGGGCGTGCATCCACACACGCTGCGCCACACGGCCAGTAGTAAGATGGTGGAGTGCGGCCTGGAAAAGACCGCCGTGCAGGCCATCTTGGGCCACAAAAATTTCTCCACCACGGCAAACAAGTACGTGTCCCACAACGATCCAGCCTATTTGTTGCAGGAAATGCAGAAGATGAAGTACTGATTTGTTAGATTGTTCGTTAGATTATTACATTCATTCAGGAGATTTTAAGGTATTTTAAGCAAAAAGAAAAACGCACGAACGATTCATTTTCATCGTTCGTGCGTTTATTTTTGGAGCTGGTGACAGGAGTTGAACCCGCAACCCACTGATTACAAATCAAATTTATTTGGCGTTTTAACGTGAATAATCATCAATTTGTTGGCTTTCCGTTAGATTATGCATCCCGTGCCCTAACGTTGAAGCTCATGTAAAAATAGCACATTTTATGTCTTTTTACAAGTCGCTTATCTTCCGCATTACGAGCTCATACTCTTTCGGGTAAACCAGCTTTATTGCCTTCATGTGCTCGTCAAGCACCTGCATCAGACCTCCGAAAGGAACAGAGCTGGCAGCCGCCACAAAGTCGCTTTGCGGTTCCGCTGCTGTGGAGTACGCCGCCCGGTAATCCGTGGGCGGCAATGACTGGGTCTGCGTTTCAGGTGCCTGCTTTTCTTCCAGCTCGTCCCGCACAGTGCAGAGGGCGGCAAGCTTGTTGACGCTTTGCCAGCTGGTTTCTTCGCACTTGAGCTTGCGAATGTGCTCATTGATCTCGTCAATATCCATGCCTGCCGTCCTCCTTCCTTATGCGTTCCGCAGGATGTCTGCCGCCCGCTTGTAGGCGTCACGCTCTGCACCGGTGGCTTCCTGCATCATGTCCTCGATGTCGGAGATCATGCGCTCACGGCCATCCGTGCGGGAGTAGTGCCCGCGCACATAGTGACGGCCACGGTTGGCGTAGCTGTTGCCCCGGTTGTAACCGTTCCCGGCATCGTGGCCAAAAGTCCCGCGCATGTCAGCTTCCCACTCACCCGCACGGCTGTAATCGCCGCCCTCGCAGTAGTCCTCGATGCGGTGGATGTCCAGAATGATATCCACGATCTCGCCGATCATCTCGATATCACCCGGGGAGCGGTTCTTTTTGTCGGTCAGCTCCATGAGCTCGTCGCACATTTCGTCCTTCAGGTGATTCAGTTTATCCAGCATGACTTTATCTCCTTTCTTATGCTACCCGCTCAACGATCAGATTGCTGTTTGCAATGCTGACAGCCTGCGTACTGGTGTTTTTAACCGCTACGGTCACGCAGCAGCCGCGCGGCACCTCGATGAAAGCAGCCACAAAAACGTTGAAGTAATTTTCGACTGCCGCCGGGGTGACAATGGCGGTCGCACTGGTCAGCGACTCACCGCCGACAGCCAGCGCCACGGAAATGGGTCCCACGGTGCCGCCGGTGGGAATGGCGATATTGCCGCCAAAGCTTACTTTGAAACGGGCCCGGCACTGCCCGCTGGGCAGACCGCGCAAGGTCACAAGGCCGCTTCCATCACGGTGCACGATACAAGCAGGGGCTTTCACTGCGGTCTCGGTCAGGGGAAGGTTTTCCCCCGCCGCCACGATGACGGTGTTGGAGTTGCTAAATTCAGCCATTTTATCGGCTCCTTTCATAGAAAAACGCCGGGACTGCTGCCCCGGCGCTCTGGTTTGCAAAATCAGCTCAGGGGCTGAACATTTTGATGTGGGCATTTCCATTTTGGAAACAACCACTCAAAAAGTTGTCGTGATTCAGTTATGCGCAGCTGCCGCAGCCGGTCCCACAGCCATAGTAAATGGCGTTGGGGTTGGGCACCTGATAGGCAGGCACGGGAGCTTTCTGCTGCAGAGTCCCGATGATCTGGTTGGTCTGCGCATTCATCGCGGTGGTCAGGAACGCGCTCTGGCGATCCTGAGAAGCAGCCCGACGCAGCTCGTTGTTCTCGCTCTGCAGGGTGGCGATCTTATCGTTGGTCAGGAAGTCGAGCACCGCGCGGGTGTTGCTGTTCTGATTCTCGATAATGTCCCGGGTGTTGTTGTTCATGGCATTCTGCGTTGCGCAGAAGCCCTGCTGCATCTGGTTCCGGGTGTCGCACTCCTGAGTGGCCAGATTGTAGTTGACTCCCTGGATCGCGGTCTGGGTCTTGCAGCAGCAGTCTGCCAGCTGTGTAGCCAGAGCATTCTGACCCTGCATCAGCGCGATGTTGGTGCCGTTGAAGCCCTGCTGCATGGCGTTGGTGACGCCGTTCAGGCCCTGCTGCACGCCGTTGAAGCCCTGAAGCATCCCGGTGTTCATGGCGTAGAAGCCATCGCACAGGCCGCTTTCCAGCCCATTCAGCTTGTTCATGACGCTCTGATTGTCGAAGCCGCGCTGCAGGTCTGCCTGTGTGACAGCGCTGGTCATATAAGGCGAAGCGCCGCCCATGCCGCCGCCCCAGCCAAAGCCGCCCATGCCGCCCCAGCCGAACATGCCGAAAATCAGAAAGAGGACGATCCAGCCCATCCAGTCGCCTCCCCAGCCGTTGAAGCCGTTGCTGTAGCCGTTGGCGGGCTGCACCGGCATGGTCAGAACCGTGCTATCAGAAGAAAGAGACATAGTTTTACTCCTTTACGTTAGATTTTTAAATTTATTCTAAATGCGGCCGCATTTCAGAATCCGAACATATTTTTCATGCCGTTGAGCATCGGCGCGATCTGCTGCGCCCGCTGCTGAATGGCGTTGAGCTGCTGCTGTGAGAGCTGGCCGGAGGTGAGCATCTGGTTTATCATCTCCTGCGGGTTCTTTCCCTGCATCTGGCCCATAAACTGCTGGAACTGCCCGCCAATGGGATTCTGGGTCTGTCGGCCCATCGAGTTATACAAGCTGCTGCCCATCGTTTAGCCCTCCTTTTCCGGCTCTGGTGCTTCTTGCTTCTCCAACGCCGCCAGCTTTGCCGCCAACTCGTCGAACTCCTTGCGGGTGACATACTCCCCGCCTGCGGCTTGCGTGGCTGCAATCGACGCTTTGGGGCCGCTGGTGCGCTCTTTGTAATCGTAAATGCGAAGAGGGAACGGCCTGCCGTCCTGCCCCACTTCTTTGATGTAGAAGGTATCGGAATCGGCATCCAGTAAAAGCACTCGGCTCCCGTTGGCTACCAGATAGCCCCGGGCAGCCGCTTCGCCCTGTACCCAAATAAAGCCGCTGTCAGTCGGTGCGGTCTGCCCCTGCATTGTCGGCATCATGACGGGCTGGGGCTGGTACTGTGCTGCCCTGAGCTGTTCCAACTGCCCTTGCGGCTGTTGCGGGTAAAACACTTGTGGGTATCCGTTATAGATCGGCATGGATCAGTCCTCCTTGTACCAGTAGTAGATCGGGCATTCTGCGCCGCTGTCCCAGCTGTCCCACCACGCGCCGTCGATCACGGCCAGAACGTGGCCGGAGCAGCCCAGTACATACACGCCGCGCGGATACTCCCGGGCAAAATCTGCCACGGTGTAACAGGTGGTGCAGTCTGCTTCCACCATGCGGCGCTTGTAGCCCTGTTTTTGAAGATACGCGCCCCATGTGCGGTTAGCGCTGGGCATATCGCCGAGGGCGTAACCGGTGAGCGCCAGCGCAATATACGCCTGCTCCCAGCTCCGGCCGGTGGCCGCAGCTACCGCCCGCACTACGCAGTCCCCGACGCTGCTCCCGCGCGGGTTTGGGTTAAACTTGTGCCACATGGCACCCCCTCCCTTTGCGCCCAGTGTACTTTTTTAAACCGCCGTGAGAGACAACGAACGCACAACGAAGGACAAAAAAGAAAAGCGCCCACACAGCACAGGGCTGTATGGACGCTCAAGGATTTGCACGCAACGCGTATAAAATTTTCAAAAAAGTCTTGACAATTACACGCAATGCGTGTATAATAAAGACCGTGAAAGACACCACACAAACACATGGAGACATGGAGGTAACAATTATGAAAAAGCTTACTGCTGACGAGTTCGCAACTAAGGTTATGGCCACCGGTACCGAAATTGAGTGCGACAACGGCGTTTGGATGATTTACGCGCACCTTACCGATGATGGCGACGTCAAGACCTCTCATCTGGACGCTCGCGACCTGATGGTCACTACCAGCATCGAACTCTCCGATAAAGAGGGTGAGGCACTCATGAACGGCAATCTGGACGACGTTGAGAGACAGGCCGTCGTGGAAGATCTTTACCCGAAGTATCTTGAAGCTCTGGAAGATATGGAGTAAAGAAAAGTCCCCAGCCGATGTGCGAACATCGACCGGGGAGATTTAAGAAGGAGAAGACTATGTATACTACTGCTGAACTCTTTATTATGGCTGCTGACCCGGAAGCGTCCAGGGCAGCGTTCCTCAACAACATCACTCTTAGCGTCCCGGATGACACTTCCGGCTGCATCGACTTGGATGCCGAGAAGGCAAGGCTGTCCACCATCTGGGATTTAGCTCATCTTCCAATGCGTGAGCTAGTAGTCCGCACCAGTCTGTCTCAGACCACTTTTGCAAAGCGGGCGGGCATTCCGCGGCGAACCGTGCAGGACTGGTGCTGTGAAAAGCGTGCGTGCCCGGCGTATGTCCGCTTTTTGCTGGCGGAGCACTACAAGCTGCTGTAAAACAAAAAATCCCCCACTTTGCCTACAAAGTACCCCGCGTAGAACGCAGGGCTTCGGCAAAGCAGGGGATTTTTTTATGCTGCCAAAACGGCAAAGTCTAAAATCAAGAGCGGAACCGCCCACAGGCAATGCCGCTCTCTACAAAGACCGTAGCCTTTCAAATATCCACCCTAATGCGCTTCTTTGAGAGGCCGGGTGGATTTGCTGATGTTATTATACCACAATCAATCCGTCACGACAAGAACCAGCGCAGGGCCGTTGACGCTTACCGCTGCGTCCTGATAGGGCTCAACAACGGTCGTTTTCACGCCCTCGCGTTTGCGAAGCTCTGTAATAAGATTTGCGGTCGGAACATTTTCGAGATTCACGGTGAGCTCCTTTCGTCTAGCTTTTTATCAATAATTTTTAGCCTATTGCCGATTGACGTCCGACAATACGGCACACGCGCTGCAATATCAACTTGGCATAGCTGGTCAACGTACCGCAACCGGGCGATTTTCCGGTCATACCTCCCAAGCGGCGCACGTTTTATCACAGCTTTTATCTGTTCTGCATTAAGCCCTTGCAACGCTGGCGGAAAGACTACACGAGCCGCCGCCACAGGCAGCACCGAGCCAGAAGGGTTGCGGCAGCTGTCCGGCGTTGCGCACCATATTGCCAAGCGCGGCGAAACGGTGACGTTTTGTCACCATTTTCGTGATGTCACGAAATTGCTCTTGTGCGGCGTACATTTTGTTGGTGTCAACAAAATGCTCGTATGTAGTGCTGGTCATGGTGTTACTCCTTGTTATCCAAAACGATTACTGCGTACACGCGGAGGCTTTCCAACTTTTTAATAACGGCATTATAAGTTGCTTCCGTTGCGATGTGTGCGATGCGCTCCAGCTCGTTGTTCTCTTTTGATGCAGCGATAATTTCATCCGCAGATACGTGTTTCATGGATTCAATCAAATCGAGCAAATCTTCGACATTTACTGCGTTCATATCATCGCTCCTTGCTTAGTGCCGCTTTCATGTAGCTCATAAATTACCCCTTGTTGATGGTAGGCTTCTTTTCTGCAAGTGCCTTTTTCATCATGCTGACGGCTTTTTCGATCACGCTGTCCAGCACTTCATCGGTGATAAAAGGCTTCAGCCAGTCCGGCAGTGCGCCGCGCAGTGCGGCAAAGACCTGTGCTTTTTTCTTTGCGCCCTGACCGCTGCCCATGATGCTGTCCTCAGCGATGGTCACGAGCTCCAGCGCCCAGTCCTTGACGTACTGCTTGTAACCCAGCCGGATAGCGCCAACAGCCAGCGCGGCAAAGCCAATGAACATCAGTACCAGTGCGATGGGTGCGGGGATAAAATTAAACATTGCTTCCATGATTTGTTACTCCTTTCAGCAGGTAGTTGTTGATATCGGATTTGCTTTTTTGCATACCTTCGCGGTTGTTGCCGGACAGCTGCGAATCCAAAAGATTTTGCACGCCAACAAGGACGAGACGCATCTCTTCATCGAGGCCGTCAAAGCGGCGCAGGTCTCTTGCAAGGGCCTGTGCGTGCTGAAGCTGTCCCTGTTCCAGCACGCCAAGTCTTTTTTCGAGCGTATCCATTCGCTTGTTCTGCGCATCGTCGGGGGCCTGTGCCTTTTTGATGTACTTGTGGATGATGTCCAGCACCTTGTCGATCGTGATGGTAGCAGCGCACAGGCTGCCCAGGATGCCCAGCACCCACAGTAAAGCTTCTTTTTCGGTCATTTACCCTCCCGGAGACGGGTCAGACCCTTCTTGCTGATGATACCCGCATAGTCCTTGTATGCGTGGGACATGTCCACGTTGGTGGTCACACCGGGTACACGGGCCTTGCTGGTATACTGCCACATGCCAAAGGGCCAGCCGGGAGCGGGCTTCTTCGTCCGGTAGGCAGCCAGCCACACGTCGTATGGCTTCAGGGCTGCGCCGCCCATGTACAGGAAGGTGCTGCCGAACCACAGGCCGGTGTAGAGCAGAGCGTACACGCCCCAGCTTTCCACCGTGCTCAGCATGTAGGCCGTCAGGTCGGTCAGTGCGGCCTTGCCCAGCGGCTTCTGCACTTCGTCCTCAATGTCCACGGCTACCGGCAGCTCAAAGCTCCGGCCGGCGAGCAGCTCCTTGAAGTAAGCCAGCTCCTTGTCAGCCTGCTCCCGGTTGACCGCTTTAAAGTAGCCATACACGCCACAGGGTATGCCCAGCCGCTTGCACTCGCTGTAATTGCGGGCAAACTGCGGGTCGGTGTAGGGCGCACTGGGTCTGCCCGCTGCACTGTTGCCCATGGCGCGAATCATCACGCCGTCCACCTTGCCGCTTGCCTTGACCTTCTCCCAGTTGATTGTGCCCTGATATCGGGACACATCCATGATTTCAGCCATAGCGTCCTCCTTACTGCGTGATCTCCTCAAAGCCGCTCTTGATAAGAATTGCCTTGACTTTCTCCTTCAGCAGGCGGGGGCAGCGCTCGTACAGAGCCTTTGCATCCTCCATAGTCTCAGCAGACATGATTTCCTGTGCCCATAACATTGCCATCATAAATACCATCCTTTCTAATTTTTGTGTGATTTTATGCATAAACAATCTCGCTCATTTCAAGCAAGCACTGTTTCAACATCTCGTTTTCTTTTTGCAGCGCCGCCACCGTCTCCGGCAGCTTCTCTCGGGCTTCGGCCTTTTTGCGTGCTTCTTCCTGCGCGGCCAGCTCTTCGGCGGTGTAGCGGATGTATTTCTGGATGGGCACCTGTTCCACCCATTCCTCCTGCGCCTGTACGCCGGGCACATCCACCACTCGCTGCACGTCCTTGCCGCCGTTCGGATACTCGGTCACGGTCTCCCAGTGCCACTGCTCCTCCACGCCCTCCACAGCGGGGTGGGTGACTTCTTCGGTGTCGTCGGTCAGGTAGCCCAGCGTCAGGTCCGGGTTTTCCACGACCGCGCCGGTCTCGTCAATGATCTTCATGGTTCAAAACCTCCTTTCTCAGGCCACGCGCCGCCAGATGTGCACATAGTAGGCGGCAGGCTGCACGGTGGCGCTGCGGCCGTAGATGGCATTAGACTTGGACGCATCCAGACTGAACTTATATACATCAGAAAAGGAATTGTATTCGCCCGTAGATGTGATCACGTTGCCGGCAGTGAATGCGCCGGATACCTTATGTTCACCCTTTTTTACATCCGCGACAAAAGAGCCCGTGATGTTCGGCAAACCGGCTTCGACTGTGGTACCCGCTGCGTGGGCGTAGGATGCACCCATCAGCACCCGGTTCTGCGCAATCTCCTGCCATGTACCGCCGAACAGTGCGGCGGGGCTGGTGGGGTCGGTGCTCTGGTAGATGCTGCCCACGGGGTAGGCCGCCAAAGCGCTGTCCGCAGAAAGCGTTCCGTCCGCATCGACCGTCAGACCGCTGCCCACCTTCACACCGCCCAGCGTGGTTGCGGTGGCAATAGGGAGCTTGATGCCTTTCAGCGCATCGCCAACAGCCTTTGCGTCAGCCGGAGCGCCCTCAACAGATAGCGTCTTATCGGTGCGTACAATAGCCGCAGCCCTGTCCGCTTCAGCTTTGGCAGAAGCGGCAGAGTTTCCCGCGTTCGTTGCGTCTACGGATGCTGACCGTTCGCTTTGGGCCGCTTCGGCGGCGGAGGTCCGGGCGGCGCTTTCGCTCTCTGCAGCTGCTGCGGCCTTTTTCGTCGCGGTGCTGGCTGCTCCGGTGGCGGTCTGAGCGGCCTGCAAAGCGGCCTGCTGCTGGTCTGTCACTTCCTCGGCGTACTGCTTGACGTACTCCATGCCCTGTGCGATGTCCTCGCGGACTTCCACGCCGCGCTCAGCCTTACGGATTCCCGCAATGGCTTCATCAAAAGTTTTATCCATAAAACACCTCCTGTCTCATTAGCCTGACATGTACCCTTTGAGCGATCGACTCAAGTCGTAAGCATCGGACGCTTTGCGTGCACTCAAAGCCTGCAGGTCGCTGATGCTGGAAAACTCAGTGCCAAATGTAAACTCCTTTTTATCCGGCGAATCCAACGGCTCCACAAGCTTGGAACACAGCAACCAGGTATCTACACCATGCGGTGCAGAGAAAATGTGCGTTTGCTTTCCAATCGCAATACGGCTGACATCAATATCAGCGTCTTTCAGATCGACCGCTTTGACTGTCATGCCGTTCAGATAGCGCAGATTTTTGGCAAGTTCTTCCTCTGCCGCATCCAGCAAAGACTGCGGCGTGCTTTCGATGCCTTCAATAAAGATCACTTTTGTGATGATGCCAAAAAGCTTTTGTGCAGCCAGATCGTTTGCGGTTTCTGTGATGGTCTCGCCCCACGAAAAAACAAGCCATGTTATCTTTTTGGCACCTACCGCGATCACCCGCGTGTAGATATCCTCTGCTTTGACGTTGTTGGTCAAATCCAACAAGTTTGTTCCAAAAGCCACCGTCTGGCTGTTTTTATCGGTGATCGCCTGCAGATAGTCCAGATACCGGCGCGGTTTTCCGTCAGGATCTTCTGCATGGCGCAGCACCAGATATCCGCCGTACTTTTCCACCAGCTCGCTCTGCAAGATGTCCCATGTAACGCCGTAGTTTTTTCCATCGCCAAAGCTGTATGTAGGTTCCTTGACATCAAACAAAAAGCGGGGATCCGTCTTGCCGTTGATAGCAAGGATGTATTTCCCGTTTTGCTCGGTGATCTTAAAGGTCTTGGATTCAGATGCCTGCTCAACGTTGTAAATGGAGTACGTGCCAAAATTCTTGTTGCAAGTACCGCAGACGATTTCGGCTTTTTTCACTTCGACCTTTGCGGCGTACGTTTTGCCCTTTACATAGGTTGCAAACAGACGCACGCGGAAATTGTTGCTTCCAATCCGTGAAATAATGCGACCTTCCGCAATGTGCTCTTCATCGATTTCCCAGCTCAGGCAGGAAGCTTTGTTGATCTCTGTTTCCTCATAGAAAATATTCGTCTTTCCATCCACGGGATCTACAATTCCCCAATGGTAAATGTAATCTCCATCATTAGAATCGTAGCTGTAACCCACCTGCACGACTTTGATGCCGTCGATATAGGGCACGATCATGGGAATGTCCATTTGCACATTGCCAGGAGTAAAAGCTTTGTATGCATCTACCATTCCGTTGTGGTTATCGCAGATCCATTCCAAAAACTGCGAAAAGCTCACATTTTTTGCAGCGTACGGCGCAATGCCGCTGTCATTCAGATACGCAAGCTCCCCTTCGCAGTAGATTTTCTGACGCATCAAAAAATCCTGTTCATGGCTCATGGGACGGCCCTGCCAGATGGAAACGCCGTCCTGTTCCACCTCTACCGTAGTGCGCAGCTTTTGCAGCGCAGAGTGTGCCACATTGCCCAGCGGCATGGTAAACTCAAAAGAGCCAGCTTTACCCACTTCGCGGGTCAGCGTGGGGCTGATGAGCTTTTTCGTGTCGGTAATGTCGCTGATATCGTGGATACAGACCTTAGTTTTCCATGTGTCTACATCCGTCTGCACACCAGCATAAACTTTGTAGCTCATAGGCTTGCCCCCAAATACTTGATACTGATGCTGCAGTCTGCCGATGCAGCAAAAACGAGGGTGCCCACTACGCCATCCGGCATAGTAAGCCCCTCGATATACTGCCAGTCGGTGGACTTGGCCAGAATGCCCACCTCAAAGCCATTGAGAGACACCGCGATGTTTGCGGCGGTCTCGCTGCGCTGGAAGTAGATGCCGGCCGCACGCGGTGCACCGGTGATGGACACCTCTTTGTCCTCGCCCGCCTTGAGCGGGATATTCGTGTAGTTGCGCACGATGTCCGTTTCAAAGTTGAAGTCATCCCACAGCCAGTCGTTGGTGCCGTCGTAGACGCTACGCTTGAAGGGGTTGCAGGTGCCGGTGATGGTAAAGGTGCTGGAAAGCCGGTCACGGGAGGGTGTGACTTTCCAAAGCCCTTCCCAGTACCACGCCGGGTCTTCATCAAAGCGGCACTGCAGCCACTTGCCATGAATGGCATTGGCAATGGTGCTTTCGATGTAGGGCCACTTGCTTTTTGGCGCGTTGCACAGCAGTTCCATGGTGATGGTGCGCTTTTTATAGTGCACCTTGCCATCGTCCCATGTGGTCAGGTTCAGCAGTGAATCAGATCCGGCGACCTGTACAAGGTATTCTTCCGGTTCTGCCGCGCCGATTTTAGGGCTGCCTACCTTGAGGTACAGCCCCCAATCTGTCAGGGTGTGAAAATTGCCGATTTTTGCCCCCAGAAGCTTTGCCATTACACACCCCTCGCTTTCCGTTCCACTGTCACGCCGATGCGTGCATCTACGTTGGTCGCCATGCGGGTCGACAGCACGCCCACCAGTTCACCGGAATCCATGACCACCTGACCCTTGCCGATGTCTGGCAGATGCTCGTCCAGCATCCCCTCGATGCGTTCCAGAATGCTGGTCTGCCGGTCAACAATGGACTGCTGGCCGGTGACGCGGTACTGCAGGGCCGCACGGGTGGAGAAGGTGCCCAGACTGTCATACATGCCGGTTTTGTCAAAGGGGCTCTGGTAGTGGCTGACAGGCTTCTGATTATTCTTCTTGTCCATCCACATGGCAAGGCCAATGCCGCCAGCGACAGCGCCCACGCCCAGGATCAGGGCAAGAATAGGATTTGCTGCAACAAAAGACACGATAGTGCCCAGCGCAGACGTGATGCCGCCAGCCATGCCGGAAAAGCTCTGGACGATGCTGCCTAGAGCGCCGCCCACGCCGCCGGAGCCTGCAAGATCGTCGATGATCTCACCAAAAGCCTTGACCGAATTGGTCACACCGTCGATATCGGATTTTACCCCGCCGTCAGAAAAAAGCTTCTGGAAGATATCAAATGCCTTGCCGATGCCACCGCTGAAGTAGCCCTCGTTGACCGCGGTCAGTGCGTCCGTAAGCCACTTAGAGATCACGTTACGCTGCCCCTGCGACACTTCGCCCCAGATCAGATTGACAAAATCCAGCCCAAGACTTGCCCAGTCGCCGTTTTTGGCGTCTTTGAAGGTGTTCTTTACCAGCCCGAAAATGCCCTTATCCAGCTGACCGGAAGCCTCGCTCAGCTGCTGGTCAATGCGGCTCTGGGTGCCCTTCACGCTCTTGTCGATCTCGTTGGAGGTTTCCGTAACCTTGTCTTGAACGCCGTCGATGTAGGTGATGATCTTCTCGTAGGTCTCCGCGCCGTTCTCGCCGATGCGCTGGCCGGTCTCTGTGACGGTCTTTTTGATATGCTCGCTGCCGTCCGCGTACTTTTCCACCGCCTGCTGCACCTTTGTGGTGATGCCGTTAAAGGTGGTTTCCGAGACGTTGGTAAAGGTGCCCAGCAGCGTTTTTGACATGTCGTCATAGGTCTTTGTGACCTTTGTGACCGTGCCGTTGACTTTGGTCTCGACCTGCTTAAAAGTCGTGGCAACACCGTTCACCATCTCCTTGCCGGTCGTGGTGGTGGTCTCGGTGATGCGGTCTTTGATTTTGCCAGCGCTGTCCTTGACCTTTTCAGTGAGAGTCTGGATACTGGTGGTCACAGTGCCCAGCGCATTCTGCGCGGTGGTGGTAGCTGTGCTGGAGATGGACGAAATGACCGTTTCGGTGGTGGACTTGGAGCCGGAGGATCTGGATTTTTTGCCAGCGGAAGAGCCAGACGGGCTGGTTGTAATGGAGCTGCCTCTGTTGCCACTGGCTGCTGCCGCTTCCGCCTGACGCTCCGACCAGCTCTTGTTGCTGATGCCAATGCCATTTAATGCATTTTCCCGCATCCTGTTACGGTTACTCTTCCGGTTATTTGCATCCGCGTACTCTTCGTAGGTATCGAAGTCTGCTGTGGCGGCTTTTCCGAGAAAACGGTTGAGTTTATAGCTCAGCTGATCCAGCCATGTGGTGGCTTTGCTTGCGAAGTCCTTGAGAGCGTTTTTTGCCGTGTTGATAGGCTCCGTCAGGCCGGTGATCGCGCCTGCGAGACCAATCCAGCCGTCCGTTTTGTAAGCTTCCTGTGCTGCGACGAGCATGTCGTTCAGATTGCCGATTACAACGCCGATGCCGCCGGATAAATCGCCGGTCAGCAATCCCGTCAGCTGGCTCACGTTGTCCTTCAGGGTAGACACGCGGCCATTCATGGTCTGGCTCTGGGTGTCCATGCTGTTGTAGTAACGCCCGCCCTCTTCGGAAGCAGCCTGCAAAGCCTGCGTCAGAAGATCATAACTGATGGTCATCTTCTGCACTTCAGCGGTGGACTTGCCTGTGTAGTCGGCCAGAATGCCGTATACGTCGATGCCGGCATAAGCAAACTGCTTGATATCAGCCGTTGTAGCCTTGCCGGTGTTGGCGATCTGCTGCAGGTTCTGGGACATGCGGTTCAGCTCGTCGTTGCCGCCGCCGGTCGCAGAGACCGCGTCGCCCAGTGCCATGATGGTACTGCGGGCATAGGAAGCGTTCTCGCCTGCAGAGATCAAGTATTGGTTCGCCTTTGTCAGGGACTCGACATCAAACGGGGTTTTTGCCGCGTCTTCCTGGATCTGGCTCATGACCTGCTGGGCGGCTTCCGCGCTGCCCAACATATTGGTAAAGCCGGTGGTGTATTTCTCGATCTGGGCGTTATACTCGATGCCGGAAGAGATGAACCCCTCTGCGGCACTGAGTGCAGCAGAGCCGAGCTTCGAGAAAATGCCCGCCATGACCGTGCCTTGTGCAATAGCACCGGCCAGAGACTTGCCGGACCCCGATGCGGCATCCCCAAAGCTGTTCATGTACCCTTCCGCAGTCTTTAGCCCCTGTGCCGTGGTATTGAGTTGGGCCTGAGCTTCTTTCAGCTTCTGGGCAAATTCCTTAGTTTTTTCGGAGGTTTCCCCGGTCTCTTTCCGTGATTTCTGATAGGCTGCCGTAAGGTGAATGACCTCACTGTACAGCCGGTTATAATCCTTCATCATGGTGGAGACAGCGGTCTTAGTCTGAGACTTTGCCTCTTCCACGCCCTGCCGGTAGGCGCTGTCGTCCAGCCCAAGGGTGGCGCTCAATTCAAAAAGTTTCAGATTTCATCACCCCCGTTCAAGCCATTTTTAATGCGTGCTATCACTTCATCAGCGGACGGCTGCGGCGGCTGTGGGCGGTTTTCCACAAGCCCGGCCACCATGTCGTACCAACGCTCTTCCGCGCCTATAAGGTGTGCCAGAGCGTCCGTCATGTACGCCTGATAGCTGAGCATGATGTGCTCTTGCCGCAAAGCGTTCAGGCAGTGCTGCAAAATATACGGCCTGCCAAACAGCCGCAGCGCGTCCGGGCTGATGGAAGAAATCAGGCGTCTGTACCCGCCAGCACCAACGGCAGACACCAGAGCAAAAAATCCATCACATCATCGTTGTTCAGCAGCTCTTTTACCGCGCGCATCTTCTTGAACGGGCCGATGTTTTCAACCACCCCGTTTTCATCCACGTCCGGCTCATAGAGCAACGGAAGCAGCTTTGCGGTGGCAGCGGCATTGTCGAACAGCAAGCTTTTTGCCATAGCCTGAATGTTCTTTTTTGCCTGCTCCTTCTTCTTCTGTTCCAGCTCCTCCGGCGTTTCCTCGCCGGTCAGAACCGGCAGAACCTTGCGCAGCTCCATGATCTTGGATTTTTCCAAGACCTCCTCTGCCACATCGGCGATCTGCCAGCAGTGGCGCAGAAACTCTTCATCGGACAGCTCTGTCAAAAATTTCATGCGGTGTCCTCCTTATGCTGCGGCCTTGGGGCTGTAGTACCACTCCATAGGCACGGCGTCGTCACCCATCCGGGGGCAGCCGGTCAAGGTGACGGACAGATTGCCCTTGCCCTTGTCGGTGGTCTTGAGGGACAGGCCGCCGGTGGAGAGTGCGTTCATCAACTTGACGGCCACAAAACCGCCGTCGATGGTGTCGCCGACCCACCAGATGTCCTTAAAATCGCCGGTGCTGTCTGTCGGGTCCAGCGTCATGCGGGGGGTGACCTTCTTTTCACTCACATCCGCTGCGCCCAGCGCCAGCTTGATAACGTCTGTTGTGACGTTCAGGGCCGTAAAGGCCAGCGTGCAGTCGTAGTCCTCGATCTGCATCAGCTCTGCGGTGTTTTTCTGGCAGTTGTCCACATCATCGCCAAGGTCGGTGATGTTGGGCTTGCACTCTGCCGTCACGCCGCCGGAGGTGGCGCAGATGATGTCTGCGTCCTGGATCTCGGTCGTGCCGGACGGGTCAAATTTGTTCAGCACGACACCGGCATTGATCTGCATGGACTCGAATGCTTTTGCGCTGATCTTGGTAAACTTTCTTGCCATATTGCTCCTTACTCGCAAAATTGCGTGATTTCAAAATTGAGGTATTCGCACAGATACCCTTCAGGCGGGTTGTCGAGGGGCTGTGCCCATGGGGTGCCTTTTTGCAAAAGAATAGCGCCGCCCTCACAGGAAAGCGTTATGCTGTCCTCGAGGGCTGCGCTGATCGTATCTTCTTTTTGCAGGATGGGGGCTCTGCCGCCCTTGCTGGGGTACCACAGCCGGGCGTGGAAGGATGCCGTTTCGTTCCACCCGCCGGGGATGGTGGGCTTGTAGGTCAGATAGGGCAGTGAAGCGGCAGGAGGGATGTTATCTTCCAGATAGCCGGGGATGCCAAAGCCGTTGAAAAACGTGTTCAGCGCCCGGTTGATGCTCTCAGACGGTCCCATTACGGCAGCACCGCCTTTTTGCACTTGACGGCCCGCAGTCCCATGCCGGATTCCGGCGGGGCTTTTCCTTCGTCCGCTGTGCTGGTGATCTGGAAGGTCTGGCCGTCGATCACCCGCTTGATGTAGTCCGGGAAGGCCAGCGGCACGCCCGTGCTGACCAGCAGGGTATAGGTGGAGGCGGTGTCATCCTGCTCTGCCACCTGAGCTTCCACAGTGGTGTCGTGGCGCTCCACGGCCTCAAACTCGGGGCCGTCCTTCCAGCCGGAAACAAAGCCGCCCACGCCGTCCGGCTCATAGCTGCGGGTCTGAAAACGGTATTTTTGGGTAAAGCTCTGCATCACGGTGGATGCAGTGAACGCGTTGACCATGTCACATCTTCCTCCAATGATTGATCTCGGATTTATAGCGAGTCTTGCCGTCGGCAGGCAGGCCGTCCGCGCCTGTAGCCATCGTGCCGGACCACCCGACAAAGGACTGGGACACATACACGCCGCCGGACGGGAGCGCCTTGTCGTATGCGTCAATCTTTTCAGCCAGCGCCACGAAGTCAGGCGGCACGCGCATGGGCTGTACCGTCCCGGTGAAGGTCTCGGCGGTCAAATCGCCGTCCCCGGCCTTGTGCACGCCGTCGTTGAAGATGGATCCGCACACAAGGAAATACTGCCCCGGCACTACCCCGGCGGGCACGGTATCCGGCTCAAAAGCAAACTCCCCGGCAACGGGGTCGTCCGCCCGGTCAAAAAAATTGTGCGTGTAAACGCACAGCTCTGGGACGGTCATGGGGCGTCCTCCTTACAAAGGGGCGATCACTCGCCCGGGGTAATGGTCTCGACAGCGATACCGTCCAGATACTCAGCAAACAGGGTCACGCCCATAATGGCGTAGCTCTCGGAGGTTGCGGTGCTGTAGTTTGCCTGAGTGTGGAAGCCGATGAGGTTGCTTGCCTCGCCTGCGGTCCGGTAGACCAGACCTGCGCGGGCAAACTCGCTATCCGCAGGATCCACATAGTACATGACGATGTTGTCTACCGGGGTGGCAATAACCTTTCCCTTCGCGATCTCACTGTCGGACAGCAGGAAGATGGTGTTGTAGCCCATGAAGTCCTTGATGTACTGGAAGCCGAACTGGTTCTGCACGGTGATATTGGCATTGCCCAGATAGTCGTACACGTCCATCACGTTGACAAAGCCAACAACGCCGGTCACGGTGCGATGCATGGTCTTGAACTTGTTCTCGACCGCGCCCTTGGCATGTGCCAGCGCCATCTGGAAGGTCTTGGGAGTGCCCTTCAGGGTGCCGGTGTTCAGGAACTTGTAGAACTTATCCGTTACCAGAGCGGTCAGGTCGTACAGGAACTCATCATCGGTCTTCTGCACGGCGACATCGTAGCCGTAATTCTGGATCGCCTCAAGGGTGACAGACTTGCCGTACTTGTCGATGGTGATCTTGCCGTACTCCTTCTCCTTGACGGTGTACTTGCTGAACGGGATCTCTTCGCCCTCGCCCACGGTGCCGCTCTGCAGGGTGCCCTGTGCATACTTGCTTTTGAGCACGGTGCCAGGCTGCATCCGGATAGGGCGCATGATGCCCAGAATGGTGCGCAGATGGTCCCAGTTGCGCTGGAAACGGGCCACAAAGTCGATTTCACGCGCGGCTACGGTGATATCGGTGGTCATGGTGATATTTTCTTTTGCTGCCATGTGTTAGTCCTTTCCGCCGCCTGTAAACAGGTCGACATTTGCAGCAATCGCGGCCTGGCGTTCGCCGGCGTCCTTGATTGCAAAAATTTGGTCTTTGGTCATTTTGGAGCCAGTGTTGGTGGGCGGGGTGTCCACCTTTGCGCCGGTGGTGGTCGTAGTGCCTACGAAGTCGCTCCAATCAGCTTTCAGGCTGTCGGCGTGCTTCTTGGCGTCCTTGACCTCGCCCTTATCGTCCAGCTCCAGCTTGTCGATATCCTCGCCAGACAGCCGCACGACCCGATCAGCATACTTGTCCAGCACCCCGGCGGACTTCAGCAGCTCCCGGAACTTTGCTTCCTTGGCTGCGTGGGTGTCCTTCTGGGTCTGCTGGGCCTTGTAGTCGTTCAGCGCCTTTTCAGCGGCTTCCTTGCCGCCGTTGGCTGCGTCCCGGTCTTTTTCGGCTTTGGCGAGGGCTGCGTTCTTCTCATCGAGCTGGTTCTGCAAGGTGTCCGTTTCCTCATGCAGCACGTCCAGAATTTTCTTGAGCTTGCCGCTGGTGTCGGTCGTTTCATCTTCCAGAATCGCCCGGAGAGTCTTGCGTTCGAGTGCCATATGATAGTCCTTTCTGCCCTTGCTCGGGCTGCCATGCTTGGCAATAAGGTTTATTTGCCGGACGTGCTGCCGGTGTGGTGCCGCTTGTGGGGCTTGAACCCACGGCTCCCGGATTAAAAGTCCGGTGCTCTGCCAGACTGAGCTAAAACGGCATAAAAAAGCGGCTGACGCTGTGCGCCAACCGCTGAGTATTTAGTTTTAGAGGTATAGCTGAAAATCTGTATCGTTAAGCTCAGAAGCTGGAAGATACACCAAAATTTTGATTTTGGCTTCATTGCCGTACGCAACATCGCAAATTTTTTGAAGTTCTTTTCGTGCCGTTCTTCCCTTGCAAAGCAACTCACCAACAGCATCAAGTTCTTTTTCTCGCTTGTTTTTTACTCTCACCATTTCTGCCTTTATGCTTTCCACCTCTTCGGCGGCTTTGTGATATGCTTCATCGGCTTCCATCTGCCTTTTCGCAGCAACTTCAAGCAATGCGCTCAAAATTTCAAGTTTTGTCATGCTTTTACGCCTCCTTGTTTCCTTCCTCTACTGCGATTTCTCGCAGCTCTTCGATGTGCTCCTCCACCGCCGGGCGGAGGAACCCTTTGCCGTCATTGGCGGCTTTCATGCCCCGGGTAAAGTGCCACTTTCCGTTGAAGTCTTTCCAGACCCACGGCGTTTTGCGTCCGTTGCCTTTTTCGGCAAAAATGCCCGTGCCCAGCTCCACATACACGCTGTAAAACAGGTTGCTTCCGATGGTCACGGTCTTTTTTGCGAGGTCTACGGCATAGGTCAGGCTCTGCTTGAGCGCACCGCCCACGTAGCCCTCAATGCCCGTGCTGTCTGCCGTGCCGGTGGGCACAAGCAGCTGGGCGTGGTCCTGCACCTTCATACCCCAGAGGGTCAGCACCCGCTCCGCCCATGAATCCAGCGCCTCATGCAGCTGCGGGGTGTTGTCGGTGAATTTGATGTCATACTTAAAATCCATGCTATACTCCATGTATAACAAAACCCCGCCCCGGTGTGGGGCAGGGTCGGTGATTCAGTTACAGGTACAACAGCCGGAACGTCTCACGGCCTTTGGGGGTGATAAGCGTCTGCACGCCGCTCCACTGGGTCTTGTCGTTCTTGGCTTCCTTGACCTCAAACAGGCCGTTGTTCTTGTCCTCACGGGGCAGCAGCTTGCCTTTCTGGTCACGGTAAAGAAACTTCTTGTCCAGCAGCCACGCCACAAAGGCTTTGGGCTTGATGCCAAGCTCCTTGGCTGTCTCCCGGAAATTGGTCAACAGGTTGCGGTCAACCAGTTCGTCGAAGTATTCTGCCTTGGGCTGCATGATCTGCTTCTCCACGGTGAGCTGGCTGTTCTGTGCGGTCAGCTCACAAATGCGGGCTTCCCGGTCTGCAAGGGTCTTGTTTGCCACAAGCAGAGCCTTTGCCATCAGCTCCTGCGGGGTAAGCTGCTCCTGCCCGGCGATGTACCCGCCGTTCTTGCGGATGGACGGCAGCACTTCGGACGTGACCCACTTGCGGAACGGAGCCGCTTCCGGCTTGTCGCTGCGAAGGATGACATGGTAAAGGCCGGATTCATTGACGGCGATAACTTGCTGAGTACCGCCAAGGGTGTCCACCTCAACCGACCCCCTTTCATCTGCATCCAAACGTGCCGCAGTATCACGGTATTTGGAAATGCCGAGGATGTTGCACACGTCCTTCAGGACAAACCACGGTTCGCCGCCCATCTCTACGGTGCGGACTTCGTTGGACTGGTAGTTGAAAATCTGGATATTACTCATGCGTTTACCTCTTGTTCTGCAATTTGATAGTCAAGCACTTCGTCTACTTCCTTTTCCAACCCGGTAAGGGATGCAAACAAGGCCGTAATCAAAGAGTTGTACATCGGGGCTTCGTTCCAAATCTGGCTCACAAGCTCGCTGGTGCGCTCCCGCTTGATCATGTCGGTCTTGTGGGTCTCCTCAAACCAGTTGGCAAAGATGTTCAACAGGTCGTGCATTACTCGAAGTTCACCAGAAACAGCATCCAGTTCAAGCTCCACCTTCGTGATTTTTGGTGTTTCCATTGCTAAAACCTCACATTTTACTTGACAAATCGCTTATAAAAAAATAAAATGTGAGTAAGAGGAGCTTTTTGAATACGGTTTCTCTGACTTACGAGTGGTTAGCTATGGCGAGTAGCTAACCACTCTTTTTTGTACTGTTCAAACTTCTTGCGCTGTTCTTCACGGTTCAGCTTCTTGAAATCCTTGAACTTCATGGGCGTCCTCCTTTCCGCCCCTCTTGCTCACAAAATATATTATACACTAATTCGTGTCGTATGTCAACGCTTATTTTACATTTTATTATGAAAAATGCAAATAGAGATTGACTGAATACACGTTTTAGTTTATACTATAAATGAACGGAGGTGAAAGATATGACACTTACTGTTGCTGAAAAAATCCGCCTGATAATGAAGCGTAAAGGGATGACGATGGGCGAGCTTGCCGAAGCCACTGGGCAAACCCGGCAGAATCTTTCCAACAAGATGGCAAGGGGAAACTTTACCGAAAAGGATATTCAAGAGCTTTCTTTGGCTCTCGGATGCACCGCAGAGATTCTTTTCCATCTTCCTGACGGAACAACCGTATAGCCTCTACACCCTGCCGGGAGGCAGGGTTTTATTTTTATGCTTCATTTTCGCTCCTTCTTTCTCTTGCGTTCTTCCGCCCACCACATCTGTTCGGTTTCCTTGCCGCCCTTGGATTTATACCACTCGGTGTAATCCATGACGGGTGTGGTCTCTTTGGTCACATTGTCTCGCTGCATGGCGTTCTGCCGGGGATACTTGCCCAGTACAGAGGACAGTACGCAACGGCAGTGGTAGACCATCTCCGGCGCTGCGTTTGGGTCGCCGGGGCGCTGAATCTCGTAACCCATGACCTTGAACGGCTCGTCAAGCTCTGCTGTCTGCTGGTCAAGCAGGCGGTGCATTTCACGGGTGCGGTAGTCGTGGGTAGAGTTCCAGCGCTTTTTGACCTCGATGCCCAAAGCCTGGGCGTTGCGCATCTGCTGCAAAGCCCCGGCGTTCTGGGCGCTGGTAAGGGCTGTGATGGCGTTGTTCATGGCCCAGTGGATCTCCGTGTCTGCCATGCCTTTGACGGCCTGCACGGCGATGTCGTGGACGCTCTTGCCCTGCACGATGCCCTGCATGACGTAGCGGTTGAACACCCTGGCGTCATAGGTGCGGTTGCTTTCGCTCTTGATGCGTTTGTTGGGCACCATGCGGGGGTTCTCCTTCAGCAGGAGCTTGACCGCTTCGGTGTTGTACAGGGTCAGCCCGAACGTCACGCCTGCGGCCTGTTCCAGCTCGTAGAAAGCCCAGTTTGCGCCAAAGGAAAAGATGTTGTATTGCTCGTCCCGGGCCAGCTTGTAGGCCGTCTCTTGGGCTGTGGTGCAGGTCTGTGTGATGCCGTCCAGCTTGGCGTGCATCAAATCTGACTGAAAGACCTGATTTTGCAGCCAGATGCGGTAGTCGTCCTCGGTGATCTCGCCTGCATCCAGCTGCGCCCGCTTGCGCTCGTCCAAGGCTCGGTACTTTTCCAGAAAATCAGTGAGCTGCTTTTGCATCTCCCGGCGGGCAGTGCCATACACCCGGAGGATGCGGCGGCGCAGGCGATTCAACTGGCGGGTAGAGATGCGGTCACGGTCGGTCATAAGCCAATCGCCTGCGCAACGGCCAGAAAGCACCCAGCCACAACGGCAAAATCAACGACAAAAAGCATCACATCGATCGATCTTCCCAGAGGATCATAAATTTTTTTGTTTTTTTTCATCTTCGTCCTCCTCCTCGCCTACGGTCTCTCTCGTTGCGCTCTCAGCCATCAGCGCGGCCTTGGCCTGCTCCTTTTGTTCCGGGGTCAGGTTGGGCAGCAGGTCAATGGCCATGTCCTGCCCGATGATCGGTGCCTCAGAAATCACCGTTGCGACCTGCTCGGCGGTGTTGGTGATCTTGCTGCGGTTGAATGCCGGCATAGCGTTGTCAAAGCCCGCCAGTGCGCAGATCTGCCGTATGAACGGCTTGACCTGAGCCTCGAAATCGTCCGCGTTCTGGTTCAGCGGTTCATAGGCTGCATCCAGATGGTCGTTGGTGCTGTCCGCGCTGACGCAATGCACATCCAGACCGCCGAAGTCCTCATACACCCGTGTGTGGAGCAGCTCCAACAGAGCCTGCCGGGCCGTCACGGGAATCTCGGTGGTGTAGGGGGTGATCTTGCCGCCCTCGCTGGTGTCTGCGCCTGCAATGTGGTACAGATTCAGCTTGACAAGGAACTCCTGCAGCTCGTCATCGGTCATGCCGTTGAAGTTCTCGCACAGCCAGTAGATCTGCGAAAAGTCCTGCAAGTCATTGCAGAAGCCGGACATCACAAGATCGGTGTTGTCAATGTAGGCTTTCAGCCCAACAAGTGTGCTCTGATGCAGGTCTGAGCCCCACAGCGGCACAATGGGAAGTGCGCTGTAGTTTTCTCCTTCTACGCTTTCCAGCCCGCCGCCGGGTGTGGTGACGGTCACGCTCTTGTATGCCTGCTTCGGCACGGTCTCCTGCATCGTGCTTCCGATTTTGCTTTCCGTGTACTCAGTGAAGCCGTCCAGCTCGTACAGGATATAGTGCATATCCGTGTCCGGGTTCAGCCGCCAGAAGCGCACGCCCGCCTGCAAAAGGCCTGTCTTTTCATCGTACAGGGGCGCGAACTCGGTCAGCTTGAAAACCACCAGATGGTCGTTGTTCCAGAATCCGAAGCTCTCACCGTGGATCAGGGCGAAATATCCGGCCTTCTGGATCTGCTCGTCAAAGTTCTGCCCCAACCTATCCTTGTCCACGCCATCGTTTGCAAAGACCACGCCGTTGCCGAGGGAGTAGGTTGCCCGCTGCTTGTTGAGCCGCCGGAAAAGATTGCTCTTGACCATATCGGGGTGTGGGGTGTCCTGCTTGGTGTTTTTGGATAGGCGCTTCAGCATCAAAGCGTAAGCCTGCGCAAAGCGTTCAGCCCCCGGGTTTTTCTGTGCGTCGTACAGGTCGGCATCCAGCGCCATCTTGTAGGGGCCGGAAGTGCAGTGCTGCTGCACGAACCGCCGGATGAAATCAGGCTGTTCCCCGGCGGCTTGCGCCTGCTGAAAAGTCTGGAATGTGTATACAGTGCTCAAAATCAATTCCTCAGTTTTACAAGGCGCTTCGTGCGCACAAAATATCGAATAGCGTCCATGCAGTGGTCGTTGACCTTCAGCACGGTGTCGTCTTTGTCTGGGTCCCAAGCGTACACGCCAAACTCTTCCAGCGTGTGCTTGCAGTCCTTGTATATTTTCAGCCGCCCGGTCTGCAGCATGGTCTGTACGTCCAGAATGCCGCTCAGGACATCATTGTTTGCGGGCGTCTGGGTAAAGCCGTTCTTTCGCAACTCTGTGATCAGCGGCAGGGCCGACGGGTCCACAATGATCCTCTCCGGCTTGAGACCATTCAGCCATGCCTTGAGGTCTGCAACATACTCGCCCACGGTCTTTTGCCGCTTCTGTTCGCGGCCGCTGTAGTAGTACTCCCGGGTGACGATCCAGCAGTCTGCATCTGCCTGCTTTTGGAACAGCAAAAAGGTCGTTGCGTTCTGGGTTCCAAAGTCGCACGCCACATAGGCGCTCTTTGGCGAAAGCTCCGGCAACTCGTCAACGACGTGCTTTTTGCGGTCGAACATGTCATATACAAGGCCCTCAGCCACCGTCCACAGGCCCAGAATGTAGCGCTGATAGAAAACGCCGCTGTACTGGCTGCGGTATCTGGCCTTGATGTCCTCGGAAAGCGACAGGTTGTCGTCCATCGTGAAATGGAGATACATCATCTTGCGGGAACGGCATTTCCGCACCCACTCGAGATAAAACCAGTGCTGCGGGCTGCCCGGGTTGCAGTTGAACCAGAACTTTGACCCGGTGACAGAGCATCGGGCTGTGGCCTGATTGACGAAGCTTTGCGGCATCAGGGCCACCTCGTCGAAGAATGCCCCGGCAAGGGTGATGCCCTGGATCAGGTCTTGGCTGCTCTCATCCTTGCCGCCGAAAAAGTAAAACTCGTTAACTTTGCTGCCCTTGCTGACGGTCATGCAGTTTTCCGCCCGGTGCTCCTTGACGTTGTAACCACGGGCTGCAAGCTGCTGCTTGAGCGTCCCCAGCACGTTGCGCCGGAAGCTGGCAATGGTCTTGCCGCACATGGCAAACTGCTGGCCGCTGTAGCAGGTCATAGCCCACTGTACAAAAGAAAAGCTCATGGCAAAGGTCTTGCCCGATCGGATAGCTCCATCGGCAATGATGCCGTTGTAGCCGCTGTATGCGCTCTGCGGTGTCCACCAGCTCAAGACCTGCTTTTGCCGCTGGCTGAGGGCTTTCCAGCGAAAACCGTTACTTTTCCACATGGTCGTCTTCTTCCTCCGGCAGCATCTCCACGTCATCCGGCGGGCTGATGTCTGCGGCAGCATTCAGGGCCTCAAGCAGGCCATCGTCGTCATGCTCCTCTGCCCTCGTTTCTTCCGGCACACCTGCCCACTTTTCAGGCCGCCGGTTTTTCAACCAGAATATCTGAGCCGTCACGTTGGCTGGAACGACGACCTGTTCCTCTGCATACTCGATGCGTTCTTCTTCAAGCCGCTTTTTTCCATCCACCATGACCTTTTTCAGTTTGATGGGCTTTTTTACGGTTACGGTGCGGGTCTTGCAGCTTTCGAACAGCTCATTCTCCACAATGTAGTCCGCAACTTCTCGGCCTTTTTTTAAAGCTTCCGATAATTCGGAAAATTTGTTTTTCCATTCGCAGAGAGTGGATACTGAAATTCCCATATTCCCGGCAATCTGCTTGTCTTTCAGGCCATCCATTGCCCAACCGCGAAGCAGCGTTAGCCCTTCCGGTTCTAACCACTGCTCGAATTTACCTTTTCGGCCAATCTTAGCTCACCTCTTTTACAAGAACGGCCTTTTCTCCCGTGAGGTCTTCCCATCGCTTCACAATGACATCAACGTACTTCGGATCATACTCCATGAGATAAGCTGTTCTTCCGTTCTGCTCGCAGGCGATCAACGTTGTCCCGCTTCCCCCAAACAGGTCAAGGACAATATTCCCGCTTTCTGTGTTGTTTTTGATTTGATAGTCAAAAAGCGCAACAGGTTTCATCGTTGGGTGCAGCTCACTCTTAACCGGTCTGTCAAAATCAAGAACGGTTGTCTGTTTTCTGTCGCTTGTCCATAGATGTCCTGCGCCATCTTTCCATCCATACAGGCAAGGCTCATGCTTCCACTGGTAATCCTGCCTCCCCATGCATAACGTGTTTTTGTTCCAAATCAAACATTGCCTTACAGTCCATCCAACGTCTCTACATGCACCTCGGAAGTTGTACCCTTCTCCATCTGCGTGCCAAATATAGAAAACAGCGCCAGGTCTCATTACAGCGTTGGCGTTTCTGAAAGCACTGGTTAAGAACTCTCTAAATTCCTCATCTCCCATGTTGTCATTCTGTATGAGCAGGCCATCCGTTCTTTTGTGCCTTTTTACTGCCTCGCTTACATCTCGCACTGCTCCATAGTTCACGTTATACGGTGGATCTGTAAGCAACATATCGGCCTGCGCCCCCCCTATAAGGGTTTTGACGCTTTCTTCATTAGTACTGTCCCCGCACATAACGCGATGCCTGCCGCATTTCCAGATATCCCCCAGCTTCGCCTTTGGCGGCGCGGCTTCGTCAACTTCTGGTGCTTCATCCTCAGCAACCTGCGTTTCATTGGCTCCACTGTCTGGAAGGTCGAAATCAAAGTCAAAGTCGCCAAAGTCCACTTCTGCCAGTTCCTGTTCAAGTTTTCCGAAATCCCACCCAGACATTTCACCGGTCTTGTTTGCGAGGATACGGTATTTCTGCTTCTGTTCTTCGGTAAGGCCGGTGTATCGCACCACGTCGGCCATGTCCACATGGAGCTGCATCAGAGCAAGACGGCGGGTGTGTCCGCTGAGGATGACGTTGTTCTCGTCCACCTCAATGGGGTCAAGAGCGGTACACTGCCGCATACTTTCCGCGCAGGCGTTCACAGCTTCCTGGGAAATGACGCGCGGGTTGTTCTCATACGGAACAAGATCTTCGACCGGTAATTTCAGCAGCTCTTTCTGAATCATGTTATTCTCCTCCCGTGCAAAAGAAAAACCGCCCGGAAATCCGAACGGTCAAAATATCAAAATAAGCAGCGCCCGTGCATTCAGTTCGTTGGACATGCGTCAAACGGTGGGTGCTGCTGCATCTGGAACTTTCGCGGCCAGATGCCCCGCTATGCTTTGCACAGCCGTCCCCCGACTGTACATTGCATGGCGCTCTGGGCAGGCCTTGAACCTGCAACCTACGGTTTTGGAGACCATCGCTCTGCCAATTGAGCTACCAGAGTAAAAAGCCGCCCTTGGAATCGAACCAGCCGTGTCTACACACACGCGCCGCGCTCCAAACTGCGCTCAGGCGGCATATAAAAACAGCTCCGGTTCGCCGCCGGGGCTGTTGGTTGGCGCACATCCTGTCAGGAAAGCTACACCTTGGCAAGGATTCTAAGGCCTTTTCTTGGCACGGGAGGTTGCACGTGCGGCCTTGCGGGTTGTCTAGTCCATGCGCCATACGGTGCGATACGGCGGAATCGAACCGCCTCCTGTCTCTCATGAGCGGCAGGCTGCCTTTGTTTCAGTGTATCGCATAGAAGCAGCCCGCGAAACGTGAAGAGAGCAAAGCCCGGTACCTGCAAACAGAAAAGGAGGAAAATGCTAAGAAGGAACACGTTTCGGAGGCTGCGTGCATCGGTTTGCCTTTTGGCTTTTCCGATGATACAATTTTACACCATGTAATAGTGAAACCGCAATGTAATGACAGTGCAATGTTTTTAAAGGCTCAGCTCCTCCATTGCTTTGCGCCGCAAGACATAGACCATGCGCAGAGAGTAATTCATATCTTTTGCGACCCTGTCCCACGTGAGGCAATCGAGATAGTACTTGTACAGCACCGTGTATGCTTTTTCGTTCTGGATCTGGGCGAGTGCGTTTCTAATCTCAAGGAACAGCCTGTCACAGACCGCTCTTTGCTCATAAGCGCGGCGCTCCGCTTCCTCCTCGCGTTCAACCGCCCGGGCAAGGCTCTGTCCATCTTTGCTGCCGCCGGGGGCCGCGCTGAGGCTCTGGGTAATGTGCCGGGTGGCCTCCTGCGCTTCGGCCAGACGGTCAGACAGCAAGTAGTATCTTTTCTCTGCTTCGCGGTAGCGGTTCAGCCACGCCTTAACAATGCGGTAATCGGTTTTGTCCGGCTTCTGGGTGTCAGTGTCAGGTGTCCATGTGCGGGTCATTGTTTTCCTCCTTTCCATCGAAAATCTCAAAAGTGACTTTCAGCGTTTTGCTACCACGGACTTCCCACGCCTTTTGAATTTCGGTCTTGTTGTCACGCATCATTTCCGTGATGAAATGCCCCATGACCGCCGTAATCGCTTCATCGGTCACATCTGACTTGTTGCGCCACATCTTCAAGCCATCTTTTCGAGGCGGTGCCATCGTTCCTGCATAGATGTTTCCAAACATCCCACATCCAACATGGTATTCAGCCATTTTCGTCCTCCATTTCTTCGATCTCAATTTCCACCCGTGGCTGTTTTCGATCAAGCTCCACCCGGCTGCCATCGTGGGCGGCGACGATCTTGCTGTTGTCGTCCTCCAGCACGCGGGCTTTTACCAGAATGTCCGTGGTCGCCTCGATGAGGTTTGCCAGATCGACCCGGCGGGCGGTTTTCATGTAGTACACGCACCTCACGTTCACGCGGGCAGAGATAGGGCTGCGCGGCTTTTTGATTTGCCGCAGGCAGTCCGTCTCATAATCCACGTAGGCCTTGCTAGGGGCCACAAAGCGCCCACCTGAGCGGCTTCTGAGGATGCGGGCAGAGTTTTTCTTGGTGCGGGGGTCGCCGTAGAGGGTCAGCTTCATCTCCCGTCCTCCACATAAAACCAGGATTGCGGTGGTCGCTCAATATCTACAGGCTCATAGCCAAATTTTGTTGCCCGTAGTCTTGCGAAAGCACTTAACGGTCGTGGGCGGTCGTAAATTTTTAGGTCGGAAATGTGCCAGCCATACAGGTCTTTCATGTCGGAATAGTTCATACCGATATCCCAGCCGGCGTATTTCTTCACCTGCTTGATACTGAGGCAGCTTCCAGCAATCGCAGATTCGATATCTTCTTTGACCACACAGTATTCAGGGCCAATGCGTCGGATGCCGTCGCATGTAAACTCGCCAATGATATTGCCATCCAACCGCTTCCATCCTTTGCCCGGGACAATTAGAAGCCAGCCTATTTTGGATTTGCTTTTCGTGCAATAGACATAGCACTTGAATGGAGTCTTTAGATTCCCAGGCTTTGTTCTGCGCACCTCAAGGGTCTTTTGCCCCCGAATGATGAGGTCGCACCATTCAGGCCGGATGCTCATCAAGATAGCTTTCATTTTTTCATCATCCCATCCATTGCCAGCTGCTCGCACTGCTTTTCAGCTTCTCTGCGCTGCTGGTCATACTCAAACAGCATATCTGCGTACTCATTGCCCACCCGGCGGATGGCCGTTTCCAGCATCTCCGTCACAAGGTCGTGGTACTTGTCTGCGCCCTTGCGGCTGTTCTTGGCAGCTTCCCGGGCTTCCCACAGGTCGTTGAGTTTGTCCCGCCTGTCAGCGGCGATCTCGCCATAGCCGTAGGCATCCTGGATCTGCTCCATGCTTTCCCAGCCTTCCAGCTCAGCAAAAGGGTCAGCTTCAGCCTTTGCCATGCTGCGGGATTTGGTCTTTTTCTTGACGTACCGGGTCAGACCGTCCTGCAGCACGGCGCGGGCATCGTCCATCGCCTTACGGATGGCCTTGACTTCCCGCTCTTTCTTGAGCTGATCCGGCTGGTTTGCCCATTCAGTCATCAGCTCGGATTTCGTTTTCGGTTTCATGTTCTTCCTCCGTTCTCACAGCTTCCCGAATGCGCAGTCTGGCAAGCTCAGTTTTCGCATACCACAGTTGCCAGTTGCCAAACCATCCCTTGTAGAGCAGTTTCCCGCCGTAATAAACAAGTTCCTGCTCCATCAGATGATCGAGCGAAACGATATACTGTCCGGGCTTGTACTTCTTCGTCTGTGCCGTCTGTACCGTTTTCATTTTTTACCCCCATTGTTCGGCCATTGCTTTTGCAACGCCCGGCGCGGTTTTGCTTCTGGCTTTTGCCCGGCCCTCTTGGCCGTTGTGCGTGTTGCGTATGCCTTCGCACCAGCTAATTTTCTTGGGATTTTTCCCAGTTGAGACGTACACGGGCTCTGGTGGTGAAAAGTTGTTTTTCCGTTCCAGAGGCGGCAAGTTTTTCAGCCAAAGGCAAGTGCGCTTCGTGTGATAATTTTCCTCGTCAGATTCATTCTCTGCGAAATAGTACGGGTGAATGATCTGGTCAGCTTTTCTGTATGCAGTGTTCATGATACCCACTGGATTTTCCACCGCAATGTGCGGAACGTCTGCCAACATGAATTGCATAAAGAAAATTGCAGCTTCCACGCGCTTTGCCCATCGCGCTACAACTTTTTCAGCTGGCGTTACTCGCAAACTGTACGCTCTTGTCGCCGCGTTGGAAAGATAAGTGCACGGCGGGTGTGCAATGAGCAAGTCCCACTTGCCAACGTCATGCGTTACGCCGTCCATGGTCACGACCTGCCCCCCCTTAATAGCCTTGAGCGCATCGCCCAGGATGTGCCACTCTGGATGCCCGCCGGACGGCTCCTGAATGTCGCAGGAGTAGGCTTCGTGTCCCCGAGCCCGGAAAGCCTTGCATACTTCCTGCGATTCCTCGCAGGCAATCAGAACTTTCACCGTTTTCTTCCTCCCATCCATCCTTCTTTGTCGAAATCGTTGCGGCTGATCCGCTCCGCCGCGTGGGCCCCGTTGGTGTAGATGCGCTGCGCTTTCAACTGACGCTTGTACTCGGCGTACCGTGGGCAGCTGTCGTGACAGATCGGGTGCCGGTCGGGGCAGTCTTTACATGTCGGGTTGGTCATGTTCGGCTTCCTCCTCGTTAAACCAAAGGCGTGTTCCGCATCCGGGACAATATTTATCGAGGTAATAATCATCGTTGCATTCATACCCGCAAACGGGGCAAATCTCATTGATTGTTTCTTCACGCCAATAAAGCTTTTTGGGACGTTCGCCCGGCCGTTTAGGCATGGGCATCCAGACCGTGAGGTTTTCCGGGAAAGCCGCCACCATGTTCCACGGCCAATTTGTTATGAAGCCGTCGCTGGGGTTGTTGTTGATGCTCAGGACGTCGCCGTCTTCATTTGCATCAGCCTCAGTCGGCGGCTCTTCTGCCGTCTTGCGCCAGCGCTGGACATCCGGAACGACTGCCGGCTCGTCTTCCAGCACATCCATCGCGTCCATGATCTGACACGCGCGGCATCTTACGCCGTTGTAATTTTCGCAGCCACAGCAATATGCCGCTTTGATGTTTGCGATGGCTTTTTCGCGGTCGATAAATTCGCTCATTTTGTAATCTCCTTCGGCGGCAGCGGCATCCAGCCAACCACGTGAGCATCTACACGGTTATTGTAAATGTCATCCTGGTTGAAATAACGATATTCCCACCAGCCTTTAGGAATAAAGTAATCATCGCTTTCTTTATCGTAGGTTCCCCACTCGGAAATTTCTTCCCAGTAGAAAGCGCTCTTTTGGGACAAGACTGTGCCATCTTCGTAGTTAGCCGTCGTAATCCCATATCCACCGCAGGCGGTTTCAAACAGAATCAGCACATCTTCTTCGACTTTCGGCGGGTCCGTTTCAGGGTTGCGCCATGTCGGCCGCAGTGTTTCCGGGTCGATGGTTGGAGCCTCGTCCACGCTGTTCAGGGCATCCTTATAGCAGCATTCTTCAATAGTGAACGGATTGCTTGCACGAAGGTTCATTTCAATGCGCTTGTGCAAAGCGTTCGCGTCAATCAATCTTTTATCGCTCATTTTTCAATCTCCTTTCTTGTCGGCTCGCTCGCCCGCAGCCTTGCAGCTTCACGCGGGGCGGTGGTGATATCTGCCTGCGCCTGCTTCAAAAACTCGGCACGGCGGTATGTAAGGTCTGGCATTTCAGCCAGCTCTGCAAGCCCTCCCACGCTCCCGGCATAGGATTTTGCTGCCGGGGGAAGTTGGTCATACAGGGCTTTCAGCTCTTTCTGCCCGTCGCTACGCAGCAGCCCGCCCTTTTCGTCAATGCCGGTCACCATCGGGAACTTGCGCCAGCTCAAAAATGTCTGTGCCTTGCGTGCCGCTACAGCCAGAGCTTCCCATTCAGCGGACGGGTCAAGACACTGGGAAAGCTGCTTGAAGATGTCGGCAACCGTGACCGGATAAACGCATACCCGGTTCGCCGCCAGAAAAGCCCGCTTGACAGTATCGCCGTCATAGTCGCCAAACTGGTACGTCCACACATCGATGGTGGTCTGCATCTCCTCATCGGTCAGTGGCTTAGATCCCAGCTTGTACAGCACAAAATTCATGCGAATCAGTTTTGCCACGTCTTCCCGTGTCATGTCTCAAACCCTCTTTCTCTGTCCATCTTTGCCAGCACCCGGGCAAGCTGGTCGTCTACGGTCTCGGTTGGCTGCTTTCCTCGCGGTCTGGCTTGTCGGCTTTGTTCGTTGGCTTCCACGTCCCCCGGGGTGCGTATCCCGTCTCGTTTCCAGCCGGACAATATGCCGTTGATGTAGTTCCATGAGCGCTTCCCGGCTTCTGTGGCCTTGTCAATCGCCAGCAGGATCATCTCTGTGCTGTACTCCTGCCTCCACTTCTGCAGCTTGTCCAGCGCAGAGCGCGGGAAGTCCCCAACGGCCTGCTGATAATGCTGGACGATCTTGGAAAGTTCTACGTCAACGGCGGCGGGTGCGGCGCTATTATATACACCACCGTTAGGTGATATACCATTACCATTTACATTACCATTACCATTTACATTACCATTACCATTTACATTACCATTACCATTTACATTTACAGCCGGATTTGCCGCGTTTTGCTGTTTTTGCTCGTCAAAGTCGGCATTTGCCGGATTTGCCGCGTTTTGCTGACGCTTGCCGTTTGTAACTTCTGCGCCTTTACGCCCTGCGGCAGCTCTCTTTTCTCGTTTTTCGTTCCATTTTTTAGAATTTGATTCCACCGCCTCGGACATAAAATCCCACGCCATTTCGAGCTTCTGGTCGTCCTCAAAATTCGGCGGATCGGGGAAATCAAGCAGCGCGTCAAAAATCCTGCCTTTTTGCTCCAGAGACAATTTCCGCAATGGCTTTTTCCATGATTTGTAAATGACTATGCTTTTCTGTTCTTCCTCTTTCAACTACTTTCACCTCCTTTGCCCGCCCGTATAGCCGGATAGCACAGCTTGCGAGGTCAGAACGGCAGGTCGTCGGCATCATCGTTGATGGGGTCATACTCAGCAGAAGGGGCTGCTTCCGGAGCGCTGGTGCTGTGCGGCGCGTAGTCTGCAAGCGTTTCATCGGGATACATCTGCGCACCCTGCAGATCTGCCGGGTTTGCTGCCGGTTCTGCAGGTTCCGGCGGAGGACCGGGGTGTGCCATCAGGTCGATCATCTGTTGCAGCCAACGGAATGTCACAAGCCCACCGGGCTGAACATCATCCGCGTCCACATCGTAGTAGGTCTTGCCGTTGTACTCCCGCTCTTTCAGCTTCTGGGCAAAAACCGTGACCTGATCGCCTTTCTGCAGCATGCCGTCCCACTGGTCGATGCCGTGCCAGAGGTTCACGCCTACAAAAAAGCTCTGCCATTTTCCGGTCTCGTCCTGTGTGCGGCTGGCTTTCAGGTCGAACTTCAGCACCCGCTTCTGCCCGATGTCCCGGAGTACCGGGTCTTTGGCAATCTCACCGTGCAGCATGATGCCGTTCTTGGTCTGGACGATCATGCATCATCACCGCCAAACGGGTCATCGGCGGGCGGCTCTTCCGCAGGCGCTTCCGGAGCGGGGATCAGCGTGCCTGCCGTCTTGCGGTGGCGGTGGGAGCCTGCGAAAGGATCCAGCACC